>ERZ1292623.117-Hain-H51-01um-R1-117-length-88769-cov-12_pt1 | contig 88769 bp, 98 predicted proteins | sample MGYA00564398_ERZ1292623 | MGnify/ENA primary metagenome ERZ1292623 (study PRJEB36523, sample SAMEA6512633) | groundwater metagenome | collected 2019-01-07 | study: AquaDiva: Metagenomics assemblies of 32 groundwater samples
CCGTCAATAAAGGAAAAACACCAGCTTTCGCTGATGTTAATCCTATCTGGCTCCGGAGCCAGGGATCGAACCTGGGACCCTCCCGTTAACAGCGGGACGCTCTACCGCTGAGCTACTCCGGAATGTATGAACTGCTTATTATTTTAGCAAAATTTCGCGATTTGTCCAATCATGTTACCAGGTGGTACTATATTCTCGGTTCTTTTTAGGCGGTCAATATGGATAAGAAAACAGAGGAGCGGGATAATCCCCGGCTTGTTGAGGATTTAGAAGAATTGTGTGTGGATATTTTTGCTCACGCGGAAAACGATTACGAAGTCACTCTTTCCGGCAACGGAATTAACGCGTCCGAAGCGTCCGGCGTGGCCCTTGCGATCTTAGACCTTCTCCATGGAGACGGTAGGAAATGGAGAGATTCCAACGAAAAACGTATCAGTAAGCGCGCAACTGAACTGCGCAAAGAACTTGGAGAAGAGTAAATAACCCGCAAACTACCACTCCCAGAAGTGGTAGTTTTTTATTGGACGGTATATGATTTACTCGGTCAATTGAAAGGAGAAGCTGTGTCTTATTGGAGTCAATCGGAAGAGGAGACGGCCTGCGATTTTCCCGAGTGCGTGAGACATTTTGAGCATATTCCTGATGCTAAAGTTGCCATTTTAAAAAACGGGAAAACTCTGGCTTTCTGCGCGGAACACACCAAAATACTGATCAATGCCGGCGTGATTCTGAAAAGTCTTAACGAAATTCGCGAGGATCGGTTGACGCCGGCCAGGATGCAGGAGAAGGCAAGACGCATGGAGCTTGAATTAAAGTTTATTACAGATCTTAAAAACCCCGATTAGTCGGGGTTTTTCTTTTGATGTTGACCCAAAAACGGCGCGCGGTTAAAATGTTAGTAGCAAACACTGGAAAGAACCTACATGGCTCTAAAAGTGTATTTGATCGGCTCTTTGCGAAATCCGGAAGTTCCGAGAATTGCCAACGCAATCAGAGAGATGGGTTTTGATGTTTTTGATGATTGGTACGCCGCCGGCCCGGAAACGGACGACAAGTGGCGTGATTACGAAAAGGCCAGGGGCCACAACTACAAGGAAGCGCTGGAAGGTTATGCGGCTAATCATGTTTTTGAGTTTGATCGCAAGCACTTGGAAGAATGTGATATCGCGATTCTTTGTCTGCCGTGCGGAAAATCCGCGCATCTGGAACTCGGACAGGTTCTCGGTAGCGGCAAGAAGGGCTACATCCTGCTTGATAACCCGGAACGCTGGGACGTGATGTACAAATTCGCCGGTGGAATATTTACTAGTTTTGAAGAATTAGAAGTTGAACTCCGGAAGCTAAAACAATAAACACCCCGACATGGGGTGTTTTGATTACAAGAAGTATGTCTGACCTTCACGCAATCTCGTCATTTTCCAATCTGTCCTTGAGTTCGTCAGATAATCCCGGATTTTCTGCCAATCGCTTAGCTAGTTTGTCATTCAATACATCACAGTTTTCACAAACTGTTTTCACTCCCCTGCCACATTCAAGACAGGAAATTTCCAGTGGTCCAAAAAGTGTCAGACACAGGCCGATGGAAATTATCGGGCTACAAACTAATGAAAGCGCGACAAGCGCCGGGGCTACTATTGGGGCGCGATCCCAAAGAATTATCCCGACAAATCCGCACAATCCGAAAACTACAATCAGAGCCAACGTCCATCGCTTAGTCACTGTATTTTCCTTAAAAGACCTAGCGATATACTACAATAGATGCTATCTTGGTGCAAGTTCTAACAAAGAGGAGATGGGAGATGGCGACCGACTGTGAGAAATTGAGCCCTGCCGCGAAGAAAATTTTTGACAAACTAAAACCCTTCTACCCTCCTGACCCATGGAGAAAGCCCCGCTGGGAAAAAGATGGAGTCGTAATTGACAACGGCACTTACGACCTCCGAAGGCATGCCGATAGAAAACGGCTGGAAGACAACCGGCAAAGCTTTCTGGGCTATATGCTGGCCCTCGCGGCGTCCATACATAGAGACGGCGCCGGCTCGATGCAGGGATTCACCGAAAAACACTTCTCCGAGCACATGCAACAGGTAGCTGAACAACTCCTGCTGTTGCGCGATCTGGATTTCCAGATTGAGACTGTGGATCTCGTCGATGACTGCTAAATTTTAACTCCGACGTAACCCGTCGGAGTTTTTATTTTCCGGCCGAATTACAAAACCAAAACCGCCCCTAGGGGCGGTTTTGGTCTCAAGAAATCGGTTAGCGTCTCACGGCCTTCACAATAGCAATCAGAACACAGGCGCCAAACAGAGCTACCAGAAAACTGGAGATAGTTCCGCCGGTTCCGGGTATTCCCAAAATGCTAGTAATCCAGCCGCCAAGCACGGCGCCTAACACACCAACAAGAATATTCAGCAACGCTCCCTGCTGTGCGTTCGTCTTCATTATTAAAGACGCAACCCAACCAACAAGCGCGCCGAAGATAATCCAAAGAATTATTCCCATATTATTTTCTGGTCCTGAAATTCAGAATCGCGCCGTTTGTTATACCAAATTGATTCTGGGCATTCAGACGGAAATAATACCGGGTATCGGGAGTCAGTGCCGAAAGAGTTTCCAATGCCGATAATAGAGCGCTGCCATCTCCAATGGACACCAACGAGGTGACACTGCCTAAATCATTGGTTTTACCGTATTCAAACCAGTATTGCGTCTGGGATTTGTTCGGGGTCACCTGACCGTTCAAACTAGCGGACACCTTAGTCACGTTAGTGGCGGCCGAAGTTTTAGCGGAAGGAGCGCTTCCTACCGGCGCGGGATTTCCTTGAGTAGTTTTAAACGAGTATTGGGCCCCAGAGCTCTTGCCGAGCCGGTTTTCTCCAACCAGGCGGAAAAAGTAGGTGGTGCCCTTAGTTAATCCGATAATGTATCCCGGGGAAGGGATGACGGAATAACCGGAGCCGATCGTCTGATTAGGAGTTTTGTTTCCTAAGCTTGGAGTAGATCCATATTCATACCAATAGTCGGTCAGGGCCCCATTGGGATTAACAGCGCCGATAACAACTGCCGTGCTATCACTGGGACTGGCGTATCGATCGGTAGTGACCAGCGGCGCGCCGGCTTTAGCGGCTTGAGGTTGAGGAGCTGATTGAGGAGAGCCCGGTTCCGGCTGCGGTTGCGGTTGTGGCTGCGGAGAAGGTGAAGTAGGCGGACTAACGGAAAAAAAGACGAGTCCACCGATAACCAACAGGGAGACCACGCCCCCGATAACTAACATTGATTGTTTATTCATTTTTTTATTTTATTAAGTTTATTTTTTATCTGTAATTCCCAATCGACCTCCGGATGTAACCGCCATTGCTGTTGTACTAATAACAGTACCATTCCACAGAATCTTAATTACTCACGCTACTAGCTATTTGACGAGAACTATGATAAAGTGGGGAAATGAAGTTACACCCGAAGGTAAAAGGCGGATTAGAGAAGAAATTCCAGAAGGTGCAAAAGACTCCGGCCAGTTTTGATTTCTTCGTGGCGGTGCACGATTTCGTTGAATATATAGAAGCAAACAAGGCATTGGTGGATAATCTTTCATCTCGATTAAAACCGAATCGTGATTTAAATATTCCCAATAAGTACACTTACATAAAGCAGATTTATCAGGCGCTGGAAGATGTTAACAACACTACTAACGACGACCTGGGACACACCCGATATGCCGTGATGTTGGATATCAAGAAAATTAAAAATCTGGACATGACCGACAGCAACCCGTTTTGGAAACGCCGGGAAGTTTCCAGGAAAATAATCCACGAAATCTACGAAAGATTGAATCCGACCCTCGTTTAGAAAAAACACCCCTCGAGCGAGGGGTGTTTTGATATTGAACAGATTTTCTTAGGCGACGACGTCTCCGGTCAATTCCGCGACCGGATCACTCTTCCGAGTCTGCGGAGCGGAAATCTTAATGCCATGTTTTCGGAGCGAGACCGCGACTGCCGCATTGATGGAGGGGTTGGGCGGATAGCTATCCATGGAGCCATAGTTGCGCCGGATATGAGCAACCAGTAAAAGCTGAGCAACCTGCTCACCGAACCTTCTACAAACTGTCTCGTAGGCCTCCGAACCATCAATTTCAATCAACTTTGCCGCTTCCTGCATCTGCTCCAATGACAACTGCTGCGCCTGCATCGAGCCCCTCCTAAATGGGTACGCTGTGGGCTATTTTAGCACAAATGGCCGATTAACGCAAGCGAGGGAAGAAACTAGACATGCTATGATTTCTTTAGTCATTTGGAGAGCTCCAATGGAGTCAACGGCCTATCCAGGAATCTATCGGCACTTCAAAGGCGGGAAATATTTGGTTCTTTTCGTTTCTACCGGAGTGGAAGATGGCGAAAAGATCGTGGTTTATACTTCCCTCTATGAACCACACTGCGGCACAATCAGTCACCGAACTCTGAAAAACTTCCTGGAAGAAGTTGACCGCCCGGAACTAAATTACAAAGGTCCGAGATTCCGATACCTTGGACCTGCCTGACCACCCAAAAACGGGTGGTTTTTTATTTGTGTATTATCTCACGGCCGTGAGATAATACACAAATTGAATAAGGCGGCCAGGGCGTATTTACCTCGCTTAGCGGGGTTAACAATTACTTCCCGCCACAAAACCGGTCGTCCAGCAGAGCTGGAGCGAATAGCCACCGGAAGGGCGGTCAACATTGAGGACGTCGCCGACCAGATATAGATTCGGAATTAATCGCGACTGCATCGTTTTGAAGTTGATTTCCTCCAACGCCACGCCACCGGAAGAAACAACCGCTTTATCGGCGCCGAGCAGTCCTTTTACATTCAAAGGGATCGCTTTCAGCAGAGCCGCCAGCTTTACCCGATCTTCATGACTGACGCTATGGTTCGCGGTTTCACCATCAACTTCCGCCAATTTTAGAATCGCCGCAACCAGCGCAGAGGGAATGAGTTTATTGAAAACATTTTTCAGCTTTTTATTACTGTCGGCAACGAGCAATTCTTGCAGTTTTCTTTTCACTAACCCGGCGTCCAGCGTCGGAAAAAGATCCAGCTCAATCACCACCTCTCCATATTTCAGTAACTCCCCTATCTCTTTGCTCATATTCAAAACTGTCGGGCCGCTGATGCCAAAATGGGTAAAAAGCAGTTTGCCTTTCTGCGAATCCTCTTGCTGTCTGTTTTGTCCTCCGGAGGAGGATCCGCCTCCAGCGGAGAAGGTGGTAAGTTTGATGTCTTTTAGTGAAACTCCGCCCAACTTTTTCGCCCAACCGTCTTTCAGCGCGATCGGAACCAGCGCGGCTTCATTATTAATGACCTTATGACCGAGTTTCCGGAGCCAGATGAATCCCTCACCTGTGGAACCGGTTTCCGGGCGGGAAGTGCCGCCGGTCGCGACAATGCAGGACTTCGCTCTGATATCGGTTTTATCTTTCAGATGAACAACAATACTTTTATCCACACTAATAGCCAGGGAAGCAACTGGAGCATAGGTTTTTACCTCTACTCCACCTTCCTTCATATACTTAGTCAGCACATCCCAGACTGATTGCGCCTTATTTGAGACCGGGAAGATCCGGCCTTCATTTTCTTCTTTAGTATTCATCCCTCGTTTATTGAAAAACTCCAGCGCTTCTTGGACGCCGAACTGGGAAAAGGCGGAAAAGAGAAATTGATCATTGCCTTTATATTTGGCAACCATTGAACGGATGTCAGTTTTATTATTAGTGACATTACACCGCCCACCGCCGGTAATCAGAAGCTTTTTACCCGGAGCGGGGTTCTTTTCTAACAACAAAACCGAGCGTCCCAGCTCGGCCGCCCGTCCGGCCGCCATCATTCCGGCCGGCCCACCCCCGATGACCACTACGTCCCAAATCCAGTCACTTTTCATCCCATGAGAGTAGCACGAAAACAGGGGGTTGACAAATGCAAAAGGGGTATGCTATAATGGACGGGCTGTGAACCCCTCACATAACTTATGTAAGGGTTGAAGCTAAGGGACGTCGTCGAGCCACGAAAACAAAAATCAACGTAAATGAAAGGAACTATTAAAACTCTTACTGAAAAGGGCTTTGGATTCATCGCCCGTGAAGGTGAGACAAAAGATTTGTTTTTTCACTCTAAGGATTTACAAGGTGTAACCTATGAGGAATTGCAAGTCGGAGATGTCGTAACTTTTGAAGTCACTCAGACTGAGAAAGGCGCGGCTGCTATTAACGTAGCAAAGGCTTAAGGCCTTATCGCGAAAACCGCCCCGGATAAAACCGGGGCGGTTTTTGTTCCGACGTAAAGTCGGAACCCCGACCGAAAGCGTCGGGGTTTACCACTAAATGTAGTATTATTTATTTAACGATATGAAAGAACTAAAACCTTCCGAAAAAGCATTTTGGGAAGAATATATCAACGAACTACCAGAAGAAGAACGTCCGCAAATTCCGTTCGTGGAATCGTCTTTTGCCGGAACTAGAGAGACTACAGACAAGCTCATAGCTCTATATATAGAAGGTAAAAAAACGGCCGGAAGCAGTATTGCGGAGGGCTATAAGGCTGCCGGAGAACCTCTGCCCAAAGCGGGTAATTATTGGATTGTTTTAGATAGCGAAGAGCGACCAAGATTAATATTGGAAACCCTGGAGACAGCTATAAACAAATTCAAAGATGTGCCTTTAGAAATAGCCCAGGCGGAAGGCGAAGGTGATTCATCTTTGGCGTATTGGAAAAAAGTTCATTCAAAACTTTGGATTCCAAATCTAGATATATATGGGCTGGATAATCTAGACGAAGCAACTGTTATCACGGAATTTTTTGAAATTGTTTATCCTTTGGATAAAAACGAGGACGAAGAAGAGGATGAGGAAAAAGAGTCAGAAAAGAAATCCGATAGAACCGGTAAGATAAAATCGGTGGCTAAAAATATGGCGATGCTGGCGGCGACGGCGGCTGTGAGCGTGGCTTTAGGCGCGACTGCCGGAGTGATAATCTGTAAAAACTCCACGCCTACCCCTGTCCCAACTACTGCTCCCGCCACGGCGGGCAAGCCGGCCGCAGCGCCATCCCCTGTAGTAAGCACTAGACCGGTGCCTCCGCCAGCTGGTGGACCAACGCCTGCTCCTACGCTCCCTACGTCCTCCGGAGTTGGGACTGTCCCGCCACGATCAACTCCCCCGCCGACACCTCCCGTAGAGCCGGCCTCTGTGCCGCCAACCGAACCTCCTTTGCCATCTTCTGACGGCACGATTCCGTAAACATGGAACACGAAAAAATAGAGAATAAACATCTGACCACCGCCGGAAACTATATCGCGGATTTCATTTACGGCGCCAACGACGGATTGATTACTACCTTCGCGATTATTTCCGCGTCTGCCGGAGCAGGAATCTCCGCCGGAGTGGTGATTGTGCTTGGTTTAGCCAATTTGTTCGCCGACGGATTCTCAATGGCCACCAGTAATTATCTTGGAATGAAGTCACGAAGAAATTTTGAATTGGACCAAAAAAGAATAGAGGAAGCGGAAATCATAGATCACCCGGAAGAAGAAAAAAGAGAAATTAGGGAAATTTACGAGAAAAAGGGATTCCATGGAGCGGAATTGGAGAAAGTAGTGGAGATAGTTTCCTCCAATAAAGAAGTTTGGGTAAAAGAAATGCTGATCGGTGAGCTTGGAATTATTCCCGAGGAAGATATCAAAACCACGCCATTCAACCATGCGGTTACTACTTTTTTTGCCTTCGCGATTATTGGATTCATACCTTTAGCGCCATATATTTTCGGGTACACCGGAAAACCGTCATTCTATCTTTCGGCCGGACTGACTGCGTTGATGCTGTTCTTAGTCGGCGGTTCGCGAACAAAAGTTACCGGCGGCGGTTTTCTCAAGAATGGCTCACAAATGCTCTTCTTTGGAGGTTGCGCGGCAATTCTCGCCTACGGAATCGGATTTTTAGTCCACCAGCTGACTGGAATAAACGTTTAAATGCAAATTCCATTAAGGCGGCATGAAAAATTGATGGTCCAAGATGAGAGTCCGATACCGATGACAAGGGAGGCACACCAACGACTGAAGGAACGACTAACGACATTAAAGAACTCATTACCCGAGCAAATTTCTACTACAAAAGCCGCCGCCGATCTTGGCGACCGGTCGGAGAATGCCGAATATCAAATTTCTAAGAGCCGATTGCGTGGCACTCACAGGCAGATTTTGATAATTGAAGATCAGCTGAAACGCGCGGTAATAATAAAAACAGATAAACATAATAAAAAGATAGAGCTGGGAACAACGGTAGTTTTGGAATCCGAAGGGAAAAAATATACTTTCCAAATCCTTGGTTCTTTCGAAACAAACCCCGGCAAGGGAGTGATCTCTGATCAATCTCCTCTTGGTAAGGCTTTGATGGGTGGCAAGAAAGGCGATGAGATCAACATTAAAACAGGCTCCGGAGAGAAAAAGTATCTGATCTTAGAAATTAATTAGTCGGCTTCTTATTTTTGACAAAAAAATTGCGCAAAACACCGCCACCTAGAGGGGCGGCTTTTTCTTTGCTATAATACGTTTAGTCCTTTTAGGAGACCGCAGTGAATCTTAATTATTTGATCGGAATGCAGGAAGCGGATGCGATTGCCGCGATCAAAGCTGCCGGAATGCGTCCAAGAGTGACGGCGCGCGATGGCGAAAATTACATGCTCACGGCGGATTATCGCACCGATAGAATTAATCTCTGTATTAAAAATGGGATGGTAGTGAGGGCCGACATTGGCTAAGAAAAATCAGAAAGAAACAGAGAAGCCGAAAGTCGCTCCCTCGAAGGATCTCAACGCAATCGTACTACCGGTGCTCTCCGGTAAGTCTCCAAATTGCCCTAAGTGCGACGCGCCACCCAGTAGACACGAAGTCCGTAATCATAGCGTAATTTGGCATGACGGAGATGTGCACTGCACCAAGTGCGGAACGTATGTAAGGATGTACGACGCTGGTTAATAACGAAAATCTCCATCCCCTCGCAAAGCGAGGGGATTTTTGTTAGAGTACTCGCGTACTTTGAAAAGGACAGGTTCAGAAGATGCAAATCATCAGATGGATTTTGCTGATATTACTGATCCTACAAATCATCGCCCTCCCCTTTTGGCCAAGAACTGCTCGGCTGATTTTTAGAAAACGACCAAAGCGAAAGATTTGGAATCTGCTCATTGATGGATCTTCTTATTCTGTTTTGCTAACGCTACTTTTGCTTCCGATGCTGACTCTAAGCTTGAAGATTGCCCGCGCGGACGTTGGAAAAACTCTGGAGTCCAGAGAATTCGTCATTCAATATGTTGAACCGCCGATGTGGGATATCCGCGGGCAAATTCATGTCCATTGCTATCTCTCACACGACTCCGATGGAACACTTGAAGAAATTACTGAGGCGGCCAAAAAAAATGGTGTTCGCTGGATTATCCTGACTGATCATATTGGCCAGCTGCCGCAGCCGACGTCAGGAGTCGGCTCTCCGACCAGTAGCGTCGGAGCGGGAAATTATCCGGACGAGGTCAACGGAGTTTTGCTCATCTACGGCTGCGAAAGAAACAATGACGAGGGCACATCTGTCTTCCGAGCCTCGCTGAAAGATCCGAAAGAAACTCTCCATCTACACGGCCACGTTGAGAGTTTCAGCGCCTCGGCGGATTCAAAATGGTTTTACCAAAAAGAAGATACGGATCCGATCATTCACTGGGACGCACTGGAAATGGTTAATTTCCACGCCAACATCTTGGACAACAAACTGGGAGCGCTTGGCTCACTCATCTTTTATCCGGAAAGTTTGTATAACAACATCACCGGATTGATTCCAAAAAACTTTGATTATTGGCAAAAGCTGGCGAAACGGGAAGGACGACCGATCCCGATTTTCGGAGCGCCGGACGCTCATCAGAATCAGAAATATTTGGGTGTGCAGGCCGATCCCTACGAACTGACGCTAGGCCTGATCTCCACTCACATCTGGCTGAAAAACGGTCAGGAGCTGAATCAGAAATCAATCTTTGAAGCGATCAAATCCGGCCACACCTACATCGCCTTTGATTATCTTGGCGATCCGACCGGTTTCAAGTTTTATGCCGAGAAAATGAACGACGACCGCTGTATGACCGGCGAAGCGATGCTGACTCCGAAATACCTTAGCGTCTGGGCGCCCGGATCAAACACTGGTGTCACCACAAAGTTTTATTGCAATAACATTCTTGTTGGAGAAATATCCGATAGTATGACCTACATGCCGAATCCTATGCCCGGTTTCTGGCGGGTAGAGCTTTGGCGAAACGGACATCCCTGGATCATTAGCGGACAAATTCTAGTTATATAAATATAGCCGGTAGTTCACCATCCCCTCGCAAAACGAGGGGATTTTTGTTAGAGTAACGTCGTACTTTAAAAAGGAAGAGACCGCATGAGTCATGCGTTAATTCTAGGTGGAACAAGCGGGCTTGGACTGAAAATCGCCTGGGAATCTCACAGTCGTGGCATTACTCCAATGATTGCCGGCCGATCCGTGCTAGACAAGGAAGTGGCTGCCTCTCTGCCTCCGGACACCGTCCCCATTTGGAACGATCTAGCAGGTCACCACGGCGGGGCAATGATTCACCCAATAAGATTGGAGGGGTGCGATTATTTCTTTTGGGTCGCGGGGATTTTTTCGAGAAAACCATTCAGCAAAACTTATGATAACGAAATCGGACAGATGATGGATGTTCATCTTAATGCGCCGATGCGAATAATCGCAGACCTACACCGGGAACACCTGAAGAACAAAAACAAAAAACCATACCACTTGGTAGTGGTCGCCTCCACTTCTTCGTGGAGATTGCGGGAGAACGAAACTCTTTACTGCGCGCTGAAAGCCGCCAAGGCGGCCTTTGCCAGAAACTTCAGCGTAGAAATGGCGCGAGATTTGTCTGGATCAAAGGTGACTCTGGTAAACCCCGGCGGCATGAAAAATCCGAATTTCTGGAAAGAGAGCGGCCAAAACATAGATGCTTTTATGGATCCCAAAGAAGTCGCCAAGATTATCTGGGATGAAGTTCTCAATCAAACCGAAACGTTCAAGGAACTTCAGATCATGCGAAATAGCGATGGCACGCCGAAATTGGAATATGGGCCACGGATGCCGGAAATACCAAAATAAGACTTTCAAGGAACCTCGACAATGTCGGGGTTTTTTTATACTCTATCTGCGTACTTTGAAAAATGAGGAGTAAGTAAATGAAACGCTGGTTAAAACGACTGAGTCTGGGATTTTTGGCATTGGTTGCGTCCGCGGGTATTTATTACGCCGTAAACTACAACCTCACTTGGGATAATTTCGGCGTAGTGGAAGACGATAAAATTTATCGCTGTGGACAACTGGATGAGGGATCGCTGAAAGAAATTACCGAAAAATACAAAATTAAGACGATTGTAAGTTTGCGCGGCGGACCGCCGCAATTTGAGAAAGATTTCGCTTCCGCTCACGGAATACAAGTTTTTGCCTTCCGGATGTCCGCCAGAACCGAACCGAGTGATGAAGAAATTGAAAAGTGCCTGGAGATCATCAACGATCCGGAAAATCAGCCAATTCTACTTCACTGCCGAGGCGGCGCCGATCGCACCGGTTTGATCATCGCTCTGCAAAGAGTGCTGTATGCCGGATGGAATCTTTCGGACGCGGAAACGGAGATGAGCTATTATCGCAATCTACCCCTCTTCACCCCGATGCCCAGGCAAAAACTCCGACAGTATGTTTTGGAAAAAGCGGTCATTGATCACAGATCAAACAGCCCGACAACAAGTAACAATAAAAACCTACTGATGACAGTCAGGCAGGTCCGGGCCGCCGCTGATAAGGAAATCATCACTCCCAACGGACAACCTACACTTGCGGGCTTCATGCCGAAGCGGCTATCGCTGGGAGTGCATGATGACCTCTATGCGCGTTGCTTGGTGATTGAATGCCCGTCCGGAGAGCGACTGGCGATCGTCGCGCTGGATCTGGTTGGGTTCATACGATATGACGTGTTACAGGTGAGAAAAGAAATCAGAGAAAAAGGAATTCTTCACCCTGATTTCCTGATCATCACCTCCACTCATCAGCACTCCGGGCCGGATCCGATTGGCATTTGGGGACGATTCTTCGCTGTCCCGCCTAATATCTCCGGATCGGGACGTGATGAAACCTATTTGGCGAGCGTACGAAGTAAGATTGTAGCTCTGGTGGAGCGGACAATTACTAAACTTGAACCGGCAAAGCTGGAAACCATAGAAGCATCCGGCGAAGGATTTTCCAAAAATATCCGTCTGGAAAAAGAAATTGATCACTCACTGGTGACTTTAAAACTCACCGGAAAGAACGGAACGATCGCCACCCTGATCAATTTTGGAGTTCATCCGGAATCTTACCGCTCCGATAATCAGCTAATCACCGCTGACTTTCCCGGACAACTAGTCCAAAAAATGGAAGCGGAATGGGGCGGCACAGCGTTATTCGTAAATGGTTTGCTGGGAGCGATGGTCTCAGTGCGAACGGGTGATCTAAGTATCGAGAATCCTACCGCGGAGCAACGTGCCGAAGGAACAAGCGCCGGATTAACCAAACGGATCACAGAAGCCACTCCGTCAAGTAAACCGATGGATTTTTCTAACGGCTATCTGCGAATCCGGAAAAAGCTAATCAAAATCCAACTGGATAATTTCTATTTCCAAGAAGGAATGAAACTCGGCGTAATCCCCTACAATTCCGACACGGTAACCGAAAACCAGGAAGTGATTGTGGAAATAGGGATTGTGGATCTGGGAGATTTGCGAATTCTGCTGGTGCCGGGAGAGATGCAGCCAAAGCTCGGATTGCAAATCAAGGAGCTTACCGGCGCGAAAATGATCTTCGGACTCGCTAACGACGAGATCGGCTACATTATTCCCACGGAAGATTTCTACAAAGAAGTCTGGAATGAAAAGAAGGGCAAGATGGTTGATGTCTATAAATACGAAAGAACGATGGCTCTCAGCCCGCAAACCGGCCGATTGATCTATGAGGGGTTTAAAGAACTGATGACGCACGATTTACGTCCGACTACTAATAGATAACAGATCCCCCGCAAAACGGGGATTTCTTTTGCCTAATTTTTGCTATACTAAAATTAATATGGTTATCTCCTTTTCAAAAAGATTTGCGTTTTTAGCGTTGGTCACGATTTCTATAATTCTGGCTGTTAGTGTCGCGCAGGCCGTAACCTACATTGACACTGACAGCGTTGGAATCGCCACCGCCACTCCGGGAGCGGCGCTTGGCGTTAAAGGCGCCGGTATTTTTGACGGTTTTGTTTCCGCTGATTATTTCACTTCCACCTCTACCCACGCGTCCTGGGTAATGGGGAACTATCACATTGCTACCATCACGCCATATGACACCGCCGCGGAATTCACCGTGCAAGGCGATGCTCATATCAGTAGACATGGTTCTTTCGGAGCGCAATCCGTAATTGATGGCGGTTCTGTAACTTGCCCTGCTTGTGGCTACACTAATTACACTGTTTTAGCCAATCAAGAGATTATTACTGACATGTCTGCGACTTTAGTTGAAGGCATCGTCAATGGAATAGTTCTTAATCCAAGCTCAGCGCCGACTTCTATTCCTTATGGGATGATTAATGAGCTTTTTACAAAAGCTGGCAACGCCCAAACTTTTGGTAATCTCACTGCAATCTGGAATGGTGTAGCACACGAAGGTTCAGGAAACATGACTGGTGAAATGAGGGGGTCTGTATCATATTTGGAACATGTAGGCGCTGGAACCGTTGCAAAAATGATTGGCTTTGACGCGAATCTTATTAATAGAACAGGTGGTGGCACAGTCACCACTATGAATGGGGGGAGAATTCTTACCCCACAAAATACTGGAGGAGGCACGGTGAATAATAATTACGGGATTTTCATTTATGATCAAGCTTCAATTGGTTCCACTCAGAGCTACAATATTTACTCTATTGGCCCGACCAGCAAGAACTTTTTTGGCGGCGATGTATTTATCGGCGGTAGTGATTTACATGTCGGCAGTGGCTCGGCTACTACCACCATCACTTCTGCTGCTGGATTTCTTGGCATCGCTTCGGTAACTCCGGGCACATTATTTGATGTTGCCGGCAACTCAACTATCAAGGGCAGTTTGGTCGCGGAAGGAAATCTGAAAACTTCTTATTTGATTGCTACTTCCACCACTGCGACCAGCACAATTGGTTATGGATTGACTGTAGATACAGATACATTAGTTGTTGATGCCAACGGCAACGGTGTGTTAATCGCGACTTCTACCCTACCGTCTACTAACAACGTCGTAATGGCAGTCGGCACCGGAAGCGCCAGCACTACCCTATCCATTTCCGGCGGCGCGTCGGTTGGCTCCTCAATCATAATTAAATCTACGAACGGTAACGGCTGTATCCTAATCAGCGGAAATAGCGCGGAAGCGGATGCCGATGGAACGATTCCATTAGTTGGCAAGCTGGTCTCCTGTCCGAAATAATTTTCATTTACATCTGGCGGTTTTTTCGGTATTATCGTGGGCAGCAGATTGAAACAAGGGAAACAGCCAATGGAACTCTGGGCGAAGTTAGCAGGGGCCTGGACTAAGCTTAGTAAATTTCTTGAAGATCCGATCGCTCGCTCGTGCGTAGCGGAGGGCGTCTTTACCATCATTCTTTTGCTGATCGTCATTGCTCTCGTCTTAGGTTGGAAACCGAAGCTGACTACCATCCGCGCGTCATTGATGGGGTTGCTATTGTTAGCCATTAATTTTGGCGCGCTTTTTCTGATGCAAGAAAGAAACCTCGATCTTTACTTTGGCACCTTCTGGTTTCTAATACTTCCAATTTTATTTCTTATTAGCTTTGCATCATATGGAGGCACGCATGGAAACATCTCATTAATTGCTTTTTGGATGTTCGGACTGTTGGAATTTGGCGTAGTTCTGAATAATTACGTCACCATGCTTTCAATCGCTGTGATTATGACCATCTCCTTCCAGCTTTGGCGTAATCCAACAGAAGAAGGATTCATCAGGACGAAACTTATCCATTGGGGCTGGGCGGTGGGCGCGTTCGCCTTACTGCTGATAATCACCGCCTTAATGGTGGTGTTCGGGTGGGAGAATGCCCTAGCGACGAGATATCTCAAGGAAAACCGTTGGATGCTGCCTGTTAGCGCCGCTCTTTTCTTTTTGGTGAAAGCAGTTCCGGAGGAATTAATTTTCCGGGGAATCTTCCAAGGAGCGCTGAAAGATAAAATCGGTTTCCGATCGGCGTTAATCAGTTCGGCTTCATTGTATGGAATCGCCGCGTTGAATAACCCGGCGCCCTGGACCTTTCCAAATTGGCATGCCGCGATCAACGCGGTATTGCTTGGGCTTGTCTGTGGAATTGTTTACGAAAAAACTAAGTCGTTAGCCGTTTCCGCCACGGTCAATGCCTCCGTTAGCTTTATGTGGTTTACATTGTTAGCGAAAGGAGGATTCTGATGACTATGCCCCGGCTTAAATGGCCGGTGATAGAAGTCGCCGCCATTTTCATCCTGGTGATGCTGGCTATCTGGGTTTTCCAAGAACAAAAAATCCCATTTATCGCAACGATGCTGGCGCTGGTCGGGATCGTGATCGCAAGCTTCGTTGCTCGTCTGCGAAAAATTAGAAAAGGACTGGGAAGCTGCACGCCTAGCGGTAAAAAAATACATATCGCGGAGCGAGTAGCCGATTACACAGAGGAATTAGGTCTCGGGCGTTGGTGGAAAAATTCCAGCCGCGGCTGGGAAATGACTTATCTGGATTTTTCTTGGATTGGAAAACTTGTCCTAGGCACACTCATTGCCCTAGGGTTGATCCTTATCGCCGGATCTCACTTCAGACCGGAATTCTGGCTAGTCAAAAATTTTGAGAATAAAATCATAGCCAAATTGCTGTGGTACTGCTTCTTATGGGGGCCGATTCAGCAATTCGTTCTGCAGGCCTACGTCACCAACAAAATTTACTCCATTTTCGTTACCGAGCCGAACCCCCGGGAATGCGATCAAAAAGCCGCCCTAAACACCGCTTTAATCTCAGGCCTGCTCTTCTTTTTCGCTCATATCCCGAATCCGACGCTGATGATCGTTACTCCGATCGCCGGCGCCGCCACCGCCTATATCTTCCTGCGCTGCCGAAATTTCTACATCCTCGGTTTCGCCCATGGAATCCTCGGAACCGCCCTCACTTACTGTCTAGCGGACAGCATGCGAGTCGGACCGCATTATTGGCAATAGAAAAACCCTCAAGCAAATTGAGGGTTTTATTTTTAAAAAAGACGGGGCGGGAACTTTTTGCGCAACCGAGCGATTTCTTTTGGATCGGTAATTAATACTGCGCCTAATGCTTTCGCTAATTCTTCCAGAGAAATTCTCTTAACTTTCTTGCTGACATCGCGAACTCCGGCTGCTCCTGGGCTAATATACCGAACCCTCATCGTCTTCTTTTTCACTTCTTCCTCCTTGGGATGTTTCTGGCATGATCTTATCACAAAGCTTTCATATTTTCAACAATTTATGATAGAATCTTCCTATGAATAAAAAACTTTTTATTACAATCGCAGTGTTGGGATTAGGAGCAATTGCCAGCTTTGCCGGAGCTACCCATTCCTGGGGCGGCTATCACTGGGCTCGGACCGCGAATCCTTTCACGGTTAAACTAGGCGACAACCTTTCTGCCGCCTGGGACCCATATTTGGGAACCACCTCTTATGATTGGACTCTTTCCGGCGTTTTGGATACCACGATAGTTCCCGGAACCGTCAGCCCGAAGACCTGTAAGGCCACTTCCGGCCAAGTACAGATTTGCAACAGCAAATATGGCCGCAACGGCTGGTTAGGCATCGCCAGCATCTGGATCAGCGGTGATCACATCACGCAAGGCACCGTCAAAATGAACGATACTTATTTCAGTACTGCTCAATACAACACTCCGGCCTGGAAGAATTTAGTCCTCTGCCAGGAAGTTGGTCACGCTTTCGGATTAGATCACCAGGACGAGAACTTTAACAACGCGCCACTCGGCACCTGTATGGACTACACCAGCGACCCGACTCCAAACCAGCACCCGAATGCCCATGATTATGAAATGCTTGAGTCCATTTACGCCCATCTGGATACCACTACTACTGTCAGTCAAAGCTCCGCGTCATCCGCGCAAGATATAGATCACTCTGATCCGAAAAGCTGGGGCAAAGTACTACGCGCCTCCGCAGACAAAAAATCTTCTGTTCACGAATTGGATCTCGGCAAAGACCAAAAGGTTTTCACTTTTGTAATTTGGGCGGACTCGGAGCGCGCTAGCCACGAATAATGAATGAGCTGATCGGCATATCAGCGGCGCTATCTTTCACGATTGCCTTTGTCCTCGGTTTGTTCACCAGGAAGTTTTTATCGTTGGGGATTTCAGTTCTCGTCGGAATCGGTTTATCTATTCTGACAATCGCTTTGGGGCTGCAAACTCCGAATGTTCAAAAGTCCGGGCTGGCGATCATCGTTCTAATCCCAGTGATCATTATTATCGTCTCATTCGTAAATCTCGTTGCCGTGTTGACCGGCGGAGTGATCGGATCCTGGATCGGTAGGAAATTTAGGAAATAACCCTTAAAGAAAAGCCACCCGGTTAGGGTGGTTTTTTGTTTAATCCAATTTATCTACCAACTTTCCATTATCGTAGAGGTAGATGTCTACGATTCTACCGATATTAGTTGCCTGCTCAAATGCGCGGCTCGCGACCAGAATATTCGGAAACTCCGCCGCGATATCAATACAATGATCATGCCCTTTCACCGCTTCACGGATTTCCCAATTAAAAATTCCGAGCGCATACAGCGAAGACATCTTTTGACGTTGATGATGAAGCATATTTTCGTCCCCCGGCCAGACCAGTTCGGGGTTGGGAAAGATAGAAATACAAATCAAGATTTTATGCTTCAAATCCTCGCACTCGGGATCAATAAATTCCGATCCCGGCTCTTTCGTTCTCCGAACAAAATACACATTGCCAATCTTTTCCATTCTAATCCCTCGAGGAGCTGCAATTAAACTAGCAAAGCCAGGGGCAAAATAAAAGCTCCATGCCGTTTGGCACAGAGCTTACTTGTTGTTACTCAAATTCACTGACGTTCACATCTTCGGTTTCTTCCTTCTCCGGACGAACTCCGGGAGAAGTCTCGCCTTCTCGATACAGCCCGAGGAACTCGTAATCATCAATGCTGTGTTCCAAGCCATCAACGATCACCTTGTCGCCGACTACCTGACCGCGGCAAGCATCCGCATACCACTCATCCATTTCCTCTTGAGTCACGAAGCCCGAGCCCGGACGAGCCTCCGACACGGGCATAACCCAATATTCACCATCCTGACCGATCTTCGTTTGATCATCCTGTAAGTCAGTAATCAGCTTGGAGATCTCTCCGTTAGTCCAGAGCGACTCCGAAAGCCAATTATTCCCCTGCTCGTCCTGCAGAGCAAGAAGCGCGTAGCCGTAAGAGTCGGCGACTCCGCCATATTGTTTTTGCTCTACATACACTCGGCCGTCCGGAATCGTGTATTTCATCAGCGGGCGGTCAATCCACTGACCGTCGTTGATCCTTTCGCCACTTTCTTCACACTTCACCGTGGACTCAAAAACCTGGCGATTCGGAATCTTACTCCAGCTGCCATCCGGGAATCTCCGGATAACTTCTTCGGTGTAGGCCAGCTTCTGCTCACCGGCAACCAACTTCTTCGCCCGCGCGTTCAGACCGACAAAGGCGTAGCCGTCAAAGCTCATACAATCCTCCTGTGAATGTAGGGAACTGCGGATATACTACCCGATTAACATTAATCTGTCAAGTAAAAAATAAGTGGACTTTTACAATACAGGATGCTATTTTTTAGGCAGAACATTTGAGTTTGATAAAGAAAGGTAAGGTTTAAATGGCCGAAGAAAATAATCCGAATCTGTCTCCGGAAATTAATGCCTGGATAAAGCATGTTTCAGAAAATGAAGGATTCGCCATCAAGGATAGAAAAGCGGGTGAAATGTTCACGGCCACGACCCGGAGCGGTTCAGTCTACACATTCGTAGTGATCAATCCGGAGCAATCGGAAGTGGCGCTGGTCAGTCCGGACAACCGACAAGTGAGTCTCCGTGAACCCAAGCTTTACATGGTTGACGGCGCGACGGCGGGCGGAAGTATGACTAGAGTCGGCTGGATCGGTATTGGATCCTACCTGCGCCTCTACCCGCTCGTTGGCGGAATTCTCACTATCACCCCGATTCAATGGCTCACTTTCAAACAGGATCCGGTAAAAGTTAAAGAAATTACCGAAAAAGCGGAAGCTAAGCGTCCGAAGTTTCTTACCGAAAAAGAAACCGAGGAAATTGAAAAGAAAATTGAGACGGATGCCAGAAAAACCTTTCCGTCCGAACAAGCCGAGCAAGTTGTTAATTTTCTAAGTCATTTCTGTCTATCCGGCAAAGATATGTTTATGCGCTACTTCTTGAGCGCTCACCGGGCAGGGAAACTACCGGGCGCGCTAAAAACCGTCATCAAACAGATGCATGAACATTGGGTTTATCGCCCACCGGAAATCCGAGGAATGTTCGTCACGGAGCAAGACGTTTACTATATGACCATGGCCTACAAAGATATCGGCCTGGAACTGCCAAAGTAAATTCAAATCCCCTCAAAAACTGAGGGGATTTTTGTTAGAATAAACAAATGGAACCAGATTGGAAAAAGAAATTAACTCCGGAACAATATCAGGTGATGCGGGAGAAAGGAACCGAAGCCCCCTTCACCGGAAAATACGCCAATGAGCACGCAAGGGGAATGTATAAATGCGCCGCTTGCGGAGCCAAGTTATTCAGCTCGGACGCGAAGTTTGATTCCGATACCGGCTGGCCCAGCTTTAATGAACCGGCTAATCTGGAAAATATTGAATTGAAGGAGGATGATAACGGCGGCATGCTCCGCACGGAAGTAGTCTGTAAAAATTGTGGCTCGCATCTTGGGCACGTTTTTGATGACCTGCCTCGCTTTTTCGGCAAGGCGGGTGGTCCCACCAAAACCGGTAAACGTTATTGCATCAATTCTGTTTGCTTGGAGCTAGAAAAGGAGAATGAGTAGTACTTCGTTTCACTCAGTATGATTCGCGTCTTGAGTCATAGCCCGACGGCTATAGAATTTTAATTTCGCAAATCAAAAAAGCCGCTTCCGAGGAAGCGGCTTTGAAATTTTGGCCTGTTTTAATTCAGCGAGTAACTAACCGGCCTGCGAATGACCGGCAAGTTTTTCGCGATCTCCTGCTGCTGAAGTTGAGCAGCGACTACCAGGTACTGACCGGAAAGATACAAATATTTCTCAAAAAGCGCTCTGTAGTCGGCCGTCGTTGCCTGGAGCATCTCGCTTAGCTCTATGATGTCTTGCTCCCTTTCAATGGCGCGCTGAATTTCCCGCAGTCTCTCCTCTAGCTGAAGACTGATTCCACTACTCTGCGCGAGAAGCTTCTCATCATTGCGGAAGCCAATCGTCAGGATCCAACCGCAAAACCAGCTGATAAAACCACCGATTTTCTTCATGGAACCCCTCCTTATCTGGTTTTTGTTAAAGTCAAACCGACCTTGCTATTATAGCAGAACCACAAGGAAAAGTCAAGCTCACCGCTACTCGCCTATTCTTTCTAGAGATTCAACAGCAAAGTCCAACGCTGGGGTTAGGAACCAAGAAGGTCCGGCCTTACCGAAAACGTAAATCCCCTGCTTGCTCTCTTCAACGCTGGGCTTTCCATCAAAAACTCGGAATTTTTCCGTACCAGCGATATACTGATTCTCCTTGGCGGAAAACTTGGAAAAGGTCAGCCAGACGCCGGCGCCATTCATCGCTTTTTCATCAACGCTCCAGCCAGCCGGTAAGGTCAGCTTAAAGCCCTTTCCATTCACCAAAGGGCTGGTGTAGCTATCCGATCGGTTATAGACAAAACGAATGCTGTCGGCGCAGGTGAATCCGGTCGCGGCAAGATTAACGGAGGCCCGTTCAGGATCCGAGACGCCGACCAGACATTCCTCATCCTGTTCGGAAAAACCCACAAAACTAGCCTGTTTTGTGAATAGACGGCCGGTCACTCCCAAGTATCGGAGACCGATAATCAATAGGACCGCTAAAATTATTAAAACGAAACCGGACAAAGCATTGGGACGTAATCGCATAATCAAAATATAACACCGCTTGGAATAAAAAAAAGCCCCCAGCCAGAAATTACTGGACGGGGGGGCTGAACTGGATTACTCTCAAGCGGCAGTTTTCCGGAAATACGCGCCGGAAAACTTCTTCACCTTCCACTCCCGAGTTTGAAGTACAACTGCCTGCGGATGGAACGATGTCGCCTCCCACTCCTTGGGAATCGGCTCCACCGCCAGAGCCACCAACGGCTCATGCCCAACCGCCTCCCTCTCCGTTGGATTCAACATCAGTCGCCCGAAGGACGACCAGTAGAGCGTCTCGCCCTTCTTGAAGGTGGGCGCCACGGCTGTGATTCTTGCGCTTTGCATGAGGCCCTGAATGATGGTCGTGAAGATCACCAACGCGGCGACCGCGAAAAACGAGATAGCGACTACAAACTGAATCATGGCTTTCTCCTCTATAGAAAGGGGTTTTGGTTAACGTCAATGTACCCGGCCATTGTAGCACAAAATAGCCCTATTTGTCAAGTGGCAAACAGAATGCCGGAATTCTGTCATTGCGAACCTGCCTGCCGGCAGGCAGGCGCAGTGAAGTCATGGCTACGCCAGATCTCGCGTAGCGAGACAATCTTACATTAATACTATTTATAAATAGCTTTTTTGTTAGATTGCCGCGGGATTACCCTCGCAATGACAGCGAAATCAAAAACCGCCCCTTAGGGCGGTTTTTGATTTTAGAGGTCAGCGTCTCTGCCTTCGTCTCCCCTGTCTTGGGAATTAACATGCTCTCCGCAAGCTTTGCGGTCTACATGATACTGCCTCCAAGCGGATTTACGGGCCTCTTTCCAACCCTTAACGATAGACTTCTTGGCGAGATGATAAGCATCCCAGGCGGACTTTAACGCCTTTTGGCGTTCAGCCGGATCTTTCATTCCCCAAGCGGCCTTTAAAGCATCCCGGCGAGTCTGTAGAGCTTTGACTAGCTCGGCATGATATTTATCGGCGGCGGCAATAACAGAGTTATCGCGCTTTTCCACCGCGGCTTGCATGCAAGCTCGTTGAGCATCGGTTAATTCCCGGCGCGCCTTTTTCGCCTCTCTCCTCTCTTCTTTCTTTTCATCGCGCTCTTCCTTACGTTCCTCTTTTGTCGGTGGGACGGGCGGGGTCGTGGTGGCGAAAGCCATCACTCCGCTCAAAGAAAAAATCACATTTGAGACTAACAAGACTTTAGTTAATTTATTCATAAAATTTGATTTACCACTTACTACTATTTAAACGACCTTTGTAATATTAGACGGCTAAGTCACCTATTTATTACATTCTATCAAATACGCTATACTAAAAAGATGGAAGACTTAGACAAACTCGCCAAGAGCGCACCGGAACATTATTATGGCGACGACATCCGAAAAATTTTCCTCGGGGTAGGAGCTGTCATGCTTCTGACCCTGCCTTTTTTCAATAACCTGTTGCCGGTGCCGGCGTTTATTTCAATTGTCGCCGTTTTAGTCATTTCCCTGGCGGCCGGACTGACTAACCCGCGCAAGCGTTGGACAGCTGTCATCAATACCGTCGCTTCGGTAATCGGTCTGGCGGTTTTTGAATATTACGCCGTGGACGCCGCCACAAAATACAGCGAAGCCAGCACTCTTTTCTTCGTTAACCAAGCTATCGCGGTGGCCTTTTTCTTAGCTCTGTATTTGAGCACGAAAACTTTACGTGGTTGGAACAGATAAAAAATACCCCACCGATCGGTGGGGTATTTTTTATATCTTCACTTGGCTGACTTTCCGATGCTGATAGTAGGTGAAACCGGCTAATCCCAAAAGTACGATCCAGAGGAAAACCGGATCCTTCACTAAAGGACCGAGGATGTTAAAGATAGAAGCCACGCCAGTTGACCGCACTGAACGATCCGGCAATTGAACGAAAGTAATTTCATTAGAAGTAACCGTCTGGCTGTTGGTCTTGGAAACTACCCGGAAGTAATACAAAACCTCCATATCCAAACCGGCCATCTGCACCCGGTGACTGCGGGATAATTCGCCGGACTCCGCGGTGGCATTAGCGTAAGTGAAATTGCTGTTCTTTTGACCTTGGGAAACACTATCGTAAATTACGCGATGGCGAGTAGGAATATTAGTGTCCCAAGAAATAATTATCTCCCCCGCCTCGTCGCTCTCTACTTTCAAATCAGAAATAACGATCCGGGCTTCCTGGACCGGTCCACCAGTTGACGGAGTTGGAGCCGGGGCAATGAATCCATCTTCCACGAAGACCACAAATTCAATCGGTGTAATCGCCTTTCCGTCGGTAACGGTAACCTTAAATTTATTGAAGTTCACTTGAGCCGCCGTCGGTACCCACTGCACCACGCCGGTTATGGAACTCATAGTGGCGTTTGAGGGTTCAGTAACAAAAGCAAAGGTTAAGTTATCGGCATCGGCATCAATAGCCTGCAAATCATAAGTGTAGAGTTGACCAACTCGGGCGCGGATCGGCGGATTAAAGTTCACGAAAACCGGAACGTTGTTGTTCGGAGTAACTACGGACGCTTCCTGAACGGTAATGTTCACGTCGCGGTCCGCGTATTTCGTTCCGTCGTCGGCGCGGAAAGTTACAATATGAGTTCCAATATCGCTAATTTTCGGAGTCCAAGAAAACAGCCGGCTGGAGTTCTGAAAAGAAGCTCCGTTTGGCATATTAAAAACACTATAAGAAATCGGCTCATCCTCCGGATCATGGGCGGAAACAGCAAATTGTAATACCTGATTAACACGAATGTCTTTATTGCCAATTCCACCATCCCAAACCGGCTTTTCATTAGTAGAAGAAGTGGTAGTCTGCGGGGCAACATAAACCGTCACCGTAAAATAGGAATAATTACGTCCATCATAAGCGGTGAATTGCGGAGAATAATAGCCGGTCTGATAAGTAGTCGGTGTCCAATAGAAAGTCCGACTGGAAGGATTAAAAGTAGCTCCGTTCGGAACAGAGTAAGAAGAATAGGTAATCGGATCGCTTTCGGGATCGGTGGCAACTACTGAAAACTGTAAGGCGTCTCCAACTTTAATACTGAAGTAGGTCGGATTGGAAGATGACCAAACCGGCGGCTGATTTGGAGCCGGAGAGGGCGCGGGGGCAGGAGCGGGGCTCGGTGCCGGAGCGGGAGCTGGGGCCGGTGCCGGAGCAGGCGCTGGAGCCGGAGCGGGAGAAGAATCCTCCTCATCATCCTCATCGTCGCAACGATCGGAAATCCAGCAAAAAATAATAGCATGATGAAATGCTTTCGCCTCCCCAACTACAAATAGGAAGTTTCCGCTCACTAAAGCCACAAGAAATAAGCTCAAAATTAGCTTTTTCATAACTGGGTTATTTTACACTACTTCTCTGTAAAAGTCAACATCACCATAGGCCCTCCCAAGCCGCCTGAACTGCACCCCCCTACTATTACGCGTAATAGTAGATGGGCTTTTGTCTAGGTCATCCTTGATACCCGATACTGAATACTTAATACTGGATACTATGACTCGCGTTTACGTCGTAACCCCAACCTATAATGAAAAGGATAATCTGCCGATTTTAGTTGAAAGAATTTTCGCACTGAAAATCCCCGATCTGCATTTAATGGTGGTGGACGACAACTCACCGGACGGCACGGGTAAAGTTGCCGATGAACTGCGCCAAAAATATTCTGCTCTAACAGTAATTCACCGAGAAAAGAAATCTGGGTTAGGCACTGCATATGTTGAAGCCTTCAAAACACTACTACATGTAGTAGTGCCGGATTTTATTATTCAAATGGACGCCGACCTTTCGCATGATCCGGAGGTGATTCCGGCAATGCTGGAAAAGATTCGCGATTGCGATGTCGTCCTCGGCTCACGCTATATTCCTGGAGGCAAAACCGTGAATTGGGATTTCTTCCGGAAAATGATCAGCCGGTTCGGAAATATTTACGCGCGAATAATTCTCGGCCTTCCCTACCATGACTTAACCGGAGGATTTAAGTGTTGGCGCAAAGATTTTTTAAAAAAAATGAATTTAGAAAAATTAAGCTCTGTTGGTTATAACTTTCAGATAGAAACAACTTATCTGGCCCACAAGCTTGGCGCGAAAATTTGCGAAATTCCAATAACTTTCACCGAACGAAAAGTAGGAACTTCAAAATTCAGCCTAATGATAACACTGGAAGCTTTTTGGAAAGTATTAACTTTGAGATTTAAGAAATAACCAACCCTTTATTTCCCCATTCGCAATATTACCTCCCCAATTCGCATTATTAGCGATTACTCCAGGATTACTCCTTTGGCACTAACTTCAACTTATTGCTGATAATCACCAGATAGCGTTCCTCAAAAAGCTGGACCTGATAAAACCCGCTCTGCGTATAACTCTCCAGATATTGATTCATCTCTTCGGCGCTTTTAAAACCAAAGGTATCAGCCAGATCGGCAATCACCATATCCACCGCCATCTTTTCTACGCCTAAAGCGTAAGCGTGCTCGCGGTGGGAAAGATGGGGAACTAAATTAGTGGTAGCGGCCACGGAAATTCCCGGCGGCGCCAGCGCGACTAATTTGCGATAAGCCGTTTCTTGAGCGCTAGTTCGGAAATAATGCAAAGGAAAATTCTTGAAATTAATCGGCGAGCGGGCCAAAAAACTAATAGCCGTCGCTGTAATTAGAATCCAAAACAAATATCGCTCCCATCGCGGTTTCCAATCCAAAAAATTGCGGGCTCCAAAAATCGCGCCAATAAAAATAGCCGGAATTAAAATAGAGTCGTAGTGGTACAACCCGCTAAACTGAAATGTGTAATTCGTCAGTAAATTTTCCGGTAGTCCCGGTAGTAGTAGGATCAGTGTTCGCCAGGAAAAAAGCGGCAAAAATACGACCGGCAACAGGAGAATCAGTAAATACAACAATTTTTCTCCGGTAAAAATGGTCTGCGCCACCAAAATGGGGTTGGTGATAGCAGTTGTAATAGCTTCAGTGGGCGTGGCGCCGAAATTCGCGTAACGGTCAAAACGCAGCACTCCGCCGCCTAGCGCGGGCATCAGAATTTTCACTGCGATAATAAAATAGATAAGAGCCAAGACGATCACCGTTAATCCAAAAATCCTGATTTTATTTTTTTTAAAATAAGGTAAGATTGCCGCGCCCGCCGGCTGGCGGACTCGCAATGACGGAAAGAAGCGATGGTCTTTGCGAACAAAGTGAAGCAATCTTACAAAAAAGTTGTCACTCGCAATGACGTCCGTTTTACAAAACAAAAAGTATATTCCCGCGAACATCACCGCCAAAATCGCGTCTTCTTTCGTGCTGGCGGCCAGAGCAAAAAATATTCCCGCCCAACCCCAACGTCTGGTTTCCGCAAAATAAAAAGCGGCTAGAAATAAGGGAATGAAAAAAGTAATTTCGTGGAAATCGTAAAAATTGGACCAATGAAGTGAGGGGTACAGCAAATACAAAAAAACAAGTAACAAGGATAACGGCTTACGGCCAATAACTTTCTGCGCCAATAAATAAAGGGGCCAAGCGCCCAGAGCTAACGCTAGAGTTTGTGCAATCAATAAGAAATAGGGCGTCGGGAAAACGGCGTAGCCGGGAACCAGCGCGAATAGCCAAGGACTCATATGTAGGCCAAGATGGTTGGAAACCTGCTCAAGGTTATTGAACATCACCCGCCCTTGAGTGGTGTTCCACATAGTTTGGACAAAAGCCGCTAAATCCCAGGCCTGCGTCTCAAAATTGTAATGCCGCAATGAAGTCAGTACGCCAAAGATAACAAAATAGACAAGAATAACCAAAAGCAAAATCCGTTTGTCAGTTAAGCGCATTGCTTTATTATAAGGTAATGACAGTAACGAAAAAACTCTTAATTGCTATTTTAGTGGTCGCGGCGCTTTTCCGGGTTGTCTGGCTTTGGCAAGGCGATCTGACCGGCAGTGATGAAATATTCTACGGTTTCCGGGCGATCGGAATGCTGGATTACGACAACGCGCCGAAACAATCCACGCCGTTGGAATGGTTTGATCCGATCAATCGCGCTAATAAAATTATTCCCTACCCGGCGGATTTACCGAAAGAAGGCGGGATCCCCTGGTGGACGAAATTATCCTTCCACGACCATCCCCCGCTGGTTTTTCTCGCCCAAAATATCTCCATGGGAATTTTCGGGGAGAATAAATTCGGCTTTCGCCTGCCGTCGGCGGTCGCCGGAGTAATTTCGGTATATCTGATCTACCTGATTGGAAGAAAACTTTTCCCTGCCTCGCCGGCAGGCGGGTCAGAAAAGGCCGGGCTGGTTTCCGCCGCTCTTTACGCGGTCACCGTCAACGCTGTCCATAACGCTCGGCTGGGAATTCAAGAACCAATCCTGATTGCCCTGATGCTGGCGGCGATTTATTTCTTTTTGCTTGCCGATCAAGCAAAAAAATATCTCTTGGCTGTAGGAGTTTTAGCCGGCCTGGCAATGCTCGCCAAATACAACGCCACCGTGCTGGCGCCGATCTTTTTGATTTATATTTTATTGTTCCGGCGGGAGTGGCTAAAAGAAAAATTTCTCTGGCTAGGGCTTTTACTGGCTATCATTATTTTCTCTCCAGTGATCATCTATAATCTCAATCTTTATTTATCGGTCGGTCATTTTGATTTTCAATTATCCTATCTCCTCGGACAAAATCCGGAAGTTTGGCAGTCCGCTCCCGGTAAAGAAGCGGCCGGAAATTTGTTGAGTAGACTTAAGGATTTTGTTCCGGCGATGGCAAAAGCGAATTCTTGGCCATTCTTGATTATATCGGCGATTGGACTGGGCTGGTTGCTCTGGGAAACTTTCCGGAAACGCAGCACCTCTTCCGCTTTCTTGTTGATCTGCGTTATCTCCACAGCCATGCTGATTATCGGAGTGATCGGCCCGGCGCCGAGATTTCTGGCGATGCTGACGCCATTTCTGGCGCTGATAGCCGGAAAACTGATGACGGAGTGGCCGTCGGAATCCCGAAAAGCTTCTCAAGCCGCTTTGGTTTTAATTCTGCTCTGGGAAATTTTCTATACCATCAATACCGATATCCTTCCCTACCCGATCGGAGCGAAACATTTTACTTTCTCCAGATTGCGCTACGAAAACTACCGATGGGGTTACAACGAATTGGATAATTGGCTAGCCGGCGAGCTGGCGGGAAAATTCCCGGCTTTTGTCTTGAATCAAAAATATCAATTTTTGGACAAGATCATTGATTTGGATCTAAGCCGCGCGGAGCGGAGTGGCAATCAACCATACTCAGCGCTTTTCATTTACGACAACAACCTCCAGGATGCCGGAAAATTCTGGAGTTTTGACCGCTTACAGGTCTACCACGGCTGGCCGGTGGTAAAAACCGAGGGTTACGCGGAATTGCAAAAATTTGAACTCCCCCAGCATATTACCTATTTCGTCACCCCGGCCGAGAAAATACTGGTTAAGGAAAACTCGCGGCTGACTCTGGACGGACTGAAGTTTGAACAAATTTTGCTGGCTAAGGGGTTACTGCCAACGGTAATTACTAACCAAAAGGGTGACCCTGCCTTCCGAATTTACAAATTTTAGTACATAAGGTTTGGTACAATAGAAGGATGAATACAAAACAGTTTTTGATGATTGGCGGCGGTGTCCTGGTCTTGGTGGCAGTATTGGGTTTTTTTGGTATTATCGGCCCAACGGCCGGGCAAAGCGTCTTTGGCTCGGCGTGGTGGTTTGATAATAGTGAAAATTGGGCTCATCTGGTGGTCGGCGGCTTCGCTTTGGTCGCGGCAATAGTAATGCCCGGTAATCTGCGAAAGGCGCTGGTGATGACCCTGGGTATGGTCGCCATCCTGGTCGGTTTGTATAGTTTAATCGTCAGCACCAGCTTATTCGGGGCTAATCTGGAAAATCCCCTAGACACCGTCCTGCACTTGGCCATCGGCGCCTGGGCGCTCTTGGCCGCCCGCAGTGGAAAAAAGTAGTCAGTATAAAGTATTAGGTAGTAAGTATGGGTCCGCCGACAAAGAACCACCCCGTTTGTGTCGGGGTGGTTTTTTGTTGTAGGTTTAATCAATGACAGCACCGGCAAAAAAAGGCACTTCTTGGGGAGACGAGTACGTGATCGGGCACTATCAAAAAAGTGTCATCCTTCCGAATTTACTGCGTTTGGTAAACCCTCAAAAAAATGAGGTGGTTTTGGATTTGGGCTGTGGACCGGGATTCTTTTCCGGAGAAATCGCAAAAAGGGGAACTAAAGTACTGGGAATAGATCTTTCTAAAACTCTGATTGAACAGGCGAAAAAGAATCATCCCGGAATAAATTTCCGCGCCGCTGACGCGGAAAGAATGGAGTTTTTTGCCGACCATAGCATAGACAAAATATTTTCTGTCTTGGCAATCCAAAATATGGACAGCTTGCATAAGGTCTTCAGCGAATGCGCCCGGCTATTAAAGCCGTCCGGAAAACTGTTTCTGATACTCAATCATCCGGCCTTCCGTGTCCCCAAGCGCAGCGCCTGGGGGTGGGACGATGGTAAGAAGATGCAATATCGGAGAGTAGACGGTTATCTTTCGGAATCCAAAGAGAAGATCTCCATGCATCCCGGCGATAAGCCAAGCGAATACACCGTTTCATTCCACCGCCCTCTACAGGTTTATTTCAAAAATCTGCGTAATAACGGCTTCGCGGTAACTACATTAGAAGAATGGGAATCCAATAAGGCCAGCGAACCAGGACCACGCGCTAAAGCGGAAAATCTCGCCCGTAAAGAGATTCCCCTATTTCTGTTAATTGAAGCAACTAAAATTTAACTTCTGGTTATAAGTTATTAGTTGTTAGTTATTGGTTTTCTGTTGTAGATTTAGCGTATGCGGTTACATAGATTTATTGGCAACTTTGATTTTTCTAAAGAATCCCTGGAGGTTTCCGACCGTGGTTTAGTTAATCAGGTAAAAAATGTTTTCCGGTTAAAGGAGGGCGCGGAACTGATACTTTGCGACGGGAAGAAACAAGAGGCGCTGGCCAGCATTACCGCCTTAGACAAGAATAGCGTCACTTTGAAGATTAAAAGCGTCAGCGAAAACGTAAACGAGCCGGAAAATCAGATCTTTCTCTACTGCTCAGTTTTGAAAAAAGAAAATTTTGAGTTGGCGGCTCAAAAAGCTACTGAAGCCGGCGTGACGGAAATATTTCCGTTATTGACCCACCGGACGGTAAAGACCGCAATCAACCTTGAACGACTGGAGAAGATCGTCAAAGAAGCGGCGGAACAATCCGGCCGCGGGATAGTCCCGAAAATCCACAAACCGCTCACCCTTAATGACGCGCTAAAACACGCGGAGGCAAACAGCACCAATATATTCTTCCGGCCCAGCGGGATGCCCATTTCAAAAGTCAAAGTTTATCCGCCGAAAGTTGGCGTCTTTATCGGACCGGAAGGCGGCTGGGACGAAGAAGAAACCACTGCCGCGGAAGGAACGAAAATGACGATGGTTACACTTGGTAAATTAATTTTGCGAGCCGAAACCGCCGCCGCTATCGGCACTTACCTAGCCGCTCAAAATTTTTTGCAGTAACCCGGAATGCCAAGAATTATCGGACACCTGGATATGGACGCTTTCTTCGCGGCCATAGAAGAGCGGGACCACCCTCGTCATAAGGGCAAGCCAATCGTTGTCGGATCGGATCCTTTAGACGGAAAGGGTCGAGGCGTTGTCTCCACGGCAAACTACAAGGCCCGCGAATATGGAATCAAATCGGCACTGCCAATCTCCACCGCTTGGCGCCTCTCGGAGGAAGCAAAAAGCGCGGGTAAACCGCCGGCGGTCTTTTTTGGAGGAAATTTTCAAAAATATAGCGCAGTTTCCGGTGAAATTATGGAAATCATCCGCCGATTCACGCCGACTATGGAGCAAGCCAGCGTTGATGAGGCCTATCTGGATTTAAGTTTTTGCGAAAACTACTCCACCGCCGAAACAATCGCGAAAAAAATAAAGGCATCTATCAAAAAAGAGGCCCGGTTGACCGCCTCCATCGGAATCGGTCCAAATAAGCTGGTTGCCAAGATCGCCTCGGATTTCAAAAAACCAGACGGTTTGACCATATTGCCACCGGAATCTGTAGAAGCGTTTCTGAATCCCCTTTCAATCCGAAAAATCCCGGGGATTGGTCCGAAAACGGAAAAAATCTTCTCAAATTTGAAAATTTCTAAAATTCAGGACTTAAAAAAATATTCTATAACAGAATTGGAAAAACTATTGGGGAAATGGGGGGCGGATATTTACCAAAAATCCAGAGGACAAGATGACTCTCCGGTTATGGAAGACTTCGACCGCAAATCCATTGGCGAGCAGGAAACTTTTTTTAGCGATTCAAAAGATTCCACTTACATTTCCGGTCGGGTAAAAAATCTTTGCAACAGCATTGTCCGGAGCTTTCTGGAAAGCGAATTCAGCTCTTTCAAAACAATCGCCATTACCATCCGCTTTGACGACTTCATCACCAAAACCCGGGCGCGAACCCTGCCGGAAACAATCTCCAGAACCGGCAATTTGTTTTCCCGACCGACTCCTGAAAAAATCGCCGGAGATCTGGAATTTGAAGCTTTAAGATTACTGACTCCCTTTCTAGATCATCGCGAAAACCCGGAAAATAAAAAAATCCGGCTAATCGGCGTCCGGATAGAAAAATTGGCTTAAAAACGCTAGAATTGTAGCAATGCGCAGGATTATTATCGCCACCGCTTCTATCGCCGCCTTAGCCTCCTTATCAGGGGTAATTTTCGCCGGTTATTATGTCGCGCGCCAACTGGGAAGCGACTTACAGAGTACTAAACTACAACTAGCGCTGATTGAACGGCAAGTAGGTAGCGCGCAACAGCAAACCTCGGATTCTTTCAAAAATCTCCGGACAGAAAACAAAAGTCTGGCTCAAGAACTGGAAAAATCACAAAGTGAGATTGATCACTTGGCGCTTCCGCAAAATCTGCTGAATCAAGTGATGTCCCGGATTGTCTGGGTGCATTGCCAGGACGCTAACGGCTCTCATGAACGCGCCGGTTCAGGGACAATCGGGCTCACTAAAAATACTGCCAAGGGAGTTACAATTACTACTAACTTTCACGTAACCGGATCCCCCACTTCTTTTTGCGTCGTCAAACTGCCGGAAGCCCCATCCTACGCAAAACTAGGCGTCCCGAGAGTAGCCCTAATCGGAAAATACGACCCAAATTATCCGGAAGTGGATATTGCCCTACTGCATCTCTTTGACGCCAAAGAAAAATTTGACGCCTTCCCTCTCTCCTACTGCCAATCTTCCGAAATAAAAATTGGTGACCGGATAACCCTACTCGGCTATCCCGCTTTCGGAGGCAATACCCTGACTATTACCGATGGAATCATCAGCGGAACAATTCAGACAAAATATGGCCCTCGCTATAAAACTTCGGCTAAAATTGATTTAGGAAACTCCGGAGGCCTGGCGATTGATAACAACAATCGTTGCGTGATCGGTATTCCAACTTGGACAAAGTTCGGCGGTGAACTGGGTGAAGCTCTGGGAACGGGTGAATCGCTTGGCCAGATCCAGTCCTGGGAAATTATTAAAACCTCGGGGCAGATATTCTAATGACTTTTGAAGAATTCTCAAAAACCGAACTGCGAGTGGCAAAAATCCTGGCCGCCGAAAAGGTGGAAAGATCGGATAAATTACTGAAGTTGCAATTAAACGCCGGGGACTTGGATGAAACCGGCCAGCCAAAAAACCGACAGATCGTCGCCGGCATCGGCAAAGCGTATCTTCCGGAAAATTTAATCGGCAGGGAAATCATCATCGTCGCTAACTTGGAACCGAGATTGCTGATGGGAATAGAGAGCCAAGGAATGTTGCTGGCCGCCAAAGACGAGAACGGCCCGATAATCCTAATGCCGGAAAAAGAGGTTGTCCCCGGCTCTAAAATAGGTTAGAGTATCTTCAGTTATTTTTTGATAATTTCAAGAAAGGAATGAGATGAAGCAGGGCGCGGCCGAGAAGATCGCTGTGATTCAAGTGAAAATAAAAGAATTGCAGAAGCAAATCTCGGAAATTCGGAATCAATGTTCGCATGTTTGGGAAAAAGTTAAACTGCCGGATTTGAAAGAAACATTAGTTGCCGGTGTCTATGTCGGGAGATATGAGGGATCAATCGCGGTCCCGGAACCAACGGATACCAACTTCAAATGTGTTTGTAAGAAATGCAAAAAGGATATCTCTGACGACATCACCCAGACTTGCCCCAACTGCCTGGTAAAGCTGAAGGACGAAGAACGATACACCGGTGGCAGTGTGGACATTCGTAACCGCAAAGATTATTTTGGAAAGGATTATTCGTATTACGGTGTCTACATCAAGGCATGTCCTAAGTGTAACTTCCAAGTCGCTTGCGACATTTATGACCGGTAACTTTAGAATCAAGGCCCCCTCCAGGGCTTTTTTGTTTGGAGGTTCGGTATGAATTTCCAATCGGGCATACTTTATACTTTATACCGTATACTTTATACTTACTAAATGCATCACTACATCTGCCTAGGCGGTTGCGAGGGCGTCTCCGAAAAAGAGGGCTCGAAATGCAACGATCCGAAATGTCCGGACTATCAAAAGGATTTGAAACATTGCGACTGCACTGATGGGAAGCACGATGGAGCGTTTGGAGAGAAAAAGAAAAAAACGGAGTAAATCTACTCCGCTTTTTTTGTTAGTCTAACCAGTAAGCCATTTTTCTGCTTCGGGAGATCGCCAGAGCGTGATTTTCTGTTTGGAAATACTCTGGGGAGTATCGCAGGTGCAGATTGGCACGATATCTTGTCTAATCATCTCGTGAATCCCTGGAATATGGCTTTTCGGAACGACTCCGAAGAAACATTCATTCGGGATAGATTGGCACTTGCAAATAGCGACCACGAATGGAAAATTCTTGGGTAAGGCGCCGTTCATTTCGCCGATGACCAGCTTGTATGGCAGATCCAGCGGATCTAAGTCAACTCCGGCGCCGTAATCCACGAAAACTTTCAGAATTTCGGTTTGCGCTTCCTCAAAAAAACGAACTAACCGCCTACTGAGCTTCAAAAAAGTATAGGACTCAATAGAGCGCGTTCCGAAAAACTTCTTCATTTTTAAAATAATCGGCGGCAGTTTCTCCTGTTTGAGTTTGCGGAGGATCGTTTCTTCCAAAGCCTTAGTCGCGACCACCATACTGACTCCTCCTAAAGTGATACCCTGCCCCAGGGCTAGAGGTAAATATATAACAAAATTGTGATAAAATCAAGTAGATATGCCAATCATTGGAGCTCACGTTTCTACCGCCGGGGGTATTTCCAAATCAATTGAAAATGCCGAAAAAATCGGCGCCAAAGCCATTCAAATTTTTGGATCGTCTCCGCAACAATGGCTGACCCGCTTCCCCTCGCCGGAAGAAGTGAAAAATTTTCTGACGGCCAGGGAAAAATCCGGAAATCCTCCGATTTTTTTACACGCCGGGTATCTAGTCAACTTAGCCAGCGTCAAAAAAGAAAACCGGGAGAAATCCGTTAAAAACCTGGCTGAACATTATCAGATCGCTCAATCCCTGAAAGCCGAGGGGCTGATTTTCCACCTCGGATCGTCCACCGGCACTACTGCCGAAGATGGTATGAAAAACTTAATCTCCGGGATTAAAAAAGTTCTAAGTTTGGTAAAAGGCCCGGCGAAATTATTACTGGAAAACAGCTCCGGAGGCGGTAGTAAACTCGGCTCCACGCTAAAAGAATTGGCCACGCTGATGGGCGGATTACCGCCAGAACGAACCGGGATTTGTTTGGACACCGCCCACGCTTTTGAGGCGGGAATGATTGAATACAGCAGTAAGGAATCGGTAAAGAGTTTTTTTGACCAATGGGACCGCCTCATCGGCATTAACGCCATTAAAGCGCTCCACGCCAATGACTCAAAAACTGTATTTGATTCAAAAAGCGACCGGCATGAGAATATCGGGCAAGGATATATCGGCAAAAAGGGGTTTACAAATTTAACAGGTGAAAAAAGGATCGCCGATAAAGTTTGGCTTCTGGAAGTTCCCGGGCAAGAAGACGAAGGCCCGGATAGGGCGAATATAGACAAACTAAAATCATTTTTTGTTTAAATATTTAAAATATTAAAGTATAATTAAGAAACATGAAAAAACTTTTAGTCGCCACTCAAAATCCTGGCAAAGTTCTGGAATATAAAGAAATCCTCAAAGAACTACCGATTGAAGTAGTGACACTTCAAGATATCGGAGTTAACGAGGAAGCGCCGGAGGATGCCCCCACCTTTGAAGAAAACGCTAAACTGAAAGTAGATTTCTACTCTAAGTTTGTAGATTATCCCACCATCGCGGAAGATTCGGGTTTGGAAATTGACTGCCTGAATGGAGAGCCCGGCATCAAATCGCGCCGTTGGCCCGGTCACCGCGCTACCGATGATGAATTAGTCAAAATGATCATGGAAAAAATGAAGAACATACCACCGGAAAAGCGCGGCGCTCAGTTTAAAGTAGTAATGGCGTTGAAAATTCCCGGAAAGGAAACGGTGCTAGCGGATGGGACATTACGCGGAATAATCACGGAAAAACCGATTGAAACAATCATCACGGGATTCCCCTTTCGTTCAATGTTTCTGATTCCATCTATCAATAAAGTTCTCGGCGAGATGACTATGAATGAGGAGGCGCGAATCGGTCATCGTAAACAAGCCCTAGAAAAACTACTACCATTGTTGTTATGAGAAAAAGAAAGGTGGCCGTTTTTGACATTGACGGCACTATTTTCCGATCCAGTCTTTTGATAGAACTGACCGATGCCCTCATCCAAGAAGGTATTTTCCCAAGCGTCGTTACAAAAATATATAAGAACGCGTACCGTGGCTGGCTGGAAAGAAAAGATTCATACGACAAATACATCCAGGCCGTCATCCTCGCTTTTGAAAGTCATATCAAGGGTACCAGCCATTCAAAATTCAAAAAAATCGCCAAACAAGTCGCCGCATTCCACAAAAATCGGGTTTATCGTTTTACTAGAGATTTGGTCAAGCGACTGAAGAAATCGGGATTTTTCCTGTTGGCAATTTCGCACTCACCGTTGGAAATTGTTCAGGAGTTCTGCGCCCATCTGGGATTCAATAAAGTTTACGGGAGGGTCATTGAAGTAGACAAAAGAGGTAGGATGACCGGAAAATTGCTCCACCCGGAGCTGATTCTAAACAAAGACCGGATCTTAGCCAGAGCGGTGGAAAAACACAACCTGACTCTCAGGGGATCGGTCGGTGTCGGCGACACCGGAAGCGACATATCGTTCTTATCAATGGTCACCAGGCCGATCTGCTTTAATCCGAACCAAAAACTCTACCGACACGGGAAAAAGAAACAGTGGACAATTGCAGTTGAGCGAAAGGACGTTATTTACTATCATTAAAGCTAGTGGTCTGATAACTTCGTACACACTGGAAATTAAATAATTTTATGAAAGGAAACGCAGGAATTATAGCGACGATGATCATCTTGGCAGGCCTAGCAGCCACGGTTTTTTATTGGCTGTTTCCGCCGGAATCCAAAATTACCGTCCCACCGCCCGCTCCCGCGGCAAAAAGCGCTCCGAAGACTAGCGTGGCTCCTCAATCTTCGGCTCCAGCTCCGGCGGCTCAGCCAGCCAGTCAGCCGGCCGGTCAGGTGACGATCCCTCCCTTTACTTCAAGCATCTTAGTTTCAATTAAGGGGTTTTCGTATGTCTCGGAGTCAGTATCCGTAAAAAGTGGCACGAAAGTTACCTGGACAAACTTTGACCAAGCGGGCCATACGGTCACGAGCGATACAGGATTATTCGCCAGTAAAATCTTAAGCCAGGGAAAAAGTTTTGAGTATGTATTCACTCAACCGGGAACCTACACCTACCATTGCGCCCCGCACCCAAGCATGAAGGGAGAAATAATCGTGCAATAGACAAAGAACCGTCTCCTCGAGGAGACGGTTCTTTGTTATAGGGTGGTATAATAAATTCATGAAAAAAGTTTTAACTGCTATAGCAGTAATTGCTATATTACTTGGCTTGGCTATTTACATCATTCCTAAAAAGACCTCGCTAAATGACGATAAAAATAACCTGATTGTAGTAGACCGGCCAAAAACAGGCGAAATGGCGGTCAGTCCGCTCTCAATCAGCGGTAAAGCTCGAGGGTATTGGTACTTTGAAGCATCGTTCCCGGTGCGTCTTTTGGATGGAAATAGTAAGCTGCTCGCCTTAAAGCCGGCGCAGGCCGAAGATAATTGGATGACAGAAGAATTCGTGCCTTTCTCGGTTACTTTAGAATTTGAAAAGCCGGAAACGGAAACCGGTACTCTAATTTTACAAAAAGACAATCCGTCCGGCCTACCGGAGCATGATGACGAGTTAAGGATTCCCGTCCGTTTCCGCTAGATGGTGCGCGTACCAGACATATATAAACCTGATGGGATGGTACTATGTAAGGGATGGACCTTAAGGACGAGATAAAATCTTTTTTTAGTGGCGAATTAGCCGATGATGAGGCGACTTTAGATACTTACAGCCGCGACGCGAGTCTTTTTCAGGTCAAGCCATCTTTAGTGGCGTCTCCAAAAACCCGGGAAGATATCGGGAAGCTGGTTAATTTTGTTGACCGTAACCGAAAAAGAGGCCTATCTCTCACGGCCCGATCCGGTGGAACCTGCATGACCGGCGGGCCGCTCAGCGAATCCATCATTGTGGACGTCAATAAGCATTTAAACCGAATTAAAACGGTCAGTGATGATGGTTATGCTGTCACCGAACCGGGCGCTTTTTATCGGGATTTTGAGAAAGCGACCCTAGCAAAAGGATGGCTGATGCCCTCCTATCCTGCTTCCCGAGAAATTTGCACAGTCGGTGGTATGGTTAGTAACAATGCTGGAGGAGAAAAAACTCTCGCCTATGGAAAAACCGAAGATTACGTTGAGGAGTTAAAAATAATTCTTAGGGACGGGAAAGAATATACAATCAAACCGCTGGACGCAAAAGAATTGAAGAAAAAAACTTCTCAAGACACTCTGGAGGGTAAAATTTACAAACAAATCTTTGAGCTAGTGGATAAAAACTATGACGCTCTGCAGAAAGCAAAACCGAAAGTTTCCAAAAACTCCTCCGGCTATTATCTTTGGAATATCTGGGACAAAAAAACTTTTAATCTTCATAAGCTAATAGTGGGCTCACAGGGAACACTGGGTATAATAACCGAGATTAAATTCCGGCTGATCAAACCTAAAACTCATTTTAAAATGCTGGCAATTTTCCTGAAAGATTTGGCGCCACTGGCAAAGATCGCCAATACCGTCCTCGCCTACAAGCCGGAAAGTTTTGAATCTTACGACGACAACACTCTCAAATTAGCCATGCGCTTTCTGCCGGAATTCGTGAAATTACTGAAAACTAATATCTTCAAACTGGCCTGGCAATTTCTCCCGGAATTTTTTATGACTCTTACCGGCGGATTGCCGAAGTTGGTTTTGATCGCCGAATTCACCGGCGATTCGGAAGAAGAAGTAACCCGAAAAGCGCAGAACGCTAAAACTTCACTGAGAGAATTTCACATCTCCTGCCGAATCACTAAAACCGCAGAAGAATCAAAGAAGTACTGGGTCATCCGCCGAGAAAGTTTTAATCTCCTTAGGCATCACATCAAGGGCAAGCACACCGCCCCCTTCATTGATGATATGGCCGTCCGTCCGGACCAATTGCCGGAATTTTTGCCGCGTCTCAATAAAATTATGTCGGAATATAAATTAATCTACACCATCAACGGCCACATTGGCGATGCGAATTTCCACATCATCCCCTTGATGGATATGGCCGATCCGGAGTCTCGGAAGATCATTCCAGAACTCTCCAAAAAAGTTTACGACTTGGTTTTTGAGTTCGGTGGCTCCATGAGCGGCGAACACAACGACGGATTGATCAGGACCCCCTTCCTGGAAAATATGTACGGTAAAAAGGTTGTTTCCCTGTTTAAAAAAGCTAAACAGATATTTGACCCGCATAACATCTTCAACCCGGGCAAAAAAGTGGATATTGATGTAAACTACTCTATGGAACACCTAGCGGAGAAATAAGACCATGGCATCATTCCTAGAGAAAATTGACCGTCAGATTATTTCAAAGATTCAACTGGTCTTTCCGGCTTTCTCTCGCCTGGCCTTATTCGTGGTATTTTTCGGATTCGGAATTCTCAAGCTCTTTGATAGCAGCCCGGCTAACCCGCTGGTGGAAAATTTGCTGAATAAAACGATGCCCTTCATCAGCTTTTCTCAATTCATTATCGGGTTGGGAATCTTTGAGATGTTGATTGGTATAAGTTTCATTATCCCCCATCTGGAAAGATTGGCGATTCTATTGCTGGTTCCGCATATGATGACGACCGCGATGCCGCTGATCCTACTACCGGCTATCGCCTGGAGCTCGTTCGCCGTCCCGACCCTGGAAGGCCAATACATTATCAAGAATCTAATTATTATCGCGCTCGCCATGGGCATCGCCAGTCAGCTCAAACCTTGGAAGTTCAAAAAATAAACCTCCCATTTCGGGAGGTTTTGTGTTATCATAAATAGAATGGAATCAAAAACCTCCCCCAAAGATGTGTTCTTGCACCTTTTGTCTATCGTTGCTCTCTATGCCAGCGGAATCGCCTTTTTAGTGCTAATTTTTCAGTATATTAACGTCTTACTCCCCGACGCCACCATTGATGGCAACTACTACGCTTTTCAATCCTCAATGACCGCTATCCGCTGGTCTATTTCCTCCCTAATAATCGTTTTCCCGGTCTACATCGCTAGCGTTTGGTTCTTGAATAAAAGCTACGACAAAACACCGGCGCGCCGGAAAATCTGGATTCGCAAATGGCTGGTCTACTTCACTTTATTTGCCGCTTCGCTAATCATCATCGGCGACCTGGTAACCCTGATAAATAACTTGCTCAACGGTGAACTAACCTTCCGCTTCCTTCTGAAAGTATTAGCAGTCTTCTTTGTGGCCGGCAATATTTTTGGATACTATCTCTGGGAATTAAGAAATAAAAAAGCCGAGTAACCCTTATGAAATACTACGCCTACACAATCATTGCCGCCGTTACCGCCACCATTGTGGCCGGATTCTTTATAGTGGGCTCGCCGAATTACGCCCGTCTTCTCCAGCAAGATAGCCAGCGCGTTTCCGACTTGCAGATGATCCAATCGGAAATTCTGAACTTCTGGATTAATAAAGCGCGCTTGCCGAAGACCCTCGTGGAACTCAACGACGACATCCGCGGCTTCCATGTGCCGCAAGACCCAACCACCGGAGAGACTTACACCTACCAGACAACCGGAACGCAAAGCTTCAAGCTGTGCGCGGTATTCGCCAAACCAGCCTTGGGATCTTCGGTCTCCGACCTGAACGGTAGCATCAAACCAATGCCCCCAGCTCGTTATCCGACATATTATGGGCAAGAAAGCTGGCAGCACACCGAAGGCAATGTCTGCTTTGACCGTAAGATAGACAAAGAACTTTATCCGCCGATAAAGACAGCTAAATAAGATCTGATAAAAGAAAATCCCCCTCTTAGCGAGGGGGATTTGTTAATGCCTAAACCGATCTTTTAGCAAACAAGGAAAGGATGAAAATCGCTCCACTAGATAGAACCACCATCGGGCCCGGTGGAATGCCAAAGGTAAATGCTAGTAGAACACCGGCAACCGCGCTTGTAACTCCAAAGAAAAGGCTGAGCGCCCCATACGAAGAAAAATTACGAGCCAAATTTTTAGAAGCGGCAGCCGGAATAATCACCAGCGCGCCCATCAACAAGGTTCCAACTACCTTCACACCCAAAGCTACAACAACGGCAACCATCATCAAGAAAACGAAATTCCAAAGACGAGTACGGACACCTTGTGATTTCGCGAGATCAGTAGAAAGTAGTTCTAAAACCAACTTTTTCCTAATCAACAAGGTAACCGCCATCACCACGACTGATAACGTCACGCCCAATACCGCATCCATCAAATTAACCTTGGAGATATCTCCGAACAATGCTTCTAAGAGTTCCGGCTCGGGAGTGATTAAAATTCCGACTGCTAGCGAAACGGCAAAAATCACTCCAACAATCGCCTCGGCCGGTATTTCCGTTTTTTCTCCAATAGACCAGATAAGGAAAACCCCGATCGCTAAAGCGGCGAAAGCCCCGAGAAAAGGATTAATGCTGTAAGTGAGCGCGATACCGATACCGGGAAGAGCCACGTGCGATAGCGCGTCACCAACCAAAGAAAGCCGCTTCAAAACCATCAGCGATCCGAGGTAAGCCGAAGCGGCGCCGACGGCTACGCCAACAACCAAGCTGGTTAATAAATTAGAATCAATGCTGGTGATCATGGGTGTATAAACCTACTTTAGCGCCGTATAAATCTTCCAACACCTGCGAACTAAGGATTTCTTTCGGAGAGCCGAAATGGACCTTCTCCCGATTCAAACAAAGGGCTTTACTGGCATAGCGATAAACAACGTTAAGATCATGAGTAATTAAAATAATCGTCAGCTTATGATCTTTGTGAAGTTTTTCCAAGAGAGCATAGATAGTTTCCTCACCGCCCAAATCAATTCCGGTAGTCGGTTCATCAAAAAGTAAAACATCGGGATGATTGATTAGCGCGTAAGCGATCATCACTCTCTGGAACTGTCCGCCGGACAATTCACCGACCCGCGCGTTCAGCAAATTCTGGCGCGCCTGATGATCACTGTCGTTTTTTATAAAGCCAACCGATCGTAGGGCTTCGTCAATCTCGGCCACGGAAGATTCCTTAAGTTTCAGAAAATCCAGAACACTAAGCGGTAAATCCCGCGATACGGCTAGCTTTTGCGGCACATAACCGATTTTAATATTTTTTAACCATTCCACCACGCCCTCAATAGGAACTAAGCCCAATAGAGCCCGGAAAAGCACCGTTTTACCGGCGCCATTCGGACCCAAAACAGCCAAAACCTCCCCTTGGTTAACCTCAAAAGAAAGGTTTTTTAAGATAACCTGGCTGCCAAAAACTACGCGGAGGTCTTGAACTTTAAGTATTGTAGACATAAGTGTAGTGCCATATTTATTATATTATAGACCGAAATATGATAAAATAACAATAATGAAAAACAAAAAACTTAGCGAAAAAAAGAACGTCCTGGTCCCGGCAAAACATCTACCGATTAATCCCCATCCGCATGATTGGCGGCACTCTTTCCACTGGCGGGTATTCCGAATAATGGCGGAGTTCGTTGATGGCTTTCAATTTCTCGGCGATATCAAAAAAGCAGTCACCTTCTTTGGCTCGGCCCGTTTCGCCGAAGATAATCGGTGGTATAAAATTGCCCGAGAGCTCGCCAAAATGCTCGCCAAGGCGAAATTTAGCGTCATAACAGGCGGCGGACCGGGCATCATGGAAGCCGGCAACCGCGGCGCCTACGAAGCCGGCGGCGACTCCATCGGGATTGATATCCAGCTTCCGTATGAACAACGCATTAATCCTTATGTCACCAAAGGGCATGGCTTCTACTACTTCTTCACCAGGAAAGTAATGCTCGCCTATTCTGCTCAAGCATATGTCTTCTTTCCGGGTGGCTATGGAACGCTGGATGAATTATTGGAAATTCTGACTCTGGTGCAAACCAGAAAAATTCACGATAAAATTCCGATTGTCTTGGTGGGAAAAGATTTTTGGGGTGATCTGGACAGCTGGATGAAAAAGAAACTAGTAGACCAATACGCGACGATTGATCTGGAAGATCTGAAACTTTACAAAATTGTTGATACAGCTAAAGAAGCTTTTGAGATTGTTAAAAAATCCAAGCCGAGGGAGGAATTAAAATAGGCACGAGCGAAGCCGACGTCGGAAGTCGGCTCTCCGACCAGTAGCGTCGGAGCTAGTGATTAGTAATAAAAGACCCCGCTAAACGCGGGGTTCTTTTGATTCTTTCTTTTTTGATTCCAAGGTAGAGAGAAAACCCAATACCCATCCGGACGTAACAAACAAAAAAGGCAATTACCGATTTCATTTACTCTCCCTCTCTAAGAACCAAAAGGATGGTAACTAAACTTTAGTGCTATGTCAAAAAAGCCACCCGCGCCATCTTATTCCGTTTGTGGAGTATCTAACGGCCGTGAGATACTCCACAAAACTAACCACAACCCGGAGGGAAACGAGATTTTTAATTCATTACACTGAAATAAAAAAATCCCGACCTAAACCGGGATTTTGTTTTTATTACTCTTTATCTTCCTTGGCATTCTTCCAACCAACTATCATCCCATACACGACACCTGCAGAAAGAAACATCGAATTATATAGCAGCACCTTCCAGAACGGATACTGAGCATTTAGATTCATGCCAATACCCAAGGCAATAAACTTTGCCACGACATAGCAAACGATCAAAACAAGGGTTGCTTTCAGGCTCACCTTCGCCTCCTCGCCAAATTAACTAGAAATATCCTAATATATTGGACAAAAAATGTCAACAAAAAAAGCCACCCAAACTGGGTGGCTTGTGTTGTCTTCCTAACCTCAACTCTGTCCTTCAACGACCGGCGACGCGCCATCTGAAAGGGCGGGCGGCGGAGCCGGTGGCGTTTCTTTGACTTCTTGTTTGTGGAATCTTTCTTCCGTAGAGCCCTCCATCGCCAAAGTAGACGACTGGCCTCCGGAATTAATCTTGGCAACTTTGTCGTAGTAACCGGTGCCGACTTCTCTCTGATGACGGACAGCGGTAAAACCATCCGATTTCTCCAGAGCGAACTCTTCATCCTGCAACTCCACATAAGCCGCCATCCCGCGATTCCGATAACCGCGCGCCAATTTAAACATTGAATGGGTCAGCGCGTGATAACCGGCAAGAGTCACAAAAACGAACTTGTAACCCATCTTATACAACTCATCCTGGAAACTCTCAAAGAGACCTTCCAGAATCTGCCGATCCTGCTTCTTCTCGGGATCCAAACCGTACTTCTTGGCGAAATCCTTAGTCCAAGGGAACGAAGGAGAGCAGTTATACATCAACAGCTTCCCCGGATATTCCTTATGAACCAGTTCCGCGAACTCCCGCGCTTCATCCAGATCAGCGCTCTTAGTTTCCATCCAAAGCATGTCGCAGTACGGAGCGTAAGCAATCGCCCGGGCAGCGGCCGCTTTCAAACCACAGCGGATCCGATAGTAGCCCTCCGAAGTCCGAAGAGGCGTCCAGGAACCGGTCACTCCCTTGGCTGTCCATTCGGAAGTCAAACCAAGCTCTCTGGCTTCGCTGTAGGTCATTTCTTTACCATCGGCGTCGTTGGTTCCCAAAATCCAAAGCTTATCACGATCATCAATTTCAGAGGTAAGAAGAGTGGCCGCTTCCGCGTCAGTGCGTCCAACGATGATCGTCTGAACACCCTGCACGTCCGCCGCCAATCTCGCGTCCAACAGGGCAGAAATAAATATACTGGTCGGAACCAGTACCTTACCGCCCATATGGCCACATTTCTTTTCCGAACCGAGTTGATCTTCAAAGTGGACACCGGAGGCGCCCGCTTCAATCATATGCTTCATCAGCTCAAAGGGGTTAGTCTTGCCACCCCATCCGGATTCAGCGTCGGCCATCAACGGAACAAAGAAATTCAGGTCACTCTTGCCCTCGGAATGCTGAATCAGATCATCTTTCCGGAGGGCCCGGTTAATGCGATCTACCAACAGCGGCACGCTATCAACCGGATAAACGCTGACATCGGGATAAGTCTCCCGGGCAGAATTAGCATCGGCTGCCGTCTGCCAACCACTCACGTAAATCGCTTTCAGACCGGCTTTCACCATCTGAGAGGCCTGAAGACCGGTCATGGCGCCAAGGGCGCGAACCGGCATAGAACCATTCAGCAACTGCCAAAGCCGAGCCGCTCCAATCTGAGCAAGCGTCCAAGTAATCGGCAAAGTGCCGCGAATCCTCTCGACATCTTCCCAGGTGTAATTACGTTTGATTCCCTTCCAGCGTTCCGAAGTCCATGAGTAATCATTGGGTTCGGTCAATTTGAATCCCCTTTCAAGTTTCTAACGGAAAGTATATGCTCGTAGGCCGCCAGTGTCAAAAACTCCGGCAGACGCTTGGCAAAAATCATTTTTCTCACCAGCTTTTTCGCGAGCGGATATTTCCCGCCCTTGAACGGCCGGTTCTCCGATTTCATGATTGTCCGCATTTTCCGAGCGTCCAACTTTCCGCCTTCTTCAAGCTTCACTTTATGTCTCAAGCGGGCAGACAGACAAACTCTATTTTTTTCAGCGGTCGCCACATCTTCCATCAAATTTTCCAACGCGGCGGCGCCGACTCCTCGCAACCACCCTTCCAGATACATCAACAAAATCCGGTACATCTGGCGGGTCGCCTTTTCCGTGATTTTCCCTTTAGGAACAGCCAACAGATCAGCCGCCGTCACCCCCACGTCCTCTCTAAGAACATGGAGCTGATTGGGGCCAGGCATAAATGCTCTAAACTTCAGTAGGGCCGGCTTCACCGATTTCGGATGAGCCACCCAGGTGCCGTCATGTCCCGCCTTCGCTTCCCGCTCTTTATCTTGATTGATTTTCTCCGTCGCGAGGGCATTGACCGCTTCATCCTTAGATGGAATCTGAGCCGCCATACCACCCATCGCGAGGATCCCACGTTGGTGACAAGTTTGAATCAGGAGCCAGGAATATGCCGTCAAAAACCACTGATCCATTCCAAGGTCGCCCGGATCCGGCAAAACAAATTCCGGAAACAGAAAAAACTTCTTCTGCAAACTGAACAAATAATCCCACCGACCGCAGTTGAGGCCAACGATCCGCCCTTCCAGTTCCCAGATGATTTCATGCATCTCAAAAACAGCGGGGATGGTCTCAATCAATACAGTCACTTTGATAGAGTTCTTCGGCAATCCAAGGAGGTACTCAACGCGCGACAGAATGTCGTTGATCAATCTGGCTTCCATATAGCTCTCCGTCTTCGGAGTATAAAGGCAGGGTGTAATTCCCTGATCCAATAGTTCCTTGGCGTTATGCGCCGAAAACATCGCCACATCAAAGATCCAGGCCGGCACCGGCTCGCCATCAACCAGGACGTGCTTTTCCAGCAAATGCAGGCCTCTCGGGCGATACATCAGGACCGCGGTTTTTTCCTCCAGCTGATATTTCTTATCGTCGGATTCAAAAGTGATCGTCTTCCGAACCGCGTCACGCAAGTTCCACTGACCGGTAAGAATGTTAGGAAAAGTCGAGGATTCGGAATCTTCCGAATCCGCCATATAAACATTCGCGCCGGAGTTCAATCCGTTAATCAATCCCTTCCTCAAAGAAGCCGGCCCGGTCATTTCCACCGTTCTGTCAAAAATGTCGGCCGGAATCGGTCCGGCTTTCCACTTTCCGTTGCGAATATGGGCAGTTTCCGGAAGAAAATCAAATTTCTTTCCCGCGTTAATTTCCTTTTGACGATAAACTCTCTGCGCTAGCAGATGCTCAATCACATCACCATAAGTTCTGGTCAACGATTCAACCAACGACAAACTTTCCTTAGTCAGAATAATGTCGGCGCAAGCAGGCAAATCTTTGCCCACTACTTCAAGACGCTTACCATTTTCCACTATCTTTCCTTTCAATGGTCCGTCGGTAATCTTATGCTTTCTGAGTTATTTTTTCAACAAAAAATCCCGATGGGGGCATCGGGATCACCTCAATTTTTATTTTTGAGATTTTACTTTTAAACTTGTGAAATCATTTGACTTGACTCAAATGATTTCACAAACTCCGGAACTACAAGCCAATTCCTTGGCGCCCTTCGTTTCATCGTCCTGCTCATAGAGCACGATCTCGGCAAAATCCATTGCCGGCAATTTCTTCAGCAATTCCTGATACTTTTCCTCAGCGGATTTAACAATCTTAATTTCTCCGGTCTTCTCGTCCTTCACTACATCATCCAAAATATCCTCATAAGGCGCCTGCGGATAAACTCGCTCATCTTCCTCCTTAGGCAAGAAAGCCAGTCCGCCGACCATATCCCAATTATCGTGAACCCAGTTTCCGGCTTTCATCCACTCGTTTTTACCGATGGAGATGGTAGCCGACGGGTTATGTTCGGTAAAATGCTCTTTCAGCATCTTCCAGTGATCCAACTGCTTAAGCACATGCAAATCATGACGGGTAATCGCCCCTTCCGGAGCTTTCACCACAAAATCCAGCACATAGTTGGCCACCGCTCCCGGAGTCTGATAGACATCCTGGGCATACGGGTATTTCTGATCTTTGAGCATCTCAAAAAGCGGATCAGTGGCGGAAATGCGGATCCGGCGGATGTAATATTTCGCATGCCGCGGATGCAACCCCGAAGCCGAATCAACCAATTGAGAAACAGTGCCCGAGGGCTTCACGCAGGTGATCGCCGTGGACTGATTAATACCGAATTTCTTCGCGTATTCATTGTTGATAACGATGGCTTTTTCTCTCAATCTCTGCAAAACCGCGGGATCGCGAACTATCGGGCAATCCCACTGACCGGTCAAAGAAACTCCAAGCAAACGCTCTTCGTCGCAATTCTTTTTCCACTGGCGGGAAAGATACTGGAAGTTAGTCAAAGTGGACTGATAAGTGCCGAGGATGGTCGCGAGGCGGATTTTTTCCAACAAAGTCTCTTCGGTGTCCTCCTGACGGCAGACCACTTCGGTCAAATTACAGAATTGCTTGGATTTCAGAATAATCTCGCCGCACGGATTAGTGCCGCTGGTAGCCGCGTCCTTTTCAAAAACTTTCCAGCGCCTGGCCGGAAGCTGTAGCTTCAGACCGGCCCGGTTGAAAATTCCGCGCTCGCCGCTCTTGCTGTCTTTCAGGGATTTCCATTCATCCATAAAAGCGCCGGAATGAGGCGGTTCATTATAGGCCGCTGAATTATTGGCCATATGACGCTGACCCTGCCCCTGATTCCAGAATTCGCCCCACTTAGCAGTCCGCATTTCCACGTCATCCAAGCTGGAAAGCGAAAGCATAGCGCTACGCCGGACACCGCCCATTTCCACGATTTCCCCTACTTTGCAGGCAATATCGTGAACATCAATCGTCTTCAGGCGCCGGCCCTGACGGGCCAAAACTTTATCACGGGCGAATTCCATCAGCGCTTTCAGCGGAGCCGGACCGGAACTGCGTCCGCCCATGGTGTGCAAACGCGCGCCCATCGGCCGGAGTTTGGAATAATCCACCTCCGTGTCCTTACCGGCAAACCAATGCTCCATCGCGTCCGCGAAAGCATCCGCCCAACCTTCCTTGCTGTCTTCAACCACAATCTTTTCCTTCGGCGCTCCGGTCTGTTTCTCAATCCTCGGCAATTTGTCCACATTCTCGTATTCCACGGAAAAACCAACACCGGTGCCGCACATGGAGAGATACATAATCTCCGCGAAATCCCGAAGTTCAGAAATGGCGATAAACGAGCAATTGTAACCGCAAACATTTGAAGCGCGCGCGGCCGATCCGGCAGCCCACAAGAGACGCATTGACGGCATCACCCGCATATTCAGCACCGCTTCGCGAATTTCACCGTATTCTTTATCAGTCAGCTTTTTCTTCAGGTTTTCTTTCATGAAAGCCATATAACGATCAATGGCTTCAATCCAAGTTTCCCGGCGATTCTCTTCTTCAATCCAACGGGAATAGCTGCGGTAGAAAATAAATTCACCGAGCGGATTACGGAAATATTTCTTGCTGTCCGCCACCAATTTCTTCACCCGCTCCGGAACTTCTCTGGTCTTTTCCCGAACCTGCGCCCGGTCTTTGCGGTAAATAATGTAGGCCTTGGCGGTCTTCGTGTAATCCATGATCATCAAAGTTTCTTCCACCACGTTCTGAATCGTTTCAATATCCAAAATATCCTTAGCAGAATGCTCTTTCTTAAGCACTTTCATCACCCGCTCGGCAACCCGCTCGGCATCCTTCTCATTTCCCTCTTTAGTGGCGCTCAACGCCTTAAAAACAGCGCTGGTAATGCGGTTGGAATCAAATGGGACAACTTTGCCGTCCCGTTTTTTAACACTGGTGAACATTTCTTTGGTCGGCTTCTCTTTTTCCTTCTTCAAGCAATCCCCTTTTCTAAATTAGTAAAGTTCTAATTACCAATTATACTTTCATTTTACTTGGCTGGCAAAACCGTCGGCAATCCACAGAAAACCATAGCAAGACACTTCTTGCTGGGAAACAAAAAATCTGTCGCTAACGACAGATTTCGTTGAAAATAATGACTAAGATTTTGGCTCTGCGGGTTTTTTGGGCTCCTTGAGGTACCCGGCGTCTTGCAACTTCATATAAATGAGGTGGACGAGTGTCGGACCACATACTTTCAGCCGCAGCGCTTCTTCGTGAGCGTTCATCGCTTCCCTGATTAGATAATGAACAGGCGTCCAAATCATCTGCGATTCCATCATAACCTCCTCAAGTAGAACTGGGAGTAATTTTATGGATAAAACCTAAAAAAGTCAATTGAACTGTGCCGCGGGGGTGAATTTCGCTTCGCTTTTAGGCTGCCGCCTAAAGCTTGCCGAACAACTTTCGCAGCACCCCGGCCCCCGTCTCGGACACCTTCTGGTTTCCGAGCGCCTTCCAACACGGGGTGTTGCTGTGTTCGATTCACCTGACAAAAAATCAAAGACCCCAGCGGTGCTGGGGTCTTTGATTTGTGCCGCGGGGGTGAATCGAACACCCGACGCCAGCCTCTTCAGGGCTGCGCTCTACCACTGAGCTACCGCGGCGTAGATAAAGTTGATTTTATACCAAAAAAAGCTAATTGCAAAGAACTAAAAAAGAGTTATTTTTCTTTCGCGATCTTCTCCCGGACACTCCGCAACAATTCCTCCATAAAAGATAAATTGTGCATCGTCAGTAAAATTGGGCCAAGCATTTCGTTAGCCCGGAATAAATGGTTTAAATATGCGCGGGAATAATTCCTGCAAACATGGCAGCCGCATTTTTTGTTGATCGGTGATTTATCATCTTTGCAATCGGCGTTACGCAGACTAAGCCGTTTGCCACCAGGCAACAACGCCCCACCATTACGTCCCAAACGAGTCGGCGCCACGCAATCAAAAGTGTCCACTCCCCTTTTTACCGCTTCCCAAATATCTTCTTCGGAGCCAATTCCCAAAAGATGCCGCGGCTTTTTCTCCGGAAGAAGCGGAATCGTCCAATCCAAAACTTTATACATATCCGCTTTAGATTTTCCTAAAGAACCGCCGATGCCAAATCCGTCAAAACCCATCTTGCCGATGGTTTTAGCGCTCTTTAAACGCAAATCTTTATAAGCTCCGCCTTGAACAATGCCAAATAACGCCTGCCTAGCGGCAGGTAAACCCGCTCTTCCGTTCACTTTAAACTTTAAACTTTTAAACTTTGGCTTAAAGGCCGCCAGGCAACGTTTAGCCCAACGATGAGTGCGCTCCATGGAATTTTTTGTGTACTTTTTATCGTGTAAGGGAGAGGTACATTCATCAAATGAAAAGATTATATCCGCGCCCAGATTTTCTTGAATTTTAATGGATTTCTCCGGAGTCAGAAAATGTTTAGAACCATCAAGGTGAGATTTAAACTCCACCCCTTCCTCACTAATTTTTGTGAATGTTTCCTTCTTGCCTGTAATCGTATGCTCCTGCTCCCCTTCGGACGGAAAGATATTGGCAATCTTACCGACGCCATGTTCAATCGCCGCTCCCAAACTAAAGACCTGGAAACCGCCGCTGTCAGTCCAAATTGGACGATCCCAATTCATAAACTTGTGTAAACCACCCATTTTTTTCACCAAACCATCACCCGGCCGAAGATATAAATGATAGGTATTGGAGAGCAGTGATTCAAAACCAATCATTTTCAGCTGGTCGGTGGTTAGTCCTTTTATGGCCGCTTGGGTAGCCACCGGAACAAAAGCCGGCGTATGAATCACGCCGTGCTTTGTTTTGATAAGACCCAGGCGAGCCCGGGTCTTTTTTGATTTCTTTAGAATTTCAAACTCCATTATGCCCGCACAACTTTGTATGGCTTTTTGGTCAGATCCACAATCTTAGATCCCTTGGTTTTCTTATTGATTCCAGCGTGAATTACCGTGTCAATCATCTCGGCAGCTTTCTTAAACATCTCTTTATAGTCCGCCGGATCACGCAACGGATCTTTTCCGGCGACATTGGCGCTGGTCGCCACAATCGGCTTATCAAAATGCTGGAATAATTTCTTCATCCAAGAGCTTTTAGCGATCCTGAAAGCTCCCGTGTGTCTCATGGCGGCCAGCGGAGAAAGATTTTTGGCTTTCAAAATGAAAGTGGTCGGCTGTTTTGCTTTTTGCATCGCCCGCTTTTGATCCGGGGTGAAATGCGCGTATTCAGTCAGCATCTTGAAATCCTTAACCAGAATCGGAAAGGCCTTGCCGATCGCCCGGTTCTTAATTTGGTAAATCTTCAGCAATGCCTGCGGATTAGTGGCGTCGCAACCCAACCCATAGAGGGTTTCGGTCGGAAAAATGATAACTCCACCCGCGTTCAGGATCTGGGTTACCTCTTGATGCTTGGTGATGTTCTTAAGCATATAACTCGGTTAGTATAGCAAAAAAAGCCCCCCGAGTCAAGGGCTCAGTCGCATTGCTTCTCGGAAACAGAATAATCGTCCAGCTGGCCGATTTTCTTCGTCCCTGCCTGCCGGCAGGCAGGCAGGGATGTTCCTCCAGACAACACTCCTTCGCTTTGGAAAAACCACTGATAGAGACGGCTATTCAGTAATAAGTGGGACTGGTGTCGGCTCCAGAGTGGGTGCCAAGACTGGATCGGGATCAGGAACAACCGGAGCTGGAGATTCTAATCCGGATTCTGGCGTAATAATTTCTTCGACTACAGGCGCGGGTTCAGACTCCAGAGTCGGTTCTTCTTCTGGGATAACAACTGGAACAATTTCAACTACAGGATCGGTAACCGAAGCTGGATCTCCTAATGTTGATTCGGGGGTTGGCTCGGAAGCAGGTTCAATCACCGGTTCTGGGTCAGGAGTCGGAGTCGGGGCTTCTAGCTCGGGCGCCGGAGCGGGAGTTTCCTCAACAACAGACGCTGGCTCAGATTCCAGATCTGACTCAACCACAGGCTCAGTCACGAGCGCTGTTTCTTCAAAAAGAGGAACAGGTTCGGCCGCTGGCTCAGTTACTGGAGCTGGGGTTTCCGAGGAAACTGGAACGGGTTCTGGTGTTAGTTCTGGAGATGATTCTGGGGCTGATTCAGAAGCTGGTGCAGATCCACCAGAAGCGAGGACTGGCTCAGGAATTGGTGCCGGAGCTGATTCTACCAATACTGGATTTATAGAAATTTCATCAATCAAAAGTCCGGTAGGGCCAGAAGAAACACCTATGCCAACAACTGGACCAGGAACAACTTGATTAGCACATGAAGACCAAGCTCCCCCATCAACTCTGGCTCGGTATTGACTCACGGAACATAGGCCACCATAACCGCCAAATTGCACTTCAACTGTTTGCCATAAAACATGGGCCGCATCAGTAACAGCTAGTGTATTTCTAGGACCATCCTGAATATTCAGATAGGGGCCATCCCAACGAATTAAGGCCACTGAATCACCGGCGAAATTAGTTAAACCAACATAATGATAGTCTCCAGTATCCATCTTTTTCAAAGCAAAAACTGCGGATCCTGTATCCAGTGCTTCATAAAAACTTCTGCCAACACTCCCATCTATAGACTTGATGCACTTTGAACCCTTGAAACATCCGTCTTGAACAACTTCTGCATCTGCATTTACATTATTCCATGCATTACCCCAACCAGCGCCACCTTCACCCCCTGCCAAGGAACCGACGCTATAACTTTCAAAATCCTCACATGCAAAACTACCATTGGGACAAACAGTTGATGGGTCAATGATTGGCTTGGGCACAGTCGGTTCAGCTGGCGTGGCAAAATAAATATCTCTATTCCCATCAGAATAGTTTCTGTTATCCAGCCAGAACGCTGCATACTTTCCAAAACCCGACACAATCATTGGTGAATTAATGGCTTTCGTACCCAAATACGCCGCGGCGGGGTCGATGACTCCCAATGATTCACCTAATCTATTGCCAAGGTTATCAAAGCGAAGAAAAGGCAATCTAGATTCCCGAGTCAAGAAATCGTCTGACCACAATGCCACATACTCGCTGCCGCTATTGGCCCAGCTCCCCTGTCTCACGTTTTGATCATTTAAAACCAAAATCGGATCGCCAATAACCACACCATCAATACCAATCTTGCTAAAATATTCCTTTGGGTTCCGGTACTGAGAAGATCTCCAAACTAAATTGAAGGACTCTGACTCTCCATCATAGAAAATGTGCGTCGGATAGCAACGCTGATCTACATCGCCCTTACATTTTTCATTAGACACCGGAATATCTGAAGTTAGCTTATTACCAGAATTATCAAACAACGCCGCATAAGTCTGGTATTGACCTGACCTTGAATCCGCCCATGCGATCGCATTCAATCCTCCGCCTGATGTTAGAACTATGTCACGGCCCACTGATCCATAGATAGAATCAGTACTAACAGGAACGTTGGAGAATAACGTTGCGCCCTTATCGTCTATGAATGTAAGGCGTGGGGCATACCCATCCGTAAGCCAAAAAATGGTATACCCAGAACCATTCCAAACAACTCTGAATTCCTCGCTTTTCTCGGCAGAAAATCCAACAATCTCCACATTACCCTGTAACTTTTTTCCTTTATTATCCAGGCGCGCAAATTGATTCGGCCAGATAACTCCATATTCCAAGCCATTCCAAACAATATGAGAAAAACCATTGGGTTCGGAAGCAATTATTGTATTTCTCATTTTGTCTCCATCACCATAAATAAGACTCAAATATACCCCACCCTGGCTATCTGGACTCCCCGAAACCACATACGTAATTCCATACCCAATATCGCTCGCGGCAACATCAAATTTATACCCCATTGGCCAAAATCCGAGACGGCCAGAAACAATTTTTTTATTTTCCCAGCCACTAAAAACTAGCCCAGGGATCACCGTGGTTAATGATTGTTCGTCGCTCGTTGTTATATTTCCGGCCACATCTTTTGAAATCGCAACATATGTATATTTCTTTCCAGGCAAAAGACCGGCTAAATTAATGCTGTGGTTGATCGTGTTTTCAGTAACGACCACCGAATTGGTAGTTGTGGCTAGTTGTAGAGAATTTACATCCCATCGAACTTCACTGGTAGCTAGCTCATCCGTGTCCCAATTAATGACGGCGGAAGTTTCAGTGATATCAATCGCCTGTACATCAGAAATAACCGGCGGGGTAACGTCGGGATGAGGTTCTGCGGGCGTAGCCGGTGTCGCAGGAGTTGCTCCGCCGCCACCGCTTGAAGGTGTCGCAGGAGTTGCCGGCTCAGCAGGAGTTGCACCACCCCCGCCGCCGCCACCGGAGCTTCCGCCGCTAGCACTGCCACCAAAACTTCCGACGCCTGCGTCGGATGTAAAAATCGTCGATTCAGATACATCAGCACCAGAATTCTTCACGGTGTTATTTGATTCCTTGAGTTCGGTGACATTCGCCTGAATATCTTGACCAACCACAACAACGGATTTTATTCCGTTTTTTTCATTAAATCTCTTAATGGCCGCTTCGGTTAGCGGACCAAAATAGCCGGTCACAAGACCTTCCGGATAAATTTCTGGGGATTGTTTTAAAAGTTTTTGGAGGTCTTCAACTTCCGTACTTCTAGTACCAAAGCGAAGAATCTGCGCTAATTGCGCAATTTTACTGAAATTTGTCTCTGGCTTTTTAAAAACCTCGGCTTTAGACCATAACTTTACGATCTTTGATTTAAAATTCTGAAATACGCTATTGAACTTACTATTTGGGGACTGAGCAAAAGATGCGCTTGGAAACAATAAAAAAGCGCATGTGAATAAAAGCACAAAAACCGAGATTGAAGACTTGGTTTTCATTGGCATATATTACAGCAGATTATAGCACATTGAAAGGCATTTTGTCAATAGAACAAAAACCGCTCCGGGAGAAGCGGGGCGGGAGAGATATTAACTAACAATTAGCTTGCAGATCGGGATGATTAAGAGATTGTAGCTGAAGTGGACGAGAGTACAGATGCCGAGGGGTTTCAATTGCAGAATGTCCTCGGTGGTGGCGCATTTGATCGCTAAAGTATTCAAAATCAGCCCAAGAACACCATGCCAGCACAACGCGAGCGCCGTCGCGATGCCCGGAGTGGTAATTTCCAAAAAATCACCGCGATGATCATAGCCCCAGACAAACGAACCGGTGAAGGCCAGGACCAGCGCCAACCAAACCACCTTACTCCGGCCGAGGAACATTACCGCCAGAGAGAGCCAGAGAGTCCGGGAAAAGAACTCCTCCGTAAAGTTAGACAAGAGCATGGTCACGTTTCGCTCCAGCGTCGCGGTGCCCGGCGGGCAATGCGGCCGGACAAAAAACCAGACCACGCAAAACATAATTGTTCCCCACAAAACCAACAGGAAGAGCGCCTTGAGAGATAAACCAAGAACTTCACGAATGGAAACGGCAGGAGTCTCCAGCCACCTCAAAAAACGAGTCATCACCTTCTCCTTTTCCAGACTTGAAATAAGCTAAGAAAATGCTATAATTTTCTCGAAGTTAGCACAAGGTCTCATCGTCTAGCGGCTAGGACGCTGCCCTCTCACGGCGGAAACATGGGTTCGATTCCCATTGAGATCACAATTCAAAACGTTACTCCTTTTGGGGTAGCGTTTTGAATTTTGCTTTAATTGCTGGGAAGCGAACCGAGCCACGCCCCGTATCAGGAAGGCGCTCGGAAACCGAAGGCCTAATTTTATTCCCGGAAATCAGATCCGCATTTAACCACAAAGTTTCAAAACTCAACTTCTACTATTGTACGACCGTACGATAGTAGAAGTTGAGAAAATAATAAACTAAAAACCTGCTGAAACTGCATCCGACCTGCTTACCGACAGGCAAGACCTCCGAACGATGCCGCTATGAGAACTATTCTCGCGGTTGGGCCGCCTGGCCAAAAACGAAACCTTGATTCCCATCATAAAACCATGCGAGTATTTAGTCAGGAAATTGAAAGGAGACGTTATGCCGGAGAAGACAATGAATGGCAAACTGACTGCTTTCAAATGCCAGAGCTGTGGCCTACTGCATAAAGAAGAAAGAAAATGCGATAGGTGTGGTTATCTATTTTTCAATAAAGTAAAAATCTCAAGACAACAATATTGCGAACTGTTCCACCACGTTAGCTACCAGTGGGACGGTAAGAAGCTCAGTTCGCAGCAAAATTGCTGCATTGAAGTATATACCTATAAATGTGATCGGTGTGGTGAAACGTGCACAGGCAGAAATGACCACAGCGACGGCTGTCATTTTCATTCCCAGTGTTGATTAAGCGAAGTCCCAGTTTCTTAACTGGGACTTTTTATTTTCAGAAATCGAACCTCCTTATTCGCCTAATTCGTGTTTTATTCGTAATTCGTACAAAAATCCTACAAAATCAGTTTCTTAAACTCTTCAATCATCGGAACGTTTTCGGGATCGGCGTTGTTGGATTGAGCAGTGGCGTAAGCGGCCCAATCGGCGATGAGAGTGTTGGAAAAGATTTTCTCCCACATTCCCCCGCCTTTGAGCATCAACCGCTCCACTGCCAACCCTTTTTTCTCATACAACCGAGCCGTCACTTCCATGCGTTTCTGATGGCGGGGGTGATCCTCGGAATCCAACAGAAAAATGAAATGGAAATTCTGGGAGATTTTTTCGGAAGCCGGAACGAAATCAAATCCGGTCATTTCGTTGTGGTTTAATTCCGGAAAATAGTTGGCGAAAGCGGGGATCTTTCCAGTCTCGTTGAATTTTATCTTCCAATTATAAGCGACCGGAAAATTCGGCCGGGAAGCGTAAATTACCGGAACTTTGCCGGCCAGTTTCTTCGCTAACTGCTCACCGTCTTTTTGCGCCGCCTTCATATCTAAAGATTTAGCGAGTAGAGAAATCTCCCGAGCCGCCTCCTCCATACCCAAAACGGCCAATAGCGCCTTGATACTGAACCCAGTGGCCATCCTCGGCTGAATGCCGGTTTCCGGAAGTTGGACGTAAGGTAGACCCAACTCTTTGGCTTTAGCCAGTAATTTCCCGCCGGTGGCGATTATTACCACCGCCACGCCAAACTCAATGGCAGTATCCAAAGCGCTCAAAGTTTCTTCGGTATTACCGGAATAAGAACTGGCGATTAATAAAGTTTGATCCAAATGAGTGTTGGCCACCGTGCCTAGCGGCAGGCAAGCCTCCGGCAATCCATAGTCGCGATGAACAACCAGATCTAAAATCGGATCGTAAACTTTTAATAAATCCGCCGCCAAGCTGGAACCGCCCATGCCGGCAACAATGAACTTGGAATACTTTTGCAGTTGATCCTCGTTTTCTATTTTCGGCTCCCAAGAAAATTGTTTTGGGAAATCCTCAATTACTTTTTGCATTGCTTTATTATACCAAATAATAAAAAACTCCGACGGGTTACGTCGGAGCTGAAATTTTATTTAGGACTTTCACTCTGCTTCTTGTCTTCCTTGGCTCCGTCAATGTCCATCGTGCCGATAATCGGAACTCCCATCGGACCCACGGGGATATAAATCGTCGTGTGGTTCGCGGAACCAACCATCGCCTTCTGCGCTTCAATTGCTTCGTGCTGAAGATACATAGGCGAAAGCTTAGAGTTGATGATGTCCATCGCCGCGGCGATACCCTGCGCTTCAATCACCCGCCGCTGTTTCTTCATCTCCTCAATCTGCAGTTCGGTCTTCATCTGCTCCAGCTTCTGCGTCATGGCCATTTTTTCGGAAACCGCGTTGGTGACAACATCCGGATACTGAATATTGCCCACCACCACCGATTGCACCTCAAACGGAGTATCCTTAGTCAACTCCTGAGCCTGCTTTTGAATCGTGGAGCCGATTGAGATAATATTTTCTTTAATGTCCAGTCCACCGAACTTCTGAATGGAGTCACGGCCCATAGTCCTCAACGGCTCACGCAAAAAACTATTGTAAGCCACTTCAACTACCTTATTCGGATCCTGCCCTTCATGCAAAGTGCTGTACTGCTCAATAAACAACTTCACTCGCTCCGGGTGAACCCGCCAAACCATATGCAGACGGAAGCTGATCTTCAGATTGTCTTTTGAAAGAACGCTGTCCGTACCGCTGAATTCCTCGGTCTCGGTATATGGGGTAACACTGACGTTAACCACCTGCAGCAGCCAACCGCGTCCGGGTGAAGTCGGACCGGTCTGCAAACCGACAAATTCGGTCTTGCCGAAAACCGCGCCCCGAGTCAGATACCCGACATAGCCACCGCCGGTTTCCGGATTTGCAGAGCCAACCGCCCAGACAATTCCACAAATTGCCGCCAAAATCAGCACCGCCACCGCAATCCCTCCGCCAATCTTTCCACCATCCATTTTCTTTCCTTTCAATGAACTCCGCGCCCTTAACCCAGGCTGACGGGGTTATCCACGATAACGGTGCTATTATGCGAAAAATTAACCTCACTGTCAAGATTTCGGAAAGTTTATTCGCTATTCGTAGATTCGTATGTTTTATTCGCTATTCGTATATTATAATTTGAGAGTGAAACAGTACGCTCCATTCGCCGGTCTTTTTTTGTTAGTCGCGTGCTTATTCCACTTCGGCTATCCCAATTTTGCCGACTTGGATAGCTTTTTTTATTTAGGCAAAGCCAAGCTGATGCTGGAACAAGGGATCTCCGAAACTTCCTTTCCCTGGACTCAATTCTCCGTCATCAAAGACAACTCCTCATCGCTCTGGTTTGGCTTCAGTATTTTATTGACTCCCCTGGCTTGGCTGACCAATTCCACTCTGGCTCTTAAAATCGCCGGGGTTTTGATGACGGCTTTCACGCTCTTCGCGGCTTTTTTCATTGCCAAGCGGCATCAGTGGAAATGGCCGGTCATCTGGCCGTTTTTGATGTTTTTCTCCGCTCCAAACGTGATGGCGCAATTGTTAATGATCCGCCCGCAGACGATTACCATCGGCCTCGGGCTACTGCTGATCTCCTTTCTGGTCCGAGGTAAATGGTGGCAGATTCTACTAACGGCGTTTCTTATTTCCTGGATCCACCTGAACTTCGCCTGGATGATCTTAGCCGTCTGGGGAACAATGGCGATTTTCCAACTAATCACTCAGAAAAAATTTGTTCCAGTAAATCTGGCGGCCGTGTTAACCGGAGGGCTTTTGGGTTGGCTGGCCCGTCCAAATTTTCTCGGAGCCGCCAAACTTTTTTATATCCAGGTGGTCCAGCAAATTGTGGAAAAACAGAGCGGTCTGCCACTGCTTTTTGGAATTGAAAATTTCCCCCTTTCCGCGAACGTGCTCGCGAAAAACTTCTCAGTATTCCTGATTATTTGGCTAATTGGCATACTGGCCGTTTGTTGGCTGATCGACAACAGGAAAACCATTATATTGCCCGAAAATAAAATCATCGCTCTGGCTGGAAGCTTCCTTTCCGTTGTTTTTTTTCTGCTAAGTATCGCCGTCGCCCGCCGCGCTTACGATTTCTGGATTGCTTTCGGACTCCTGCCGATCGGCGTGGCCTTCACGGAAATTCTCCGGCTCGCGAACTATCAAGCCACTAAAGCAATCAGAAGTTTTACCTTTTACATTCTACTTTTAACTTTTTGCTTTTTAACTCCTTATTCAATGTATAAAACCCATGATAGCCTTACAAACCACGTCTACCGGCCGGATTTGCTGCAAGAAGCGGCTTTATGGCTCAAGGATCACTCTCAACCGGGCGAAATTGTATTCAATGTCCACTGGAGCCACTTTTCGCCTTTATTCTTCTGGAACCGCCAAAACTATTACATCGGCGGTCTGGACCCTATTTTCCAATACCGGCATAACCCGGAGTTGTATTGGAAATTCCACTATCTTTCCGCTGATCTGACTGCCGAATTTACCTGCAAGTATGACGCCTGTACTAAAGACCAACTTGAAGACACCTACGCCGCCCTCAAAAATGACTTCCGGGCAAAATATCTTTTGCTGGATAAAATCCAGAATCCCAAGCTCAATCAATACCTGAAAGTCAGCCCAAAATTTGAAAAGGGTTTTGAGTCTATCAATGAAGTCATTTATCTAATAAAATAATAGGGTGGTGCCCAAACACCCTTTTTTGCAATTGAAATGAATACAGAGTTCCGGAAAATTATTATTTGGTTGATGCCCGTGGTTTTGATTGTCAGCTTCGCTCTTTTTATCCATGGGCGAGTGGTGAACTTTACCGACGTTGATAGCTTCTACCACATCCGCCACGCCTGGATTTATCAGACCACCGGAATTTTCCAGACTTCTTTCCCCTGGGTGCAATACTCCGTCATCAATCTCTACGCGGCCGATCTCTGGTACGGCTTCCATATCTTGATTTTGCCTCTGACTTTTTTTACCGATCTAGCTCAAGGGGTTAAAGTCGGCGCGTTACTGACGACCATGGCGGCCTCCGGACTATTCTTTCTCGCCCTGCTCAAATTGAAAATCAGATGGCCGATGCTTTGGCTAACCATCTTTTTGCTGGCCTCCGCTGATCTCCTCTATCGCCTGACTATGCTCCGCCCGCATCCTTTTTCTTTGGGTTTAAGCGCGCTTCTTTTCGCCTATCTGGTTACAAAAGAGACTTCCAGATCAAAGTTTATAATCTTTCTTCTGGCGGCGGCAGTTTCCTGGATTCATCTTTCTTTAAGCTGGATGGCAATTTTAATCATCGCGATCATTTCCACGGCGGAATTTATGCATCAGCAGGATGTTGCCGTCCGGAAATATATCGCCGCCGGACTTGGCTTATTGACCGGTCTTCTTCTCCACCCTAACCCGCTAGGCGCGGCGCGCTTGGCTTATATCCAGGTGGTGAAACTGCTTTTTGAAAAACAGAGTGAACTACCGATTCGCTTCGGCCGGGAGTTGATGCCGTTTGTTTGGGAAAATTTTGTTGACCAGCTGATCCCCATCACCACCCTGGTGCTGATGGGAGCAGGGTTTATTTTGTGGCTGGTCTGGCAAAAGCGTTGGAAATCCATGTCGCCAGAGTTAAAATCTCCCGTCATTTCCAGTCTGGCCTTAGCCGGAGTCTTCTTTTTGCTGACCTTCGGCGTGGCCCGGAGATCAAATGAAATCTTCGTCGCTTTCGCGATTATCTTTGTCGGCTTGGTTTTCACGCACATTAAATCCCTAATCATTAAACTGGACTGGTATCACTACGTCCTAATGATCATCGCCTTTATCGTACTGGCTTATATGCCATTCAAAACGATGTACCGCTTTGATTCCTACCAGGCCACTACTTTCAGCATTAACCGCTATAAAGAGATCGGGCAATGGCTGAACCAAAATACCCAACCGGAAGAAATTGTTTTCAATATTCACTGGGATCGCTTCGCGCAACTTTTCTACTGGGATCAGCACAACTACTTTATCAACGGAATGGATCCGATTTTTGAATACGCTTATAATCCGGCTTTTTATTGGAAAACGCACTTTTTGGCGATTGATGCCGGCACTTCTCATACCTGCGGCAAGGTAAGGTGCACCGCCGAAGAAGTTGAGCCGACGCCTCGGGTCTTGAAAAAAGACTTCAATGCGTCGTATATTTTGGTAGAAAAGACGCGCAATCCGAAAGTCTTTGATTATTTGAGCAGGGCGCCGGAATTCAAAATGGCTTTTGAGACGGATTACGACGCGGTGTTTAAGGTACTATGATAAAATTTTCCGTTATAATTCCGGTTTTCAATGAAAAGGCCACCTTGCCTTTGATTTTGGATAAGGTACAAAAGCAAAAGCCGGCGGAAATTATTATTGTGGATGACGCGTCTTACGACGGGACCGAGGAATTTCTGAAAACTTATCAGGCCAAGAACGTTAAAATTATCCGGCACGAAAAAAATTCCGGCAAAGGCGCCGCAATCCACACCGGCATCAAAAACGCCACCCAAGAGGTAATTTTGATTCAAGATGCCGACTTAGAATACGACCCGGAAGAATATGAGCGCCTACTCCGTCCGATTGAAACCGGCCAAGCCGATGTGGTCTATGGCTCACGTTTTATCGGTTCTGACCCGCACCGGGTGATGTTTTTCTGGCATTACGTAGGCAACCGGTTTTTGACTCTGTTGACCAACGTTGCCACTAATCTGAACCTGACCGATATGGAAACTTGCTATAAGGCCTTCCGGAAAGAGGCGCTTGATTCCATCACTTTGGAAGAAACCGACTTCGGTTTTGAGCCGGAAGTAACAATCAAACTCGCTCAAAAAGGATGGCGTTTTTATGAGGTTGGCATCTCCTATTACGGACGGGATTATGCCCAGGGTAAGAAAATCCACTGGACTGATGGATTGAAAGCGGTAGCGGTAATCCTGAAACATTGGCTTAAGCCCTAAATATTTTTAGAAATAAAAACTCCCCATACACAATTGGGGAGTTTTTATTTACTACTAACGAGTCGCGGAAATCGTGCTGGAAGCGGAACCGGCAATGGTTTCTGCGTACTTGGCATTGATCGTAACCCGGCCGCCGGAATTAACGATTTCATAACCAGTATCATAGTTAGAATCGCTGGTGTAGCTACCGCCCGAAGGATCATACGGCAAGGCAGCAATAAAGGTCGGGACAACGCACTCAACCAAACTATAGGTAGAGGAGCCGCCGGCCGTGCTAATCGTGCTGGTGCCTGTCGGCAAAGCCGCGCAATCGCCTGAAGTAGCCCAAACGCCGCGGTTATCCGCCTGTCGCTGGCTGACTGCGTTCAAGATCGCGTTCACGTTAGCGCTACGCTGTGTGTTGCGGGCTTGAGCGAACTGACGAGCCGGGTTTAAAGCCACGATGACGATACCCGCCAAAATAGCGATAATGCCAATAACAACCAACAGCTCAATTAAAGTAAAACCAGAATTTTTCTTCATAATATATCTTTGAATGGAAACACCGACCTTTGAGTTTGCTAATAAAAACTAACCTTCATTAATTATAGCAAAATACGCTAGAAACTAGCTACCTCTTCAAGGGAAACTGTGGATAAAGTCTGGGTGTTGACTGTAAGCCGCAAATTCGTTGCCGCGCTGTTAACCAGCGCCTCTGCCCGGATAATAGTGTTTGACGCGTCGGTCGTGATGGTCAACAGGGTGCAGGTTTGATCCGAAATATAGATAGTTTCATTGCCGGTATATGTAGAAACATCGGCTAATTGCAATAAGGCGTGATTCAAGCAAGAGCGGGCGATAAAATAGCTGAACTGCTTAGAATAAAAATCCGTCACGTTACCCCGGGTAAATAGATTGGATGAACCCAGAGAAATAGCGAGCACCAACAAAAAGAATGTCACCACAATAGACATAGTGATCGCGAGGTATCCGCTTTGTGATTTATAAGACTTTTGGTTCTTCATCTAGTTAAGACAAGAAAATCCAAATCCACGGTAGTTGAGCTATAACCATTGAATAAGGTACCACTCACTTTAATCGCGGGACGACCGGAAAAATCAAACTGATGAAATAAAAGATTTTGAACCGACACGTAATCTCCGGTGATCGGAATAGCTGATCCGGCCCCTTTCTTAATCCTCGCGATCCAATCAGAAGTATCAACCACCACCGGGTTATTCGCGTAACTCAATTTATCAATTGATAAAGATGTGGAGGTGGCGTTGGCGGTCGGCGAATTAATCGCGGAGATATTTTGCAAAGCCCAATTAATTTTTTGTTCTAGAAACTTTTTACTTTCCGCCAATTCACGCTGATAACGCAACCGATCACTGCTCTGAATAAATTGATAGGCCGTTAGGATGGCGAAGGTTAAAATAAAGGTCGTCAAGGCCGAGTAAATCAGGGTCTCAATCAACGTAAACCCCCGCTCACTCGCCGCTTTTTTTACTCGTAATTCATCATTCATAATTCAAAAGCTTATTGTGAGGTGATAATCCGTAACGCGTCATTACTGCGTACCGACATAAAAACCATATTTTCCGCGAAATCAATGCCGGTCCCCTGTTGCGGATAATTTAACGAGGCATATTCAACGATGTTATCCGGGTTAGCAATGTTAACAATTATAAACTCTTTGGTGCTATATGATGTCGCCAAGAACGCGAGATCGCCAACCGCGCAAACTATATCGTTTACATCTCCCCCAACATCAATCCGATCTCGCGCGTACATCGCGCTCGTCGTGGTAGCCCCTAATACGACTAATTCATTTTCTTCATTACCAACCAATAAATTCCGATTGCCACCCTTATAATGCAGGTAGATACTCAAATCTTCCGTTGATCCGGGGATATCATAATTAGCTATGGAAATTGGGTTGGCGGTTTCGGAAATATCAAAAACAAAGATATCGTCATCAGATTGCTTACTGACCGCGAACAACCGGTCCGATGATGCCGCGAAATCATAAACAGATCCCCCGGTAGTAATCTGACTCATAACCGACGGACTGGCGGGATTGGCAATATTAATAAAAGCAATCTCGGAAGCGGCGCTGTCTGTTCGCCCAATCGCCGCCATATTGCCGAAAACTACAACACTTAAAGCATCCGAGGAACCGGATAAGTTTAACGAGCCGATCTCTGAAATAGAAGCGGGGGTAGTAATATCAAATATTATCAGCTCCTTACTATCATTAAGAGAGGCGGCATAAAGATAATTTCCGCTGACGTGAAGAGAGTTAATCCCGCCGGATCCGATATCCAATGAAGCAACCAGCACAGGCAAAGTCGGGGTAGAAACATCAAACACGAAAATATCCGGCTTGCTGGAAGAAGAAGCTTTTCCACTCATAAACACATAAGGCAGCTGCACTACGATATCGGTTCCCTCGTTACCGGCCCCCAGATCACCGGTGCCGATGGTTTGCGGGGCTGCCCAATTTCCACTTAAAGGATAAGTTTTACAACTGCTTGATAGCGGGTATTCCCAATTAGTTAATTTCTCAACCAGTTCCACCAGTTGGGAACGGCCGTCCGTTGCCCAGGTGACCGTGGTGGTCGCGATGCGCTCATTTTCACTTTCCGAATAAATAGAAACAATTCTGGTAAAAATATCTTTACTGTCAGAAACGCTGGAAGAACCAAACATCCATTCATAACCATTAAAAATCAGGCCATGGTCTCCGCTGGTTAATTCCGCCCAATTGCGATCACGAATTGTGCGCGTTGCTTCTATCCCCTCTTGAGCATAATTAATCGCCAGCTCGGCATTAAGACTATCCTCGGAAAGAGTTTGTCCGCCAAAAAATAATTGAAAACTAGCGGCCAGTGAGACAGCGAAAATTCCCAGAGCGACAACAATTTCAATCACACTCTGACCGTCCTGATTTATTTTTTTAGTAGTTAGGTTCATAGACTAATCCTTCCGCGTTTACAAAGATGTCTCGGCTACGATCTCCGTTGCTGACGGAAAAAGTGCTGGAAGAGGTTTCGCCACTAAGGGCTGCAAAGACTATCTCCACGGGACCGGAAATCGTCACCTGAGTAGCGCGGGGAAATTCCCGATCCTGGCTGGCAGTCCGCGCCGCGAAACTTGAACCCTGAAAAGTAATAAACGTCTCCGACTCCAAATAAACTCCATGCGCTGACTTATTATGATTTACCAACGACAAATTTCTGGCTTGCTGGAGAGTAGAGAATAATAGACTGTACTCTGATTCAAATTGCGCCTGATAATAAAAATTGTAGGCTACCGGCGCCCCAGCCCCCAATAAAAGAGCGGCTATCCCCAGGACGATAAGAATCTCAATTAGCGTGATTCCTGAGGAATACTTCTTAATGTCCAACACTTTGGGTAATCTCATAGATCGGCGTGATAATTGAAATCGCCACAAAACCCACCACAATGCCCATTGTCACCATCAAAATAGGCTCCAGAACATTGGAAAGATTAGTGGTGGCGTCAGTCACCTCCCCTTCATAAAATTCCGCCAGATAAAGAAGGGTGTCACTCAAATTTCCGGAACTCTCGCCTACCGCCACCATTTGAGAAAGAATCGGCGGGAAAAGATGACGATGCTTCGTGAAATATGGTGAAAGCGCCTCTCCTCTGCGGATTTCTTCGGAAAGCTCCATTAGTTTCTTTTTGTAAACCAAATTAGACAAAGATTCGGAAGTGATATTGATTGCTTCCACTACTTGCACTCCGCTCTTTAATGTTAGACCCAAAGTCCGGCAAAAATTTGATAGGTTTATGGCTTTGGCCATTGTTCCGAAAATGGGAAGCGCTAACACGAAGCGATGAGCCAAATATTTAATTTTCTTAATACGCGTAAGAATAAATAACAGAATTATCAGCGCCACAGCTCCAAGGGCGATATACCCGCCATAATTAGTCAGCGCGTTGCTTAACCAAATTAAGATTCTGGTAGATAGCGGCAATTTAACTTTTAAACTAGAGAAAACCGGCAAGATCTTCGGAAAAATAAAAACCGTCAGCAGGCCGACTATACCGAAAGTCGCCACCACTACGACCGCCGGATAAACCAAGGCGCCGACAACTTTGCGTTTCAATTCTCTCTTCTTCTTCAACTCCTCGGCGAGGTAGTTTAGATTTTCCGGCAAAATTCCCGCCGATTCGCCTACCCGTACGATATTCACGAAAAGATTACCGAAAACATTGCGGAATTTATCCAAGCTAGCCGACAAAAACTGCCCGTTACTAACATCATTAATCAGTTGATTCACAATCTTCTTCAAAGAACCGGAACGTGTCTCCTTCGCAATAATTCTCAAACTCTCCAGTAACGGCAAACCCGCCTTAGCGGTAACTGCCAGATGGCGCACGAAGATTGCCTGTTCCTGCAAAGGAACCCGCAGAGTAATATTGTTAATCCTGCCAAAAAAAGCGGTGATTTTTTCTCCTAGCTTCATCCCGTTAGAAATATTGACCAGACAACGACTTTATTAAAAACATTGGTTTCATATTATTAGATTACCCATTAGTCCTCTTGACTCGGTTGAGTGGAATTTCTAACGGGATTCATTACCCTTATTATACCTTTTTCAAATTCTAATCCGCTTCTAATCCGCCAAACTGAGTGAGGTTAAACTCCGTGAGCAAAGTCGCGGAGGCGGTTTGGCTTGGTTCGTTCGTTATACCGAACGACAAACCGCTGAGCGCCTAGTGGTGCGTTCGGCCGTTGGAGCCGAACGACACCCGGTTGCTCAGGAGTTTAACCGAGCGCTTATTCGTGGGTAACCCGCAGAATTTCCTCAATAGTTGTCAACCCATCCAAGGCCTTCAGAAAACCATCCTCGGTCATGGTGGTCATCCCATTTTTCATGGCGATCCTTTTTATTTCACTGGAGTCGGCGTTACGCAACAAAGCCGAGCGCAATTCATCGTCCATCTCCAAAACCTCATAAATACCGATGCGTCCTTTGTAGCCGCTTTTATCACAATTGTCGCATCCGGCTCCATAATAGAAAGTCTTATTCCCGGCCAATAATTTCTCCGGTATCGCCCTCGCCAAACTTTTCAATTCTTCAGGGCTGATATCTTTTTTCGTTTTGCATTTATCGCACAACTTGCGCACCAATCGCTGGCCGATGGCAATGTTTACAGTAGAAGCAATAAGGAACGGCTCAATGCCCATATCCAAAAGACGCGGTAGAGTTGTTGGCGCATCGTTAGTGTGGATTGTTGAAAGCAGTAAATGCCCGGTCAAAGCGGCATTCACGGCAATCCCGGCGGCCTCTTGGTCGCGAATCTCACCGACCATCACAATATTCGGATCTTGCCTCAAAATGGAGCGCAGACCGTCGGCGAAAGTCAGGCCGGTACGTGGATTAACCTGGATCTGCTCAATTCCTTCAATGGCATACTCTACCGGGTCTTCAATCGTAATAATCGCGACTTCTTTAGTGCTTAACATTTTCAATATCGTATACAAAGTTGTAGTTTTACCGGAACCGGTCGGTCCGGTGGCAAGAATCATGCCATAGGGCTTATGCATATTGCGCGTCACGATTTCTAAATCTCGGCCTCGAAATCCCATCGCCTCCAGCGTGTAGGCCTCCCCTTTTTCAGAAAGTAACCGCAAAACCCCATTTTCACCATAATAAGTCGGGGCGATGGAAACACGGACGTCCACATTCAAACCCTCAATGTTTAGCCGAAAACGACCGTCTTGCGCCGCCCGATGTTCATCGGTGCGTAGTCCGGACAAAACCTTGATGCGAGTGATTACTTCAGACTGGATCTCTTTGGGAAGCTCGTAGATATCATGTAGCACGCCGTCCACCCGGAATCTTATCACCACTTTCTTCTCCGCCGGATCTATATGAATATCAGAGGCACGGGAAACCGAAGCGTCGCCGACTATATTGTCCACCAGATCAATGATGGGGATCTGATCGTGCTCCAGCTTGATTACCTTATTTACCAAACCTCGGAAGTCTTTTAATGACTTCGTAACGCTCACAAAATATACGCCCTTATTTTCCACATTCTTTTTTTCGGCTACGTTTTTTGCCTCAACCTTCCCCTCTTTCGGAGAATCGTTTTTAACTTCTTCTTTAGGCTTTTCCTCCCCCTCTTTTTTCTTTACCACCTTAGACATCGTTTCATTATAACAAAAAACCGGGCACATGATACTCGTGTGCCCGGTAGCTATAAACTTAGAGCAACTCTCCAGGCTTCGGTTTATCCGAAGCCGGTTCAGCCACAGCCGGCTGATTGTCCGGAACGCTCGCGGCCGGCTTCGGCTTCGCGGCGCTTTCTCCTTCAAACATTCTCGCCGCCGCTTTACTGGTCAAGCGCCTCCAAATTCTAGCAGGAATTTTCACCTGCTGTCCGCGATACGAAGGACCGGTGGTATTGCACCGCATATCTCGTTTGCCACCAGCCACCCGGCGGAATTCCGCCCAGAATCCTTCCAGTGAAACTCTAATCAACACCACCTTCCCCTGCGCGTCAGGAACAGTCTTGTCTACATGAACGGGGGTCATTCCTGTCTCCTTATTTGGGGGTTTGACTGCGAAGAAGATCGCACCAGTTATACAAAGCGGTATGGCTGAAAAGGATCTTGAAGCGAAATCTGACAGGAACATTTTGGATGTCTAGCTCGCGATGAATCCTTCGATGAATCGCCACCCAATTGGTTTCACCGGGACGAGTGATTGACCAAAACCATAGCTTAACCATCAGGTTAGTGAGAGCCCCTCTCAAACGCTTCATAATCACCTCTCCTTTGAAGTTATTCGCTAACTATAAAATCAGCTGGCTAAATCATACTCCTATTTTCAAAAAAAGTCAACATCAATCAAAAATCCCCCATCGCTGGAGGACTTTTGATAGCCGGTGATCCGTAAGCCGGATTCTGTTTTAGGCAATAATTTATCTGGGTCCTTGATTACTCTCGGACTCAAGCGGTTCACTCTTGCGAGTACGACCTTGCACCCGATAAGGATTTAGCCGTTTCACTCTCGCTTTTTATCCCCATGGCGAGATTAGACCTTCTACGTTGGGATGGGGTCTTCCTTTAATTTCTCTCAGGACGTCACTGTTCGCACCTCTTTCAGCTTGCGCTGAATGGCGGCTTTTAACCGATACTTTTTACTAGGTGTCCGGACTTTCCTCTCCAACTTTTATTGAAGTAATTGCTCGATCACCGGCTAAGTGCATTCTAGCATATTTCCCAACAATTGACAAGTACCCTTACTTTATGATATTTTGGAATAACCTTTTACTTCTAGGCCACCAGCAAAGGCGGCCGCTCCCACACAACAGGAGGCCAATATGTAAGGCGTGCCACCCGAAACGGGTGGCTTTCTTTCATCTGTGAAACCCTAAATCCGCCGGGTTATGATCGCCGGAAATATGAATCACCCGACCACCCCATTCTTCAAATTCTTCTCGCAAACCGGAAACGACTTCTGCCAATTCTACAGTTTCCTCCGCAACCTTATCCCGTTTGATAAACCCCCTAGACCAGTAATCAATTACTAGCTTGCTGTCGCCAAAAACTTTTTTAACACCGGATTTCATCGCTGTCTGCATCGCATACAGGCAGGCCAACAGCTCTCCGTAATTATTCGTCGCGCCCTTGCCGACCGAATGCTTTCCGAATTTATTTATGTCTTTTTTAGACAAAACAATATGGAGTAAATCTTCTCCTTTTTCATTCGTAACACTCACCTCCACTCCTTTTCCCCGTCCCGTTCCGGCGTCAAAATAAATCCCCCGCTCTAGTTTAGCCGGTTTTTCTTTTTTCGCTTTAAACTTTAAACCTTTAAACTCATATCGTGCTCCTCCTGCCAGCCACGCCTCCGCGTCCTGCTTGGAGATGAATCCCTTGTACCGCGCGCCGTAGACACCAGAAACTTTCCTCTCACAATCTTTCCAATTGTCTACTACTGCGCTCGCTCCGCTTTTTAAAAGATAAGCATAAAATTTCTTTTTCATAGTTTTGCTAATCGCTAGTCGCTAATTACTAGTCGCTCTTGGCTGGCCCGACATATTTCCACGGAAGCTTCTCGCTCAATTTCATCGCGAAGCCGGCCGCCGCCTTATGTCCTCCACCGCCGTATTTCTGCGCCAGCTTGGAAACGTCAAATTTTCCGTTAGAACGCAAAGAAAATGCCCGAATATCGGATTTCTCACTCCAAACCACCCCGAACGGCGGCATTAACTTGGATAATTTATTACCGATATCTGAATGCAACAGCGGAGAATTAACCGCCAAGCACTTGTGTCCGCCGAACTCAACCACTTGAGCATTCTCAATCGCCCGGTCTTGTAAGGCATCGCTATAATCCAAAAGCTGCTGACCTTGAGCGGCAAAGGATTTTAGTTTTTTAGAATTTTCAAAATCCGCCACCCACTTACTCCAAATTTTAAAATCAAAAGGCAATTCTTCCCGTAACATCGCCATCGCCTTGGAATGCGGCAAGCTCCACTTCCAAATATCGGCGTCTTCAACATATTTCAAAAAAACCGGAACGGCCCGCTTCGGGTGAAAATAATTCCAGGCAATCACCGCGCCGGAATGATTCATCTGATAAACATTCTCGGTAGAAATTTTAACCCTCTCCCCGTTGGAAAAATGATGGTCCAAAACAACCAACTTGTCGTTATTTTTCAAAATTTTTCTCGCCGCTTCTTCCGGAAACGCAGAATCAATCACATAAACTTCCTTCCCCTTAACTTCAAATTCCGGGGCTTTGCCCGGTTCCAGACCAACATAGTCGGCTCTTGCTCCCAGCTTTTTCCAGGCCGCCCAAGCTCCCCCAAAGCCATCCCAACACTCTTTATGATAGAAGACAATAATCTTTTTCACTATAAAAGTACTATATCTTTAAATGATGAAATTCTGCAAATAAAAACCGCGCTTTATGAACAAAGCGCGTTAGTTACCGCTCCGACGATTAAAACTACTCCTGCCATGCCTGCGATAAAAATACTCACCATCAAAGCCGAGCTCAAGAACAACGCGGAGTAATTAATCTCCGGCTTATGATCATACTTTTTGGCAAGAGCTTGAATAATCTTCCAAGAAATCCAGGCGAGCGCCAGTAAGCCGGCTCCCAACAAAATCTGCAAAAGAGGGTTCATTTTAACATTTCCAAAAGCGGAACAGTGAAGAGGAACAGCCCGAAAGCGGTGGCAAAGCCACCAACAATGAAAGCCGCCACGCCAATCACCAAACAAAGATTTTTGGATTCAGATGACTTGTGATAATTCTGATAGGCCAAATAAACAACAAACCAAGCGCTAGCGCCCATCACTAGAGACATAGCCCCGTAAAGCAGGAACATGCGGATACCCTCAATGAACTATCGGGTAGCTTAACGCAAAACCGCGATGCCCGGCAAATCTTCTCCCGCCAGAAACTCCAACATCGCTCCAGCCACCAATATTTTGCACAGCAAAATATTTTGGAACCCAGCGGTTCCAACGCTCGTCCCTTGGACGAACTGCCTCCGCATTGGGGAAACTATCGTTTCCCCAGCCCCCTTCCACGGCGGCGAACCTATCGTTCCAAAACTTTGATCCCGGGTAATTCTTCGCCTGCCAAAAATTCCAACATTGCTCCGCCGCCGGTAGAGAGAAAACCGATTTTATTCCGTAAACCTAAACTTAAAATCAATTGGGTAGTTTCGCCGCCACCGACAATAGAAAAGGCCTTGCTGGCGGCCACTGCCTTCGCCAAAATTCTGGAACCGATAATATATCTTTTATCTTCAAATTTCCCCACCGGTCCGTTCCAAATAATCGTTTTGGCTTTTTTGATTTCCTTAACGTATGCCTCCGCTGTTAAAGGGCCAATGTCCAACGCCAAATTATCTTTTTTCATCCAATCTATCGGCTTTACCAACTTCTCCGATTCGGGAAGCGGATCGGGACCATTCAAAACGCTACTACCAATCAAAACTTTGTCGGCTTTTGAAAGAAGATTTTTGATTACCGGAAGTTTATCGGCAACTTTTGAACCGCCGAAAATCAGCAGTAGGGGTTTCTTCGGATTGCTCATCGCTGTGGATAAAGTTTTGATTTCTTTTTCTAACAATAATCCCGCGTAGCTGGGCAGGAGTTTCGGCAACTGGGTGACCGAGGAATTTTTCCGATGACAGACGGCAAAAGCGTCATTCACGTAGAAATCTCCCAAACTTGCGATTTTGCGGGCAAACTTCGCGTCGTCCCGCTCTTCCTCCGGCCAAAAACGAAGATTTTCCATCAGATAAACTTTACCGCCGGAGAGCTTGGATGGAATTTTATTCAAAAACAAAACTTTTTCTTTTCCTCCGAAGGAGGATCCGCCTCCGGCGGAAAGATTCTTTTGCAAAAAGGGGGCGAAAACTTTCAAGGAAAGTTTGGAATCAATCCCCTGCGGGCGGCCGCGATGACTCAAAATCACCAGCCGCGCCCCCTTCGCCAACAGCCATTTCATTGTCGGCAAAGATGCCTCCAATCTCAAGGCATCTTTCGTGCTTTCAACATTGAAATCCACCCGAAGCAAGCAAACTTTCCCGGTTAGATTTTTCTTGGCTAAATCCTTCAACGTTTTCATTGAATAAATTATACCATCCCACTTATTTTCTATATGTCTGGTACGCGTAACAAAAAACCGAGAGCATTGAGTATGCGCTCGGTTATTTATAAATCACGATTCCTTCTCGTACAGTCTTGTCTTCCAGCTCATACCAGCGCTTCATAAAATCCTTTACTTTTTGTTTCCAGAAAGTATCACCATTGTTCGGGTCGGAAAAAATGAATTCATCTTTCGTATATCCGATAATGACGACATAGTGGCCGTCGCCTAGCTTCGGTGTTTCCTGGAAATTCACAATAATCGGCAAGCCCCGCTCAAGAGTTTTCTTAACTTGCGCGATCGTCCAACGTTCTTTGTGAATTACCTTGAATCCTAACTTTTTCGCGGCCTTCACTATATCCGCCGGATCAGTACCGGAATCTTTTTTTCCGGCGGCCGTATTAGCCAGCTTCATGAGTTCTTTCTCGGGAAGTTTTTTTCCAAGATATTCCAGCGCCATCCGCAACGCTGCCGCTCCGCAGGAAGAGGGGCGGGTCTGATCAAAATTAAGAATAGGTAGAACAAACTCCGTACCACGCCGAATACCAATCTCCATCCGAGCCGCGTAATCATGCGCGTCGTTATAACTCAATCCTCTTTCCATCAGATGACGCTCTGTGAATTCATGCCACTTAGTGGGCTTAATATCCTTCTGATCAAAAAGCTTCTCAACCCAAATTTCTCCGATCGGTACATAAATATAACGATAACCGTGCCCACCAAATACAAAATCCACATCAAAATTGTCGCGGATCATACTCCCGTTGACCAACCAAACTTGGACACCACAAATTCGGTCAAGTTTTTTGATACGCGGATTGAATTTCAACTTCATCGAACGGCTTTTGCGGTCAATTGCCCGCAGATTCCTAACCTGATCAATTTTCATTTTCTTTTCCTGATCTTTATAGGTCTTGGTCTCTGCCGGCTCATATAATCGGAGCATTTTTGTTTCCTCCTTTCTTTTTTTAGACATATTTGAAAGCGCTTTAATTAGTATAGAACTTTTTAATAAATAGAAATAGTTTTTTGTTTCAGGTCGGCAATCACGGTAGCAAAAGTTTTGGAACCGTAGTCGTCCTTATCAAAAGGACGGCTCAATGTGTTCCTCCAAATCGTCAAAGCTTCTTCCTGGTCAGTATTAGGGCCAATAGCATCCTTTGCAAGAGAAAGCCGCAAGAGACTACTTTTTGTTTGAATAGTTTCCAGATTTTTGAACTTCGGATGGATATAGTGGTTGCTATGACAATACGTGGGTAGCGCCGACCGGATACTGATATCTTTAGTCCGTTTCTCCACGGAAACCACCTCTCCGTCGGTATCACCCATTAAGTAATGGAACCCGGACGCATCATCGCTAGATTTCAGAAATTTCACGACGGCGGCAATACTATCTTGTTCCAACAGCTGGCGAGTCACAAAATATCTCGGGACTCCCCGTAAATCCGGTTTCCGAACCGGTAAATGATTCACGCAGTAAAACCAATCCTTCGCCCAGCCGAAAGCATAACCGGCCAATTCTCCCCCATAAAGAAACGCGTCACGCTCTCCTTTCTTTCCGGAATAACGAACCAACGCCACGCTACTGGCTGACCTCACCCGGACTTCATCCTCATTATGAATGATAAAGAAATCTTTTTTATTTTTGACCACGGCCGAAGTACAGCCTTCCTCTTTGTGAAGTAGCTCCGGGCAATTTTCCAAAAATAGATCAATGAAATCAACTTTTGCTCCTGATGCCATACCCTGCAATTCTGCAATTGAGTTGGGAAACAGTTTAGTTAATTTACGGCGTAGGAAAGATAAAAGATTGCGGTTGCTATTCTTAGTAGCATCCAATAATTTTCTTTCTCTCTTGAGTAGCTTTTGGATATCTAACCGCAAAGAAAGACCGATCTCCCGGCCATTTTCTTTCGGAGAACCGCTTAAAATAATCGTTTTTAGCTTTTTATTTCTGATCTCAAACATACCTATATTATATAATTAATATTGACTCTCTAGCACTATGCTCAAAAAATCTATTGTCATTCTGGGGGCCGGCTTTGGCGGTATGAAAGCGGCTTTTGATTTAAATAAGGGCCTACGCCGACGCAATCTTGATAGTCAATATGAAATTCACTTAGTAGACCGGAATTCTTACCACACCTACACCCCAACGCTCTATGAAATTTCCACCACCTCAAAAGAAACGGCCAACTATGTTGGACTAAAACATATCGTCGCTTTTGAAATCGCGGAACTCATTCCAAGTACCGGCATCAATTTCATTAAAGCGGAAATCAAAGAACTGGATCTGATCGGCGGCGATATTCATTTCGCCAACGGAGCGCATCTGAAATGCGACTATCTGATTTTGGCCGCCGGATCGGAAGTAAACTATTTTGATATTCCGGGTTTAAGAGAATTTTCCCTGCCGTTGAAAACTTTCGTGGACGCGCTGAAAATCCGCGATAAGATTGTAGAACTGATTGCTGGCGGAAAAAAACAGCTAAAAATCGTGGTAGGCGGCGGCGGATCAGCCGGGGTTGAGATCGCCGGGGAACTGGCAGAATGGACCGGCGAACTCAATGAGGAGATGGGTGGATTTAAATCGGAAATTTCCATAGTGGAAGCCGCCCCAACTATGCTATCCGGATTTGATCCACGGATTATCAGCAATGCTCAGAAACGTCTCCGCGAACTGGGAATTAAACTAATTAACAATGAAGTAATTGACCGGGCATTGCCGGATAAAGTTTTATTGAAAAACAACTCTGAAGTTCCTTGCGATGTTCTGATTTGGACCGGCGGAGTAAAGGCCTCATCGCTAATCTCCCCCCTGCCGTTAAAAATAGAAAAACGCGGACGTATTGAGGTTGCCGGTAAAATGGAATGTCTCCCGCAATCACCTAACCTAAAACTTTATGGAAAAATCTACGGCATTGGCGACATCGTCTGCTTCTACGATCCGGCAACCGGAAAACCAATGCCCGGAGTCGCTCGGGCGGCCATCATTCAGGGAGGTATCGCCGCCAACAATATTATCGCCGACATCACCGGAAGCGGTAGCTATGAAGAATATAAGCCGATGAACTACCCGTATGTAATCCCGATTGGCGGCAAATGGGCCCTGGCAAAAATTGGCCCGGTAATCATTTCCGGATTTTTCGGTTGGATTTTGAAAGGACTAGTGGAATTAAATTATCTTCTCTCTATAATGCCCTTCTGGCGAGCCGTTAAGGTTTGGTTACATGGGCTCCTCATCTTCATTAAAAATGATCGTTTAGGATAGAAAAAACCCCTCCGGATTGGAGAGGTTGTTTGTTATCTGACTGGGTGGTCACCGACACCCCACCTGTCATGTTCCTGAAATACTCCCGGACGCACGCCTTCAAGAGCGACAACGACACCGCTTTTCATTACCACATGCACATACAAGCCATCCTCAAAACGGTACATCGGATAATAAAGTTTGTCGTCGGCCTTCAGCTCGTTCCGCTTACGCGTTACTTTATAGTTGAAGGGCGGCGAAACTTGCGGATGGCCGAGACTGACCATCACCTGATCCAAGGTCATCCCGACGATCACCTGCTTTTGTTCAATCGCCCAGAACACTCCATCGCTCCACTTTACGCCATGATCCTTCAGCTTCGCTACCCATCCCTTGCGATCACTACCTAAGTCCTCTGCCTTAGCGATCTTGCCGTCTTTCAGATAGATTACCTGCCGGGTTGTGCGAAGCGGTTGTGGAGTGCTGATTCCAAGTAATCCCTGTTTGTAATGATAGGTCCAAACCACATGGTAATCCTGATAATCATATTCGGTCACGTTAAAATCAAGCCATTCCTGATTCTCGGATACAGTCTCACCCTGCACCAAAATCTGATTGCAGCCGACCACCGAAAGCGCAAAAGCGCACACGACCAACAACTTATACATCTAAACCTCCTTGAAAAGTAACTAGGGAATATTATAGCAGAAATTCCTAAAAAGAAAAACCCCGACCGGATGGTCGGGGGCTTTGGAGGAGTCCGCCCATCTGGCGACTCACTTTATTTGGAGCCGCTTCGGCGGGCGCTAGACGCAACCCACTATATGCGGACTCCTCCCTTTTGAATGGCGGGACATCGAGACTCTCAAGGCGACACCAATTAATGGCATCCGCGATCTTGTAGCTTCCCCGCCGGAAGCTAAGCGAGTCTCAATTAAAGAACAGACTATTAATTTACGGCAATCGGCAAGGGGTGTCAATACTAGTTATCCCCACCAGGAAGTAGAAGTGCGAGCGGTAATTCATGCACGCGCTGAAAGCGCGAACTCGCACTTTCACTTACCTGGCCCACCTCGCACATGAATACTTGCATGGAGCGATTACTCCAGTAAATTAGATTTTTCAATAATAATCGGGGCTTTGACGACATTCCCGCGGATCAAATAGCCCGCTCCTACTCCCGCCGTGAAAGCCAAAACCAGACTCAAAATCAATAGAGCTATCTCCGTCTTATCCTTAGGCCAGTTTGACATGTTTCCAATTATAGTCTATATTTGTATTCAATTGTAATAGCTGGATTCTCTTAAGCCAACGTTGCAACGTTTAAATATTTAAACAATAAAAATATCCTACAATGGCACATACAAAATCAGGCGGCTCAACAAAATTAGGAAGAGAATCACGAAGTAAACGGCTGGGAGTTAAAGTTAACGATCAGCAACCCGTGAAAGTCGGGGAAATTATCATCCGCCAACGCGGGCATCATTATGTTCCGGGAAAAAACGTGCGGCAGGCCGGCGACGATACTCTCTATGCGATGAAAACAGGCGTGGTAAAGTTCCGCTCCATCAAGAAAATCCGCTTTGATGGCACCACCCGCTATGTTAAGAGTGTGGCAGTAGTCTTACCCGTACCTTCCCTTTAATTCCTTTTCCGAAAATTAGATCAACGTCGCGGTCTCCCAAAAAACGCAACGACTGATCCAGCTCAACAGAAAATCCCTTGTAGCCCTTGGCTTCCAGGGATTTTTTGATATCGGCTTCAGTGACCGAACCAAAAACCTCCCCCTTGTCTCCGGATCGAACTTTAAACTCCAAAATTTCACCCTTGAGCTTTCCAACTGCCGCTACGGCGACGGCTTTTTCTTCTTGCTCCTTCCGATCTACCTCTGCTTTCAACCGCAACGCTGATTCATCCGCCGGAACCGCCAGTTTCTTAGCAATCAAAAAATTTCTCGCGAATCCGTCCGAGACTTCCTTCACATCGTATCTCCGCCCAATTTTTTTCACGTCCTGCAATAAAAGCACCTTCATTATTTCACAAGCATCTTCTTTAGGACTTCAAATGCTTTAGTCAGTTGAGGATCGGAATCCTTCTCAGCATCCTCTTCGGTAAGCTTAACTTCGTAATCAGGCACTAAACCGATCTTATCAATCACCGATCCCTTGGGCATCACCCATTTCGCAACCGTGATTTTCAAGCTGGAGCCATCTTTCAGAGATTGTAGCTCTTGCACACTACCTTTACCGAAGCTCTTCTCACCAACCAGCGGTGACTGCTTCAAATCCCGTAGGGCGCCGGCCAAAATCTCGGAAGCGGAAGCCGATCCGCCATTAATCAAAACCACCACCGGAACATCTTGCAACGCTCCATTCCCACTAGTCCGAAACACGCGATCGTTACCATCTCGGAAAGCTTCGGTCACCACTACCGTCCCCCGCGGGAAAAACCAACCGGCCAGATTGACGGCCACTTCCAAATAACCACCTGGATCATTACGCATATCCAATACTATTCCATCCGCGCCCTTCAGTGATCCGTCAATAATCGCCCGATAAAAAAGATTGGGCGCGTTTTCATTAAACGCGTAAAGTTTGATATGCAGAATGTTCCCCTCTTTAACATCCCAATCCAGAGTCGGCGTCTTTATTTCGTCGCGGATAATCTCAAATTTCTTCGGCTGGGACCAGCCGACGCGTAAAATCATCAATACAACTTTCGTGCCGATTTCACCACGGATCAATTTCACCGCTTCTCCCACCGGCATATTAGAGACAAAAGTCCCATCCACTTCAATAATCTTGTCCTTCGGCTTTAGCCCGGCCAAATCAGCAGGAGAATCTTTAACCGGAGCGATGACCACCAGCTGCTCATCGCGAATTCCAATTTCCGCGCCGATACCTCCAAAATGACCGGAGACGTCTTCTTCAAACTTTTTCGCATCCGATGGGGGCAGAAAGATAGTGTGCGGATCCTTTAAAGCCCCCACGAGTCCATGAACAGAGCCATAAACTAGATCTTTGTCCTTAGCGGTCGCCCCATCAATGTGCTGCTCCTTCAATTTTTCCCATACCTGCCAAAAGATCCCAAAATCCGCCTTAATATCGGGGTCATCAACGTTGGTAATGTTCTTAACCGTAATTACCTTAGGATCATGCTGGCCGGAACGATAACCGACCAAAAACGTGCTTCCCACCACGGCAATCGCCAATAGGCTGGCGCCAAAAATGGACAAAAAACCCTTAGAAATCTTCATTGTATATTTTTTCGTACTTTCGTATTTTTCGTAATTTCGTATACTCGTTAATTCTACTATACTTAGTATATGCGCTCAATTGATGACTCCAGGAAAGAATATTTAAGAGAATTAAGCAGGCGGTCCTCGGAAAGCCGGGCCTATGAGCCACACCAGTTGACGGGATTAGAAATTGCTAATATTTTAGAAGACTGGGAGCATAAGTCCCTTTATATCAAACTAGCGAAGAAACACGGGGAATCGGAAATGCTGCGCTTGGCGAAAACCGTGGCGGAAAATAAGGAGGTCCGCAATAAAGGAGCTTATTTTATGAAAATCCTGAAAAACCAAAATTTAAAGAAGAAGGATGACAAAAATAGTTACTATAGCAAATAAAAAAGACGAGAAATTCTTGCGGACTAAAACCGCCGTCTTTGATTTCAAAAAGTTTTCTAAAAAAGAAGTCCGGGAATTAGTTCAGCGGATGCGCCGGGATATGCAAGAAGCGGAGGGGGTCGGTTTAAGCGCGAACCAAATTGCTCTGGACCTGAAAGTCTTTGTGGCCAGAGTGAAGAGCAAATTCTATGCCATCTTTAATCCGGAAATTATTCAGAGCTCATCGGAAACCAGCACTCTAGACGAAGGATGCCTAAGTATCCCTGGAATTTACGGCCGGGTTGAGCGGCCGGCGAAAGTAACCCTGAAAGGATGGGATGCTATGGGACGCCCGATAAAAATCAAAGCATGGGGTCTCTTAGCTAAGGTTTTTCAACATGAAGTGGACCACCTGAACGGAAAACTATTTATTGATAAAGCGAAACAAGTGGAACGGATTCCACTTGTGAAATAGTATAAGGTATACCGTGTACAGTATTCAGTATGGAGAAAATACAAAAATTTACAGACCTGGTTGCCTGGAAAGAGGGACACAAATTAGTCCTCGCTATCTACAAAGCGACCGGCGCTTTTCCTCGTGAGGAAACTTTCGCCCTCACGGATCAAATCCGTCGGGCCGCTACTTCAATCACAAGTAACATTGCCGAGGGATTTTCTAAGAAAACCGCTAAGGAAAAAACACAATTTTATCACACAGCTCTGGGCTCTCTGAATGAACTACAAAGCCAGCTCATAACGGCTAAGGACCTTGGATATACAAACCCGGCATCTTTTAAGATAGCTGATGAGCTTTCCGTTGGTGTAAGTAAGCTAATCAATGGTTTAATGAAAACTGCCAAAACATTTGGCAGCAATACTTAATACTTTATACATGATACTTAATACTAGATTTGCCTTCTTCGGCAGCCCTGAATTCGCGAAAATAGTGTTAGAAGAATTAATCTCTGCCGGCTTTCCTCCATCGGTGGTTGTTTGCAACCCCGACAAACCGGTCGGCCGAAAAAAAATCATCACCGCCCCACCGACAAAAATTCTGGCAAAGGAACACGAAATCTCCGTCGCCCAACCGGAAACTAAAGAATCTATTCCGAATTTCCTGGGAAATAACTTTGATTTCTTCATCGTCGCCGCTTATTCTAAAATCCTTCCAAAATATGTAATTGATCTGCCGAAACTGGGCGTTATTGGCGTTCACCCGTCGCTTTTGCCCAAATATCGGGGCGCCACCCCTATTCAGTCGGCCATCTTAGCCGGTGAATCGGAGACCGGAACCTCTCTCTTTCTAATAGACGAAAAAGTAGATAATGGTCCGGTTTTAGCTCAAAGAACTCTCTTGATTGAACAAAATGATTACCAGACTCTGGAGAACCGGTTGGCGCGCCTTTCCGGTAAATTACTGGCCGAAATCCTGCCTAATTTTGTAGCCGGAAAAATTAAACCCAGACCCCAGAATGACGATGAAGCAACTTTTACTAAAAAATTCTCCACCGAAGACGGCCAAGTTGATTTAACTAAAGATGATCCGGGAATGATTGAGCGTAAGGTCCGAGCTTTGAGCGCCGAGCCCGGAGTTTGGACGCGCAGAGAAGACGGCAGACGGATGAAGATTCTAAAATCCGAAATTGTTGACGGCCAATTAAAACTTCTGGAAATTCAATATGAAGGCGGCCGCCCCCAGAAATTTGCATAACTAATTTCAGTAGTTGGTAGTCAGTAGTATGTAGTAAGCAGCTTGCAGATTTTCTTTCCTTACTACTTACTTCTTACTACTTTCTACTAGATTCGTTTATCCAGATCCTTCAATTCTTGGTCAACTTCTTTCTTGACCTCTCCCAAATCTTGGGATATTTTCTGCCGAGCATCACCTCGCTCTAACTCTTTTTTAATTTTTGCCACTCCGTGCGCTAAAGTTTCTTCAACTTCATGCGCCTGACGGCGTAATTTTTTGCGGAACATTTTTACTTTATGCCAATAATAATATATTAACAAAGCCAGTAAGGTGATGATCGTAAGAATGACTACCAATAGTCCGCCGACATTCCAAATCCAAACGAAAAACTTCCAAAACAGGGAATTAATGCCGATATAAACAGGGTTGCTGTCCGCGCTTTCGGCGCCCGTTCCCAAAATTTGCTTAGCAGTAACTTTGACACTTCCTGACGGTAACGCTTCCGAATATTCTACCTGCCAATTGCCACTGTTATCCGACTTGGAAGAGAGGATGATTGGCTCATTCTTGCCGGCCACCAAACTGACTTCTATGCCTACATTTGATCCGGCTGTTCCTTTAATGACCAACTTCTGCCCGGGAGAAACCAAGTGGCGCGGATATTCGGTAATTATCGGCGGGGCCGTCAATGCTATAGATACGCCGGTCTTAATCTCTGTCGTATTGCCTGCCAGATCAATTGCCCGGATTAACACCGACTTTACGCCGGCGGTCTGCCCACTTAATAAAAACTCTCCGGAGTTATCAGCCAGAGGGTCAACCCTCACCCAAGCGCCTTCACCCACCTTCACTTCATAACGATTTAGTCCGGAAAGTCCGTCAGTCGCCGAAAAAACCAACTTTGATTGAGTATATGCGCCACCACCGAGAGCTCCTCCTTCGCTAAATGTTGATATAAGATTTTCGGGAGGAGTCAGATCTATCAATATCGGGAAATGGAGGATCGGTCCCGCGCCCTGGCCACTAAGGTACCGGATGTGATAATAATGCTTACCCTCTTCAAGGAAATTAAAAGTTTTACTGTCAAATAGTCCTTCTGATTGACTGCCGATATTAGTGGATGGATGATCATCAAGAGACTCCACCACACCGGTAACGGCCAGTGATAAGCGCCAAACAAGTCGGGCATAAGTACTATTGGTCCACTTAACGGCGTTGTCACTGTGATTAAAAATCGACGAACTTCCATCGGAATTTTTAATATAATACGAAACAAATGGTTTTAGTGGAACGTTACTCGCGGCTGGTTCCGGCGCCGCAGTGGCCTTCTGCAAAAAATAATTCCCTCCCTTTAATTCAATCGGGAGACTGGTACCCTGCCCGTCGTTGGCCAGAACTGAACCACTGCTGAAATTCACCACCCCCGATCCCTCCGCGCGAACCCGAAAAACTATATCTAATATTTTTCCATCACCGGTAAACCCGGGATTCAAAACTACCCCCTCAAAACCGACATTGCCCGACGCTCCCCCATTGGAAAATGATGGCTCCTGTACCCAAAGATTAAAGATGGACCCAACCTTAGAAATAGAAACTACCTGTAGTTTGTCATTTGGAAAAGTAATTTTTCCGTCCGCCGCGTTCATTGATTGCGCGCTACTGACCCGCACGCTCACCGTGAAATTCCGATCAACTGGATAGCTACCGGTAGCGGGCGAAAGATATAGGGTAGCGGCTTCGGCTGGTAAGACACTAAAAAACACAAATAAAAGGACGCTAATTGACACAAAGAGTAGCGCTCTCATTTTAGTGTCTCCTGGTTTAGTGTCCCCCATTTAGTGTTTGTTAGTGTCTCGGCTATGCTTGGCTCTTATCCTTAATAATAACACCAATGCTAAGATAAATATGCTTGGAATTGTCAACAGAATTAGACGTAAAGCGTAGCCCGGCGGGGCAATCCAAACAACCCGTTCGTTACCCTGATTATCAATTGCTTTTACTGCTAACCAACTTTTCTGATCCTGATCCATTAATAAGTAAGGACTACCGGCGACTTGCCATTCCTTAGGATCGGGCCTAAAAATAAATGATCTACCCTCAAAAACTTCATAGTGACTGAGGCCCGACCCCTTGTCTTGTGTTGAAAATACCGCGAACTTACCCTCTCCGATCAGCTCGCCGCCATCAATCAATGTGACAGAGAAAATCTCCGGGAGAATTTCATCCGGTTCTTCCGGATCGGGAAGATTCTGTGGCTCGCTGGTTACCTTAATAACCGCTTCTCTACGGATTAGCGAGGCCTCTGTTCCCTCGCCGTCATTCAACAAAGCTAGAGCATTTTGAATAGAAATTTTAGCGTTACCGGGTTTTTTTGCCAAAAAATCAATTGTGAACAAAACTCCATCAAAAGCTGGATAGCCGCCGGGAATTGCTCCGGAAAATTCTATCTTCCCATCAGTCACCCTAGGGTGAACGATCCATAAATTAATAATTGATGCGCCCTCGCTGATTCTTTTAACTTCTAAAATATCTTTCGGAAACTCAACCCGCCCCTGCACTGCGTTCACGTTTTCCGGGCTATCCATCCGCACCTCCAGCCGTAATACCTCACCAACTCCCATCTCCGCCCGGCTGGGTTCAAACTCAAATGTCGCCGCCTGCGCCAGGGGCATAGAAGCTAGAAAATAGAAAATAGAAAATAGAATAAATACAAAAAGTCTAGAAAAAAGAATAAGGGATCTGGAATAATTTATAATCATTTTAGAAAATTATTTAAAATTCGCATGACTTCATTCAGAATATTCTCCGCAATTTCGTACTTTAATGTTGGGAATAGAACTTTTGATATTTCTATCTGACTTTCTAGCTCCGAACCGGAGCCAAAAGCTATAGCTAAAAATTGTCTTTTCTCTTTGCTGTGAAAACGATGATAACTCTCGGCAATGTTTGAAGATATTGAAATAACAGCTCGACGCATCTGACTGGTTAGTCCGTATATTTCTGACTTGGGGAATTCATCGGTTAATTTGTAAATAGTCACAGCTAAATCGCGGGCTTTTTGCCAGACTATCAGATCTTTGAATGATTTTGTTGCCATTTTTATATTAATTCTAATTTCTACTTTCCTAATTCCGTTTCCGATCTTTCCTATTCTATTTTCTACTTTCTGATTCTCCCATTCTATTTTCTTAATTCTATTTTCTACTTCTCTCATTCTATTTTCTATTTTCTACTTTCTATTTTCTGATTCTATCCTGTCCAGTAATAGGCTAGAATACTAAAATCGCGCAAAGTTATCTTCCCGTCCGGATAAAGCTTGTCATCAACATTAACCTTTGCCGTGGCCGTTAGAACTCGATTCCACCAATAAGCAACAACGGAGAAATCAACTAGGTTAACCTTACCATCTCCATTCATGTCACCTTTAATTACAGAACTTTTTGCTTCCGGCAGCGCCGCGACATTTTTGGTTCCTACCGCGAAACCAACACTCTTACTAAAAGCGCTGATGGCATTAGCAGAAGCCGCTTTAGACTTAGTGAAATGCTGGCCATACTCCAGATCAACCGTATCAAGATTATAAAGATAAATACCATTTTTATCAGCAGGGGTCTTAACAAATAATTCATGCTCTGAATTAACGCTAATCACCACTTCCGCTGATGGAATTGTTTGCCCGAAAATCGCGATATTATCACCCTTCTTAACCTCACTCTTATCCACGGCAATCGTCGGAGCGATAAAAATTCCGGTCACATTAGTAGTGGCGCCGGCGGTTAAACTCACCGGAAAAGTCTGAAGACTGGATCGTCTTCCTTGGCTATCTTCGCTGTAAAGACTGAAAATGTACGTTCCGGGAGTAACGTTATTCAACAAAAAGGCGAACTCTGTATCAGAGCCAGCAAAACTACTAGCTGCTACCGCGGCATCCTTCAAAAGAGTCACGCTACTTTTGGGATAAGCCCGCCCGGAAAACATCACCGTTGCCGCGCCGGAAACAACAGCTCCTCCCCCGCCGCCTCCTCCTCCGCCTCCGCCGCTGGGTGATGGGGACGGTGATGGTGGTGGCGGAGATGGCGAAGGCGCCACCGGAGTTGCGGAATTTTGACTAGAAGTGCCAATACCATAACCAAAAGCGTCCGCCGGACGGACGACGAAATAATAAAGGGTCCCGTTAGTTAATCCGGTTCTGGTGGAACTGGTAACGGCGCCAACATCAGTATAAGTATAAGGGCCGCCGGAAACTGTTGATTGCCCTACTATATAGCTGGAAACAGTCCAGCCAAGCACCCCGGTAGCCGACGTCCAGGATAGCGCCACCTCCGCATTGCCAGCTGTCGCCGATAAAGAAGGAGTGGTTACCGCCGGAAAGAATAAAAATCCCGAGTTTATTTTGAAAGTGCTACCGGTACTGCTAGTTCCGGTAACTAACTGCGAAATTACGCTAGTCAGCTTAAATGTATCCGATGTGGAATAACCGCCCGGAAAAACTACCGGATCAGCCACTTTAAAATTAGTCGAAGTTAATTCTTGGGCGCCTGCCACATTCGCTAAAAGAAAAAATCCCAATAGCGCGAAGATGGCGCGAAGATTTATGCAAATACGCATACCACTACATTATATAACAACCACAGGTTCAGGATTAGGAGCAGGCTCGGGGCTGGTTGCTGGTGCTGGTTCGGGCTCTGGAATCGGAGCTGGCTCCGGTTCTGGTATTGGTTCTGGTGGGAGCTGTGGAGCAACAATCGGTTCCGGCTCTATAATCGGCGGTGGCGTTTCGGCGGGAGTAGTCGTGCTTAAGTCGGGCTCCGAAACAGGAACGGGTTCTTGAGTAGGTTCTGGAACAGGACTTGAAGCTGGAATGGCCTCCGGTTCAGGTTCCGGCGCGGGTTCAGGAACTGGTTCAGGTACAGGATCCGGCTCTGGAGTAGGTTCTGGGACGGGACTTGGGGCTGAAATGGCCTCTGGCTCAGGTTCCGGCGCTGGTTCAGGAACTGGTTCAGGTGGCGAAGAATCATAAACTACCACTTCCCTGGTCGCGGTAGTTGTATTACCATCGTTATCGGTAGCTGTATAAGTAACCGTACTCGTTCCGATTTGTGAGGTGTCTATTTCCGCTCCCGAAACTTGAACTCCTAAATTGTTATCTTTGTCATCGGTTACAATCGCGCCGAGGTCTAGGTAGGTGGCACCAACTTCAATTCGGGCCGGATTATTTCCGTTTATGCTAATTACAGGAAACTCGGCTTGATACAACCCCGCATTCGGCGATTCAACCACGATAATTTCGGGGGTAGTGCTGGCTGATTCTTCGGGAGAAATTACCCTTATAGGGGTCGCGGAAGCGGTTTCATACCCATCCGGTTTAGCAACTACTAAGTAGTGTACGGTGGTGCTGGCCGCCACGTCGCCACCTTTCAATTTGGCCGCTTTCAACTCAAATCCAGTGTAATTTCCAAGCTCATCATTAAAGAACTGGGCGATTTGCGCTAGAGCAAATTCTTCACCTTCGGCAGTCAATTGCACACTCGGTTTCCCGGTTCCCAGATGGTAGTCAAAGTTGACTTCCGCCGCCCCAGCTTCATTTGTCACTATCGAACCGGCAAAAGAATTCTTTTCTACCACAATCGCGCCCTTAATCCCAACGTCTCCTCTGATGTTGATAGAAAATATCTCGGCATCCTTAGACTTAATCACGAATAATCTATTTTCCGGTTGCTCATCACGCGGTTCAGCCAAAATCTGCACGGCGCCATCACTGTTAACCAACAGGCGGTCAATGCCGTCTTTCTGAAGCTGTAAGAGATCGCCGGTACCTTTCTGATCAATCACGAATGTATTCGGAGTTGATGATCCAATACCCTGCAATTCGCCATCAAAAGTATCATTAACTTCCGTCCGCCAACCCATTGAGCGATAATGCACATCCAAGAAGATCATCACCGTACCCTGTCGCGCGTCAAAGTAATCCAATGCCCGACCGATTATAGTGCCGGAACGCGTCGCCTTCATCGCGTATCCAGGCAAACTGGAAGTCGTAAGGTAATCTCCTGGCTTAATGGCTCCATTTTCGTTCGTTGCTTTAACCGGGACACGCCCACCGATACCCACGGGACGAGTCGGTTGGTTCTTGAATTCCTCTTTTCCTAGTTCAATACCCGGCTCGGTTGAAACCACGCCGACCGCGCCCGAATCATATGGACGGGACGCCTTTTCAAGATAAGCCGAAGCTCGCAAGGTATCATTATTTGTCGCTATTCTTCCCGAAATGGAAACTATATCTCCCGGCTCTATGGAGCTATCTAAGACCGGGAATCTTTCCGCGATGTCAGCCGCGATTGTGTTAAATGAACCAGCATGGAATTCACCAAAATCGTTAGTTGAAAGATGCACCGGTCCAGGAGCGATAAGGCCGCGATGTGGGCTATTCAGAGAGTCGTAATCGAGACGGATAAATCCGGAGCTGCCGGGATTTCCGCCACTGGTTGGCCCAGCACAATAATTCCCACCGTCATCTCCACTAACAGCGGTAGTATTACCCGTACCGCCCGTACCGCCCGGGCAACCACCGCCTCCTCCACCACCACCGCCATCATCCGTCCCATTGCCTCCCGCCCCTCCCGCACCACCGCTGGCCCCTTGAGCGCCTGTTGACGTTGCCGCTAACCACGGCTCACTCGGCGGGCCGCCAGCAAATGTTAATGTTCCAACTTTAATCCAAACAGCACCGCCGGAACCGCTTCCCCCCGGCGCT
>ERZ1292623.118-Hain-H51-01um-R1-118-length-88428-cov-10_pt1 | contig 88428 bp, 101 predicted proteins | sample MGYA00564398_ERZ1292623 | MGnify/ENA primary metagenome ERZ1292623 (study PRJEB36523, sample SAMEA6512633) | groundwater metagenome | collected 2019-01-07 | study: AquaDiva: Metagenomics assemblies of 32 groundwater samples
AAGAAACATCATGAACATTAATGTCCTTTACTTCTGTTCCAGATTTAACCTCAATGATGTCCCACTCTTTTCCAACGGGCACAAGAATATCTGCTCTTGAGAAGCAGTTTTCGAACACAAATCCTGCCTCAAATAATGGTTTGCCTTTCTTCATAGCTTCTTTAGTTTGCTGTAAGTTTTCCGAGTAATTCTCTACTGGAAGGTCTATTCCTTCTGGAAAGATGGTTTTGGCAAGCTGTCCGACTTTATCTCCTTCACCGAACTTAAACTCTTCAGCCATGGTTACTTTTCTAATCTTTTCATGCTGATTAAAAGTAATCCATAAGTGCCTAGGGCATTCCAATCCTAAGATATACTTTGATTTTGTCAGTACTTGATTCATGTATATTCAAAGAAATGTAGCATATTTATAAAGAATAAGGTTTCAAAATCAGCTTATCGCCCACATTCGACTTATGAATCATCACCCGTTATTGCGACAAAGAGCCTTTCCGCAATATTTTTAAAGAGTAATTTCTCAATGAAATTATCACTTTTAAGGAGTCATATTATCCTTTGGAGGATTGATCATGTCACGCATCGGAGACGCTTTTCGACAAACATTCAGCGGCATTAAAACCCAATTAACATCTAGTAACAAAGGAACCCATCCTGTCACACTCAAAAGCACTGGAGCACTTGGTGACTTCATTCTTGCAAGTGCACTCCAACACGCACTCGGAGAGCGAGGATTCAATGTCGGCATTATTAACCCTGCATTTGCTCACCCTCTCTGGAATTATTTTCCTGTTATACGCGGACACACTGTTCGTTTCTTCCCAACACCCGCAGATGTTCCTGCTGGAGAAACTGTTGTTGATATTTCCACTTACTTGAGACATTTTCCCCACTCAGACAAAATCCCCGGAGGACACGGCAGAAAAGGACACCTCTCCGAATGGATGGGCATCGAATTCCTCGCCAAAGGAGGAGACCAAGTCCTCACCAACGCAAACATCAATCCAAATACACTCCACGTATCCCCTTCCAACGTCCAAATTTATCTCACTGACGGAACAAACACCATGGAAGTTGAACAAGGACTTGACCTTGTGCGACGCGTCGGAGGAGGACAACCAGTCATTGTTGTTGCACCCCTCGCAGCACCCATGCTTCCTGATAGAAATGCTTTAGGACCAAAAGACTTGCGCCCCGCAACAGTCACATACATTGGACAAACCATCCGCGCGTTAGGCGGAGTGCCTGCACTTCAAGGGCCTGTCGACCAATACAACCGATTGACTGCGCGAGACGCGCACTGCATTGATGCTTATGCAGTTATTGACAGACCAACAGACATTCGCATCACTCCTGCACTCTTACTCGCAGCTGATGGTGTTATTAGTGTTGAAAGCGCACCCATCCACTTGGCAGCAGGAGCATATCAAGGAACAACAAAAGCAGCCACTGAAAAAGGACTGCGCAATCTCTCCAAAATAATTGCTATTGTGGGAAGCTCCTCACGAGAAGCAAGCGAATATGGAACATCAGCTGATAATAAAACACAAACCATTGAAACTATTAGCACATGTCCTATTGTCGCTGCAACACTTCGTTGTGGTAATCACGGATACCACCCGCCAGCCCAATACACAGCTCACTTCCAAAGACTCTTAGGAGCAGGACAGGTATTCTCAGCAGATACTTTCTGTGTTCACACACAGCCTACAGATGTTCATAATTGCATGACTACACTCAATCATGATGACCTTGCAGTGCGTCTTGAAAGACTTATCAGAGATCGACCATAACACTTTACTTTTTTCACTCCTGCATTCTTCTCATCTTTTTTCTCCTCATAGTAATATTTATATTATTTCTATCATAACTTTTAAAAAAGGTTATCTTCATTTTTTTGTTCATGGCAGAAAAACAAGTCACACTCAAAAACACCGGGGCACTCGGTGACTTTGTTCTCGCAAGCGCACTCCAACACGCACTCGGAGAGCGAGGATTCAATGTCGGCATTATCTCTCCTGCATTCATGCATCCTCTGTGGAACCATTTTGACATTCGCGGATTCACTGTACGCACATTCAAGACTGATGCAGATGTTCCTGCTGGAGAAACTGTTGTTGATATTTCCACTTACTTGAGACATTTTCCCCACTCAGACAAAATCCCCGGAGGACACGGCAGAAAAGGACACCTCTCCGAATGGATGGGCATCGAATTCCTCGCCAAAGGAGGAGACCAAGTCCTCACCAACGCAAACATCAACCCAAACACACTCCACGTATCCCCTTCACACGTTCGCGTCCACCTCACAGACCACGAAATTGATCAGGGATATGCCCTTCTTCAAAACATTGGTGATGGCAAACCTGTCCTCATTGTTGCTCCACTCTCCGCACCACCAAAAGAAGACAAGACATCACTCGGACCCCGAGACCTTCGGCCAGCAACCGTTGCATACCTTGCTGATACTGCCAAAAAACTTGGAGCAGTTCCCGCCTTGTTTGGACCTGTTGAAGAATACGCACGACTTGGCGATCCTTCATCATTACGAGAGTATGCCATTATTCCACGACAAGATGTTCGGATGCTCAGCGCAGCACTCCTTTGCGCTGATGCTTTTGTTAGTGTCGACACTGGACCACTCCACGTTGCAGCAGGAGCATACCAAGGATCACAAACAGCAGCACAAACAAAAGGACTTCCTGGACTGTGGAAAATAGTTGCAGTGCTCGGCAGCTCTGCACGAGAAACTCTTGCGTATGGCACAGAACCCTCTCACACAACACAAACTCTTCAAACAGTCAGCGACTGCGCACTTATCCAAGTAGGCTCACCCTGCGGCAATCACGGATATGCTCCTTCAGATGCATATACCACCCATTTTAAACCCGTCATTGGAACTACAGGAACGTTTGATTCAAAAAAACAGTGCTTGTACATCACTGTAGAAGGATCGCAACCGCATATGCACACTTGCATGACTTCAGTCAACCACAACGATCTGGGCGAACGACTCAATATGCTCATCAACGAACGCGCACGCTAATTTTTTCCTCTTTTCTCTGGAAATACTTCTTCCTTCCTCTTCTTTTCATACTTTCTTGTAATCATGTGCTTCGCCTTCACAGACGTATCTACAAACATCGGAATATTCAGATGAAACAGATCATTTGCAAAAAGCATGTCATCAAACGTTCCCCCATCCTTTGACGAGCGAAACTTCACCCTTTCCAACACTGATCTATGCATTAACATCACCCCCAATCCTGCAGCACGAATCCTGAACACTTTTTCCCCAGCAACTTCTTCCGCAGAACACATATGCGCATTGTCAGCTGCCTTCATTCCCGGCACAAACGTGTAAATTAATGGCATAATCTTTTGCACTCCTTCCTTCACTATCTTCCCCTTTTGTGCATATGATACAGTAAAATATTTGTAATACACACCTGATATGACTAATTTCTGATGCCCTAATAACCTTTCCACCACATCCTTTGGAGGAATGACATCCTGCTCCAATGAAAGAAAATAATCATACCCCTCACTTAACACTCTTTCCCGAAGCACATTCCGCGCACACACAATGCGCTCCCGAACATCTTCAAGATATGGTGTTTTGACCACAGGCAAACCCTTTGCTTGCAGACGTTGCACATACTTATCAGTCTTTGAATTATCTGCAATTACTATATCATACTGCGGATATGTTAATTCCTTCACGCGAGATGCATACTCATCAAGACAATACTCATAAACATCACAGGTCGGACACCCAATTAATACCCTTGGTGCATTCATATTTTCCAAGAATTCGCACTCTCATTATATAAATTTATCATTCCAGAAAAAAAGAAACCGGGCTTATTTATTGCCCGTTATTGCTGCAAGTCCCCAGAGGACAAACAACACCGTGTACCACTCAAATCTCCAAAACCCGAGAGACATTCCCAAGTCCTGTAACAAGTAGAGCACACCTGCAATTAATATCAACCATGAAAACCAGTTCGGGCAACACGTCCCATTTCCTTTCATGATCACACCTCCTTTGTTTATCTGCATACGTTGTATGCATTCTTCTGAGAAGGGTTCATTATTTATAAATTTACCTTTTTCTTTTTACCATTCCTCAATAAGAAAACGCATTCTTTTTTTCACCAAGACCAAGGACCTCCTTCATTTTTTCCCTGTCAAAGCCTATAAACACCTTTCCATCAACCACCAACACTGGCGTTGACGACTGACCAGACACTTCAATTAATGTTTTCATTGCATCAGGATTTCGAGACACCTCAATATTCTCAAAAGAAACCCCATAAAATTTCAACAAGTTCTTCAACATGTCTGAATACGGATCATTCACATTCGCATACACTGTTATTTTCATCCTTTCTTCATCTTTTTCATTCCTATAAAAGCATTTCCTTGCTTTACAGCAACCTTTTTATAGCACTCTGCCCTCTTTTTTGCGATGAAGAGAGGTGCTGTAGGCATTCGCGCCCAAGTGGCTATAGAGTATATCATCTTAATTGGCGTCCTCCTCGTCTTTCTCATCCCTACTGTCCAATACTCATTACAACAAGCGTCTTTTCAGGTTAAGTACACTCAAATTGATTCTGCAGTGAGGCGCCTCAGCAAAGCAGCAGACGCTGTTCACGCCATTGGACCAGGAGCACAAGAAGTTGCAGTCATCACTCTTCCTACCGGCGTTCAAAGCTTCATCATTCATGACCACACTATAGGCATCGAAGCACCCATTGCCGGCCAACCGAACGAAATTAGTATGTACACCACAGGAATCGTCAGCGGAACCCTTCCCACAAACCCCGGAACGTACCGCGTCCTCATCAGCACACTTGAAAATCAAACCGTGAGCGTTACTCTCCGCACCTCATGAAACCTTACAACCATGGCCAAATCAGCATTGAAGTGATGTACTCCGTAGGAGTCATGGTGATTGTCTTTATGATCCTCCTCGGCATCAGCTTCACCCGCAGAGGAGAAGTGACCAAACTCGAAGACTATTTAAATAAGCGCAACGAATGTCTTCGCATTGCAAACTTCATCACTGGAGTAAACAATGGAGGACAAGGAACAAGTGCAACACTCTACATTTACCACAACGTGTCCTTTGTCACTGACAAAGTCATCCAGGTGACTGAAGCAGAAGAAGAAATAACAACCATTGACGCAACGTGCACCTACATCGCAAATGTCACCCTTCCCACCCCGCCCACACTTCAACCCCTTTCCACATACCTCCTTGAAAACAAGGAAGGAATCATCCTGATTACCAAACAATAAAAAAGAGGTGAAAAGTATATGATCCGCAACAAAAAACTTTCGCGCAAGGGACAGATTAGCTACGAATATTTAGTCATTGTTGGCATGACACTCACCCTTGTTGTCCCCTTCTTTAACTATTCTGTTACAAACCTCGGCATCAATGTCGGAGTTCAATCAGGAGTTGGACAAGCAGTTGAGTTTGTCAACACCCTTGAAGAGCTTAACACCCTCGGCCCAGGAAACATTGCCACTCTCTCCACTAATCAGCTCACCAACATTATCATCGAAGAAAATACTGTCACCGCAACATTATCCAACAATAATGTCATCTCCCTTGAGGTTACTGGTCTTGTCCAACCCACCATTCTCACTGCAACAGATAGGCTCACCATCCGCAATGATAATGGAGTTGTCAAAGCAATTCCCAAACCGGAAATGTATGGCATCAAACCTGAAGAAGGAATTCTTGGTGAAACAGTGTTCACCATTACTGGAGAATACTTCACCCCCTCGGCACAAGTTTTCCTCTCCTCAACTGAAGGGGTTGCAGACACCGCCTTCCTCGCGGAGACACAATATATCACCGACCAAGAACTCCAGTTTAAACTTCCCTCGGAAACAGGACCAGGAGGATATACAGTAAGCGTATCCCAAGATGCTGTTGCAGCTGACCAACTCTTCAAGATTAAAGCTCTTGGATAACCCCTATGAAACCTCGAGGTCAAGCCGCAGTTACTGACCTTTTTATAGCCATCGCCGTTTTTGTCCTGCTCATCACTATCATCACTGTCGATTGGAACAAATACCAAATCCAACTCGCCTCAGAACTTGATTACGACACCATGAAATTTAAAGCGTTCCACATCATCGATGCGCTTGTTCGCACACCTGGCGTTCCTGAAGACTGGGAAGCACAACCAGAACTTCCCTCTGTTATTGGCCTCGCATCGGAACCTAATGTCATCTCTAACGCGAAACTCACCGCATTTATCAACACTCTCACCCCTGCACAAATCAAAGAAATCTTCAAAATCAACCTCTACACCTTCTTTTTCGAACTAAAAGATCAAAATGGAGCCATCCTCTACAGCCACGGCACCCCCACCAACAACACCGCAGACTTTTCCGTCGTCCTTTCAAGGCCAATTATTTACCAAGAAAACGTTGGCGTCGTTAGCTTCACCATCTGGAAATAATATGATACCCTCTTCCCACCGCGGCCTCATCTTCGCGCTTGACGCAGCAATTGCAGTATCTGTCATTGTCATTGTTCTCCTAAACACGTCCTACTATTTCAGCACCAGCCAACAAGACTCCCTCCCCCACCTCCAACTTGTCAAAACAGCAGGAGACATTATCACCATCATGGACGCGACCGGAGAACTTGACACTGCCTTCCTGAACAACGCACTTCAACCTGCAGGACCATTTGCAGAAATCCCTGTTACCGACATCAACCTCAGCCTTTACCTTCCTCGCAACTATCGCATGTGGCTCGAAATGGCTGACATGAAAGAAACCGTCTGCGCACTCCCACCCTGCACAGGAGATTTTGCACTTACAACCCTCCCCCTTGAAAAACCTCAAAATGCACTCATCCAAGTAAACCTGAGCGTTATCGGAAGCTCACCCACACTCACTATCAACACCACAGGACCTCCACTCACCATCACCCCACTCCAAAGTGGCATCTACACCCTCGGCCAATTCACGTTTCCTGTAGGGCCCTCTTCAGTTAACTTTCAAACGAATGACATAGATGTTGGCTGGTTCAAAATCCTCGGCACTGCCGCATACGCAGGATCAACCAATGAAACTCTTGTCATTCCCCAAAGCAATTTTGTTGGCACCGGCGAACAATACTTCACCGTCACAAAAACAGCGAACCTTTCCAGCGGAGAAAGCCCAATCGAAGGCATCCACCGCGTCAGATTCAAAATATGGATTGAAGGTGAACTCTAATGCGCCTTCTCTTTTTCCCTCTTCGTAAACATGGCGCATTTCTCACCTTAGGAATAACCTTCGTGAGCCTTCTCTTACTCGTCTTTGTTTCTATCCTCCTCAAACATGCAGAAACATCTGAACAACGCCTCGCTGAATTTGCTTCCTTTGATCGCATCGCAACTCTTGACACATCCATTCAACGCGCATATCGCGAAGGATTCCTCACCATCTTTGCAATGAACATCAGCAGCAACACATCATCCCTTTATATCATCCAACCGCTTGCGCGAACCCTCACCACTGAAATTGACCAACGCTTCACCCACTTCCAAACATTCAGCATCATCTCAAGCCAATACCTTGCCACCCGCAATACACTCTTCAACTTCTCCAGCAGCACACTCTACCCTCTCCTTAATCACACATTCCTCTTTGGAAAACCGTTCAACTTTTCCTATGGATATCTTGCTATTGACAGCGCTGCAGACGTTGACCTCTCCACGCTTCCTGCATATCCTGTCAGCCTTAGTCAAGAAAGCAACGCTGTTCTTCTCGTCATCAACCAAAGCCTTGACCTGCGCATTCGCCTTACCCACGCGTTTCATCCTGCACCCCTCTCTCCAAACCCTGATGGAGAAGGACTTGTGAGCTGGGACTTAAACCAAGGAACTGACGGGCCACAGATTACACTCACTGTCGAATCCTCTTTCCCTAACTTTAACAGCACTATCACTGACAGCGTTTTCACCCAAACAATAACTGGAGAAGCTGCCCACCGCATCTTCTTCAACTACACCATCGCTGCGCGACCCATCATCGAAATCGGAAACTTCTTCGGAGGGCCTTTTGACATGCAAACAGGCATCCTCATTGCACCCTTTGACAACGATGTTCTTCTTGAGATTGAAGCATCTTCTCCCGGTCTCACCATTCCTCCTCAATTATACAGCTATGATAACTTCAATTTCAGCATTCCTGACACCCCTATCAGCAAAACAAGTAATCCCCGCATTTTTTGACCATGATATGTAACCATCATCAAAGTAAAACAACAATTAATAAACCATAATACACGCATGAAACTTATGAATTGGGTGACTTTGTACCGCATTATATTACTTATCGGAATACTTATCCTCCTTACATCCCTCGCTCTTGAACCTCTGCCATTTCTCATCACCGCCTCCACAGGAGCTGCTATCACCATCTTTGCATTCATCGAACTCAAACTCATCAAGAAACACACCCTTCAACCCCTCTCTGCCCCACCCATTGCATCATCTTCCCCTGCAAATTTTATACCCTCATTACCCTTTCACCAACGCACCCCTTCCACTTCTTTTTCTCGTATGTCTTTCTTCCAAAAACTCTTCCCCCAAAAAACACAAAAAACAATGTCATCTCCATCACCAAAACAAAAGCGCACAGACATTGCAGTATTCAAAACATCAGGCATCGACAGAAAAGTTGAACTCCTCCATGCATACATCCTCAAGTCACTCGCAGGCCATTACCCCAAAGAAAAAATAAAAGAAGCTGCACTCAAAGCAAACTGGCCAGAAGACCTTTTTACTGAAACACTTGACATCATCATCAACAAACGCGTGCGCGGCAAACTCATCATCCTTGGCACCATTTTTCTCCTCTCCATTGTACTGAGTACTATTCTCATCACTCAAGACATCTTCCTCGTGCCGTACTGGATCTCCTCACTCAAATACGCGTCACTCTCCTTCTACATTGGCGCATCGCTCATCTTCTTTGTTGTCATCGTCCTCTTCATTATCAAGCTAAAGCAAACATTAAAAAAGAAGAAGATAACCTACAAAATTGAGGAAACTCAACACGTTGCTGACATCAAAGAAGCGGTGAAAGGGGCAACAAGCCAATACGAGACAGAACTCGACAGGCTTTACGCCATCCTTATTGAAAAAGGAAGACTTACCATCACTGAAATCGCAGAAGGATTTGGCATAAGCAAAAAAGAGGCTGAAGAATGGAGCAAAATCTTGAAAGAACAAGACCTTGTGGACATTCACTACCCAGCCGTTGGAGACCCTGAGGTGATATGGAAACCATCGAAGAGTACCAAGTCATTGTAGACGAGACAGCTGTCGCTGTCAAGATTCTTGGTGGTAAGGGCATTACTAAGACCTACAACCTTACCCTCCCCAAAGTTGCACTCGCAACAAAAGCATTCCTTCAACACATTAAACAGGGACTCATCCGAGAAGTTTCAGTCAGCACAACAGAAATCATTGACCCCAAAGAAATTGTCAAACTCAAAAAGAAGTTCAGCGAGCGCGCAACACTCCTCATCAAAGCAAAAATGCCGTCCATCACGTCAGAAACTATTACACTCCTTGTGAATGTGCTTATGCAGGAAATGCTCGGCCTTGGAGATATTGAGTACCTCATGAGCGATGAAAACCTTGAAGAAATTGTCATCACCTCTTCCGGAGAACCCATTCGTGTCTATCATAAAAAACATGGATGGCTTGAAACGAATATCCAGCTTACAAACGAAGAACAAATTCTCAACTATGCTAACATCATCGCACGCCGCGTCGGACGACAAGTCACTACACTCAACCCTTTGCTTGACGCACACCTCATCACCGGAGACAGAGCGAACGCTGTCTTGTTCCCGATATCCACCAAAGGACACACCATCACTGTCAGAAAGTTTGCCCGAGACCCGTGGACTATTACAGACCTCATCCGAAACAAAACATGCAGCTCTCGCGTGTTCGCACTTATTTGGATTGCAGTACAATATGAAATGAACGTCCTCATCAGCGGAGGAACTGCATCCGGAAAAACCAGCTTCCTGAATGTGATTATGCCCTTTATACCCCCTAACCATAGAATTGTTTCCATTGAAGACACCAGAGAATTACAACTTCCCAAATTCCTTTACTGGTGCCCCCTCACCATTCGCCAGCCAAACCCTGAAGGAAAGGGAGAAGTCACCATGCTTGACCTCCTCATCAACAGCCTCCGTATGCGTCCAGATAGGATTGTTCTCGGAGAAATGAGAAAGAAAGACCAAGCAGAAGTTCTCTTCGAAGCCATGCACACTGGACATAGTGTATATGCAACTGTGCACGCGGATAGCATTGCAGAAACCATCCAGCGCCTTGTGAATCCTCCCATTGAAGTCCCCCAAAATCTTCTCCTTGGAGTGAACTTGAATGTTGTGATGTTTAGAGACAGACGCAGAGGAATCAGGCGCGTCTTCCAAGTCGGAGAATTTCTCCCCGCAGCACACGAAGGAACTTCCGGCGTCAGACCAAACATCCTCTACCGATGGAAACCGGCAACTGACGAAATTGTCGAACACTCCAGCTCCCTTCGCTTATACGAAGAACTGAGCAGACATACTGGCATGACACTCACTGCGATTGAAAAAGACCTTGCTGAAAAAACGGCAATCCTCGACTGGATGACCAAAAATAACATCCGTCACGTTGACAAAGTTGGGGAAATTTTCCGTCAATATTATATTGATCCAGAACCCATTATTGAGCTCACGAGCCAAGGTAAACCCGCAACCGAAGAAGCACCATGATTAAAATTCCATTCTCTTTCCTCCCTCTCACCACATTGTATAAGGTATCCTCCCACTTCCTCGGTCTTGCCCAACGCCTCGAACGCAAATACCCAAACCTTTCTGTTTATCTTACCCAAGCAGAAGCACGCATCGGCAGCTTGGAATACCTCTCCATGTGCATTACTGCAACGTTTCTCTTCGCAACCATTTTCTTCTTCCTCTCACTCATCCTCCTCTTTTTCAAAATCCCCTTCTTTTTTGTTCTTGTCTTAACATTCATCTTCACCTTTTTTGTCTTTGCCCAGCAACTCGCGTATCCAAAACTCATTGCAAACAGGCGCGTCAGACAAGTCGAACGCAACCTCCTCCCTGCGCTTGAAGACATCCTCATCCAACTCAATTCTGGCATTCCCCTCTTCAACATCCTCGCAAACGTCGCTGAAGGAGACTATGGCGCTGTCTCTGACGAATTTCGACAAGCCGTCCGCGAAATCAACGCAGGAAGAAGCCAAATTGATGCACTTGAAGACATTGCCTTGAACAACCCTTCTGTCCTCTTTCGCAGAGCCATCTGGCAAATCGTGAATGGTATGAAAGAAGGAGCAGACATCGCAACACTCATCAAAGATGTCATGCAAGCAGTCACTGATGAACAACTTACCCAAATCCAAAAATATGGGGGACAATTAAGCCCTCTTGCACTCTTTTACATGCTGATTGCTATCATTGCACCTTCATTAGGCGTTACTTTCATCATTATCCTTTCTTCTTTCATTTCCATCGAAGAAAACGTCACCAAATCCATCTTCTATGGGCTCATTATCCTCACATTCCTCTTCCAAATCATGTTCCTCGGCATGATCAAGACACGGAGGCCATCACTCCTATGATTGAATTCATCACCCGCATCTATCCGAGAAAACTGGTCAAGAGCTTCGAACAGCTCCTCTTCTACAATAAAATCAACATGGACGTGCACCGCTACCTCTTCAGCATTTTAATCGTTTCTCTTATCCTTGCATTTCTCATATCTCTCTTTATCATCATCTTTATTGATTTCAGCTTCATCATTCTTGTTATTGGCATTTTCCTACTTATTCAATCAAGCGTGTACGCGTATCTCGTCCTCAGCGCAGACGCAAAAGCAAGGTTTGTTGAATCTATTCTTCCGGATGTACTTCAACTGATGTCATCCAACCTCCGCGCAGGACACACCATTGATAGAGCATTCATCCTCGCTGCACGACCAGAGTTTGGCCAATTCAAAGACGAAATAAACCACGTCGCGAAAGAAATTGCAACCGGCAAAGAACTTGACGCTGCACTCCTCGAACTCGGCAGCCGCGTCCGATCAGAAAAACTGGCGAAAACGGTGCAACTCATCAACTCCGGAGTTTCTGCAGGAGGAGAAATATCAGATCTTCTCCAACACATCGCATCCAATTTACGACAACAACGACTCGTTGACGAACGCATTCGGTCGAGCGTATTGGTTTACGTTATCTTTATCTTCTCTGCAATCGGATTTGGAGCGCCCATGCTCTTCAGCTTAAGCTCTTTCCTGATCGAAGTGATTACAGATGTTTTCTCCAAGGTTGAAATACCCACAGAAGGAGTTGGCACCCAAATTCCCATCAGCTTCAGCCAAGTTGCAGTCAGCACAACCTTTGTCAACACATACACCATTGTCTCCATGATTATCACTTCCATCATGGGATCACTCATTCTTGGCCTTATTTCCAAAGGAAACGAAAAAGAAGGACTCAAATTCTTACCTATCCTCATCATTCTCACCATCACCCTCTTCTTCACCATCAAATTCCTTATTGCAGGATTACTCAGCGGGCTGTTCCAGATATAGCACCTTCTTTATTGCTCTTCAAACCCGTTCCATACTTCCCTTTTTCCAACACCAACAACTCTTACTTTATTCCCCTGCACCACTACTGCCTGCTTATCATTCAAAGCCACTATAGGATACTTTGTCTCCTTTGCAGACTGATTTATTATAGATCTATACTTCTCTTCAAAATGCGCCACAATCAAGAAAGGCACTAAGTTCAATGCATGCACATCTGTTATACCAATCTTATTCCTATCTTGACGCTTCCACATCGCTTGTTCAATCGTTGGACACGCCACATAACTTCCTGCACTTACCCCTACATACAAACCACCCCTCTTCAAAAAATCATTTATTACCTTATCAAAACCACTCTTCCGCATCCAGTATAACAAATAGAACGTGTTTCCCCCATTCACAAACACAATATCCTTATTCGCCAAGATCTCTTCAACTTCCTCACCCTTCTTATCTTTTAGGTCAACATCTTCAATATATTTTATTCCACAATCATACAGCAATTTTCTGTCTTTCTCCATCCATTTTGGATCCTTGCTCTCTCCGTATGCTGCCGTTGTTACAAATGCTACTCTTTTTCTTTCTGCATTTTTTTCCAGAAGAGATAGAAAATATTCTTTTATTTCAGGAACAATTCCGCCTGACGTTAGAAAAAGTGTTTGCATCATATTCTCTTCGCTATTCACACAATATTGTTTATAAACATTCTCAGAAACCTTTTTATATCCACATCCACTTTCATTTCTTACTCAAAAGAGGATTCCCATGGTTCTTAAGAGACTCTCTACAGGCGTTGCAGGATTTAATGACATGATTGAAGGAGGCTTCAAAGACGGAAGCATCAACCTCATCTGCGGCAGCGCAGGATCTGGCAAAACAACCTTCGCTATTCAATTTCTCATCGAAGGCATCAAAAAGGGAGAATCAGGCGTCTACATCACCTTCGAAGAACGCAAAGAAAAACTGTATGATGACATGCTCGAATTTGGATGGGACTTGGAGAAATATGAACGCCTCGGATTGTTCAGATTCCTTTCATACACCCCCGAACAAATCAAAAAAGTCCTTGTCGAGGGAGGAGGAACCATTGATGCCATCATCTCCCAAATGCGCGTCAAACGACTTGTCATTGACTCAATCACCAGCTTCGCACTCCTCTTTGAAGATGAGCTCACCCAAAAAGAATCATCACTTGCACTCTTTGAACTCATTAATCGGTGGGAATGCACCGCAGTTCTGACGAGCCAAGCCATTGAACTGTCACCAGATGACATGCGCGCCCAGCTCCAATTTGAAGTTGACTCCATCATCATTCTATACCACTTCAAACGCAAAGGCATCCGCGTCCGCGCCATTGAAGTCTTAAAAATGCGTGGCACCCGCACACCAGAAAAAACAGTCAAACTTACCATCACTGAAAAAGGAATTGCTGTCGATCCTAAAGAAGTTGTGGCTGTCTAACTTTTTTTCTTCTGCTTCTCTTCAAGAGACTTCTTCTTTTTTTCAGCCCTTGCCATCACTGCACTTATATATGATATAACCACAATGACCATAACTCCTAAAAACAAGAAAAAGAGATAAAAGAACGTTGTTGTTACTCTATTCTCTTTACACGTCCCTGCAAAACACTCTCCAGACAAACACTCATAGTCCTCTTCGCACACCTGATCATTCACCCTTTGATAAGTGATAATGCTCGCGCGCGAACAGAATGTATTCCCCCTTACCGCACCTATTGAGATACATTCCCCATTTAATATACACCCTACTTTCGAATTATACTTACATCGCTTCGGATCTCCTTCACATATATCATCAGTGCATGGATTATTATCATTGCAATCACTCCCCACATCACATTTGTCCACCTCCGCGCAATCAGAATCTTGGTCTGTTGAACAACTTATCGGACAGCACCCATCACCTGCAGTACAATTCGTTATCGGAGCAAATGCACACTGATAGGGAACTACTTTTGTGTTGCACGAAGCAGACTGACACCTTCCTGGCTTACAATCACTATCTGCCAAACACTCATACGTGCTTGTTGGATTTGATACATTCTCCACACACACATTATCAAAACACCCTAAAGAAGGCAATAAACATCCACAATCCTTGCAGCATATTTGATGATCCTCAAAAGCACCACAGGTTCCATCTCCACACGTGATATTTACTGTTATATTGACAATCGCCACTGCGGGATGACTTGACTTTCCCACCAACGTCACATACATCCCATTAATCAGCCTCTCCTGATTGAGCAATACCGTGCCATACTCCCCATCAACAATAAAATTTGCAGCATTTTCATCAAACCCAATAAACGTGATTTTCTTCCCGTTCAGTGTCTTATTTTCATTTAGCCATATAATGAACTTATCGCTTGCAGCAAGCACAGGAATGCTTGCAAAGATCACTATTACTGCAATCGCCAGCACCACCCACCACCCTTTTCTTGAAGATATTGTCTCTTCGTCAACGCTTACGTCCATTTTTTCCACTTAAACATCAATAGCATGATCGTCACAGAAATGATAATAATAAGCATAATGATCCAAAATGCATTCTGATGACCTTGCAATGGCAATATCACATTCATCCCATACAACCCAGTGATGAGCATCGGCACCAACATCATCGCTGCAAAAATTCCGAAAGTCTTCATCACATCATTCGCCCTATTTGCAGATGCTGTCAAGCAAATATCAATTACTGTTCCCAGCTTTTCGTCGTATACTTCTAATTGATCAATCAGCTGTATCAACTCAACCTCCACATCATGGAACAATCCTTTGTTCCTTATCAGCTGCTCCTCTTTTCTCAAGTAATTGACAACCATCCTGTTTCCCACAAGTGACTTTCTCATATAGATAAGCATCTTCTTTACATCAAACAATTTTTCAGTCACTTTTTTATTATTCACTTTTAATGCTTCAGTCTCAATCTCGTCAATATCCTCCTCAACAGACTCCAGCAACATTGCAGCATCCTTTACTATGCGATATAATATTGTGTACAACAGTATGTCTAATCCTTGCCTCATGATATTGGTAAACACGTCTGCATTCACATCAATCTGGTCAATCACACCAAGACTCTCTTTTCGAATGGTGACAAGGACTCTTTTTGTCATGATAAAACCAATCGGAGTGAGCACTGCCTTTGTCTTTTCACCCTTCACTCCATTAAAAATGATCAATGTGTAATTCTGCTCAGACCTCACCCTCGAACTTTCCTTTTGATCCATCGTGTGCTTGAGCTCAGAAAATGGAATATCCAGCTTCTCCCGAATCATCTGCAGCTCTTCCACAGAAGGATCAACCACATCAACCCACGCAATCGCACGCAGCGTGTTCAGATTTTCAAGCGTTGTCTCCTGCACCTTACGACCTGTGGTATATGTAGCAACACGAATCATTCACCCTCTCAACGCTATACTTGTATATAAAACTTAGTGTAACCTTTTTTTACCATCCCTTTTCACTCCTTCCTTCTCTCAACACAACCTTTATATATTGATTATTGCACTCATCATCATGCCCAAACGTCTTCAGAAAAAAAAGAGGAAAACGCAATCGTCACGCACCACAGCGAAGAAAAAATCAAACAAAGACACCAAAGACAAGAACGTCTGTGAGTTTTGCTAACGTTATCCTCGAGGAACACGCTCATGAAACGTTCATCACCCCTTACTTGGCTTAAAATATTCACATTTCTCGCTATCCTTGTCAGCATTTACCTCGCTGCCCAGCATTATTCTCCCAACGAATCCAAGTTTTGCCAGTGGAGCGCAACTCTTGACTGCAACATTGTCAACAAAAGCCCCTATTCAACTGTTGATGGCATTTTGTATCTTCTGAGCTTTGAATACGGATTAAACACTCCCTATATTGATATTCCTATTCCTAACGCTGTCTTGAGTATACTCCTCTTCCTCTTTGTCTTTGGCGCACTCTTCTCCCTTGAAAAGAAAGGCACCTATTTCGGCATGAATGTCACACGCACAATCACTGTCCTCCGCACACTCCTCTGGATAAGTCTTATTTACGCTGCATACCTTTTCTTCATTGAAGTCTCTGTCCTCAAAGCATACTGCCCCTTCTGCATCGTTCTGGACATTCTTATCATTCTCATCCTTATTCTTCTCTACCGCGTCCCTTTCTCGCATCCTCTTCACCTGCCACGGAGAAAACCATGATAAAACCTTTTATCATCACATTTATTGCTCTTTCCCTGCTCCTTACAGGATGCAGCAGTCAATCTTCACAAGAAAGCGCGCAAGCAGTATCCCTCGCCAACTGTCTCGCTGATAACAACGTGAAAGAATATGGCGCATTCTGGTGCCCCAACTGCGCCAAACAATCCAAAATATTTGGTAAAGACGCGGAAGCAGTCCTCAAGTCACGAGGCGTCTATGTTGAATGTGACCCAAGAGGAGATAATGAGCAATCAATACTTTGCATCGAAAAAAAAATAGAAAAGTATCCCACATGGGAATTCCCCAACGGCCAAACTCTCATTGGCGTTTTCTCCCTCGCAGAACTCGCACAACAAGCAGGATGTCCTTTCTAAATGACAACTGGCATTGAACTTCCTGCACTCCCTATTGTTTTTTCGACCGCGCTTGTTGACTCCATTAATCCTTGTGCCATTGGTGTTCTTATCCTTCTTGTCACCACTCTTTTTGCACTCTCCAAAAACAAAAAACGCATGCTCACTGTCGGCATTATTTACATCGCTGCAGTATATATTACCTACCTCCTTGCAGGCGTCGGATTACTCTTATTCATCCAGAAACTTAACCTCGCAGAACCCATCAGCCTCGTCGTCGGAGGACTTGTCATCATTCTTGGACTTATCGAAATCAAAGACTTCTGGTGGTATGGGAAAGGGTTTAGCCTCACCATTCCAAAATCACGCATTCCTCTCCTGAAAAAATACGTTAAAAACGTCAGCGTTCCCGGAGCTATCGTCCTTGGTATTTTCGTTGCGGCAGTTGAACTGCCCTGCACTGGAGGACCTTACCTTGCCATCACCACACTCCTTGCCAAAATAGGATTTAACCTCACTATTTTCAGCTATCTCCTCCTCTACAACTTCATCTTCGTCCTTCCCCTCATTGTTATCCTGCTTTTAGTCTATTTCGGATTCAGCATTGAACGGATTGCGACATGGAAGCAGAGCAAACGCCAATGGATGCGCCTCTTTATAGGAATAATCATGATTGCTCTTGGTATCCTCCTCATCCTCTGGACTAAAGGAATTATCAGCTTTGGCATCACTTATTAATCTTAAACATATCTTTTTGATTATCAGAAACCTTTTATTTCTCTCTTGAGAACTATTGCTCTCATGACTCATGATTTCTCCCTCGCTGTCAAATCCTTCATTATTCACAATGAAAAACTCCTTCTTCTTCGCAGAAACTTCACAAACCCTCATAAACCCGGAGGATGGGACATTCCAGGAGGAAGACTAGATAAGGGTGAAAACCCCTTTGATGGACTTCGCAGAGAAACAAAAGAAGAAACAGGACTTGAGATTACTATCTTGCACCCTCTTGGTGTTCAACATTTCGTTCGGGATGATCAGCAACGCATTACTATGCTCATTTTTCTTTGTACACCAGAACACACCCAGATAACACTTAGCCCTGAACATGACTTGTACCAGTGGGCACCCCTCACTCCAGAACATATTCCCTCCTGGCTGCATCACGAACTTGGCACTTTTAATACCTTATTCAAACATCAAATATAGACAGCAAACCTTTTAAAATTGGAGATTCCCCCAAGAACATGGAGTATTACCAGAAAAGCGTTACTGACGTTCTTACCTCTCACGCAACCTCCCTTTCTGGATTATCACCTGCAGACGCACATAAACGTTTAACTCAACATGGGGAAAACAAGCTCAAAGAAGAACACAAAACAAGCGCGCTCATTATTCTCATCAGACAATTTGCAGACCTTGTTGTCTATATCCTCCTCGGAGCAGTCGCTATCTCTTTTTTTGTCGGAGAATACTTAGACGCTTTTGTCATTCTTGCTATTCTCATCTTTAACGCGCTTCTCGGATTTTTCCAGGAATACAAGGCAGAACGCTCCATCGAACTCCTCCGCAAACTCACCGAACTCAAAGTGAAAGTCATTCGCGACGGAGAACTTCAAGAAATTTTGTCATCACTCATTGTCCCTGGAGACATCATCGTCCTCGAAGCAGGAGACCGCGTTTGTGCGGACACGCGCATCATCGAAGCAAAAAACTTGCAAACCGATGAATCTTCACTTACTGGAGAAAGCATTCCCTGCACCAAACAAATCGCTGCCCTTTCTGGCGTTGTAGACCTTGCTGAGCGAGCAAACATGCTCTACTCCGGAACTTCAGTCGTTCGCGGCACTGGCAAGGGAGTTGTTGTGGGAACAGGCATGCACACTGAAATAGGGAAGATTGCCGAAATGGTGCAACACATCAAACAAACACCCACACCCCTCCAAGTAAAACTCAAGGAACTCGGAAAAACGCTTGGCTTCCTCGTCTTTGCAGTATGCGTTTCTGTCTTCCTCATCGGCATCCTCAGAAACTTGAACACGGTTGAAACTCTCCTGACAGCTGTGAGCCTTGCCGTCGCAGCAGTCCCTGAAGGGTTACCTGCAGTTGTTACTATCTGCCTTGCACTCAGCGTCCAACACATGATCCGCAGAAATGCGCTCATTAAACGACTCAAAAGCATTGAAACTTTGGGCAGTGTTACTGTTATCTGCAGCGACAAAACAGGCACCCTCACCACCAATGAGATGACTGTCAAGAAACTGTATGTAAACCAAACGCTTGTTGATGTGGGTGGCGAAGGCTATAATTCTCTCGGAAGTTTTAGCATTGAAGGGAAAGCTGTTGAACCCCAATCCTTCAAACTCCTCTTAGACATTGCAGCTTCATGCAACAACTCCACCAAAGACATTGGCGACCCCACCGAGCGCGCACTCCTCTTCGCAGCACTCAAAGGAGATGTTACCACAAAAAGAAACCGCATTGACGAAATCCCCTTTGATTCTGACAAGAAATACATGGCAACAATGCACGAAAAAGGCGTCACCTACTACAAAGGAGCACCGGAAGTTATTCTTGGCATGTGCCATTCTATCATCATCAACGGCAAACGACGAAGACTCATCCAGAGAGACATGCAGAAAATACTCACCATCAATCACCAGATGGCAGACGACGCATTACGCGTTCTTGCCATGGCATTCTCCTACAAACACGAGATGTGCTTTGTCGGACTCATGGGCATGATCGATCCGCCAAAGGAAGGCGTCAAAGAAGCTCTCACCATCGCAGAAACAGCAGGCATTACCTCAATCATGATCACTGGAGACCATCCCAGAACTGCAGCAGCTATTGCGACGCAAATCGGACTTCATGGAGACGTTCTTTCTGGACACGAACTTTCTGAGATGAGCGATGATGACTTGAAACATAAAGTCAAAAAATACACCATCTTTGCCCGCGCAACATCCGAACACAAAGTGAGAATTCTTGAAGCACTCCAACGCAACGGAGAAGTTGTTGCCATGACAGGTGACGGAGTGAACGACGCGCCTGCACTTAAAAAAGCAGACGTCGGCATTGCCATGTCCTTGAAAGGAACGAACGTCACCCGAGATGCTGCAGACATGGTGCTGACAGATGACCATTACTCGAGCATCGTTTCTGCTGTTGAAGAAGGAAGAACAGTGTACGATAACATCAAAAAGTTTGTCAATTACCTCCTCAGTGCAAATGCGGTTGAAGTTGGCGTCATCCTTATTGGGCTCCTCATCGGACTTCCCCTCCCCTTACTCCCCCTGCATATTCTCTGGATGAACCTCATGACAGACAGCTGGCCAGCACTCGCTCTCAGCACAGATCGTCCAGACAGCAATATGATGCGCCGACCCCCCCGCGATCCCAATGAGAGCCTCTTCAAAAACCTCAAGGGACAAATGCTCTTTACTGCACTCTTTGGCACAGGCATTATTCTCACTCTTTTTGCTGTCACTAATAACCTCTATGGCGTAGAAAAAGCGAGAAGTATTACTCTCACTGCACTCATCCTTTTTGAAATCTGCAAAGCATTTACTTGCAAAACACGCGAACCATTTAAAGGAATATTTACCAATACCTGGCTCAATTTGGCAGCACTCTTTTCCTTAGCACTCCAAATCCTCATCATCTATACACCCCTTCATACCCTCTTTAGCTTAGTTCCTCTCAGTATCAATGATTGGGTGTGGGTAGCTCTCGTCGGAAGCACAGGATACTTTGTTCTTGAACTGTACAAGCTTATTCTCACTCCTCGAGAGCAATACATTTAAACCCTCTTTTCCCTTTTCTTTTCTATGAGCAGATACCAGAGACAGGAAACGCTTCCCCTCATAGGAGTAGCAGGACAACAGAAGATTAGCCATGCAACTGTTGCTCTTGTAGGAGTAGGAGCACTCGGAAGCGTGAGCGCAGAACTCCTTGCACGCGCAGGCATTGGAAAGCTTCTCTTGATTGACAGAGATCTTGTTGATGTTACTAACCTCACCCGACAAAGCTTGTACGCTGAAGAAGATGTGGGAACACCAAAAGCGTTTGCAGCGAAAAAACGCATCCACGCACTTAATTCAGATGTTCAGGTTGCTGCATTCTTTGAAGATGTGACTTGCGACACTATCACCTCTCTTCTTACAGAAGCACATATCATTCTTGACGGCACAGACAATATGGACACTCGATTCTTGATCAATGACTATTGCCTCTCCACAGGCAAGCCCTGGATTGCGGCAGGAGCAATCACTACTAAAGGATATGTTCTTCCTATCACTCCTGGAAACCCCTGTTTTCGATGCGTGTTCGCTGAGAATTATGCAGGCGCGCTTGAAACATGTGATACTGCAGGCGTTCTTAATACCATCACTACAACCATTGCAGCACTGCAAACAACACTCTGCCTCAAACTTATCCTCGGACACTCAATTCTTCCTCAAATGACACACATCAACTTGTGGAATGGGAGCTATGCAACCTTAGGGATTACACAACGAACAGACTGCCCTGCATGCCATGGCAATTATGAATATATTACTGGAAAGAAAGGACACGACACCATTCGCATTTGCAGCACAAACACATACCTTATCCGCACACCACTCATCAATCTTCACACCCTTCAACACACACTTTCAACAATTGACACGGTTACAAACCACACCTATTATCTTACTTTTAAAACGATGACTATCTTTCCCAATAGGATCCTTATTCGCGCACCGAATGAGCAAGAAGCACAAAAACTCTTCACAACTTATATTGGACATTAATATGCACATCACCCTCTTCATCGAAAACGAGAACAAGAGAACAAGAGTTGCTCTTCAAAGCTCAACCATCATCGATGCACTTGATGAACTGCATATTAATCCAGTGACCATTGTTGCATCACTCAACGGAACTATTGTCCCTGAAACTGCGTACCTTCATGAAGGTGATACGCTTGAACTCTTCTCCGTTGTATCTGGAGGATAATCATGTGCAAAACATGTCTTACTGCTCCTGTGTATGTCACATTAAATCATGAATCTCTGTGCAAAAACTGCTTCATCAAATATGTTGAAAAGAAAATCCTGAAAACCATTCGTACATACCACATGCTTGAAAAAGATGACACGATAGCAGTTGGCCTTTCCGGGGGAAAGGATAGCACTACCTGCCTTTATCTCCTCAACAAAATACTTCAGAAACAAGGAACTCCATTAATTGCCATTGCAATTGATGAAGGGATTCATGGCTACCGAGAAAAAACACTTGCTGAAGCACACCAATTCTGCAATGAACTCGGAATCAAACTGCACATCACTTCCTATAAAGACGAGCTTGGATTCACCCTTGACGAATACCTGAAACAGAAGAAGCCAAAAACACCCTGCGCCCCTTGCGGAGTGTTCAGACGCTATTTATTAAACAAGGCAGCCCGACGATTAAAAGCAACAAAGCTTGCCACTGGTCACAACTTAGACGATGAAGCACAAAGCATTATCATGAACCAATTTAAGGGAAACATTAGTTTTTCTGCAAAACTTGGACCTGTTACTGGAGCGTTATCCCATGAGCACTTCATCAAACGCATTAAACCCCTTTACTTCATTACTGAAAAGGAAACCACTATCTACTCCAAATTGAAACAGTTTCCTGTCAGCTATTATGTATGTCCTAATTCCTTTGACTCCTTTCGCATTACAGTTGGAAACATGCTCAACAAGATGGAACAGCAATATCCTGGCACAAAGCAAGGCATTGTGCAATCTTTCTTAGACATTCTTCCAAAACTGAAAGAACGCTATCAAGGAAAACAGATTGGCACTTGCACCTCATGCGGAGAACCAGCAGCAAAAAGCTTGTGTCGCGCTTGCGAGCTCTTGGAAAAGAAATAATTCTTCTTTATTTACGCATACAAGGAACAGGAATTTCTGGACTTTTTGGAACGGTTTCTTGATGCGCTTTAATAACTTCATCTTCCAAATGGTTTAATACCGCTGCTTTACCTTTTTCATTTAGCATTACTAGTATTCCAAGCTGATCAGCGTATCCTATTTGTAGGACATTATTAGCAAGGAAATTTGCTCGTGCTGCAGGGTCGGATGCTGGAAGATTTTCACTTTCATATAACCTTTGTAAAGGAGCGTATGTTCTTGGTGTATACACCTTTTTTTCTGCTTGAGTCCAGTCGTGTTCTACCATAACAGCTTCTTCTCAGCCTTCATTTATAAACTTTTTCTTCGGGTCTTATTACCACCCATACCATGGCTTATAATACGGATTATACCTTTGATAATAAGGCCTGGAATAATACCTTGGGTATCCCATTCCATAATATCCCCCTCCATAATACCCCTGCCACCCATATCCTCCATGATATCCACACCCATAATTCGCAGACACTGCAGTGGCACTCGTTAACCCTATTATAAGTACTATTAATAAAATTCCTAAGATCTTTTTCATGTTCAAAACCCCTTTATTTATAAAGCGTTTATTCCTTAAGAAGATTATTATCTTTTGGAGCATATAATGCACTCTTACTATGATACCATTGCACCTGGATATACTGAGCTTTACCGAGATGAACAACTGGCAAAAGCACGATTCATCCAATCAAAGTTCATAGCAAGAGGAAATCTTCTTGATATTGGCGCAGGCACTGGCATATCAAGCGAGCTCTTTATACCTCACGTTGATACTGTCACTCTTCTCGACCCCAGCAAAGCACTCCTTGATCAATGCTCTTTTCCTTCTACAAAAATTATTGGATATGCGGAACACCTTCCCTTCCCAGACAAGAGCTTTGACACCATTATTTCATTAACCGCACTCCACCATTGTAACCTGCAAAAAGCACTTGCAGAAATAGAGCGCATTGCAAAACCAGGAGCATGGATTGCCATCAGCATCTTGAAACAAAGCGCAGCAGCATCTCAGCATTCACTCTTTATATCTTTCCACTATACTTTATATGAAAATGATAAAGATCTTTTCTTTATTCAACAAAAATAATGCAACTTCACACCATCACTTCTTATGCCCATTCATAACCCTTAAATACTCTTTTTTTTATTTCCTTTATGACTGGCATTACCTTTATGACTGGCATTATTTACCAAATAAATACTGGATACGGTGGCGTTCCTAAACAGAGCGTGCCTTTCGCACGAGTGACACGAGAGCGCCTTGAAGGAGACAATTGGAACTGGCATGGCCATGGAGGAACAGAACAAGCAATTTGCCTTTATTCCTTAGAATGCCTTGCCATCCTTAAAGAACAAGGATTCCCTGTGTTTCCCGGAGCACTTGGAGAAAACTTTACTACACAAGGCCTTGATCATCACCTTATTCGAATTGGCGACGTCTATCACGTTGGCTCTGCAGTTCACATTCAAATTACGAAAGTACGAACACCCTGCAGTACTATTCGTAGCGCTTATAATCCTCGCGCACCACAAGGAGCAGACATCAAACAATCCATGTGGGATGCGGACATCAAAAAAGGAGATTTTTCAAGCCCAAAATGGGGCATGACAGGGTTCTATGCAAGGGTACTTGTTGAAGGTATTGTACACCAAGGAGACACTATTGAACGCATTGCCGAATCACGCACTTAATCAAACATCCTGAATAAACTCCTCTTTGGTTCTCCAGAATTTTTTTGATTCTTTTCTCTACTTTTTTCTTGCTTCATGACATCATTCCTATATACTGGCTCATCCGAAAGTTCCCAGAATGACTTTGGCTGCTTCTTTGCAGGAAGATCATACACAAATTCATCTTTTATATTTTGTTTTTTAACCTTAAACTGCATCTTTGGACTTATCTTATCTACTTGCTCTGCCATCCTCACCCGAAAACGCTTCACCTCTTCCTCTGGAGGATGAATCCTCACTTTTTTCTCCTCAACCCTCCTTATTTTCTTCTTTCCCGCATTTATCCATCGAAGCACATACCATACCAATAACAACACAAGCACTCCTAATATAAACCAGAGCACGCCAATAATCAATTGATCTCTCCTTTTCCCACCTGCAATCACCACATTCTCAAATACTTCCTCACCCACATACACATTATATACTCCCTCCTTCACTCCTGATGCAAGATTAATTTCCTTACTTTTTCCCAAGCCCAGAGACATGTCTTTCACTATTGTTCCAATTGTATCCACACCCTGCAACTCAATCTTCAATGGTCCCTCAACTTGCACGTTTCCCCTATTTGTTACCACTAATGTCTGATTTATGATTTCATATTCCAACAATACTTTCTCCTCAACAGTAAACATAACCTCATCTTTTATCCCGGAAGAAAACAATTCTATTTTCCACGTTCCCGGAGGCGCATCATTCAACAACCCAAAATCCACAAGAGTATTACTTTGCACCGTATCTGTATAGGCTACACTCTTCCTTGCATTCACTATTGTTATCCCCACATCACTCGTCACCACGTCCCCTGCCTGATCTTCAATCACCGGAGTTACTGTCATCGTTTCTCCCGGAAGATATGACTCTTTCAACCCACTCACTTCCACCCTTGTGGAAAGTGGATCAACAATCACTGCAAGCATGACCTGCCCGCGATTTCCAAAATCATCTTCCACTAACACATCAACCTCCTGCCTTCCTGACTTTATTTGCTCAGGAAGCCTTATACTTCCAGAAAAAGCTCCTCCTATAACTGACACTTCAACCTCTTCTTCTGCAAGCCTTATTTTTGCTTTTCCTTTTTCCAAAGGCTTGTCAAGGACTGTTGCTTCCCCTATAATCCGCACTTTCTCTCCTGGACCGACGTGCAACTGTTCAGGCTCTGCAAACACTGAAATGTTTCCCGCAATTGTCAACACAAGACCCTGAAACGTTTTTTCATTTCCAAATATGTCCTGCACTGCCACATTAATAGCGTACTGTCCTGAAAGCAGTTCAATCGTCTTCATCTCATACTCAAGCACACCCTTTTTCACCTCAATAGTATCCACAAGCACATCTGTTCCTGCCTGCTTCAAGAATACTGTTGCAATCCCCTCCACTTCACTCCCATCAAGCTTGGTAATCATTCCTTTCACTATTACCTGATCTCCCAGCTTAATTGTTTCTGCATTTATCGAAAAGCTCCCTACTATTTCCTTGGAAATCACAAACTCGGGAGACTCTGTCTCAAGAATTATTTGACCGGCATGCTCCACACTTACTCTCATTTTGCATGACCCTTCAATAAACAAAGGTACTGGCAGCGTTTCTTCAAAATCCTCTTGCACGTTTGCAGTCAATGAGATCGAACGAATCAACAAGGGCTGCTCAATTGCCCCGCATACCATCCTCATTTTTAATACTCCAATGAGACTTGTTGTATGCGTTACAAACCCTGACAATGCTAGTTCATCACCTACATTCACCACTGCTCTGCCGGGACCATTTATACTAATCTCTGCAGTTACTAATGGAATAATAATCATTCCTAGAATAAGCCATACCCACCACCTTTCCATTTTTAAACAGATTCACTGATTATTTATATAGTTTCCCTCCTTCACCACTACCTTTAAATAGTTCTTAAAGGGCGTATATTTCATGTCAGAAAACCAATCATTGGAACATATCAGACACTCTCTCGCACACTTATTAGCTGCAGCAGTCATGAGACTCTGGCCCGACACCAAACGCACCATCGGACCTGCAATTGAGAATGGATTTTACTTTGACTTTGCATTCTCACACCCCATTTCAGAAGAAGACTTACCGAACATAGAGAAGGAGATGCGCAAAATCCTTCCGACATGGAAGAGCTTTGAAAAGCATGAGCTCACCAAAGCACAAGCACTCAAAGAATATCCTAATAATCCGTACAAGCACGAACTGATCGAAGAATTCTCCAAAGAAAATACCAAACTTACCTTCTACAAATCAGGCACTTATTGGGACCTGTGCAAAGGAGGCCACGTGTCTGACATTAATGATATTCATCCTGATGCATTCAAATTGACACACCTCGCAGGCGCATACTGGAGAGGAAACTCCAATAATGCCATGCTCACCCGCATTTACGGCGTTGCATTCTCCACAAAAAAAGAACTTGATGATCACCTAAAAATCACTGTTGAAGCAAAACTGAGAGACCACAAAAAGCTCGGGAAAGAACTTGACCTTTTTTTATTTTCTCCCCTTGTTGGAGCTGGCTTACCCCTATGGACACCTCGAGGAACACTCGTCCGCACACTCATTGACGACTTCATTTGGGAACTACGAAAAAAACACGGCTATCAGAAGGTTACTATTCCCCACTTTGCACGCAAAGAACTCTATGAAACGAGTGGCCACTGGACAAAATTTGCAAACGACTTATTTCACATTCACACAAGAGAAGGACATCACTTCGTCATTAAACCGATGAACTGCCCGCATCACACCCAAATTTACGCAAACAAACCAAGAAGTTATCGAGACTTGCCCCAACGATACTGCGAAACAACCATGATCTACCGAGACGAACAAACAGGAGAATTGCATGGATTATCACGCGTGAGAAGTGTCACCCAAGACGATGCACACATCTTTTGCAGCGAAGACCAGACTGCACACGAAATTAATGTTGCCTGGGATATTATTAATACCTTTTATTCCACCTTTGGATTTACCGTCCAGCCACGATTCTCCAGACATGACCCCAATAATTTTAATGCGTACCTCGGCACCCCAGAACTCTGGAAACAGGCAGAACAGAAAATGATTACCATTTTCAAAAAAAGGAACACCACTTATATTGACGGCCTCGGAGAAGCAGCATTTTACGGACCAAAAATAGACTTCTTAGCCAAAGACTCTTTAGGGAGAGAATGGCAAGTAGGCACCATCCAATTTGACTTCAACCAGCCTGAACGATTTAATTTGACATATGAAGATAAGGACAGCAAAAAGAAGCACGTCTTTATGATTCATGTCGCTGTTTCTGGATCTTTAGAGCGATTTATCAGCATCCTCCTTGAACATCTTGCAGGAAAACTTCCTTTGTGGTTGAATCCAACGCAAGTTGTCGTGATGAACATCAATGATCGAAACAAGGAATATGCACAAGAAGTGCTTACTGCACTCACACAGGCAGGCATCCGGGCAGAAGCGGATTTCAAATCCCATTCCATTGCAAAGAAAGTTCGAGAAGCACAGATCAATAAAGTCAATTACATGATTACTATTGGAGACAAGGAAGAACAAACAAAAACACTTGCCATTCGCACGAGAGACGGAAAAGTATCCTTTGGCGCTCCTCTCGACACTTTCATCGCAAAACTTGCAAAGGAGATCCATACACGAGCATCATGATCTTCACTGATTTTATTACCCTCCTCGAAAAAACACCTGCATACAAAGACTGGAAATGCACCCACCAAAAATCTTACCTTTGCAGCTTCTTCAAAATATTTGATGAAGACAAGGATACAAACATTGAAGACAACTGGCAAGTTGACTTGTACGACAAAAACACAGACGAAATTACTTCGTTCGTTATTGCTCAATGCATTGCCACAAAACTTGAGCAATCATCCAAAGTATTCAAAGAAAAACACAAAATAGTTGAAAAACTTTCCCTTGACAAAGTTTCTGTTAACATTATTGACGCCCTCCGCATCGTTGAAGAAGCACGAGAAAAAGAGTATAGTGATCATCACCCCACAAAGAAAATCCTCATCCTCCAACAACAAGCAATCCCTCTTTGGAATATCAGCTATATCACCTCATCCCTCCAACTGCTTAACTTTAAAATCAACGCAACTACTGGAGAAATCATCAGCCACGGCAGTCAATCAGTCCTTTCATTCAGACAGAAATAATTATCCTATCATCACTCTCTTTTTCTTCCCTTTAAGTCCATGAATGATCCTTACTGGTTTACCAAAATGCTGAGACAATACTTTTATCACCGCACGATTTGCCTTGTTCTTTTCTGGAGGTTCCTTTACCATCACTTTTATTATACCATTCACTTCCTTTATTTCTGCTTTCTTTGCACCTGCTTTTACTTCAATTTCCCGTATCATTTTCCTTCTTTGCAAATATTGTAAACAGCAGAAGCAGCCTTTAGAGGATCATGCCTAATCAGCGCCCGCATTATCTTATCACCAGGCACTTGCTGTGGCACCTTTTCGCTCAGGAGATCATATCCTTTATATCTTACTTTACTTCCTTTGTGTTCACTTTCCTCACCTTTTACAGGGAATTCTCCTTCTCTCGCGTATGATTCAAGGAATGATGGATTTGGCATTTTTTCATTGTATACCACCACATCAAAGAGTGTGCTATCCACTTGCCTTTCAAGCAAGTCAACGAACCCTTTTACTGTCAAACCGTGCGTATGCGCACGCTGCGTCATGATATTACATACGTATACTTTCACCCCATTCGTGTCTCGCAGCGCTGTCTTTATTCCCTGAACGAGAATATTTGGCAGAATACTGGTATATATATCTCCCGGGCCAATAACTACTGCATCACTCTCCAAAATTCTCCGCACTGCAGCAGGATTTGCAGACGGCTCTGGCTCAAAATATATCCTCTTTATTCCAGCCTCCTTCAAATCAATCTGGTGCTCTCCCCGAATTGTTCTTCCATCTGTCGTTTCTGCAATCAAACGCACATCATCAAGAGTTACTGGAATCACTCTTCCTTTTACCTGTAACATCTCTCCTGCAGCGTCTAAGGCATTTTCAAATGATCCCGTAATCTTTTCAAGCGCGGAAATAAAGAGATTCCCAAAATTTTGTCCCGCTAATGAACCCTGAGAAAAACGATAGGCAAACAATCTTCTCCACAAATCCTTTGCATCCGCCAATGCAACCAAACACTGCCGCACATCCCCAGGAGGAAGAACTCCCAGCTCGTCACGTAATATACCACTTGAACCGCCATCATCTGTCATGGTCACAATCGCAGCAAGATCCACATCAGGATAATTCCGCAACCCAGTCAGCATGCTAAATGAACCTGTGCCTCCGCCAATGACAGTCACTTTATACATTTCTTTCACTCCTTGTACATTTCTAACCCTTCTTGCTCCTTAAAATGCAATTCTCTTGCTGGAATAATGAGACACTGCGGAACCTTGTTCAGCTTTATCCTTTTCGCTTCCGCAACCTTAATTTCTGGATCGTCACTTCCCAACGCAGCGCACCCAACCACTCTTGATGATGGATCAAGACCTTGTCTTATCAAATATTGTACTCCTTCTTCAGCAGTCATGAAACTTTTTTCATCCACATCCAATAAGAGGAGCGTGTGCAATCCCATCTGCTGATTCTTCTGAATGACTTCAAAGGGAGATGTGACATTCTTGTTTTCTCTTGGAATTGTTGTAATTCTTCCAAACTTGTATATGAACAACCCTGTGATTCCTATTGCAGTAATCACAGACGCGTTTTCGATCACTTTCACCTGCACTTTCCTCTTTTTTCCACAGATGAGAAACTCGATGTGCGTTGTTGCGGCAAATGGGCTTCCTCCAATAAGAAGCGCGACATCTTTTTTCTTTGCCTCTTCAACTATTTCATTCACTTTTCCTTCAACAAACGAACGATCAACTTCCTGAATCTTCTTTTCATACACCTTTTCGAGCTCTTCTTTCTTATGCTCTACAATTCTTGACGTGTACTTTTCCAGATAGACTTTCTCACACTTTCTCACTGCTTCTAACCCTTTAAGCGTGATATCTTTCTCATTCCCCAATCCAAGGCCAATAAGATACAGAACCATAGCATACTCCCTTTTTGAGCACTTTTAAAACCTTCTTATTCCCTGAGAAGCACGGCACCGGCAATGAATGCCAAGATGAGGTAATGATGCCGTATTGAAGACCGCATGACTAAAAGCAAGAAGGGAATTGCAAATAATATTGCATGCATTCCTATTTCCTTCCATTTTCCTTTTTGTATCTTTGTTGATCCAAAAGGCAAGCCGTACACAAAAATAAGACTCCCTATTATCACTGCAGCTTCAGTTGTTTCGAGCAAGACTGCCATCACCATTGCAAGACCTAAATAAAAATAGCGCTTTCTCCACTTTTTTGCAGTAAAAAAGCCGAGGACTCCTGCAATGCCAATTGCACTATAAAACCCGATTGTTCTGGGAAAGACCTGCATTGCTGTGTAAACCATGATGATTACTACTATCATCAATATGGCTCTTTGCAACCACACCAGATAAGGTTGTGCTTGTTTTATCTCTTCCTTTGCTAGATACTGTAAGAAATAGCCTCCTATTAATCCCAGAAAGGCTACTACTATGATGCCAATGGTGTACAGCATGCTTTTGCTACTCCTCTTTTTTATAAAAGACTTTGCCTCCAAGACTTGTAAAAGATTAGTCACTCTAAAGTGATTAAAATAGAAAAGTTTAAATAATAGCCAATTTCTGAATAGATCATCATTTTTATTGGAGGAAAACAATGTTCAGACAACTCGCAACAACAATAAGCTTAGTCGCATTACTCGCTGCATGCGGAGGCAAGGCTCGAATAGAAGGACGCTCAATCAATCATAGCATCAATCCCATTAGATATGGATTACACATTGCTCATGATCCTTCAGGAAAGAGAGGTTCACTCTTCCTCATTGATGTTGATAAAAATGGATCTATTGATGAAGTACTTGGACTGCCTGGTTTTTCAGAAGTTTCCATTCCAGAGATTGTCAGTAGAGACGATGATAAAACTTACCATGCAGTTACCCAAGCTCTTTTAGAAGCACCACAAAACAGATATATTAAAGGCGATACTCCTTCCTTACTTGCACCTGAACAAGCTGATGCTTTCAGCTCAATAGTAAAAGCAATCCCTCACCAATAAGTAAATTTTAATGGATAATGCATATGCAGAATCATCACACTATCGAAAAACTTGAAACCCTCCTTGTAGGCATTCCTGCAGAGCAAGCAGCACACATTCGTGCATTGTTCTTGACAGATCAACTTACCCAACTTGCAAACAAACAAGGATTCTTGCACGCATTAGGAGAATCATTAGACCTTACAAACATGTTTCCTTCTCTCCTCGGAATAGGTGTTGTCATGCTTGACGGAGACTCATTTGGAGCCTACAATAAATTATACGGAGAAGTACAAGGAGACACACTCATAGAAACTGTCGGAAGAACTATTCATGACTTTCAAAGAGACACCGATGTTGTCACCCATTTTGGTGAAGAGGAACGATCAGCACTCAGCAAGAAATTTGGCGGACGATTTGGCGGAGACGAATTTGCAACCTTCTACCTCTTTCCCTTAGGAAACGGACAAGGACGCCTGAGCTTTGCACAAATTGAGCACGGTATTTTTCCTTCTATCCTTCACCGCCTTTCTGGAGCCATCAGCAGAACACCTATTTCCCGAACACCCACCATTGTCAACGCAGAAGAACACTATCGACCAGACATGTGCATGGGATATAATAGGATTACTGCAACCATTGGAGGTCATCTTTATGTTTCTGGAAATCATGAAATAATTCATGAACCATTAGACCTTCTTGGAAAAGCGAACGAAGCTCTTCGCTTAGCAAAAAGCAATGGACGAGGAAGCACACACATTCTTCCTTAATTTCTCTCCTTACGCAAACCACCCATTTGTTGTTGCGCCTCCTGAAGATCCTGATGTTGTGCCATGACACCTCGCATTTAATACGGCAAGATTAATCAAATCCTTCTGCCACTGCTCTACATTTGCTCCTATCTTATATATTCCTATTCTTCTATCCCCATCACGAAGATTCACTGTTGCTGATGGTAGCATGATATTTCCATCAATAATCACATGATCATATGGAACAGTATTCCCACTAAAATCGCGCCCTGTTTGCAATGTAGACTGGCCAGATGCTCCAATCAATTGATGCACAATTTCATGCACAATCGTTAAATATCCTGCAGTTACACCATTCGCTGCAACATCTCCCTCAAAATCGCTTATGGATATGAAAGATGCCATTGGAGCTCCCTGAGGATCCTGATTGTTTAGACCCGGATTTGTATGATGCGTTATGCCCCCTCTATCTAACCTCCTCATTGTTACATGATACGTTTCAGGATTTCCATTACTCACATCATCGTACACTACCAGGCTAACTTTACCTGCACAATCTGGATCACTTCCCGTTGTTTCTGTTGCCGCAACCAACTCATTTGGACCTATCACTGCAGGATTTACTCCTCGACTATCCACAACAGACACCCTAATAGCTGCTCCTGCACCAAATGCAGTGCCGCCAAGCACATTCTGTAACTGTTGCTGCAAATTTGTTGCAAATTGTTGCGGATCAAAATTTGCATTCCTCTGGTTTTTGAATTTAACACATATAAACAATTTGTACGGTTTTTTGCAGTCTGGGCAACAGGTGGGCGGTGGTCCTGCTACTGGTGGGTCGCATTCTTCTCCGAGTTGGAGTTCGACTTTGCTGTTGCCGCAGAAGAGGCTTGCTTGGATCGGTGTGTATGAGTAGCCGCTGTATGGTCCAGGATACCATTGGTCTGGGTAATCAGAACGCCTACATTGGCAGTTTGGCTGGCATACAAAAAGAGCTGGACATGTGTTTGTCGTTCCACGTTCACATTGTTCCCCCGCGTCTAGTTTACCATTACCACAGGTAGCAACGACTTGGCATTGGCAGTTAGTTGCGCATACTTTGTTATTCCCACATTGCTGGTGTGCTCCTGGAGGATCACACTGCTCACTGCCTTCCTTCTTCCCATTCCCGCAGACTGGATTCCCTGTTGGTCGTGGTTCTTTTCCTGGCTCTTTCCCACCTGGCTCCTTCGTCTGAAAACCAGTAAGCGCAGCAAGACCTGTAATAACATCTGCACTTTGCTCCTTTAACACAACCGCTTCTGCATTTCCAAGACTATCCTGCACAATCACAAAATACATATTTGCTGAATCAACTCCTTGAATGTTCACCCGAAATCCATTTTGATACTGCTGAAATTTGTATGAAGACTGGTCTAGCCATACAACTTGATTATTGCTCATTACATATCCTACGCGAAAATTTACTCCGCCTGTAGTATCATCCTGTATAACAAACTCTCTACTCGAACTTGATGATGCTATCATGACTACTTGTGGAGCATCGTTATCAATAATCACTTGCTCTACATGTGTCACTGTTTGCCCATTTATTGTAGTAGTATACGTCAATGTTGCTAATCCAGATGTTTGACTATCAAGTACAGCAACCATCTCCCCTCGTACTACTGTGACTGGAACATTTACCCCATTCATGTGAATAGTCCCTCCAGAAAGCTGAACCTTTTGATTTCCTGCATACGCTGTCACCACGAGAGGACTTATAACATCATTATTTGTTCTTACCATTATTCCATTTGGTGTTGCTATTCCCAAACCTGCAAGGTTTGACTGAAGAGCCAATGAGGGTAACTGACGTGATACATTTCCTGTCTTTGTTTCTTGAGACGTTACCAAAAAAAGAAGTAATCCTATTCCTATAAGTATAACAATAAGTTCATTTCTCCTCTTTTTTTTCTCGACCACCTTTTATTTGTCTTTCTTTATTATTTAAATATTTAGCTTTTTTCCTTGAGAACAAAATACACTCTCTTTCTTCCCTGCCCCTTATTTTCTGTTTTCACTATTTCTATTGTTCCCACTTCATTTAATATATGCACATGTGTGCCGCCATCTGCCTGCCTATCAATCCCTACAATCTCTACAATCCGCACTTCTTTCAACTTACTCAAAAAATCCTTATTCGCAAGCTTCACCAATGAAGGATCTTGTACTGCTTCCTCTGTCGAGATACTATACACTTTCACCGGCACATCTTCTGCAAGTATTTCATTCGTCTTCTCAACCAAACGTTGTACCACTATCGGATCATACTTTTCAAAACTCAAATCAACACGCGACTTATCCACATCCAGTTGATTGCCTGTAATTTCAACTCCTGCTTCCTTATGAAAGACTGCTGACAACACATGCAGCGCTGTGTGATACCTCATGAGTTGATAGCGCCTCTCCCAATCAATCTTGCATATCACCTTGTCTCCCTTCACTAATCCTGGTTGATCAAGCTGGTGCATGACTTTTCCTTCCCTCTTTTGCACTGCAATAACCTTGTATTCTTTCCCCTCTTTTATTATAATTCCTGTATCATGTGGTTGCCCACCACTGGTGTAATAAAAAATGGTCTTATTCAACACCACTTCTTTATCATACACCTCTTCCACCACTGCCTCGCACTCCTTGCAATACGCATCCTGCAAAAAAAGAAGATCCGTCATCCTCTTTTTTTCTCTCCTTTTCATTTAAACCTTTCTTTCCTGTGAAACCTATTACTCTCCAGTAGAGATAGAAAAAAGATAGCTTTAAAAAGAAGTAATCCTCCTCTAAAGCTAGCCTATTTGCTACGAACAAAAGAGAGGTGAATGTAATGGTAGCTCCAGGATTTTCACAACCTATATGCTTTAACCCAGCAATCGTTTACTTTATTGCAGGACTCCTCGCAGGAGTGTCCTACATGTATTACATCGCGCGCCAAAGGCGAAGCCAAGTTGGCTCTCGCGGAAAAAAACGGTAATGACATGCATTTACGATGGTTGAAAGCCTTATTCACCATCCCTATCCTATATGGATCTATTTCATAGCAGGATTCTTAGCAGGCATGTCCTTCAAATACTGGATTGAATGCTCTTTTATATCTAAGAAACGGAGAAGATAATGCTTACTCAAATGAGCAGCTTATCTTGAACCCGCATTTTGGGCATATATAATTGCATTCTTGCTTTGTAATTTTTGCAAATACAAATCCACAGCGTTCACATTTTAACGCGTTCTTCATCTTTTAGAAGTTTCCCTCATCGCAAGCACCTTTTGCACCACTATAGGCAACTCTTTGCAGTTATCCTCTTCAGAAAAATGACCACACCCACGCTCAACTATCACCTCAGCACCTAGTTTTTTCTTCAATAGCCCTTTATTTTCCAAAGGCACCCAAGGATCAGTGTCAGATAATATTGCAATGATCTCCTTTGTGTGTTCCCTGACTTTTGCATGATCAATAGGTGTTGTCAACCATGGATTAATAATTGCATGCTCTTCATTATTTGCTAATCTTTCTTTATTCAATGTGTAAAATCCAGCGACCAATATGATACCTCTAACCTTCACCTTTTTTTGCAATGATTCGAGATAGCGAAGAATTGTCTGGCACCCAATACTATGGCCAATAAGAATTGTGTTCTCATCAGGAATGCCAACAACCTCTCCTAGTTTTTTTACCCACTCTTTCATTTTCGGTTTTTGCGTGTGCGGCATTTTTAGTACTTTCACTTTTATATTCTCTTTCTCTAATTCTTCCTTTACCCACGGATACCATGCGTACTTCGGATTTCCACCCCAACAATGCACTATAAACACCCTTCTCATCACTCTTTCATTTTCACCTCATCCCTATTAACCTTTCGATTCAACACAACCCTTATAAATATCTCACTCTTTTTCATTGTATGCGCACCATTATTCTCTTATTCATTCTTCTCATCCTTATTCCCTCTGCTTCTGCATATGCTGAACTTGACATTCAAAACATCCAGTGTTTAGCAAACGGTGCTTACCGATTTGCTGTAACAAACATCGGAGACACTGAGGTGCATACGAACCGCATCACCATTACTCCAAACCCTTTTATTGTGTACGAGCATCCTCGCGTGAATACTCCTTACACTACTAATTTTCCAATCCCCTCACCAGGAAATTGGGATACCAGCATTCTTTCACCTTCTCAAACAACTCTTTTCACTTCGCAAAAGAACGTTCTCACCCACCCTGCAAAATATCACATCACGCTTACGTATCCCCATTGTTACCCTACCCAATGCCAATTCAGCAAATCCAGCTGCATTCTCACCCCCCTCCCGTTTTGCACGACCTTTACAGAAGTTGAATGCCCTGGAGTTCAACCATACGGGTGCGACGCAGTTTTCCTTGACATCCTCAGCTGCATGAACGAAAACAACTACTTAACACTCACCTATCGCGGACTAGAACAGGGATTGTACACAGACATTGATCCTCTCTTTGGTGTTCGTTATGTCTTTTACGGAACAAAAGAACATTTTGAACAAGAATGGCCACCGAACATGACTGTCGAAGAAACAGAACGAGACACATACATTGTTCGCTTCCCCCTCACCCAAGGCAACATCATCGAACGCGCATCTGTTGAAGAACCTCTTGTGTGCGGACACCAAGCATTCACCAACTGTGACACCCCTTACACTTTAACTAACGGCACTGCTCCCCCACCTGCTCCTCCTCTAGAACCTAACCAAACACCTCTCTTTCCTCAAGACCTCTTCGGACAACCGCCCCAGCAAACTTCTCCTGAAGAACCAGGGCAAACTGTCGAAGAAACTATTGAAGAAACTCTTGAGAAAGACGAGAAATTCACAAAGAAAAAAGTCTTTACCTTCTACATTACGGGAGTCATTGTTATTGTTTTACTCTTCATCTTCTTCCGCGTCAGAGCAAAATGGAAAAAAGAATAACGCTTTCCTTATCTTGAACTTTCATCCAAGAGTGCAAGCAACCCTGCCTTCTGCTCCCCTGTCAATGGCATTCGCATTCTCATAAAAGATGCCTCTGCAGGATCTTCATTCGCACTCGCTTTCGTTCCTTTTGCAATAACCTGCTCAGCATTTCCAAGATATAACATCAACTGACTCCCATTATATAAAATTGTATTCAATGCTATTGTCACCCCTACAGCTATCCTCTCCACTCCACTTGTTCTATCAAAAGGGGCTCTGTATTGCTCCTTCATGAAATCTATCTTCATGTCTGCAGGATTATCCACAGGAAAGACTCTTCCTGGATCAGCGTCACTCGCTGCTACAAAATACCCTTGACCGATTGTCCTACTTGCTGGCTCACATGCATACCCAGGAATATCACCTAAGATAACATCTTCATATTGCCCGAAAAACATCACATCTGCCATCCTTTCTTTCCTTTTCCTCCTTTTTATAAACCTTTACCTATGATTACTATGAAGCCTTCTTCAGATGGTATTTTCTCCACAGCTCTTTAAACTTCTGCGATTTTTTCATTACCTCATCAACACTCCCATCAGCAACAATCTTTCCTTTATCAAAGACAATCACTCTTTCAAACTTGTGCATGAGATGCAACCGATGCATCGTTGACACAATTGTCTTCCCTCTCCATTCTTTGAGCATATTCTCATAAATCTTTGACTCGCTCTTTGCATCAATACTGCTTGTAGGCTCATCAAGAAGAATAATCTCTTTATCTTTGCTTGCTCCTATTCCCCTCGCTAATGCGAGATGTTGCCTTTCTCCGCCACTCAGATTGACTCCCTTTTCATATACTACTGACTCAAATCCTTTGGGAAGTTTATCAATCACTTCAGTGATACACGCAAGATTCGTGATTCTTCTCAGCTCTCCTTCTGCATAAGGTATTCCAAAAGTTATATTCTCACGAATTGTTGTCGCAAAAAGCTCAGGATCCTGCGGGAATAACATAACATTATCTTGCAATGACTTAAAACCATCCTCCAGCTTCTTATCATCCACCACAATCTCTGCATATTTCGGTTCAAACATCCCTCTTATCAACTTCAGAAATGTTGTTTTTCCTGAACCACTTTCTCCCACAACAGCAACCCTTTCTCCCTTCCTAAATGTTAACGACACATCATCTAAATGAAGATCACCACCTTCATTTCCATGATACGAAAAGCTCAATTTCTTCACTTCTATTCTTTTCCATCCTTTTTTTAAGTTTATACCTTTTATTTTTTCCTTTTCTTTAAACTCCTTTGTCATTTCCTCAACAGCCTCAACCGCAACCTTCTGCCGCAGGACATCGTTATACTTCAACGTGAACTTGAAAAACACATCATTAATCCTGTGAATATACTCAGCCAATGCTGCAAGTGTGCCAACTAACACTGTTTTTCCAGAAACAACTGCAGTAATAAGATATGATCCGATCACCACCACATATATTAACGACCCAAACAGAGTCAACATGAACCATTTCGTTTCACTGAACGAAACTGTCTTCCGAAACAACTCAAACGGGCTCATAATCTTTCTCATGATATCTGCCGCAGCCAGTTTCTCGACTCTTACAATAATCACTGTCATCATGTTCGTAAAAATGTCAACAACCTTCGCGGCTGCGCTATTTTCCAGAACGAGCAATTCTTTCCACCTTTTTCGCAACACTCTATCAAACCTTCCCAAAATTGATGCAAGAATAACCAACAAGAACAGCACCAAGTATGCAGCGTGCAGATTAAAATAGATTAACGCAATATAGGAACTCACCAGCTTTAATATTGCTTCAAACACCTGAAATGAGCTCATCGCAAACTCATACACGCTTCTTGATGCCTTCTCAACCTTGTCAATCGTATCACCAGAATGATGATCCATATGCCACTTCGGAGGCAACGCAAGAATCCCCTCAACCAAGTACCTCTTGTAATTCACTTTTACCAAGAATGCATTTCTCATTTCTGTTACCCGCGCAGGGCCGTGAAAACACCAAAAAAGAAGCTGCAACACCAAATAGAATGAAGTGATACCTAACAATAGCGGAAGACTTTCTGTTGTTACTCCTCGCTCTTGCACTGTATTCAGCAGCTTCGCAAGCACTAAGGGAAGAAAAAATGAAACTCCATTTGCACAAAAAAAGAGGACAAGAAATACCACTACCTTATGCCTGTTCCCCTTTGAAAACTCCCAGGTTTTTCTCCACAGAAAGATGACAGGGTTATCACTGAATGACATTCACTTCACTCACCTCTCTTCTTATAAAAACGTATCGCTCACCTCACCAGTTCAACCAAAGGCACGTGCTCTTTCTTTCTTGTCATCATTTCCATATCTATCCTCGCTTTTTCACCATTCTCGCCATCTCTCTGCTTGATAAAGCTCAGATATTCTAATGGAATAATATGAATCATCCTTCCTGACTGCGTTGTATATGTTGCGCCCCCACTCAACACATTTGACCCATCTTCACCATAATTAATATACACATCAATATAATCAAGCAGCCCCCCTTGCAACGCAATACGCTTTCTTTCATTTATTCTTACCAATCGCACTTTCTTCTTTCCCTCTTTCACGATTTCCTGAGGCGTCATTCTTCTATATATTTCTCCTTTTTTTGTTGGCGTTATTTTCACCATTGTTTCTCTTGAGAATATGTCATACCCTCTTTGTCTTCCTTCCTCAGCCACTTGTTCAACATCTGCTGCATACACATCAATATCAAGATCATCATGACCCCTATAGAATGTATTGAGTGTTGTTGCTACTGCTAACCCTCCAGAAAGCACCCATTTTATGTTTATACTTAGTATTTCCGCAAGCCGATCTAAAGAAGATTCTATCTGCCTCTGCTCTTCTGCAGTAATCTTTCGAATTCCTTTTCTTCGCACCTTGCTTGTAACTAGCGTGTATCTTCCTAAAGTGATTCCCATTCTTTGCATACCTTTTATTTACTTTATAAATATAGACTCCTCTCTTTATTATTATCATGATCTTCAGAAAAAAGAGAAAAACGCCGCGATTGGGATTTGAACCCAAACATCCCGAAGGATACAGGATATTTGCAGGACCATACTCTCATCTTTTGCACTCTGCATTCTCCAGTATGTGCTATATAGCAATCCTGCGCAATACCAGGTTATGCGATCGCGGCATTGCACAGTCGTGGAAGAATGTGCTTATTTAAACTTTTTCTCTCTTCACTGCATATATTTATATACAAGTTTCTTCTTTCTCTGATGTATGTCTATAAAAAGAGGGAAGCACCAAATAGTACTCCTCCTGACTGTCTTTTTGGTGTTTATAGGAGTCCTGCTCCTTACTTCTTCCCAGAGCTCATATGTATCAACTGGCTACACTTCTCATCAAACTTCAGCAGCAACGCTCGTCTCAAACCTTCCTGGTTTGGGAGTTCAGACGCCTTTAGGATTAGTTATTAAAACAGACACAGATTTGTTGTCATACTTGCAAGTTGCAGCAGCAGCTGGTAGTCAAACTATTCCACTCTCAAAGGGATTTATAAAGATTAATGGGCGATCTCTTCAATCTATCCTCTTCAATGACAAACTTCTTACTGTTATTGATGAAGCAGGCAGTGGACAAGCAACATTGACTTATACTGCTACGACAAGTACCGGTCAAACTCTTTCGCTTTCTGAATCGTTTATTATTGATAATACTCCTCCAGTCATTACTGTCCAAACTGTTACTCCAAGCCAGATTCAAGCGCTTGTTACTGATCAACACAGTGGGAGTGTTGTTGCTCGTGTTGGATATAGCATTCCTCCTGCACTAGATCCTCACTGGCTTGATGCATCAGCATACACCATCACTCCTCAAGGAAATGGAATACTTATTCTTATTCCTAATCCAGACCCTGCTAAAAATTATTATGTGATTGCTCACGACCCCGTTTTCAACGTTAAAAGAAGTTCTCTTTCTTCCGTTACTGGAACATCATCTCCAGCGACTGCTTTTGCCTCCCTGACGAAGCTCCCTCCAGTTACCGGGCTTGTAGCACTTACTGGCTTTCAAACGAAAGAACCAGGAACAAAAGAACCTGGTAAACCAGGAAGACCAACAGGGAATCCAATCTGTGGAAACGGAAAGAGAGAAGGCAACGAGCAATGCGATCCTCCCGGAGCGCACAACCAATGCGCCCAAAACCAAGTCTGTAACACCCAATGTCAATGCCAAGCGATTCCCACCTGCGGCAACGGTAAACTAGACTCTGGAGAACAATGTGAGCAAGGAACAACCAACACGTGCCCTGCTCTCTTCATCTGTCAGCCGAACTGCCAATGTAGATTAGGTGACTCGCCAACTACTTGGTATCCTGGAGCATACAGCGGCTACTCATACACTCCAATCCAAGCAAGCCTCTTCTGCGGCAACAGTAAAGTCGAACTCCAACTCGGGGAGGAATGTGATCCTCCAAACGCAGGACCACCACCCACCTGCTGCCCAGACTGCAAAAAACCATACACCTTATTCATCAAATTTATCTTCAGAAACAAACGTGAAACAGGTGATAATCTTGAAGGCTTTGCTTTACAGCTTCGACAGACAATTCAGCAAGCTCTTGCCGGAACATCGTTCACCGCTGCTGGAGGAGCAATTCGAGTCCACGTAGTTGATGAACGTGGAGAACAAACGAGAAACATCGGAAATTCTGACCTTCCAGGAATAATGGCTGATGCAGCTCGTGATCCTAATAATGTTGGTAATGTCTTGTTTTTTATGTATGATGACGTTAGGAATCTTGGAGGTATTGCAGCACATCAGACTGTTGGAACTATATCTTCATCATCAGGAGTTACCCAGCATTCAAGTACTGCTTTCCCAACAGCGCAACCAGGATATCCTCCTATAATAACAGTCATATCAGCGACCCTTGTTACTCATGATATAAGTAGAGGTGTGAATCCGTATTATAGAGTTACCCATGAATTAATACATCAGTTAATGCGAGGCGCTGGGTCTTCAACTACTGTCACTGGGAGAGACATAAACAATAATCCGACTAGTGGAGGTCATGTTTTTACAGATGGTAATTTAATGATACCTGATGATACTTTATCAGTAACAACTCCAAGTGGAACAATCATCGTTATCCATATGGGCTTAAGCCTTGAACAATGGCAAAAAGATATCATTAATCAAGCGTATAATCAGAGAAAGTGTCACGCAACAACTCCTGGGTCAGCTGGTGGTGCAACTACTAATGGATGGTTTGCTTAATATTTACTAACATTTTTTTCTAATGAGAACTAAAGATAGAATATTCATACATTCTCTATTTGTAATGTTAACTTTTTATATTCCATATTTCTCTAACAAACTATTAAATCTCATTTTAAGGCTGGATATATCAAAACCTATTTGTTTAAATTTAATGAAATTTTCCTTCCGATAAATAGATACTCTATATTGCCCTGATGATTGTTTATTTCTTGGTGCATAAGTTAAATGGCATTCAATATTTAATGATTTGAGCAACCTTTTCATGTCTTTAGCAAATAATTGATCTTTACTCACAAATCTTATTTCGGTTAATTTTTTTAAAATAGTTCCTTCCATATCAAAAGCTTGCTTTAAATAGGCTATTTTCACCTTTCGTGGAGACTTATATATCCATCTTGGTACTCTCATTTGTTCGTCTGATTTTGGAATTTTCAGAATATAATAAAAGAACCATGCTAACGATTTGGAATTTATGTATATTTGTTGTCCTGATTTATCTCTTTTTCTTAATACTGTTGATTTTGGTGAAAATAATTCAACAACCAAATCATTAAACAATTCAATTTTAGAGAGGTCTTTCTTTTGATGAAAATAGATCCTCATCAAATCTCTTATTAAGCTACCATCAGGCATTAATCCTGCCAATGAAGCTACATTCTCATCTAAAACAAAAGGGCGTTTAATATAAATTGGTTTTGTATTTTCAGAAAGATTTAAAGAATAGACATTGTGTACTTTCTGTACAGTAAAATAATTCTTAAGCTTCTTTTTACTTATACTTATCATTCTTTTATGTACCCTCTCGTTTTAATATGCCATTTGTGTGCATTTGACAAGTGTTATTTGACTCATTCCTGAGAATATACTTTTAAAAGTCCTACAAAACCTTTAAATATCATCAAATGGCCATTCTTATCAGCGGGGCTCCACATCATAGCGGGGATTTGTTAATCTTTAACAAACCGCAATAGGACAGCTAGGAGTGTCCGTTGGGCCCATAACCCAAAGGTCGATGGTTCAAATCCATCCCCCGCTATTTTTATCAATACTTATTTTTTAATTATACAATGAATCCTTCAGAAGCATGATTATGTGTAAACATAGCTAGTATTGATAAGAGTTGGTACTTGTCAATACCTTCTTCTGAGTCGATCACATTTGTTTCAAACATTGGTTTTGTTCATTCACAAAAATCTTAAGAACTCTTTTTTAATGTTTCAAACGGAAATCTCGCTACTCCAGAAGAATCCTCATAGTAGTACTCTCGAGCATATTTTTATAAACCTTCTCTTCTGCATTCCTTTTTCATGTCATTACTTCTTGACGTTGGAACAGCACGCGCATACAAAGATCATTATGTCGGCTTTGTTGCCGCTGCAGCAGACTTCATCAAACGCAACCTCTGGACTGACACTCCTTCCTTTGGCATTGTTCTTGGATCAGGACTGAATGACCTTGTTGACCAATTTGAAGAACCAAAAACAATCATTCCCTACGCAGATATTCCTCACTTTCCCACACCTACTGTCCTCGGACATGTAGGAAATATGCACATTGGAAGCATTCAAGGCGTTCCTGTCATCGGTTTGCAAGGACGCACACACTATTACGAAGTTGCTGATCATCCCTTCAATGTTGGTATGCTTCAAGTCGTGTTTCCTGTGCACGTGCTTGCAACACTCGGCGTGAAAAACTACTTTGCCACCAACGCAGCAGGCGGATTAAACTCGAGCTATCATGTTGGGGATATAATGATCATCACTTCACACAATGGCCAATTATTACCCAATCCTCTTGCAGGCCAATTTCAACCATTCACAACTCTTGAAGGGAAAACAGTGGAGCGATTTCAACCCATGAATGGCGCATATGATCCAGAACTTCGTTCACTCCTCAGCACATCGGGAGAAGCATTTGCAGACCATGTGCATGAAGGAACATATATTGCTGTTCCTGGACCAACCTATGAAACAGAGGCAGAATGCAAGGCTTTCCGAGACGGATGGAAAGGAGATGCTGTGGGCATGAGCACTGCGCCAGAAGTGATTGTTGCACGAAACAGAGGCATGAAGGCTGTTGGCTTTTCCTGCATCACCAATGTGATTGGCCCTGACGGCACAAATGCGACCTCCCATGAAGAAGTACAGGCAGTTCTCACTTCTTCAACAACCCGAGACCGCCTTTCCACTATCGTTCGAACATTCTTCTCCCTCTACAAACAAAGAAAACCTTAATTCTTACCTCTCCCTCTTTTTTGAATGTAAAATTATCTTATTTTAACCAGAGAAACCATTTTCTGTTTTCTCTTTTTTTCCTCCTTTGTTCGCATTTCCCCTCACAAACCTTAAATACATCCTCTTGTGCTACCCCCTTAGCTGCAGACGATCCATGACAGCAATTCCATCGCAACTTCAGCAACAAGGGCAGCACATTCAGACAACACAAAAGGGTGACATCATGGCAAAAGCAATGCAGAAGAAACAAAAAGAAGCAAATGACGATGACAAAAACGGAGACGATGACGACGACTCAACAGACGACGAATAAATAATAATCCTCTTCCGAGACTCATATCCTTGTCTCGGGATTTTTCTTTTTTTTCGAAACCTTTTTAACGCTCTATTCCTGACAAAAATTTCTTAAGAAGAAATTTAGTATTCTCTTTTAAAATAAATGAAATCTTAAAATTACTTTTCAGTAGTTACAAAATTTATTAAACCTTTCACCTTTTCTGCTTTTTACATGTGTAATAATAAACTTTTTTTAATTCTTTTTTTATCTGTTCTTGCTCTATCCTATTTTTCTTCTCATCAAGCACAAATAACAGGCTATCAAATTATTCCTGTTTATCAGACTGTAACTCTTCGGAATAATGCTGATACAACACAAGTGAATGGCCTTGCGACAACTATCGCACAGACTACCACACAAAGTCCATCGGATCCTGAAGGAAAGATCAATCTTTATTCAAACAGGCCAGTTACTTTCACCGAAGCTCAAACAGGAAAACAATTCACCATCCAAGATACCTGCAGTGTAACAAACCCTCAAACTCTTGTTGAAGTTTTCCACTCAAAAAACAATCAAAATTCTGTTCTTATTGGTGGACAGTGGACGCCTCTCAACAATATCGCAGGAGCCATTGAAATACTTTGTCCTGGCAACCAAAACTGCCAACCCTTAACAGGCACTTGCACCGTAGGACCAGCAACTCTCGTCACCAGCAACCAAGCATACCCAACTACTCTAGGGTCAGTACGCTTACAAGTCCAGAGCTTTGCAGCGTCCAATAGTAGAATAGCCTTTGCTACCAATACATTTAACAACGTCCCTCCAATTTCTTTTTCTGGTGAAACATCTATTTATTATCTTGATGTAAGTAATACTGTATTCCCTACTGCCACTTACTCTACTATTCTACAAACTCAGGGTAATGGAAATGAGGAAGGCCTTGAGATGGATGGAGATAATCTCGTTTTTTCTCAAATAACACCTCCCGGACTACCACAAATATCCAACATTTTTGTTTATCATTTCCCTACAAATACCTATACAAACATTGCGTTAAGTCTCCCACAAACTCCTTTTTTAGTACTAAATTTTAATCCAGATATTCATGATCGTTGGATTGTTTGGCAACGTAACGTTGCTCAGTTTATTGGCGGATTATCTCAGAGTAACATTTTTGCGTATGATCTTGGTCCTGACCTTATTCCATCAACAGGAGATGATGTAGGACCAATACAAATTACTAATGATGGTATTAGTGAAAGTCCTCGAGTATCAGGTGGCGTCGTTGCATGGGCAAATTATCCATGGACAAATTATCCTACTAATCCTAACCAAGGTCAACGTAACATCCGCTATGCACAACTCTCCGGAACTCCATTTCCTCCAGTAACAGTCATAGACTACCTAAAGAATCCTGCTTTCAGCCCTGGAACCTCCTCATATCTTAATAGTTATGCTGGTCCAAAACCAATAGATATCTATGGAAGTAATATTGCTATTAGTAGAACAATAATGTCAAGTAATGCTTTTGCAACCTCAGAGATAATCATTAAAACAATTGGAATCTCACAAGGAAGTAGTCAACCTATTTATACTCTTACTCGAGACCGCCCTGTTATTCTTCATGAGTATAATCTAGGTAGAGTAATTTGGGAAGATACTTTTAGTCAACCACCAGTACTTAGAGTATGGAATGATGCTACTTTATCTTCTTCCACACTTGATAACTCATGTATTATTGCTGAAAGATTTCCTAACTCCCCCTTTTATTTACCTGTAGATATTGTAAATGTTCCCGGTGTATCTAACCCAATTGTTTACTATAAAAATAGTGACCCTATGTTACCCACGAATCCTCTCTATAACTTAATTTACCAAAGAGAGCTCATGTTTTGCTAGTTCCCTTTCGAAACCCTTTTATGTATCTCCTATTTTTCTCTTTGTTATGAAGATTCCCAATTTTCGGATTCATGCTCTTCACACAAAAATCTTTACCTGGCATAAAACGCACAAGCGTGACCTTCCCTGGAGAAACATACAAGATCCGTATGCCATTCTTGTATCTGAATTCATGCTCCAGCAAACCCAAGTTGACCGCGTTATTCCCAAATACCACGCGTTTCTTCAGCGTTATCCTACCATAGAAGACCTTGCACGAGCGTCCCTTAAAGATGTTCTCACCTCTTGGTCTGGACTAGGATACAACAGAAGAGCCAAATTCCTCTGGCAAACAGCACATCAGATCATGACTACTCACCAAGGTATTGTTCCTGAAACTCTTCATGAGCTTGAAGCGCTTCCCGGCATCGGACCCTATATTGCTCGCGCAATACTCATCTTTGCATACAACACAAACGAAGCAACCATTGATACAAATATTAGGCGCATTTTGCTTCATGAATTCAACCTTCCTGAAACAACCCCCCTTCCTGACCTCTTTTCCTTCGCCACACAACTGGTTCCCAAGGGCAAATCGAGAGACTGGCACAACGCACTCATGGACTATGGAAGCACTGTCTTAACCAGCAAAAAAACAGGCATTCGCGCACTTACTCAACAACCCCCCTTTAAAGGATCACCCCGATGGTATCGCGGCACCATATTACGCATTCTCACACAACATGATTCTGTCACCCTCTCTTTCCTTTCTCAAAAATGCACTATTTCTCAGAAACAACTTGAACCTCTTCTTCACCAACTCCAACACGAACATCTCATTGTCAGAAACAAACAGCGCATCAGCCTCCCTCGCTAGCTTGCCCACTCTTCCTCGTCACAAAACTCCCTCAAATCCACACACCGCATATCAATCCCTAACTGCTGCAGCTTCAGAATTGCTTCTTCTTGCGTACGAATGGCTTCCTTGTAAAACACGAGCTCATACACCTCACCATACACCTCAAGCATCGCCCACCCATCCTTCTGCAAACGCTCAATAATAGCTGCAGTTGTTTCCAAATGCTCTTTTAAATACGTACCCTGCTCCCGTAACATATTCACATCGATGCTTTTTTTCCCCTCAATATCCATCTCCCAACTTGGCTTCCCATACAACCATAACGACAACTCAATCATGCTCTTTTTTCTCGTTTTCTTTTTAATAACCCTTTCCCACAAAAACATGAAAATCCTTTCTTTTATTCGAAACTTATTTATACCTCACAAACCGCCTTCACCCCATGAAAGTCCTCGGCGTTGACGAAGCCGGAAAAGGTCCGGTCATAGGACCTCTTATCATTGTCGGATACATGATTGAAGAAGAAAATATCCCAAAACTCAAAGATCTTGGCGCGAAAGACTCAAAACTGCTCCCCCATCCTAAACGCATCACTATTTGCAAAGAACTTAAACCTTTAGCACTCCAGTACAAAGTAGTGACTGTTCACCCACAGGAAATAGATGACGCTGTAGAATCACCCACTCATTTCAACCTCAATTGGTTGGAAGCTGAAAAAACAATTGCAATCATCGAAGAGCTCAAACCTGACAAGGTCATTCTCGATTGTCCCAGCCCAAACATTCAGAAGTATACCGACTACATCAAAACTCGGCTCACCTATCAGCCAGAACTCATTGTTGAACACAAGGCAGAACGCCATCTGCCTGTCGCTGCAGCTTCCATCATCGCAAAATGCGTTCGTGAAGAAGAGATGGAAAAGATCAAGAAGAAATACGGAGACACCGGACCAGGGTATCAAAGCAACTCCATCACCCAAAAGTTCATCAAAGAACATTGGGAAACGCACCCCGAAATTTTCAGAAAAAGCTGGTCAACCTGGAAAAAACAGCAGGATCACAAAAACCAAAAAAATCTTGATGAGTTTTCTGCATCACAATAACTTACTCCAAATCTCCACATCTTCTCCTCTCTTAAAGTGATCTCTTAAAAGACCTTCTTGTTTAAAACCTAATTCCTTATATGCCTTCTTCGTTTGTTTCAATGCAAGTGTATATACTTTTCTTACTTTTCTTTGTTTTAGTTTCCTTACCAATTCTATTATTATTCTCTTGAATAGTTCTCTATTCGCTCTAGGAATAGCTACCTCATCGCGAATTTCCGCAACATTCCCATGGAAGGTTACTCCTGATACAACCCCCTTCATTTCTTTATCTTCATTATACACAAAAAACTCGTCCTTCACAATTTCTTTTTTATGACCCTTTTGAAGGTACTCTAACGCCCATTTTTGTGTATGCTTCTTCATCCCTCTTGATTTCCAATAGGACACTAACACTCGTGCAACCTCTTTTTGTTCTTCTTTCTTAATAATATGAATACCCATATTCAATCTGGTGTAGTCCTCCTATAAAAAATTATTCCTCATAATCATAGGTAACCTTTATAAATAAAAACACAGCCTTTTTAGTAGCTATGACGAACATAAAGAAGATACACCTGCGGGGCTTCAAAAGCTTCGCAAAACCCATTGACCTCGATTTTGGCTCTGGTTTTAATTGCGTTCTTGGTCCAAATGGCAGTGGGAAAAGCAACATCATGGATGCTCTCTGTTTTGTCCTTGGAGAGCTCTCTGCAAAAAGTATGCGCGCTGAAAAAAGCGCCAACCTTATCTTCAACGGAGGCAAAAAGGGAAACCCACTGCAAGAAGCAGAAGTCAGCATCTTCTTCAGAAATGACAACAACGAGTTCAAAATAGGGGGAGATGAACTCAAGCTCACCCGCTCCATCAAACAAAATGGCACATCCACTTATCGCATAAATGATGAAGTGAGAACACGACAACAAATCCTTGAGCTTCTCGCAACAGCCCACATCAACCCTGACGGGCACAATATCATCCTGCAAGGAGATATCATTCGGTTTGTTGACATGAAACCCAATGAAATGCGCGAACTCATCGAAGACATATCAGGCATCGGCGTATTTGAAGAACGAAAAGCAAAAGCACTGAATGAATTTACTAAAGTAGATGAAAAAATGAATGAGGCATCCATTATCCTCAACGAACGAGACGCGTACCTGCGCGAGCTTAAGAAAGACAGAGACCAAGCGATGAAGTACAAGGAGCTTGAAAAAAACATCAAAAGCAACAAGGCAACATACCTTCACTACCAAGTGAAAGACCACCAAGAAAAGAAAGACGCAGTTGAAAAAAGAATTCAAAACCAGAATGATGCTGTCCAACACACTGAACATAAGATTACTGAACTGAAGCAAAAAATTCAAAACAAAAAAGACGAACTCAAAACAGTCGAACAAGACATTGAAACAAAAGGCGAAAAAGAAGCAGTCATGCTCCACAAAGACATCGAAACACTCAAAACAGACATTGTCCGCAACACCGAACGATTCAATACTGTCGCAAATGAAATATCCCGCGTTGAAGAACGGAAAAAGCAGATGTATACCACCATTCAAGACACGCAACACACCATCAAAGGACTTGAAACAAACACAAAAGAGCTCCACGTGAAATTGCAACAGCTCACCACACAAGAACAAAAACAAGCAGCACTCGTCAAGACCCTTCGCGAACAAATAGGACTTGGAGAACACTCAGAACTTGATGCACTTGAGCAGAAACTTGATGTTGCTGAAAAAAGCTTCGCACACACGCAGGAAAAACACCGAGACATCCTTCACAAGAAATTTTCCATTGACGCAAAGATAGCATCTCTTCAAGACAAGCTCAAAGGATTCACAGCACTCGACAAAGAGATGAACATTGACAAAACGCGCAAAGACATCGAGAAATTCGACAAAGAACATGCAACCCTCCAAGCTGAAGAGGATTCGCTTTACACTCAACTTGAATCCATTAGTGACAACATCCTCAGAAAAAACAGAGAACTCTTTCAACTCCGCGCCAAAGAAAGCGGCATCAAGGAAAGCGTCTTCGAAGACCATGCAGTAAAAAAAATCATCAATCTCCACAAACAAGGCGTATACGGTACTGTTAACCAACTTGGCACTGTTGATCCCCGATACTCTTTGGCATTAGAAGTCGCTGCAGGAACACGCATGAAAAATATTGTTGTTGCAGACGACAAGATCGCTGCCGATTGCATTACACTCCTCAAACAAGAAAAAATAGGCATCGCAACCTTCCTTCCCCTCAACAAAATCAAAGGAAAGCAAACACCTAGCCTGACTGGCAAGGGCATTCATGGCTCTGCACTCGACCTCATCCAATTTGAACCTCCATTCAAGAATATATTCTCCTTCCTCTTCGGCGGCACCATCGTTGTTGATGACATTGCAACAGCACGAAACGTTGGCATCGGAAAAATGAGAATGGTAACCCTTGATGGAGATCTGGTCGAACTGAGCGGAGCTATGGTTGGCGGATATCGCATGAAGAGACCTGGTCTCTCTTTCCAAGAAAAAGACGTCAGCGGAAGCAAAGAAAAGATTGAGAAAGAACTTGTGGAACTTGAAAAAAAACAAACTATCATCCAAAAACGAAGAGAAGAAATCAAAAAGAAACTCTATGAACTCCTCAAAGTAAAGAACACTTCCGAAGGAGAACTGATTAAGATAGAGACAACAACTGGAGGCTTAAGCATCAAACAACTCAAACAAGACATTGAAACACTCCACAAAGACACTATTTACCAGACATTTTTCACTGCGGAAAAAGAGCTCATTACCCTTCAAAAAGAAGTTTCCAAACTCCGCAAAGAAAAGGAAACATTACGCAAACAATACACTTCTGGAGAAGCAAACACGCAGGAACTTGAAAAGCACGAGCACAAACACCAAAACACACGCACAGAAATCGTCCAAATAGAAACAGATCTAAAAAATATTACACTTCAGATCCAGAACATCTACAATCCTGAGCTCACCAAAACACAAGAGATCATTAAAGAGCATGACAAAGAAACCTCCTCATTCATCAAAGAGAAAGAGCACCTTCACACCCTCTTAAAACAACAACAAACCTCACTCAAAGAAAGCGAAAAGAAAGAACAAGCATTCCAACAAGCATACAAAAACCTTTTCACCCAAAGGAACAAGCTTACCGAAGAAATTCAAAAATCTGAAGCAGCAATCACTATTGAGGAAGCGAAAATAAAAGACATGAACAATAAAATGAACGAGATTTCCATCGTCAAAGCAAAAATTAATGCAGAACTTGACGTGCTTGAAAAAGAATTTGACGAATACAAAGGAACGCCACTCAGAAAAAATATTGATCACGACAAGCTCAAAGAAGAGATAAAACACTTTGAACAGCTCATGATCCAAATGGGTAATGTCAACCTGAGAGCATTAGAGGTCTATGAAAACATCAAAAAAGAATATGAAGCCATCCTCGAAAAAGTTGCAAAACTCAAAGAAGAAAAAGAACAAGTCATTCAAATGATGTATGAAATCGAGAAAAAGAAAAAAGGAACCTTCATGAAGACATTTACCGTTATCAACAAAAACCTCACCACCGTCTTTAATTCACTCTCCACCAAGGGAGAGGCAAGCCTCGTGCTCGAAAACAAGGAAGACCCCCTGCAAGGAGGCGTTGAAATTCAGGTCAAAATCATCGGAAATAAACACCTTGACATCAAATCACTCAGCGGCGGAGAAAAAACCATTGCAGCACTCGCGCTCATCTTTGCCATCCAAGAGCACCAGCCAGAATCCTTCTACCTCCTCGATGAGGTCGATGCAGCACTCGACAAGACCAACTCCCAACTTCTCAGCAAGCTTATCAAACAATACTCCCAAACAGCACAGTATATCCTCATTTCTCACAATGATTCTGTCATCTCAGAAGCAGACCAAATCTATGGCGTGAGCATGCAAGAGAATGGGGTAAGCAAGGTTATCAGCCTCAAAATTTAACCTCTTCCTTTTTCTGCCTTGCAAAAAAGATATGCAACCCAGAGAGAATAACAATAAACACAAACAACATCAGCGCACCATTGTTCTTCTTTGCTGTTGGCTCTTCAACCTTTATTGGCGCATCTTTTGCAACAGTAAAAAAACTGCTCGCAACCTTCGTCTGCCCCTTATAATTGACCTGCACTCCAATCACATACGACCCTGGCTTTAGCTCACGAGGCACTTTTACTGTTTTTTGGAAGCTCATCGACTCTTTCACCGGCAACAGCTCATTTTCCCTGAAAATGCCACGGTTCGAGGCATCCTTGATGATATAACTCATATCCACATATCCTCCCTTCAGCCCCTCAAGAGATATATCCATCAAGATTTCACCCTCAGGACTAATCACCTTAAACTGCTCAGGAATATTTACCTCAAGCGAGAATGAGACCTCTCTTGATATTCCATTAATAATGACTGGAATCTCTTTCTGACCACCAAATCTTGAACTCACTGTAATCCTTCCTACACTAATTCCTGGCTTGTCACTTCTTACAACAATAGTAATAATCTTTTCTTCTCCTGGCCTGATCGAAAACTCTGCTGGAAATACCTTTATGAACTCATTATTTGTATACACTGTAAACTCATTGGTGATATCTCCCCTATTTTTTACCCTTAATTCCCTTTCCTCTTCACTCTTTTCAATAAGCATCACTTGATAGGATGAAGATACCACATCAAAAGATGTCCCTCCTTCTATCCCTCCGCCTCTTGCCCCTCCCAGAGAACTATCTGCCGGCGCTCCAACTTGCGTTTCATTTCCCGCCACCACAGTTATGCTTACTGTCCCTGAACCAGATGTTGCCTGCCCTGTCAACCCCTTTATTTTTATCATAACTGCACCAAAAAAAATGATGGCACACACTATCAATATCACTCCTATGCTCAAAAGCAGATTATTTGCTAGCTTCTTTTTTTCCCTTCGATTCATGACAATACCTTCCACACCCTCTTCGCAACAATCTTTACTTTACCTTCATACATTCCTAATTCTTGATTTGCAGGAACATCGGCGACCAGCATCACGCTCACCTGACCCCCTTCTTTAACATCCACTCTCTTTCTATCAGGACTCACAAAGGTAATACCCTCAACTTCTATAAACAGCCTCCCTTCCTTCTCGCTTACTATTGATATTCCCCTTTTAATTTGCGTTCCTGGAGGAGTTGTTCCCAAATACACCTTATCCTTATCCAGATTAATTCCTATTCGATCTCCAACTGTTATCACTACTGGCATTTCAATCACTCTCATCGGCACAACAAACCACACTCCAATTATTATTACTATCCCCAGCACAGCAACCACAACACCTTTTGTTCTCTTTTTCATAGCTTGTACTCGGTTCTATTTTTCCCCCCTTTTTCCCACCCATCCTTTTTTTTCACCCCTCTCAGCCATACCATATCAAAGAAGAGAAGCACACAAATTAGAATAACCATCATTATAGTTCCATTTACACCCTTTTTTTCTTCCTCAATGATCAACGGAAACTTTTTAACTGTTGTCTTGGAATCATAATACAATATTACTTGACCTTCGTATACTCCCTCCTCAATTCCCGATGTATCCCAGAAAAAAGAAATTATTTTTCTCTCCCACGGATCAATAGACACTGAAGGACTCTTGACAGCCTCTTTCATTTCCTTTCCTTCTTTGAACACCACCATTTCTGCATACAAGCCATCAATCCTGTTATTCCACCCACTTTCCACTTCAATGCTCACCTTTTGAATCTTATCTTTTTTAAATAGGGAAGTGACATTTACAATGTTGACAAACAAGTGCCCTACCTGGAACACTCTTTCCATCTCTTCTGTCTGTATTCCATCGTACACACCCTTTACAAACAAATGGTATATCCCCACATCATATTTTTCAGCGCTTAAGAGAATACTTATTTCTTCATTTTTCTCTGCACCTATTTTTCTCCTTGTTGTTTGCACCTGCTCTTTGAACTTTCCTTTCTCATCCACCACCCTTGCTTCTATCCTGAGGACCCCTACCTCATCTGTTCCTCTATTACTTGCAAGCACTTTTACTTCAATAGGCTCGTCACGATTCTTATTTTGCACCTCAACCTGCAATTCCACGAACTTTCCTGGATACGGCACTGCCAATCGCAACTCCCCCTTTATTGAAGGAAATGCGGTTATGCCTGATTTCTTTTCCACTGGCAATTCCCTTGCAATAATGCTTACTGTATGAATCCCTGGCTTTAATTTTGCAGGCAATTTTACGCTTAGAATAACAGGCTTCGACTGCCTTCCATCTAACTTGAACTCTTGCTCACTCACCCCTATAAAATCGCTTATATCACCATCAACACCCACAAACATATTCACCTCCTCATCTCGAGTATTAATGATATTAACAGTAATATTCTCCTCAAAATTTGGTGAAAACACTCTCTCAATTCTCGGAGGGCTTATTCCTACTGATTCGCTTGTCTTACCCTGTAACAAAACAAAACCTATAATGAATATTCCTATCCAGAACATCCTCTTTTTCATCAGTCTTTTATGCTTATTCTCTTATATAAAGATATGGTGCTTTATACTTGAGCAGCTACAATTTCCACATCCGCAGTATATGTTTGTGCAAGAAGATCAGAAGATAAATTCACCTGAATGTTAATATTAAAATGATCTGCAGAATCAAGAGAAGTTAAATTTGTACACACGTACGCAGCAGCAGCAGCCATTTCCGTCAATGTTGTGGTGAGATTTGCAGCAGGACAACCTCCTTCCCCAGTTGCACCTGCCCACTGAAACTGCGAGTTTGAATTCAAAAAGGTTGCCACAGGAGTCCCATTAATAGTAATATTCACATCCACATTCCCATCATTCTGCACCGTAATCGGAGCAGAATTCGCAAACGTGCTCGGCTGACCAGCCCACTCAGATGTGTTAACAATCGTTCCTACTGCCCCTCCAGTAACTGCACCGTTTCCAAATTCTACTGTTGAGTTTGTTAATGTAATTGCGGCAGTTGCATCAACAGTCACATTCACAATACCCGTTCCGGAAGTGGCGAAACCTGTAATGAGTGAAAAATCACCACCCACCTTATTCACCACATTCACAAAACCACTTATTGCTACTATTATTGCAATAATCAGCACAATCGTTACCATCCTATCAGGTACCTGCCTCATCCCTCACTCCCCCTTTCTTCCTCTTCTAGCGGAACAATTGTTATTGCTACCCTTCCAGAAATACTCTCTGCCACGCTTCTTTGCCTTATCTTCACTCCTTCAGTATGATCTTCCACCTGCTGCAGCACCATCAGCGTCCCGAGCAGTGAAACAAAAATGATGATTACTAACACTAACAGTAACATATTATTAGAAATAGCCTCTTTTCTCCCTTTTTCCATACTCTTCATACACACCCTTTTTCCTTTATATACCTTTTGCATCTTGGAAATCCTCTTTTGTATTCTGGAAACCATCTTTTTCATTTGAAAAAATCCTTTCTTTTCTTCCCCTTTTCCTCTTTATCAACCATATCCCATTTATTAAGAGTATTATTCCCAGTATCCACAGAAAGACTGTTCTTTTTTGTTTTCCACCTGTTTCTAACGCAGCCATTCCTGACAAAACCGTGCTTTTCATTGATTTTCCCCTTAATGTTGTTTTCATCTCCACCTCATGCACCATCCCTGAATGATGCACCTTCACCAGCACTTTGTAAGAGCCTTTTTGTAACGGTAACGTGTCAAAAAATACTTCCTGCACCACTTCCTCAAATGCAGAAATATCCCGCCGCGGCGTTTCTGTCTGCGCAACACGAGTTCCTTCCTTATCATACACCTCCACACCAATAAAAGCACCCTCCAAAAGCCTTCCTGCATGATTCTGCAGAATGATCTTAAACCGTGCATGACTCCCAAATATGAAATTTTCATCAGGAATAATGTCTTTCACCTCCAAGATCTCCTGAGACCTAAAGAAAAATTCCCTTTCTTCTGACGCTTTTCTTTCCTCACCAACCATTGGAGTGAAGATTGCAGCATATATTCCGGGAGGCATGTCTGCATTCCACTGAAGAACAAGCTCTTTATTTCCGTTCGGAGGCAGAGTCACTGTATTTGTCTTGAGAACATCTATCTTATTTCCCTTTTCATCATTCACCTGAATTTCTGCACTCACCTCACTCATCTCAAGAAACCCTTTATTCACCACAGGAATAACAAATGTGACATCCCTATTCTGCACATCAATCTTATACTCTTGAACCACTAAATAGTTTTCCACAGGCTGCAAGAAAATTTCAACTCCAGAAGCAACACTCACTCCAGCAATGATCCTGTTTGGAATGCCTTCTTCCTCAGGAACTTCTGCAACTACAATTTGACCCCGATACACTCGCGGTTCTGCATTCTTTGGAAGAGCGACATTGTACTTTACTTCCCTTGATTCACCTTCCTTTAATATTATTTCAGAGACTTCAAGATGCATATAGGGAGCAAGCTCACCACTTGCACTTACTCTCACCCGCATTTCTCCTGCAGTGTTTCTAATAAGCACTCTTCCCTCATACTTGCTATCAGGATCAAACTCAAAGGGTTGATTGCCAGGCATGACCCCAATTGCTTGCACAATTCCCATTAGCAAAAACACCCATATAATCATTAATATGTTTATTTTTTTCATTTTCTGTTTAATCTGGGTTACCTCCATTATCATCAGATAATGGTGTAAATACTCCAGTAAACGTGATCACTGCAGATGGAGAACCTGCAGGCTCATCTTCAGGTGTTGTGATATTAATATTTACATACACTAGAGGATTCGTGTCATTAAATAGAGTTACTGCAGTCTGTGTAACAGTATTCATATTTGCATACGTTGACGTTGCGCTCAAATAAGGATTTGACACTGCTTCCCCATCGCTCACGTTAAACTGATAATATGCAGACGCGCTTGACTTTGAAGTGAATAGGAAGTCATCAGATACAATCGTCAAGTTGACTGGCGTATTCCCAAGATTCTGAATGCCAAATGAATACGGCGCTATAAAAGGATCGGATGTATTTGTCACACCCAATGCCAAAGAGCCAAAATTTACCGTGTCATTCGTAATGTTAATAGAAATATCTGCAATGATAGACAAGTTAAACGAAGGGCTTGCAATCTCGGAAGCATTATCCCCATCTGAAATATTATCTCCGTCTATCGCGCGAACAGTCCAATTATAATACTGCAGATTATCAACAAAATGATCCAGATCATCAGGCAACACATATGACAAGTTTGTAATACCCTCTATGATGATCTCTTCACTTGGTGTACATGACCCTCCTGTTTCCAAAAGGCACGTAATGTTGAGAATGTATGTGATCGTGTCATTGTCTGCATCATGAGAAGGCGTCCAGGTGAAGTTAGGAGTGTCATCATCAGTCCTGTTCTCATTTACAGGACTCTCCAACGTTGGAGCACTTGGCGGCGAATTGACAATCGTTACATTACTTGAAAACACATCTGTGCTCACCACCCCATACTCGTCTGTCACGTTCACCATGCAACTCCAATTCTGATGCTTTCCCTGCAACCCTCCAGGACTCAAAATTTCCGCAATTTCTGTCCCATTTTCCACCTGCGTTAACGCGCTTATTGTAGTATTAAATAATCCTTCCTGGAAAAAGGCAGCCTGAATGGTTACATTTGCCAAACTATCCGTATCCACCACAATTGTGCAGTTCACGTCATCTGTCGTATTTGCAGCCATTGGACCAATAATAACTGAATCAACTCTTGGCACATCATTCAACAAGAACTCAAATGATTCAGAACCGGTTGCATTTGCAGAATTGTTCACTGATGCATTCCAATACCACTTTCCATTATATACATTGACAAGCTCTCCAATCTCTCTTGGCTCAAGAGACCTATTCCACATCATGAAGTCATCCATTTCCCCTTCAAAGAAATAAGAAGCTACATTCAATGCTTCTGAACCAAGCGTGAAATTCCTTGTTGCGCTTGTAGTAATTGTTCCTAATGTTCCTTCTGCAATGTTCATTCCATCCCTATATAAGACAACTGTGTTATTTTCATAGGTGACCACAGCAAGATGATACCATGTTGTGGTGTCTGCGAAGAAAGAAGTGCTTATCACTGTTGATGCATCTGTAATAACTGCAAGGTTTCCTGTTGCACGCGCAATTACAAATCCTTGTGCTGCAGCTGAATCATAAGATCCTATGATTGCTTCAGTTCCTGATAATGCATTTGCGAGCACCCACGCAGCAAACGTCGCATTCCTCTTCTCCGCACATGGTGTTGTGCACCCCTCAACAACCACAAAATCATCAGATCCATCAAACTTTATCGAACCTGCATGCACTTTATTGGAAGACCTATTCATTGCAGTTGTGCTCCCCCATAACGTTCCATTTAAAACATTCGATACATAATCATATATCGTTCCATTATCCTCACCCAGATCATCACGCAAGTCAAACCTGTAGACAAACTGCGGATTCTCGCCTGAAGAAGGTGTAAAAATTGGAGACGTCCAGTTATAGATAACATCTGTCGCATTTGACACACTCTCAAACTCAGCCAACAACTGATCATTTCCAGGGCCATCAGTCACGTTTCCTCCAAAGATGCGCACTATTCCTGCTGCCCCATCGGGATCAACATACGTCACGTTTAACGTGAAGTTTCCTGTATGCGTAAAGTTTGAATCATTTGCAGGATAGTTTAACGTTGCATCCGGTGATGAACTTGCTTCAATTGTTACATTGTTACTGCACAATTCCTCATTGGTTACTGTCTTGTCATGCGGCGTGACACACGCGCTCCAGGAATCTGCACCTGCAGTCATAGAATCATCCAAAATATTTGTAATATTCTCATAATAATAAGCAATTTGCTCGTCAGTTAATACCCTGTCAAAAATGTACAGCTCATCAATGGAAGCGTTGATTGCACTCGCTGAAGCAGGAACATTACTTCCAACAGTCAAGTTTAGCGCACCTCTTCCAATTTCCGTGTCTACCTGTATAGTGGTGTTTCGGACTGCAGTCCCGTTCCTGTACAGCTTAAACAACCCATCAGACCCGTTATTCATCGTGTAAGAGCTTGCGAAGTGAACCCATGTATCCACAGGAACAGCAGTCGTATCAGTCGTTGCGATCTGGAAGGCACTGTCATTTCTCGCTTGGCATGACACTATTTTTGAGGCATTATTAATAAAACACCCATATCCTGCTGTCCCGCTATTCTTATCCAAGATTCTCGGAAACGCGTTTAAAGCATATTCGAGATCATTAAACTTGATCCAAAACATGATTGTGATGTTATTCGTAATGTTTAAGCTCGGAGCATTCCCCAGATTAATACTCTTATTATATGGAAAGTCATAACAACTCCCCACCACACAATCCCTCACCCACACTGGAGCAATCTCCGGATCACCCGCACCGATTGTCCCATTATTATCATAGGTCGAATAATCATTGACTAAATTGTATGTTGTTTCACTCTCATTCGTCTCAAACGGCATATTCACCACCGCAACACTTTCTCCATTCACACGCCAATCCGTAATGTTCAAACGCTCATCAAACTCATCAATCTCAGACGTCTCATAATACACGTTCAAATCATCTGTTGTTAAATTAAACTGCGAGGACGCGTTCAGGCTAATACTAACGACTGAAGGAGCAGTGTTTCCAATAGACAAGGTGAACACACGCTCTTCGCTCGTTGTCGTATCTGGAGTCGCATCAGACACCTCTGCCTTCCAATAATACGTTTGCGTATCTGGCAACCTATACAAATCTTGGATGTCTGAATCATTCAGAATCCGCTCAATGATGATAAGCTCGTCAATTGATCCTACAAAACTGTTACTTCCTGTCTTTCCAAACAACGCAAAGGCTGCATCGTTATCCGTTACAGCACCTGCAGGCCCTTCTGTTATCAGCTGCCCATTCTTATATATTCTTGGCACACCACCAGAATCAATAGAGACTGCAAGATGTGTCATCTCATTTGCTGTGAAGAATCCTGTCACTGTTGTTGTATCAGCATCTAACAGCAGATTCAGATCAGCACTATTCTGCTGTATCCCAAACCCATTCCCTCCTGAAAGCTTATCAAAAATAATCTTTGTAATTGCACTCGTATCTGTCGCATTCACCCACATTGCATATGTAATGTCTGTTCCGATGAAACTATCATTATCAGCAAATGTAATATTCGCGTCTGTTGAATCTGCAAGCAGCTGAAATGCACCTGCTATTTTTCCTGCACTATGTGAAAAACTCAACACATTTACCTCTCCATTCGTCGAATTTGCAAAATCAACCACCGTTGTTTCATTCTCACTAAACTCTGACTGGTTGTTCAAGTGAAGTAATAATATCGTATTTGGGACGTTATGATATCGCAATACAGGAGCAGTGTAATTATATGACAATAATGTATTGTTTGTGGTGTTCCTGAATTCTGCAATCAAATCCTCAGCACCCACAGACTCATTCTGCGCATAAATCTTCACTAACGCAATTGTTGGCTCATTATCCTCCGGAGTGACATCAAGCGTGATATTCCCCCTCACTGTTAGCGTGGTTGCGTTATCCGGGGCGTTTAACGTAATGTTTGGAACAAGGAGCGAGTACGTTATAATCAACTCTGGACGCTGACTAGCGACTGCGTCATTCGCAGGACTAATTTGGGACGTGGTTGCTCCTGCGTCTGCTGCCGCTTCTCCATCAGGAGACAACAACCCTATTCCCCACCAGGTTAATCCGGATGTTAATGTCGCTTCTAAGTCCCTCAACCCGCCACTCGACATGTTAATAGAATTAGATGTGGATTTTTGAAGTGTTGTGTTATCCGCAAGAACTGTCCCATTTGCCATATCACTACTGAACTGGCAGTTTGTTCCACAAAACGTCGTATCTTCTGGCTCGTAATAATCATTATTCTGCTCCATCTGCGAGAAGTTCACCACATCATTCATTCCCGTGCCTTTTTGTTCAACGTAAAAAGTAAAGTTGATGTCATCAATTTGCGCATTTGCTGGTACTCCTGACACGTTCCACTCAATCGCTGAACGGTAGGTTAAATCATTTGGCCCGTCATACCCTATCAGAAGTACAGCTGTGGGATTGTTTGTTCTTGTGTACGGAGATCCTGGAGTTATCTCTATATGCCCATCCCATACAATATCCCGAAAGTCGAAACTAACTGTTGGGTCAATGGTTATTGGATACGCTAACGAGCTTAATTCCTCAACCGAACCAATAACACCTATAATCAAGGACTCATTTTCCTTGTACACATTGTACTCTAAGGGAATCACCCGAGTGGTGTCCTGAGCCACTGGCCGAGGAAGTATAAAGAGCACCTGATCAAGCTCATCAAGAACTTCAATCTCCTTTTCTGTTCTCACTGCTGTTCCTATCAAACTATCATACTTTTTACCGTCAATAACGAGACTTGTTCCGTTATCCAGCACAAGCTTAAACTCGACAGCAATTTCCCCTCCACCCGACTGGTTGTCTCTCAATTGCAACGCATCCTCTTCGAACATGATCTCTTCCTTCAACTCTGTAATAATGTACGCATACTTTGCCACCGATTTCTCCCCAAACATATTCTTATACTCATACCTATTATCTTTCCCCCAACCAAACACCGGGTTTGCACCCGAAAGTACTGTATCCTCTCCCAGGCCTCGCTTCACCAACCGATACGGGTTGAGAGCAATACTCTTTCCTTCACGAACAACCTTCACTACCTCATCCCCTCGCGGCCTTCGCTGGAAATACACTTGATGATCATCCCCAAGCACACACACATCACTTAGATTATTGCAATTATCTTGCAGCGCATTTCCTAGATATTCAAACTCCCCATCCTTCCTGAAAAACGTTGGCGCGGTAAAGATGGTGTGCACACACTCACCCTTGATGCACGTTCTTGTCTCGGTCTCCGTTCTTTCTGCACGAGGGTCAACAGGATGCTGCTGAATCGTGTGATTTGGCACATTGTATTTTACAGCAAACTCATTATACCTCACCTCATCAATACGCCACTCCACATAATCTACTAACGTGTTGCTATTTGTGTCAAAGAAGGTTGCATTTATGCCAGACTCCTGAGCAATAAACTCCAGATACTCCAGAGGATACTCATCAATATATGTATACGCGAGCACGTTCCTATACTGTATGGGAGAAGAGATCACAATCCTCTTTCCTAACTCATCCTCCTCCTCTGATGATACTGGAGGAGCTGTCTCATACTCAACCACCACCTCTATCACCTGCTCCTCAATTGTTACTGTTATATTATTTGCAGATGCAATCTCACTCACCACATCAGCAATGGCAGCGCCAGTCACTGCTCCCAAAGAAAACTCAGCCGGCGCATTCTCCACTGTAAACAACTTCACTTCCTTCTCCACACCTCCCTCAACCTTCTTCACCGAGATATTTTCTGCCTCCTCCGGCACCTCAACCTTTACATTCGTCGCAGGCTGAGACAGCTGCACCCTCTGCTTCCACTTCACTGGTCTATTAATTACTACCACATTCTCCAACCCTTCCTCCCCACTTATTGGCTTCCCCTCCTCTCTTATCTGATTTGCACGAACATCTGCACCACCCTCTGGCTGCGTGACATCCACACCCTTATACGTGATCGATACATTCGCACCCTGCGCTCCCCTCAATGCAAGTTCAACAGCTTCCAATTCCACAATCACCTCATCCACCAACACCCGCAACCGATACACCCCTGGCACAAGCTTTAGATTACATGTCTCTTTGCATGCCTCAGCAAACGCACTCCTCACCTTCTCATACGTAAAATTCACCTCATACACCAAGTCTCCTGTCATGCGATTAATCATCGGCTTCTGTTCATCCTGCACTTTTTTATTCGCCGCCTTGCTTTCACTCTCTCCAATGAATTCTTTTTGTTGTGTCTTTACTGGCTGCCCTCCAACCTCTGCAAAACCCACTGCTTTCTTTTCTCCCTGAAGCATATACCCTTCTCCTGGCTTCACTGCCCGCACATCAACCCACTCTCCCAAGCAGATTTTCAAATCCTTGTCCCAAAACGCACACTTCTTCAGCCGTGTCACACCTTCAGGAGGCGGAGACACCACTATTGACAGGTCATTTACTTCACCAGCATCCACTGCAAATGTCCTCCCAAAACTGTCACCCAACCCTTTTAACCCCTCATCATAATACACCTTCCCTTCAGCCCCTTTTGGCACTATAATCTTTTCCACAACCACAGCCTGGAATGAGATTTCAACACCTTTCTCTGTCTCTCTCCACTGCGCAGGCAGCTCTCCACCACTTGTTACAATCTTCACTGGAGCAAGATTCGCAACCACAAATCCTGTCAATGGCGATGGCTCTGCTATTTTTCCAGAAACCTCTTGATTATCATACACCACATACACCTCATCCTCTGACTGCAACAGCACTTTTGCAATCCCTTTTCCTATCACACCTCCTGTAATCTTCACTGCAGTGAGCTCCTCTACCTGAGATAGGTCAACCATAAACTCAGACTCCTCAGTCACTGCAATCCCTAACCTTTGAATAATTTTAGCACTATCTTCCTGTTCTTGCACCACAAACCCTGTCAATGAAGATCTTGCATCGTCTCCTGGCGGAGACACCCACAACGCTGCCCCCACAAGAACAAGCACAATCACAACAAATGACAATGGCGGATGACCAAACCCTTCAGGCAGCTTTACCCTCTTTGCTTGCTGCTGCAGATATCCCTGCACACTTCCTTGCATTCTCCCATCTTCCACGTGCTGTATTCTCACCACACCTCTTCTCGATACTTGCTTCACCTGTGCAGGCATGCTTCCATTGAACGAACGAATTTTTCCCCCCTTCCTTACTTCCTTCTTTTCCTGCGCAAGCCTTCGTGCCTTTTCCGGATCTTTCCCCAGATACACTGTCTTTACTTGACCATTCCTCAACCGCACACTATCATAAAAGTATGGTCCTATTCTCTTTCCTTTCTTGTAAATGAACTTCTTATACAAGGAACAAACCCCTTTTCCAGCCTCTTTAAAGAATGTATTATGTAGTGCAACAGCTCATTTATTAAGCTTTTCTTCTCCACTTTTCAGAGAAAACAGTTTTATTCTTACGCTGGAAGAAGCGTGATTGGCAACTCTTGAGAGAAACCTGCTATGGGATTTGCTGCATTTGCTGGATCAATTGTGACAACCCCTCCATAAACAGTCAATCCCTCAGCTCCAGGCACAAGAGGAATATTCCATCCCACAGCATTACTCCCTTGATTTGACAAGTATCCAATAGTGTTGTTTAATCCTATTACCCAGGGCGTGTTCAGCACAAGCTGCAACAAGAAGTCATCATTTAAAGGCACCACTTCCCCTGTCGGCAACAGAATACCCGGAGTATTCCCTAAGGACATCGCAACAACATACAGAATATTGGAATACCCTTCATGCTTCACATCAAATGACACAGAACTTCCCAGATGTGGACTTCCTATTATTGTTATGACTGGCTTTATTTTTGGCAGTTGATCGATTGGGAAGGATACTGGAACAGCTGAAGGAAAATTATCTGCGGACGACAGGAAGACATAGGGCGAATCACATACTGTATCATTATTTGCATCCACGCAGCTTGTATAATCATCCCAATAATTCCCAATGCTTGCATTATTCCACGCATTCGGAGGACTTCCTGTATCTGTCGCCTGAGGTGCAAATGCATTCCCGATAAAGTTATTGAGCACCATTCTATTTCCGGAAGCACCGCTAAACATCCTTATCCCTCTTTGACCATTCGCAATTAACTGATTATTTATGATGCTGTTATTGATGATGTTATTTGCTCCTCCACTTACAAATCGTATTCCATCCTGGCCATTATGAGCAATATTATTCTGCATTATCACATTTCCATTTCCAGAAAATTCGACGAGAATTCCCCTAAACTCATTCGCGTTTATTTGGTTCCATCGAATCACATTATTATTTGAGGATGTCATATACATTCCGTTTGCATCGACATTACTTATTACTCCTTGAGGATCCTTGTTTTCCCTTACCTTGTTCTTCTCAATTATGTTGCTATGGCTATTACTCATCCTGATTCCGTACCCTTTGTTACTTGAAAAGTCACTTTCTCTGACTATCGCATTTGTCACTTGCACCATATCCAGCCCATACCTATAATTATTTACTGTGCAGTTCCTCACCGTAAACCCACTTTTTCCTGCAACCTTAATTCCATCATCAACAATTCCAAAACCAAATCCTTGCAACACCGCACCATTACAATCTAACATCACACTATCATTCATCACGAAAATGCCCTGCGGAAAATCCTTTACTCCCGGAGAAAGGACTGTATTTTGCACCACATGACACCCATTCCTCTCATTCACACTACAATCCGGGTTTGCATCTCGAATTTCTACTGTCACGTTTTGACCACTCCACAAATTAGTAGCAGCCTCCCGTAAGGTTACTGTCACTGTAAAGTTTACTGCGCTTCCAAAATTTGTCGGCATCTGAAATACTCCTGGAGAAACTTCGACTAATCCTGGAGGAGCGTTGAACAACTCAAACGTCAACTGCTCAATTGGCGGATCTAATAGCAGAGTTTCTATGGTGAGCACCTCTCCCTCCTCTATCACCACATTCGTGCCGTTCAGCAGCAAGAATTGCGGCGGAGGAAAACCTGCAAACCCACCGCTCCCTAAAAAACCGATCGAAGGATATGGATCTATTTCTCCCGTATTATTATCAATCAGGTACGCATCGTCACAAATGTTATCAAAGTTCCCGTCCAAACATCCCTCACTTACCTCATCATACTCGCTGTAATGATTTCCCAAACTCGTATCTACTTCATACCATGTGTCATTTCCGCCGTTCAAATCAAGAACGCTTGCCCCATTCTCCGCAAAATTATTCAAAAAAATGGTGTTGTTAATACCCGTACTATTCACCCCACCACCAGAACCCCCATTCGGCTCCGCAATTTGCAGTCCTACCGCATTCTGCAAAAGCGTGTTGTTTCCAATAATGTTTCCTTCTGAAAAGCGCACATGCAACCCAATACTATTTCCCTCAAGATCATTCCGCAACAAAAAATTATATGGTGCAGAATCTAATCGAACTCCTTCCACTGCTCCTGAGAAATTATTAAACAACAAAAGGTTGTCAATGGAAATGCCATCTAACAACAACCCCTGCCCATACCCGTTTCCATTCACCCTATTGTTAAAAAGGAGATTATATCGCGAATTGGCAGAGAAATAAAACGCTGCCGCATTTGCAACTGCGCTGTTCTCTACCGTGTTATTTGCAATGACGTTCGCAAACGTGTTCAACCCACGCACACAATACTTGTTATTTATGCACACATTCCTCCGAATAATGTTCAAACTTGAAGAGAAGTTAATCGGCGGATAATCCTGGTTCTCAATGACTATCCCTGCAATGCTATTATCAGACAAATTATTATCCTGAATGAAATTCAGGGTTTGATTTCCATCGATATATATAGCATACCCATAATTCACGACATTACAATTCCTCACTGTGACTAACCCTACTTGGTCAATAGTGATGCCGACGCCACTCTGTCCTGTCCCTTCCAATGTTGCATTTCCACAATTAAGCGTGAACGGCAGCGGAAGCACACCTGGAGTAATAATAATCCCATCAGGCAACGAATAGATTCCTTCTGTAAACGTTGTTGAAGTAGAAACAGTACAATTATTTGTTGGAACAGAACCACATGGCGTTGCAGACACACTGGGAAGTAGGAGAATAAGAATACCTCCAATGATGAATAACAGCCCCCTTTTGATATTCATTTATGTGCTCTATTCTTTCCTCTCTTTATAAAGTTTATTACACAAACAGAAAATGCTTACTTTCTCGGACTAAAATAATAGGTTTGCGTTTCAGCGGCAGGCGCCTCTTGCTCTGTTTCCTTTGACTTCTGCACACCCAACACAATACCCAATACAATCAGAATAACCACAAGCACTGCAAAGATAATGGCAAGCACTGTCTTAAATGTGGCTGGCGCTCCTGCTGTTGCAGGCTCAGTCACTTGATCATCCTTCACGTTCGCATGGAATGTTATTTCATTCAAGACCTGGTTGCCCAGCATGACGCGAGCCAAAAACACGTAGTTTCTGGATTCTGCATCCTCTGTCGGCTTTACGATAATCAAGACTTCACCTGTTGAATCAGGCAAGACAGTCAAAAATCCTGGCTCCACTCGTGCTTCAGCCCACGGATCCGTGCCATCAATAGACACTGCGTAAATACCCTTTTCCTCACCAATATTGGCAATGCTAATTCTATAGGTTGCCTCTTGACCCACTTTCACATTCTGCGTTGTTGAGACAGGATTCACAATCGTGTCCACTTCCTGATCTTGCGGAATACCCACAACATTAATTTGCCTCGTTTCAACCAATTTGCTGTGGCCTCTGTTATAATCCGCTTCCACTTCTAACGTGTACGTGCCACTTTCTGCATCCTCAGGAATGCGCACGAGCAAATCAACCTGACCAGAACTTTCCTCTTCAAAGGAAAAACGCTCTGTTTCCTCATCAATTTCTGTCACCAATTCATCCAAAAAGTTGACAGCCTGCACACCCAGCTCAGGAATGCGCGCAGTAATCTTGATATCTTCCTCAACCTTTTCTCCAAGGTTTTCTAATCTGACAGTCACAAACAAGGGCTTTCCCGCACCAATCGTGCTGCTTGGATTTAAGAGAATGCCCCCATTCGGCACAAAACTCAAGCTGTGCCGCTGCTCGTCAATATTCAATTCAAATTCTTCCTGAATCTCATTTGTCCGATCAGAAATTTCAATCCTCAAAATATATCGTTCAGATGCATCAATATCCTCTGGAATTTCTATATGCAACGTCTTTTGATAGGTTAATCCTGACTCCACAGAGAACACGGGAGTAATATCTGACACTGGACCAAACTCATATCCTACAATCTTTGCTTCCACGCGCACGTCATCAATCTCATTCGGACCTGCGGGAGCAGTAAAGTTTGTTCCTTGCAACGTCACTTCAATATCAAGAGTTTCTCCTCTTTCCACATCAAGATTTTGGATCCCGCTGGGAAACACTTCAAGATCATTCACTTCGATCCTGATAAACTGAAAGTTGGGTGATGTTTGCGCTGCAATCAATCCTGCAAAAGAAGTAAGCATCACTATCACTGCAACGAATGATACTATCTTTCTTCCACTAATTTTCATTTTTTTGACAACCCCCACTTTTTCATTATTTTCTCTTGAGCTCTTTTTGTTGCTATCCATGAGTTGTAAACATTATATAAACCTTTCGGTAGTTAAGCAGAATCGCCCTTTTCGAGGCTTTCTCCCTCAGTTCTTTCAATATATACCTTAAAGAGATAGATCATTAACAAGATCAGAATAACAACAACCATTCCCCCCATGAATACCAATTGTCCCCCAAGCTCAGGATCTATTCCTGGCTCTTTTTGCTCTTCCTTCTCTTCACTGCTTTGCTTTTCCTCCTGCACGCCCTGCTTCCCCAGAGGGGAAGGAAGAGAGGGACATCCCTTAAACGTAAATTCTTTCAGCGTTTGCGTGACCTTATTCTGAAAATAGAGCGCTATCTCAATAGTATACTTTCCTGTAGGCTCTTTTGCAAACATCAATGGAATAGTAGTAGAGGCGAATTCCTGCGCATCAATTGCAAACAAGGGAGAAAACTCATTCACACCCAATGCTTCATTCAAGACTTGCATATGCACCACCTCATTCAATTCTCCTGCATTTTTTAATTCAATCACCAAGTATGCTTGCCTGCTGCACGTCAAATACTGGTCACTGATAAATGCATTCACCACCTCCACCTTATGCAGCTCTATTGCTTCTCTTGCACTTGATGATCCTATAAGCATGAATAGACTCAAACATATTGTCACCCATAGGATCCATATGCGTTTCATCATAACCCCCAACTAATAACTACTCTTAAATAGTATCTACATTTAAAAATCTTCTGGTTCACCTAAACCCATATAAACTTCTTTTCTTGTTCACTTTCCAAAACAGGTGACCTCATGATCGAATTACTGACAAACCCTATTGCAGCAGAGCATCACCCAAAAACCCTTTTCATCTTCACCTTCATCACTGCTTCTCTTGCACTGCTTGCAAGCATCTTCATCTTCCAGACACATACTAGTATCAGCAGCGTTGTGCTTATCACTGTCTCTTTTGTTCCCCTTATCTATCACCTCTTCCTTGCTGAAGAACGAAAAGATAAAACTATTCTCACCGAACGCAAAAGACTGGCACACCATAAAAAACTGATCACTACTTTTCTCTCGCTCTTCCTCGGCTGCCTATTCGCCTACTTCACCTGGTACACTGCACTTCCCCCTGACATGAGCAGCACTCTTTTTGACATTCAACTCCAAACCATTACTGACACTTCAACCATCACCGGCCGCGCAATTTCTCCCGGAACTGCATTCAGCTACATCATCAGCAAAAATTTTACTGTCCTTTTCTTTTGCATCATCCTCAGCTTTTTCTTTGGCATTGGAGCATTATACCTTTTAATATGGAATGCATCTGTTGTTGCCATCTCCATGGGCAATTTTTTCACTACACACGTTTCCACAGGCGGATCTGCAATTGGTGGAACATTATTAAGCATGCTTCGCTATTTACCTCATGGTCTTCCTGAAATGGCATCCTTCTTCCTCGGAAGCTTAGGCGCTGGCATCATCACTCTTGCTGCACTTAAACATGATTTCCATGGCACATTCGGCAGACGCATCTTTACTGATGGCATTATTCTCATCGTTCTTGCAAGCGCACTCCTTGTTATCAGCGCACTCATTGAAGTGTTCATCACACCTCTTTTTCTTTTCTAACTCACAACAATATGAATATCTTTTTTGAAAAGGCATAATTCCCTACGGAAATTCTTATAAATTCTCATTTTACACGAAACGCCATGGTCCTCGGATACAACGAACCTCGACCAACCGCAACGCAATACAGAACTTTTCTTGATAGATTTATCAGTGGGATTCGAAGACTTGATGTTTCTGGCATTGGACTCATGGGATACGGAAGTTTCTTTCGCGATGACTTCACCCCTGGCATAAGCGACATTGATGCAACAATGATTATCCCTGCAGATGTTGTTACCAACAAAGAACTCACTCGACATATAGGTATAGTTGTTGCTGAAGCGCTTGCAAACACTCATGTTCCTTTTCAACTCTCTCCCACAGACACAACCACTATTCGCGACGGCAGATTCCACACATACACTCAAGATTTTTTAGACTGCTTTGATCAACAAGGAGTTATTCTCATACCTCCAGACTATCGCACCCAGATGGTTTGCCTTCCAGAAAAATCAGGACCAATGCACACCGTGAGTCATAATCTCCGCCAAGTTCGCAAAGCTCTCCTGTTTGCAATCCATTATGATCGCGTTGATGCAGAAGCATTTGTCGGAAAATTTGAAAGCACCCTCAAAGGAGTGAGCAGCAGTGCACGCCAAATTCTCTTGCTTACACAAGGCACACTTCCTGGAGATCGATTTTCGCTTCTTGACACTTTGCCACCACTCTTTCCTAATGTTGATTTTACCGCACTTCAACGCATGAAACATCTTTACACACATCTTGATGAGCTTGATGCCCTTTATCGTCGTCCAAACAAAATACTTTCTATGTGGGAAGAGAGCGTTACCTTCCTCGAACAACTTGCACGCGCATACATCAGGAAACATCCCAAAACTGAAACGCTTGTGCTTCGAACTAGATCTGCAGCACCTGCCACACCTTCTTCTCTTGATGGGAAAATTGCCTAATCTTTTTTCTAAAAAAAGTGGGGCTGCAAGGATTTGAACCTTGATCAACGGGTCTGGAGCCCGCCGCACTACCGGGTTATGCTACAGCCCCGTAGATCACTTATGCACACCACCACCCTTATTAATGTTTAGCGTTTCATTTTTTAGTCACTTTTTAATAGTAAAACTTAAAAAGGCCTTTATTGCCCCTTACCCTATGAATAGAAGGCATTTTTTTACAAGAGCAGGTAAGACACTTACTGTTCTCACCATCCTTGGAGCTTCAGCAATCCTTCCTAGCTGCGGGAATGATGTGGAAGAGAAATCTCCTTTCGCCTTTCTTGCACGAGCAGGAGATCCTGAATTCTTAACTATCTCTACAGGCATCACACACGGCAAAGACCTTCAAGCAGTTGTTGATCACTGTGTCCTTATTAGTCAAGATCAACCAGTATCTCCCTCAGAGGTTCCTGAAGACCTTTATCAGGCAATGCTCGCACAACATCCTGAAAATAAAATTACCCAGATTACGAGCACTGTTTTATCGCGACCAGAACAAAAGCATACTATTGCACATTCATATCTTGCATACGCTCGCGACATCATCTCCTGGATGCACACCCAACCAGGATTTACTCATCTTCCTCCTCTTTCCCTTGAATTTTTCTGTGTCGGTCAGCAACGACAACAGCACGATCGAACCCCCGTATCTATTGACTTCTTCAAACTGACCCTCTATAAACCTCACTTTGCAACTGATACTGTATCATCACCTGTTACCTATTATAGATTCAACCCTGGCGGAAGCAGCAGAGGACTTGTCATCCTTGTACAATCTCCTGATGATCCTCAATCTTTACAGTTACAACAGAACGGTTTCGGCATCACCCTCTCTACTTGGCGAGAGAATAATGTCGAGTTACTCATCTCACCTCTTAGTGAATATATTCCCCTTCTCCTTAGAGAAGGCATCAGAACAGAATTTGACACATACCAAAAACGCTACGGAGGCAAAGTACCTCTCACCAAGGGATACCATGTCACTGATAACCTCATCGCAAGCATGGAATCAGTATCCGAAGCAGCAGCAGCACATTGCTTACTTGCGTATGTTGCCCAAGACCATATCAAAAAACATCTTCCTCCTGACATTATCCAACGCATCCGCACCTATATCACCAATGGCATCACATCCCATGGAAAAACAATATATAACCATGTACCCGCAGCATTCGCATGGATGGAAGAACAAGGAGTTCCTACAGTGGTTAACACCTATCTCACTGACAGCGACGCATTCAAAACACACCTTCTTATATATAAAGACAAGAAAAAATAACTACTTCTTCTCTTCACCCATCTCTTTGATATCTCCCTTAAAGATAGAGGCAATATCAATCACATACTTCCCATCTTCCAACTTAAACACCAAGGGAGAACCCTTAAACAAGTCCACCAGATCAATCTCAAACTTTCCCGGCTGCAACATGCGAATAGACTCCACATCAAGAACGACAGGCCTTTCCGGCTCTGGCTCACCCACCATCTCCAAGGCATCTTTCTCCATCTGCTTCTTCTCATCAGATGATAATTGTGCAGTCATCTGTTGTATGGGCTGAATATCCTTCTTCTTCATAAAAAAGAAAAAGCGACCACCGCACACACACCCTGTCAAAATTTCTTTCGCGCCATCCTCATACAATTTTGAGCAACGAACGCATTGATGTGGCATTATCTCCCTCGACGCGACTTCTTGTGCGTGCTCTTCCTTGCACTTCCATTTCCATTCTTCTTTCCAAGCGCTTCTATTCGAGGAGTAATGGTAAACATGTTCAACCTGTTTGGATCTCTTCGAATTTCCTTCACCACAGAGGCAGGACCTATCAATGTAATACCATCCCTATTGCCCACTAAAAACTTCACCATTTCTTTCCGCATCTTGTTAAAAAACTGCAAATTTCTCTCCTGCGGAAAAATCGTGCAAATCTCAATACCGATAAACTCCTTCTGCACCTGCTCCATTGTCTGGCGAATCAATAATGCTTCCTCCTCAGGGTGCAAGCGGCCCTGCATCAGCACAATACGCTTGCCTTTCACAATATTCAACAAGCGCTCAATCCGCTCATCAGACCCTAAATGCTCAATATCCGCATATGGCACAAATTGCAACGTCAGCATACCCAATCACCTCTTTTTAATCACCCGAAACAATGACTCGTAAAACTCCTCCATATTATGCCCCTTCTCCGCAGAAACGCCCACAACATCGTACTGCGGGAACGCATTTTCGATCTTTCTAATGTTGGACTTCTTTAAATCTGTTTTGTTTCCTACAATAAGCACTGGAATGTCCCGCGCAGCCAAATTTCCGATAATTGTAATATTCACTTGAGAAAATGGGTTCTCTGTTGAATCTAATACAACGACAACACAGTCCACATCATCCAACCACTTAATTGCGTCAATCACTCCCTTTGTTGCTTCTTTTGCCCGTTGCTTGGCAGCACGCGCACTCATATTCATCTTCACAAAATCCTCGTAATCAATCTTTGTTGCAATACCAGGCGTATCAATCAAATTAAAGGTCATCTCCTTCTCATTTGACTTGATATTGATGCTTTCTTTTACTTGTACTTCTCTCGTCTCATGCGGAATCTTGGAGACACGCCCCATCTTCTCGCCCAGCCAATCCATGCAAATCTTATTTGCAAGGGTTGTCTTGCCTGCATTTGGCGGACCGTAAATGCCCATCCTAATATGCCTCTTTTCTGAAAACAAATCATTCAGAAGCCTTTTTACAAAGTCGCGAAGGAATTTAATCATGCACTCACCTTTTTTCGGAACATACCTTTATTCCTATCCCGTGAAAAGCTTTTAAGGATTTCGGTGATTGTAAAGAAATGTTTGATTTACGCCTTACTTGGCTTAGCAGCTAACATTTTTTCAAGATTCGTCTTAAACAGAATTGCTACTCCTGTACGGATTCTTTGCTGACTTTGCCTATCATCCATTACTGGTATATCTTCAGGATTAAACGGTAATGTCTCTGCTTCTTTTAAAAGTGTCCTTTCATTGTTATTTCCAAACGTATAACACACACCATTTCTTGTTAGATAAAACTCAACCGTTTGAAACACAGGACCACTGCTTGCACGACCTAATAATTCGCTTGTCAGTATTGACCCCAAATACAAAGACTCTTTCCTCTTTTGTTGCTGAAATATCCTTTCCATTTCAGTACTCATTACTTGCAATGCTCTCTCAATCAGATTTGTTGCTGATTTTTCACACTCTTTTGCTTTTCTTTCTGCCTCAGAAACAAGCGTTCTTGCTTGATGATATGATTCTTCACCTTGCGCAAGTAATCGATCCCATTCCGTTTGTTGTGTTGTCATTTTACCTATTTCCTTTAAAACAAACCCCTTACATCAGAAGATGTTCTAAGAACTTGCACTCCTGTATTTGAAAACCTTGAGAGATACAAACAAATTTCATAGTCAATCGTTGTGTTTGGTCCATCATTGATCCGACCATGCTTTCTCTTCTTGTTGCTCTTTCTGCAAATTCTGTTTGTACCACTTCCTCCATTGTTAATGGAAGAAGGACCTCTCCAAAACATCTTCCTAATATCTTATTATCTCCTTCATCTATTACTCTTACTGCAGGAGTTGCTTCATATTTTTTGCACACTTCGCCAAACGCTTCCCTCACTTCTCTCAAGTGAGCCTCCACTTACTCTCTGGTTAAGCCGGAACGATAGGGAACTGGAGATACCATGTTTTTTACAAATCTAACCAGCTTCTCCCTATTCCTATTGATGTAGCTATGTCACCTTGAGATTGTGTTTGTACACCATACTTTGTTGCATGTCCAGGGAACCGCTGTCTAAACACTTCTCCTTCTCTATCTCCAGGAACAATAATTCCTGGAAATTCATATGCTCCAAGAATGTGATTTATCACATCATCACCAGTGAAATCTGCACTTACAAACAGAGGATTTCTTAACTGCCTTGCATATGGCGTCATTGCAACAACAATATGTCTTTCAATTCCCCTATTATTAGAAATAGAAAGAGAACCAGCCCAGTTTCCACCCCTTACTAAATCTCTTTGAACGACAAGGCCAACTAATTTTCCTAATTCTGTTTTTTTCCCTATTTGTACACCATCTTTACCTACAAGAGCAACAAATTCTTCAACATCACTATCAGTTGCACTATCTGCTAAAAACGTAAGCTTTCTCATTCCATACATTGCCGCTTGAATATTCATGTTAGCCAACCCCCTTGATCTTCTCTTTGTTCAACAAGAAGAACTTCCTTATAAAATTATCTCTCTTCCTATTATGAGGAACTGTCTCAACATTATTAACATTATATATCCAGAATCACATGCGCTGTATACTGCTTTCCTTCCTTTTTTAGTGAAAACTTGTGCAACGTTACAGCCTTCACATCACTGCCCAGCTTATGCCTCTCATAATCAATATACTCCCCCTCAATTGTTGCAGCCAATGAACAATCTTTTTCATCAATTTCCACCGCTATTGCACTGCACAGAATGCCTTCCGTATCCTTCATAAAAATGAGCTCTGACAAAAAATCATACAACAAGTCTTGTACACTTCCTGCGCGCAGTTGGATCAGCTTTTTCAACACTGGATGAACCATTTTTCTCTTGACCATCGTTTCTGTCACTGCCTCTGCAGCAGCCTCAAACAGTTCATTCAACGAAGAAGCAGTTGCCTCAAACGCGATATCTGCCGTTGCCTCATCTTGTAAGAACTTGAATTTTTTCATAATCTCATTATGTAAACAACTTATATAAAGATTCCTTTGCTATTCTATTATATGAAGATTTGGAATCCGAGAAAAATCTTTTTTATGCAACGAGTCAAACTACACCAGTAACTCTCATTATCCCTTGATATTTCCTATAGGCAATAGCTTCGCCACTGGCTTCGAAATTCCTGCTTTCTCTAATGAAAGCACCACTTCATCAATCTCCTTGTATGCATCTCCCGCTTCCTCTGCAAGCCCTTGCATGCTCATTGACTTCACATAAATCCCGCGTTTCTCCATGTTCTTCAGCAACTCTTCCCCTCGAAACTGCTTGATCGCAGCAGTTCGCGACATTATCCTTCCAGACCCATGCGCCGTTGATCCAAAGGTTTCCTCCTCAGCCTTCTTTGTACCCACTAGCAGATATGAGCCTGTTTCCATTGACCCACCCAAGATAACTGGCTGCCCAGTCTTCTGATACTCTGGAATTAATTCTGGATTATCTGGACCAAAGGCTCGCGTCGAGCCTTTCCTGTGAATTACTAACTTCTTTAGTTTTCCATCAATCTTATACTTCTCCACTTTTGCAATGTTATGCGCAACATCATACACTAAATTCATTTCTAATTCTTCAGGCTTTTTCTTGAACACAGATGCAAATGCTTCCCGAATCCGATGCAAAATCACTTGTCTGTTTGCAAACGCCATGTTTGCTGCACACGCCATTGCACCCAGATAATCTTGGCCTTCCTGACTTGCAAACGGAGCGCATGCCAACTCTTTATCATTCACTTGCAATTTATACTTCGCCATCGCATTGTTAAATATTTTCAAATAATCCGTGCCAATCTGATGCCCAAATCCCCGAGAGCCACAATGCACCATAATAACAATTTGGTCATCTTTTATGATACCAAATCTCTCTGCCTTTTCCTTATCAAATATATTTTCTTTCTTTACCACTTGAATTTCGAGATAATGATTTCCTGAACCTAATGTCCCTAATTGCGCAATGCCCCTTTGCTTTGCCTTATCAGACACTTTCTCCGGATCTGCCTGCACAATCTTTCCATAACTCTCACATTTTTTAATGTCATCATCCCACCCATAGTTATTATCGACGCACCACTTCACTCCCTCACTCATCACCTCAGTAAACTGCGCCTGATTCAACTTCACAAACCCTTTACACCCAACACCAGTAGGAACTCCTTTAAACAAGATGTTGACAAGCTCCTTAATCTTTGGCTGCACTTCTTTTAATGTTAAATTAGTTGTGAGCAAACGCATACCACAATTGTGCGTTACAATATTATTTGCAATAAATGTATGAGACGGATGATTTACTGTAAAATCATATACAAGTCCATTATAAGGTATCTTCCAAATTGAGGCAACCTCATCCCACACAAAGCCGTCACTTCCATACGCATACTTTTTAATGTACTCTTGAAAGGAAATGAATTTGTACGATACTCTTGGAATTACTTCCTGCCTATCATGAATAGCATGAAGAATATAATGTTTACCAGTATACTCAGTAGTTAACATATTGAGAATATTCGTTTGACTTTCTCCTCGTTCATGAAACCTTACTGCCATTTGTGTTGTTTCTTTTCTTTGCTTGACAACATCTTCTTTCCATCGCAGATAATTTGCAGCTAGGCTTGCCAGCCTTTTTTTCCGTTCGTTGTATTCATAACCTACTGTTTCAAAAAACCTGATAAGATTCTTTCCATTTCCATCGATGATCATTCTTAACCCTATTGTATTTGAAATCTTTCCTTTGTACCTATACCCATCAACAATTACTGGCTTCCTCGTCTTAATTCTACACTCTAACAGTAATTTACGCACATCATTAAGGAATGCCATGGCATTTTCTTTCAGATGCACCTCTTTACTCATGTTTAATTGCAGACCTAAAAAATTATATTTATTAATCGTTTTTGGCTTTCCTAATTCAGCACCAAAAAAGGTTGCTAAGAAAAGCCTTTTTTGCCAGAGTACTGCATTCATAATCCATTCTGGTACTCCGTATTCTTTCTTTGTTTTCCTTCCAAATGGAACTCCCAATGCAGCAAGAAGTATTGCAAATGCATTACTTTTTTTAATTATACTAAATTCCTCAAATACAAACTTTGATATTCCATACTTTGTTTTAATACGATGTTTCCTCATTCTTCTATATACCCTTGACACACTTAATCCTATACTCTTAAGATCTTTTTTAATCTCCTCTAAGTCCTCTCTTTTACCATAAAACTGCACAACTCCATTCTTATTCTTTACAAAGGTTAAAACACCATCACCAAAAATGAATCCTATTAATTTAAGAAGTATTGGAACTTGTGGAGAATTATACCTTAATTCTAGTAAATTATTTCTCTTTAGAAAATTCATAATCTGCTTTTTTGCATTACCTTTAGTTGTTTTTCCACATTTATCAAGCATTTTTTCAATCTTTTCTATATCAATTATTATTTTGGAACTTGGTTTTTCATATTTCATTCCTCTAAAACTGTTTACAAGAATACTATCATCTCCTGTCAGTTTTCCTGCTTCAATCATTCCTGATTTTGTTAGAATAGGGTGATCATTGGTAACCTTAAGCTCTCTTCCACTTTTAGTTCTAATAACATACAGTTTTTCTTTTTCCTCTCTTTTCATAAATGCTAAAAGACCTGTTTTCTCTACTCTTTTTGTCTTTTCATTAAATACATTCACCTCTGTTTTGTTCCAGACCTTTTCTAGTTCGTCTACTCTCACCCATGTCCCATGTTCCAAATAAATGCTACTACTTGGGGACAAGCAATTAATGTCAAAGCCAATTCCTCCAGGAGAAATAATACCCTCATCTATATCAAACGCTGCAACACCCCCAATGGGAAAGCCGTAGCCTTGGTGACCGTCAGGCATGCAAAACGCATACTTCTGAATTCCTGGCAAACACGCAACATTCGTTAACTGTTCGTACACCCCCCAGTCTATTCCATCAATAATCTTTTTCGTCCCAATCAATCGCGCAGGCACCTGCATTCCTTTCCTATACAAAGGGCTAATCTCCCACGTTGTCTCATCAATCTTTTTGAGATCTGGTTTTTTATCTGGCTTCTTAAACATATCAAAAGCAGCTGTTATCAGGTTTAAATACGTTTCTTATATAGAATTAGCGTACTCGTTTGACTTCTATTTTTGTTGGCTCTTGCTGCATCCGTTGACTGATATCAGATTCTTTCAGGTTCATACGCTCATAACCTGGAGGGTTGAAACTTACACCCACTAACCTCGTGTCTCGCGGTATCCTAATAATATACAACCCATCTTCCGTCTTCCCTGTAAACTGGGCACCATGACGCTGATCTCTCGTATTCGCATACGTGTATCCCATCGGCGTTTCTGGAATAATGGAACCTGTCTCAGCATCCACAAGCTGGATCCTCCATGCCACTGGAAGGTCTATGGGAAGATCAATAACTTGTCTTGCTAGTCTATTCACCTCGATACCTGATTCCTCAGCAAACATGTTTTGCAGGTTTCCGAGCTTCACCTGATATTTTCCGGAGAAAATGCGCGTTGCATATCCTGCATCTGTTGATTGCGCCTTAAATGCCGTGAATGGGGAAACTCTCCGATCCCTCGTGAAATTAATGATGACTCCCGGAATATTCTTGTCTTTCTGCACGTCAAGCACCCTTCCCTCAAGGTTTACAATAAGAGGTATATCTACCGTTATTGTCGTGTCTTGCGTGATAACCGCAGTCTGGTAAAAGACGTTGAGCGGAGCTTCTTCCCCAGGCATGTCAATAGGAATGACATATCCTGCAGGCATGACTCCTCGAAAGACAACACGCCCCTGCTCGGTTGTGCCTTGCCTCATAAGTTTGTCAATAAAAAATGGCGGCTTGTTTGTATAAATTGTGCTTCCATGTGGTTCTGAACGAGTCATTTGCGAACGACCAAACAGCATATACGGCTTCATCGTAATAGGAAATCCATCAAGGAGCTGACCATTGTTCATCACTTGCACTTCAACCGTTGCCCCTGCGTCAAGCACAATCGTTGCCAATTGATTGTCAGTCACTTCCTGATCTCGATCAAAATACACACAATATTCCGGATGCTCCACACACACATTTAACTGTGCTTTTATTCGCGGCTTTGGAGGCCACTCAGAACCAGAAATGCGCCGATCATTCGCAGGCAGCCTTGTTAAAGTGAAGGCTCCTTGCTCGTCTGTGACTGCGAATAAAGGTGTTGAAAGAAGATTGTTCCCTTGACCACTCGTGACAAATACGTTCGCTCCTTGGACAGGCACCTTTGCAAGACCACCAAGAACTACACCATGAACTGGAGGTAACGCAAGAAGTTCAAAGAGAAACTCATCTTGCAATTTTTCGAATGTTTCTTCCTTCTCTGGAAGATTTGGATCATCTGCAACAACATGGAAGTTATAACTTCCTTCGTTTAGTGCGAAATGTGATGGTACATTGGCATCAGTCCTGAACACGAAGGTTCTTTTTGCCTCCTCAATAAACCACGCATTATAATTCAACACTTGTACTCGTGCAGGAACTTGTTTGCCACTCCCCTCAACAACACGCACTTTCACTTGTTTTGGATCGTCCATCACTACCTGAGTTTCAAGCGTGCCTGGTTGAAAAATCACATTTTGAGACTTGTACAAAAACGTGTGATCTTGCATCTTTCCATTAAACACAACCCAGAGTTTGTACTCACCATATGGCACGTCAACCAGAAGATGTCCTTCTCGCCGTGGATCCCAGACTTGTTTGGTGTATTTTGTTTGTTGTTGATTTACTGCATGAATCACTGCCGCTTCCAATGGTTGATTTTGGTGAATAACACGAACACATAAATCTGGAATGTCTGAATCGTTTATTGGAGCGCTTGGTTGCGGCTCTGGTTGTGGTGGTGCAGGCGGCTCAGCTACTTCCTTTGGTTCAACAAAGGGGAGAGTAGTAATAGGAGCACTTGGTTTCTCAAGCTTTGCTTCCTGGATAAAAGCAGGCTCCTCTTGAAGAATAGATTCTAACTCTCCTGATTTCGAAGGACGCGAAAGCCAATAGCCGAGCATCCCTGCTGCTAACAACCCTCCAAGAGTACTAAGGATATACCGTGCTCTCATTTATTGCTCTCTCTTCAATACGATTTATAAAATATACCCTTTTCAACTCACTTCTTACACGTGTTCAATACGCAATCGTTCGCGTGCGATGATAGGGCTTGTCATCCGGAGATTTTTGCTGCCCTTTCAACCACAGCCATGAATCAATGCCTCGTGCAGTCAACTGAGAGAATCTCGGTTGCAGTATGCGCTTCATCCGTTCAATCGCCCATATTTGACTTGCTCGAATTTCTATTTCTTCCGGACTCTTGTGCGGAATCTCCATTTTTGCATCCACTTTTTCTGCTAACGATGCATTATACTCAAGAATTCCTAGCTTTCGCAAGACCTGCGGAATCTTGTAATCTGCAACTGCAGTTAATTGTTCAATGCTTCTGAACTTTCCAAATCCATCTCCTTTGAACGCGTAACAGAGATCACCCACTGCAAGCTGCGCCCGCTTGTGAAAGTACACTCTTCGCCCATTGTATACTGCATCATCACAATAAGATGGGAAATCTCTGGTAAGCAAATCTACTAGTTGCAACGCATCTCCATTCGCAGCTGCGACTACATAAGAAAAACGATAGTTATACTTTATTCCCATCTGATGACCAACTTCCTGAAGAATTCCACATCTTTCCTCAAACAATGGAATGTGATGCTCTTCTCTTAAAATGTGTGCAACATCATCCTTTTGTATTGTTTCCAAATATCTTGGATCAAGTATAGGAATTCCTTCTTCCATTGCCCGACGCAATGACGCGATCATGCCCCACGCGCCATCAAGCTTCTTTCCTTGATGCGTCATGCTCCACTTTTGCTCTCCCCAATAACAAAAGTTTAATGCGTTCAGCACAATTACAAATGCAAGCTCTGTTTCATCATTTCCCCTCTGCCAGGTAAACGGAGCAGCATCTATCCACGTTTTGGTATCTTTTGTGGAGAATTCTGCACACACTTTTTCCATTGCAGCATCATTAATCTGCACATGCTTTGCTTCTGCAACGACACTCTTCGTTGTTTCGAGCACTTTATTCATACAGAAACCAGTTGACTTTATGCTCTTTAAATAGATTGCTCTCCCTTTGCAATAATGACATTCCCCATGGCATCAAATACCAGCTTGACAATACTTCTCAGATGAAAAAGAACTCTTATTTGTTCAGGATTTTTTATCTGCTTTAACAGATCATCCATGTCCCTTGCATCATTATTATACTTCTTATAAAAAAATTCTAGCTTTTCGAACGAGAACCCATAGAATAAATGATAGAACTGTTCGAGCACTTCTTTCGCAACCTTTACTTTAGGAATAAGCTTTTCATCAAGAATCATCTTTTGCTGCATGACATATTTACACATATCCTTATATTCATCTCCAATCCTCTCCATCTGCTCAATCACATGATACACTGCATTTGCCTTTTTCATTTGCTGCACGTTTAACACACGGCGACAAAAATCTGCATACCTGTTAATGCTGTCATCCCTTGTAATAATGGTGTTGACTGCAGCAACCTTCTTTGCATCCATCGCATCCACACATTCTTCTGCAGAGCACAAGAGAAACAAAAACAATCTTTTGAGCATATGATCAAATTCATTTGGTTCTAATTTTGATATTTGCTTCATTACCACCTTTCCTTTTGTTTGCTCAATAATTTCATAGCCGATACACGTCTTTTTCAGGACTTGATAGATTGTTTCTAACTGCTTTGGAGAGGAAATATGTAGTGTCACTTGATCATAGCCCTGCTTGTACAACGCACCAATGACGCGATTTACACCCAACTCAAAATCCTTCATGTCCAGAACGATGCTTCTCTCCTCTTCCTTGAGAGGCGTGCCAATCATCAAAACGCCTTCCTTTTCCTGCACTTCTACTTCATCACCCTTCTTAATATTCCATTGCTTCACCCACTTGCTTGGCAAGGACACCATTAATGATGACGGACCAATCAGCGCAACCTTTCGTTTCATCTTTTGCGTGTGTTTCTTTCTCCTTCTTAAAGCTTTCCAAAAAATACTAATATTATAACTTATTATTATAATATAAGGATAAAATATATATCATTCTCTTCTAGCTTATTCTGTATCACATTGGAGGTTAAACCATGACATCCTATCCCCTTCCGAAAAAAGAACTGCTCATTATTTCCCATCTCCGCAATAACGCGCGAATGAGCCTGACACGTCTCTCGAGAGAAACAAAGGTTCCTGTGTCCACCCTCTTTGACAAAATCAAGCAATATCACGGCTCCTTTATCCAGAAGTATACTGCACTCATCAATTTTCAAGCATTCGACTTTCACGCACGGGCACACATCATCATTAAAGTAAACAAAAATGACCGACAAAAACTCAAGGAATTTATCTTACATCACAAACACATTAACTCTGCGTATCGCATTAATAATGGTTATGACTACCTCATCGAATGCGTTTCTGAACACATCAAAGAACTGGAAGACTTCATCGAAGAACTTGAACAAAAATTTAGAATAGAAGCCCTCCATGTCTATCACATCATTGAAGACTTGAAACGAGAAGCCTTCCTCAGCAACCCCGCCTATCTCGAATATATCACTCCGGAGCATACAGAAAAACCTCTTCCTCCTTGATACGATTACTGCTTTAATGGCACTAAGAATCCTGACTTGTAATAATCTTTGATTCCTGCAAGAATATCAAACTTCGGAACAAACCCAATCAGGTCCCTTGCACAAGACATGTCACACTCGGTGTGATCCTGATAGTTTCCCTTGAACGGATTTTGCATATACTCTGGCTTTCTGTTCAGATTAAGAACTGCATTCAAATGCTTCACAATATCATTAAACGTTGTTGGCATTCCAGAACCACAATTCACCACACAGCTCTCCTTTGCCCTTGCCGCAAGCATGTTTGCACTCACCACATCTTTCACATACACATAATCACGCCTTTGCTCACCAAACTCAAACATGCGCGGATTGCCTTGTAGCATCTGCTGCGCAAACTGATAAATCATTGTTGCACGCTTGCCCTTATGATTTTCTCTTGGTCCATACACATTACAATATCTTAAACCTATAAGCTTCACCTCAGGATGCTCCTTCGCAAGCTTGGCCGCGTAATCCTCAACCAACTTCTTTGATTCTGCATACGGCGTGTTTAAATCAAAAGGAGTGGCATTCTCTTTATACGGCGCGGGATGCCTGCCATACACTGCTGTCGAAGACGCAAACACGATCCGCTTACATCCTTGGTCAATCACATACTGAAAGAGCTTCTTTGCTGACTCTACATTCGCACGCAACATCTCATTCCTGTCCAGATTTCTCGTATCATTCAAAGCTGCCTGATGAAAAAGAACGTCTACCTTTCCAATCGCATCCCAATCAATCCCAATAAAGCTCGGATGCAGATGCTTGCCTTTAAACGTGGACAAATACTGCTCAGACTCATTTCCTGTAATAATGACCTGATGCCCCTCATCTTGCAGATGCAAGGCTATGTTTGACCCAATAAACCCTGTGCCACCTGTAACCAAACACTTCATCTTTGATGAACCCCCATCCCTATCCGCGTTCTTGCCCCATTCCTTTTAAAAACCTTGTTATATTTATTCTATTAGGAGTGGAGCGTACAACGACTTCCCAACATACTCCCTTAACCCCGCTCTTGCCCCTGGATCTTCTTGGCTGAGAATATCCAACACTTCTCTCATAAAGAAGCGTGCACGTTCCACCTTCCCCTGCGCAAGCTTACTCCCTATCTGACACACAAAATTATGTACTCTCTCAGCCACCCACGTCTCTCTCAATGCACTTGCCTGCAATCTTCCATCAGACACTTCTTCTACTCGGCCCCGATGATACTCCGCAAGCCTTTCTGTATTAAGCCCTCGTAAACAAGGATCATCAAGCAAACATACAACATCCAACGACGGAGAAGCAATCGTAGCCTTTTCAAAATCAATCAAGGTCCCATCAACCAACGCGTTTTCCGGATACGCGTCACCATGACAAAAACTGTCCACCGTTACCTTTCTTCCCGTTCCCCGCATCCTCTGTTGCAATCCCCTATACGCTTCCCAAAACACACCCAGGCTTTCATTCTCCCCTATTCTGCTTACAAATCTCCTTTGCACTTCCCTCTCGTGATCATACCTCTTTAGTCGCACTGGCGCGTATGGCTTTCGCGCATCCTGTATCTTTATCACTCCACCCCTATCATCCACGACCATGCTCATCGTCACTATGGCATGCATCAACGCTTGCGACTCAAGAACTCTCCTCACTGCATCTTCCTTCTCCCGAGGATCTTGCATACTCCTTAATGCTTCATCCAACGATTTCTCTCGACGCCTCCGAACAATGTAATACACACCCCCATTCACCTCTGCAACGCCTAACGGTTGCGCAACCCTCACCTCATCAGCCAATGATGCAGTTGCAGACTTTACCAACTGGTATACTGCTCCTGTTATTCTGTACTCATCAACCATCCTCCCATCGCCTTTCTTGAAAACAAACATGTCTTTGAAGAACCTCTCTGACGTCACTTCAAGCACCTCATTCCGCGTCGCACCGATCTTCTGAAACACAAATTGACTATTACTCCAAAGCATTTGCACCACCTTCCCCCATTGCTCTTTTGCCCTCTCGTCCTCTCCCACCAGCGTTAGCAAATGACTGTACAAGCATGCTACCTCCACTTTATGATCACCTTCACGACTGATCGCTTTCTCAAACAAGGACATGGACCGCTTTCTCGCCCCACACCGCATATACTCCACTGCATGGTACAGAAGACTTCCCACCCTCCCCTCCTGATCATCCTTCCTCCTTATGAGAGGACCTATTACTCTCGCTAGAGCACCCGCAATCGCGCCAACGTCTGGCAATTTGTACTTGTACTCACGCTCAATATCAATCAGCTTCATTCCTTTCCTCACCGCACTATCATACTCTCCTGCTGCAAAATCACTTCTTACCTCATCCTTTAAACACTCCACCAAATCACCCCCATTCACCGCCTGAATGAACTTCCTATCCGCTTCCCTATACTTGCCATCATCTCCAGAGAAATAATAAAAAAAACTTCTGAACAATTGCTTGCATGAGGCTGGAGAAAAAAGATTATACCATAGTATTGTGTGCATTGTCAGAAACCCCAGCATTATCTTTGCTACACCCTTCAAGATCAGTTGCGCATCATTCACAAACACCGGATGCACAGCCTCTTCGTACGCTTGTCTGTATCCAAGGAGTTCTCCCACTGCAACGCAACTTCCCCCGACAAGCCCACCAATAAGCGCCGCTCTCCTCTTCTGCCTCTTCACCTTTTGAGATGCAGCTATTAGATCTCTATTCAAAAGATCTTCAAGCCCCATAGTCACTCTTCAGCAGCATGAAACAGCCTGCAGCAATAATTGCTCCAATCACAAACCCTATCACAAAGGGCACAAAAGAGGTTGCATCCTCTTTCTCTTTTGGTTTTTTATCTTCCACTTCCTCCTTCTTCGTTTGCGGAGGCGCGCTTGGCGCTGCAGGCGGCGCTGACTGCTGATTCTGATTGGCATTTTGATTATTCTTCTGCGCATTATTTACCTGATCAAGACCATCACACAAGCCATCATCATCGCTGTCCACATCACACCCATTGCTGTCCACATCACAGCCTGGTAATGTACCTAGACAATCATCGACATCATCATTCACGCCATCTTCATCATCATCAACTGGCTCCTCAACTGCTTCCTGAATTGTAACCTTAAATTCAAAAATATCTCCATGAAAACCTGTACCCTCATCATCACCAGACGCCTTCACAATCACATCATAGGTATCTGCATCATCACTATCAAAGGTTATCTCCACACTCTCCTCATCTTCCTCCTGCGGATCAATATTGGCAATGGCTGTTTCCTCATCCTCAATGTCTTCAACCTCCATCGTGACAACCACTTCCGGAAGCGACAAGCTCGTGCTATTCCCAAACCTATTCTTCACTCTAAACTGGAACTCAAAATCTTCTTCTGCAGCAACTGTTATTGTGGAATCACTCCCAATATTTGATATTGAGCCATCTGGCTTGATCAATTCCACCTTCACAATTTGAATCCCATTCTTAATCTCTAATGAGATATCTAACGAATCCGAATCTGTTGTGGAACCATCTTGACCACTAATGGATACCGTGCCAATATCAAACCTCTTTTCATCAAGCTCCTCATCCACTGCATCAAAATCCTCAGGAAT
>ERZ1292623.119-Hain-H51-01um-R1-119-length-87120-cov-11_pt1 | contig 87120 bp, 114 predicted proteins | sample MGYA00564398_ERZ1292623 | MGnify/ENA primary metagenome ERZ1292623 (study PRJEB36523, sample SAMEA6512633) | groundwater metagenome | collected 2019-01-07 | study: AquaDiva: Metagenomics assemblies of 32 groundwater samples
ATAACAAACCTTGATTATGTTGTCAAGGGATACCTGTTCAGTTGTCCACACCTTGACAAGTGAAGAAAAATGTGCTATACTATTTAGGCAGATTGTGAAAACAATTCGCACATTCGTGAGACAGTCACGCGGACGAGGCTTTGGCACGGTGTGAATCCGTGATGGGTAGCGAGCGGCGTGATCTGTCAGGCGGTGTTAAATAATAAAATATGGAAAAAACATACAAAGTCTTAATCATCTCAACCTTTATTATCTCTGTCTTTTCCCTAGGTAAATATTTTTATAAAGTTTGGCCTAGATACGAGATAAGAGAGTCTATTATTAACTCCAATGTTAGTATTTACGATTTAAGTACCTGTGTTTTAATGTCGTTAGACAAACAAAATTTAAGCTGTTTTTGTGAAAAGACTCAGAAGATAGCAGAACCAAAAGTTCCTCTAAAAAAAGGAGAAATTTACATCTCCCAAATTACAGGTTATACAGAAACCTGTTATATAAAAGAGAAAATTAAAATAAACTAGTATGGATGACAAAGAAAAAGCCATTGAAACGGCTCTTAAAGATATTAATAAAAAATATGGCACGAATACCGTTATTCAGCTTGAAGATACTGAATTTAAAATTGAAGCCATACCAACTGGAAGTCTTGCGCTTGATTATGTTTTCGCATGTGGTGGTATCCCAAGGGGGAGAATTATTGAGATGTATGGTGCCGAAGGGTCTGGGAAAAGCACATTGGCGTACTTTATCGCAGCTCAAGTTCAGAAACAAGGTGGTAAAGTCGCGTGGATAGATGTAGAAATGGCTTTTGACTCTGACTACGCAAAGAAAATTGGCGTTGAGGTTGAGACCTTGTATATGTCCCAGCCAGAGAACGGAGAGCAGGCTTTAGACATCGTAGATAAGATGGCCTCGACTTCAGCGATAGATCTGATTGTGCTTGATTCAGTAGCAGCGCTTGTGCCGGAAAAAGAATTAGCCGGCGAATTTAAAGATGCGGAGATGGCGCAGACCGCGCGCATGCTTGCCAAAGCTATGAGGATGTTAGCTGGTAATATTTCAAAAACAAACACAGTGGTTATTTTTATTAACCAGCTCAGAGAAATTTTGAATGTCACTTGGGGTCCAAAGACTAGAACTCCCGGCGGTAAAGCGCTGAAGTTCTTTTCCTCAGTTCGATTAGAAATACGTCGAGGTAAATTATTTAAAAACGGTGATGAGGTAATCGGGAATGAAATGATTATTAAAGCTATTAAGAACAAGGTTGGCATGCCGTTTAGGAGCGCCAGCGTCAACCTGTTCTATGGCAAAGGTATAGATTTAAACGCAGAGATTTTTGGCTTAGGGGTCAAAACAAATCTGATAAAAAAGATTGGGGTTACTTACTTCTTTGGAGATGAAAGACTAGCTGTCGGGCAAGATGCTTCATCTGAATATATAGGCCAGCATCCGGATCTTGCTAAGAAGATACGTAAGGCTTTAACAGAAATTGATTTAGCTCAATATGACAGCGTACCGAATACAACCGCAGTATCGACCGAAGAAGCGAGCGAAGATTAAAAAACGGAAGCGATATACTTACTCAAAACGGTGGAGAAAAACATTTTGTACATTGTGTGGTATTAAATTTTTCATCAATCACCCCTTTATATACCGAGTGAGATACTGCCCTAGTTGTAGAGACACAATGACTAAGTTAAACAAATATTTTAAAAATAAACGTTACGGACTTAAACATAAAAAAATATGTACATAGGCGAGGAAAAAGTTATTCCTTTCACATTCAAAGGTAAAAAAAGAAATAGGTATTTTGTGTGCACTAAGTGTGCTGGATGCGGGAAATTAACATGGACTTTTAAATCTAATATTAAGAAAGGAAAATTTTTTGTCTGCTCTCAGACATGTAAAAATTCCCAAATGATAGGACCAAAAAATCCAGCTTTTACTGGAGGTCGTAAATTTAAAGATGGCAAGAAAAAACAAGGACATGTATTGTTGTATAAACCAAACCACCCTCTGAACTACAAGAATTATGTCCCAGAGCACAGAATTGTGGTTGAGAAGCATATCAAGAGATTCCTAAAAAAAGAAGAAGTTGTGCACCATATTAACTGTGTAAAAGATGATAATAGGCTGAAGAATTTATTTGTTTGTTCCTCAAATTCTCACCACAACCTTGTTCATGGAAGTATTAATAAAATTATAAAACCACTATTAGAAAGAGGATACATACGGTTTAATTCTAAAAAGTCAATCTACGAAATTATATGATGTTTTGTGCTATAGACCCGGGTCTCCAAGGAGCTATTGTTTGTATAAATGAAAATAATGAGATACAAATGAAGCACAAAATCCCAGTGATAAAAAACCCAAATGGGAAAACAGAGATTAATATTAAAGAGCTAGTCGGAATCATCGAAAGTGCTGGAAAAATAAATTTAATTGTATTAGAGAAGGTTCACGCTATGAAAGGCCAAGGAGTTAGCAGTATGTTTACTTTTGGTAAAGGGTGTGGAATTTTAGAAGGGATTGTCGCCACACTCAGAATCCCATACCTGCTCGTAACGCCACAGGCGTGGCAAAAAGAAGTATTGGATGGCATGAATAGAGAGGGTAATAGTAAGCAGGCAAGCGTTTTAATGGCTGAGAGATTATTTCCATCAACTGATTTTAGAGCGACTGAGCGAAGTAAAATAATTGATTCAAATATTACAGACGCAGCTTGCATGGCTGTGTATGCTAAACGCAAATCAGTATGAGTCCAGAAAATATCTACAAAAAAAACGACAGTCTGATTATTGAAATTCCATTAGTGTCAGAAAGATTTAACCCCTACGATCCTGATGCAAAAGGTGAAGTTATGGATAATATTACCGGCGTAATTGCTGGCGAAGAGTGTGGTTTCGCTCTACTAATAGATCGGTCTTATAAAGGTAAGGGGGATGATGTATCTGATTTATTTTATACTCATTTTGGGAGCACGGAAGAGTTCCGAGAGATTTGCAAAACACTGAACCTGCCCATTGTGGAATACCAGATATGTGCGTACTGCGAAAAGCCAATCTATGGCGCATTCACCTCAGGTGACAAAGGGGATATGTGCTTTATGTGTCATAATTCACCAAAGTAAATACAACGTGGCGGTAGTGTAGTGATAACACGGAGGTTAGTGGAGCCTTCAAGAGCAGTTTGATTCTGCTACGCCGCTCTAAGTAATTATATGGATGAACAAAAAATAAATGGCAGAAGAGTTTTTATACAGCGCGATTTAAACTTTATTAATAGGTTAACTATTACACCGGCGCGAATCACAATAAAATTAGTAAAGACTGACAGAGAGCAAGAGGATAAAGTTATAAATTTTTTCCTTACTATCGCCGATGAATTTATGGGGTATCCAAGAGCATTACGAGGGTTTCTTGGACAAGACAACGACTTAATATTAAGGGACAATCAACATAATATTATTAAAAAAATTAAGTATAATTAATTAACAGTGTATATATGAGCACAATAAAACCGTTAGGGAACTACGTAGTGGTCAAGCAGGCGCAAGCAGAAGAAAAGACAGTTTCTGGTCTAGTTCTGCCAGTAAGTAAGGACGACAAAAAAAACGAAGGAGTGGTGATCGCAGTTGGGCCGGGCAAGATGGTTGGCGCCACATTGGTGCCTACAGTCGTAAAAGAAGGCGACAAAGTTTTGCTGAAACACTGGGGTGGAGATGTTGTTAAAAATGGAGAAGAAGAATACAAGGTATTTTCTGAAGACGAGATATTAGCTATTATTGAATAATTAATTTAAAAAAATATGTCCAAACAAATTATCTATAAAGACGAAGCACGACAAGCATTACTCCGCGGCGTTAATGCGTTAGCAGACGTAGTCAAAGTTACTTTAGGCCCTAAAGGACGAAACGTAGTCTTAGACAAAGGTTTCGGATCTCCGACAATCACCAAAGATGGTGTGACGGTAGCCAAAGAAGTAGACCTGCCAGACAACTTTGAAAATGCCGGTGTGAAGCTGGTAAAAGAAGTGGCCAGTAAGACCAACGATGACGTCGGAGATGGGACCACAACAGCTACGGTGCTCGCCCAAGCTATCATTAAAGAAGGAATGAAGAATGTGACTGCCGGCGCCAACCCAGTTGCACTCAAACGCGGACTCGATAAGTGCTTAGCTTCTGTTATTGATGAAATTAAAAATCATATTGCTCGGCCAGTTGAAGAGAGTGAAATCGCCCACGTTTCTTCCATCTCCGCTAACGACAAAGAAATCGGTGCCAAGATTGCCGAGGCGATGAAAGAGGTTGGTAAGGACGGGGTAATTACCGTTGAAGAATCACAGTCGTTTGGGATGAATATTGAGACAGTTAAAGGCATGCGTTTTGACAAAGGTTATATCTCTGGCTACATGGTAACCAACGGAGACCGCATGGAAGCTGAGATGGTAGAACCAATGATCTTAGTAACCGACAAAAAAGTCTCTTCAATTGCTTCAGTGGTGCCAATTATTGAACTATTGATGCAGTCTGGTAGAAAAGATTTAGTGATCATCGCCGAGGATGTTGATGGCGATGCTCTGCCAACTTTAGTTATTAACAAAATGAAAGGCATCTTTAATGTCTTAGCTATCAAAGCCCCGGGATTTGGTGATAGAAAGAAAGACATGCTTCAAGATATTGCTACCTTAGTTGGCGCGCGCGTTATAACTGAAGAGACTGGTCTTAAATTAGAAGGCGTGACGGTAGAAGATTTAGGAAAGGCTAGTAGAATTATTTCTACAAAAGAAAATACTGTTATTATCGGAGGTAAAGGTGACGTAACTGCGATTGAAGCTCGTGTCTCCCAGATCAAGACAGGAATTGAGAAGGCAGAGGGAGATTTTGAAAAAACAAAACTACAAGAACGCTTGGCTAAATTAGCAGGCGGAGTTGCAGTCATCAAGATTGGTGCAGCTACTGAAACTGAAATGAGAGAAGTTAAACATAGAATTGAAGACGCAGTCGGCGCCACTAAAGCAGCCGTAGAAGAAGGAATTGTTGCTGGCGGCGGAGTAGCTTTGATTCGTGCGGTACAGGTACTAGATAAAATGTTGTTTGAAGATAAGGATGAAAATTTAGCTGTATTTATTTTGCGCCGGGCTCTGCAAGAACCTTTGCGCCAAATCGCTTCAAACGCAGGAGTGGACGGGGCTGTAGTAGTAAGCAAAGTGATGGAATCTCACATAATAAATTTTGGCTACGATGCTTCTACTGGAGAATATAAAGATATGATCGAAGCTGGTATTATTGACCCAGCCAAAGTAACTCGCACGGCGCTACAAAATGCGGTGTCTATCGCCGGGATGTTCCTAACTACTGAAGCTATCATTACTAACTTGCCAAAGAAAGAAGAACCAATGCCGGGAATGCCTAGAATGGATATTTAATTATGAAAATTCGAGTCTACGTCAACGACATCTTTCCATCCGATATGGAAATTAATGAACAAACCGGGAGAATACTAAGCGGTCCGGTAGCAACTGACCATTGGCTGAACCACGATAAAATGCTCTGGTTCTTTCATATAGTTGCCCATATAAAAGCATTTGGATTCCAAATGTTTGGCCACAAACCAATGTTTCTCTGCCGGATCTCTAGAAAGGATAAAGCTAAAATTAAAAAATTAGGTATTGAGCTTCTGCCGTATCATGGCGAATAATATTTTATCTATGAGGTATCTAGATTTATTTAGTGGTATAGGGGGATTCGCCCTAGGATTGCAACAAGCTTATGTGGATATATCAAGTAGGCAGAGGGAACAACAAGGGAGGTTGGCGGTTCCGGGGAGTAGCGCCTTGCCTGAGCAGCAGCCAATGGCGACACAACCACTTTGTGTTGGTTACTCCGAAATCAACCCATACGCAATTAAAATCTATCAAAAACATTTCCCTAACCACTTCAACTATGGAGACATTACAAAAATTAAAGAAGAAGGACTCCCCGACTTCGATCTGCTCTGCGGCGGATTTCCGTGCCAAAGCTTTAGCATTGCTGGAAAGCGTGGAGGATTCAGTGACACCAGAGGCACTTTATTCTTTGAGATTGCTCGCATCCTCAAGCAAAAACAACCTAGGTTTGTGCTACTTGAAAACGTCAAGGGACTTCTCAGCCACGGTAGCGGGGCGACTTTCAGAACAATCATCTCTACGCTTGATGAGTTGGGGTATGACCTCCAATGGCAAGTGCTTAACAGCAAAAGTTGGGTTCCACAAAATCGTGAAAGGATATTCATTCTCGGGCATCTTAGAGGAACACCCAGACCCGAAGTATTTCCTTTCGGAGAAAGTGAAGATTGGATTGCTCAAGCACAGCGTGAAGAGGGGCAAGAAGTTTCCAACACGCTCCGTGCGAAGCAAGGCGGTCCAGACTTAGAAAACTCTTATGAGATTGACGGTGTTATCAGAAAACTTACCCCACTAGAGTGCGAAAGGCTACAAGGTTTCCCAGATGGATGGACTGAAGGGAAAGTACTACTAGACGCGATCAGGTTTTGGGGAACGCAGTCACAGTCGACGTTATAAAAGCAATAATGGAAAAAATATTAATTAATTTTTAATCATATGGATGGATGGAAAATCGACATTAGAGAAAGGGTGGCCACACTATTAACTGACATTTGGATTTGGAGAACAAATAGAGAAGGTAACACTGAGATTTGGCATGATGCGGGTGTAACTTATACGCGCAAGCACTCAGAAGAAAGCTCAGAAGAAAAAATACTACCAACATTAACCATACCTACTGACTTACTAGAAGTTTTACTACAAACAATAATCGCAAGAGGAGTAAAACCACCGGCAGAAAGTTATGTCAAAGGGAAGCTAGAAGCTACAGAAAATCACCTTGAAGACTTGCGATCATTATTGAAACTACCAAGCCAGTCAATCACAGAAAATAAGGGGAGGCCGACAAATGCGTAGGTTCACTGAGTGTTTGGGCAAGTTGTTCATTGCAGTAGGTGTCAGTCTCCTTACGGGGATCTGGCTCACGAGGAGGGACAAGTGAGAAGAGTCAAGAAGTTCGTGATCAAGTCTGGCACCTTCATCGGTGCGACCTTGGTCTTCATCTGGCTTCTCCGGCACGAATGGGAGGGCTGGGGCGAATAGCCCCAAAAAGGTTCTTGGTTACCCTTCAAAACCATGTGTTAACTAATAAAATATATTATGCAAGAAAAAATCGTCGCGCTACTTAAAACAGTCAAACGAGAGGGCATGGATAATCTGATAAATTATCTAGAAAAAGAATGTGACTTCTTTACTGCCTCGGCCTCAACCACCTACCACGAAAATACTGCCGGCGGTTTGGCTAGACACAGTTATAATGTTTATACATTACTGGCAGAGAAGGTCGCGCGGTTTTACCCGAAAGGAAACATTCCAGAACAGTCAATCGTCTTATGCGGGCTTCTCCATGACGTTTGTAAGATTGATATGTACAAGTGGGGGTTTAAATGGAAAAAAGACGCAAATAATAAATGGATAGAAGACCCTTGTTGGCTGGTAGACGATAAATTCCCAGTTGGGCATGGCGAAAAATCAGTCTTTATGATCCAGCGCTACATACAGTTGACTGACGAAGAGATTGCCGCCATCAGATTCCATCTAGGAATGTCTGAAACAGGCGTCCATTTTAACTACCCAATGGGCTTCGCATATAAGGCCGCTATTAGTAAGTATCCACTACTCTTACTCACCCATACTGCCGATGTGGAAGCAGCTTACGCCCTTGAAGAAACTGTCCACAGCTAAATACTTGACAAGTAGATAAAAATGTGCTATACTACAATCCAAATACCAAGGTCGAAAGCAGTAATCAGTATAATTCATAATATATTATTAACCATATGGCAATAGACATGTCACAATATAAAGTCCAGACGAACACATTCCGATTCAAAACTATTGGGGACAAAATACAAGGCACCCTAGTTGGAAAGAGAATTACCACTAATGCCCTAAAACAAGGTGCCGACCAATTAGTTTACGACTTAAAAGTAGAAGACGGAAGTATACAATCAGTTTTTGGCAAGCCGGGAATCGACTTCCAAATGAAAAACATTAGATTAGGCCAGATCGTTGAGATGGTGTTTGAAAAACAACTTCCAGCTAAACAGCCCGGCTTCAGTCCAGCTAATGTAATCCAAGTTTACGCAGACTCAAAAATCGTAGATCAAGAGTGGCTAAACGAACAGGAAGAGAATGCAACTGTTGAGAGCGCTACAAAGACATTTAATCAACCACACGTCGCCGGCGGACCAAGCTTTATGGATGCACCTCAACCAAAGAATGCGCCAGAAGTTAAGCCTCTTAACGCAGCGCAACTCACTCCAGTACCAACTGTAGCGACAACACCTTTGGCTGATGTTCCATTTGTAAGCCCACCTCCAAGCAAGGAAGCTCAAATTAAAGATTGGGCAAAGGCTAAAATTCCCGGCACAGATGATACTAACTTTACTAACAAAGTGATGGAACAAACCGGAGTCCCATATATACCACTCAACTATGATAAAATAATTGAGTTGCTAAGAAATTTATAATAAAGTTTAAACCTAGGCGCAAGCTTCAAGTAAACTTGCGCCTAGGTAACTAGTAAGATTATGTTAGATATAACCGGTAAAAAATTTAATAAATTAACAGCTGTAAAATTTGATCATTTTAACCAACATAGGGATGCCTATTGGTTGTTTAGATGTGATTGCGGGAAAGAAAAAATATCTAATATTCAAAATGTAACAAGAAAAAATCAGAAAAAAGCAATTAAAAGTTGTGGGTGTTTAGCTCTTGAAAGCGCTCGAAGATGTATTGTAGAGATGGCCACAACACACAGCATGTCTAGAACTAAATTTTATAAACACTGGATGAGGCTTTTCGCTAGGTGTAAAGATGTCCGTCTACAAAGATGGTATAAAGATATTAAAGTTTGTGTGCGTTGGGGTAAATTTGAGAATTTTAGAGATGATATGTATGGAAGCTATTTAAAACATGTTAAAAATTTTGGGGAAAAACAAACAGAAATAGATCGTGTGGATAGTAAAAAAGATTATAGTAATTCAAATTGTAAGTGGTCAACACGTACAGAGCAACTCAAAAATAGAGGCAATACACTTAGATTTATTTTAAATAAAAAAACATTTACCATCCATGAATTATCTGTAAAATATAATAAAAGCTATCGCCAACTATATAATCGCTTAACTGTTCTTGGTTGGGCACCAGAGAAAGCAATAGTATAAAACAAAATTTTCGCTGAGCTTCGGCTCGGCGGTTGTTGAGGGAAAGTTAGAAAGGTGACCGCAAGGTCTGTTCGGCCGATTGTGACTCAACCCACAAATAAGCCGAAGCCCTTTCTTTTTCCTCAACAACTATAGTATGTTGGTGCCTGAGGGCACAGGATCTCTATAGAGGTATTGTTGGCTAGAGATAGTCTTATATCTTTATACTGTCTCCCTCGGACACGAATAGATTATAGTGAGAGCACAGGGCATTATACAGGAAGAGCGTTACGTTTGGCGACAATCGCCATCGCCAGATTACGTAGTAACGAAAATACATAAGATAGGTGTACGTTAGCGGTAGTGAGTAACCACAGGAGATGGTGAGGGGCTACGCGGTGAAACACATGGGTATTATGCTCTGGCAAAGACTTGTATAGAGGTGCGCTCAATATAATTTATCTTTTATGTCATCGTGGAATAAAATTTTAGTTATCGGCGACATGCACTTTCGTCCATCGAGGGGGTATACCGATATTATTGAAGATAGGCGTGAAGCTGAAGAAAAAGAAGTTCTTGATTTTATAGTAGAGCAGTCAAAAGATTGCGATGTTATTGTCCAAGTTGGTGACGCTCTCCACAGCAAAAATAACACATCTGAAGTTGTTAAAAAATTTACGAATTTTATCGAACGGTTTGAAAATAAAAAACTGTTTATTTCAGTTGGTAACCATGAGAAGTTTGGCGATGGCACCTCTGCGCTTGATTATCTAAAAGAGATAAAAAATAAAAATTGGAATATTTATTCCAATGAGGCTGGCCAGTGGGAGGATCTTTTGTTTTTACCATACTTCTCCAAGGTGGAACTAGGTTGCGCGACCCCTCAAGAGACGACAGAAAAAATAATGGGGATGGTTAACGCAAGCGACGCCAAAGTTATGTTCTGCCACATCTCAATCTCTGGTAGTAATACCGAAGGCGGTACAATGACAGACCTATTTGATGAAGCCGTGCTCCCAAGGAAAGAACTTAGTAAGAAATTTGAGGCAGTATTTGGTGGCCATATCCACAAACCACAGCTGGATAAAAATGTAGTTGTTACCGGCAGTTGTTTTAACGACGAGGTCGGCGAACTACGCAAATACGTTTGGAAGGTTGATCAAAATTATAAAATTGAACAGATACCATTGCCGGGGAGATCTATTTACAAGTTTGAGAATCCAACGTGGCAGGAACTAACTATGGTGCCACCTACAAATACGATTGTGAAAGCTATTTTAACACAAAAGTATAATGATGAAGATTTAGAAAAAATAAAAGAACAGTTGCGCAAGTTTGATGCTTTCTCTCTGGTTGAGCAGTATCCTAAAGAGCGCCGGAAGCTAGCTCAGCTCAACGATAACACAAGCGTTCTTGACCTCGATATGCCAAGCCTGCTCGGGATTTACGCAGAACAAAATAAAGTCGATTTTAATCAATTAAAAAAAGGATGGGATTTAGTCCAGTCACTCTAGTATATGTTGTATTGTGAAGTTTGCCGGAAGAAGGTTGCTAGCTCAGATGGTGTCTCTAGAGAGCAAGTGTTTGGTCTAGAAGAGCAGGGGCAGATTCTTTGTCCAAAGTGTTTCGACGATGAAGATGACGAGCCACGCACAGAAGATTTAAAAAGTATAAAAAAAGTATGATTGATTGTGAAATCCATGGTGCGCAATCAGGGAATGTGTGCCCTCTTTGCCCATACGCTATAGTTAAACCTATTCAAGAACAAATACCTTATATGCCACAAGAGCCTAATAAATATTTCAGTCCAATTCACTGCCCAGAATGTAAAAGTATATTCTATCTCGTCCTAAAACTTGGCGAGCCGGAACTATCAGAGACACTAACTTTAGAGCAGGTAGAAACATTTAAAAAATTAGCCAAGTTAGCGGCGGATGGCATCAAAGATCCTGAAGAGAAAAAACAATTTATTGAGTCAGTTGAAGACCCGGCCTATATTTTAGACAAAGAAGAGTTGGAAAAAATAACTAAAGAAATATGAGTAAAAAACCCATCACTCAAGAAGATATAATCAATCTCCAAGACCTCCGTAAAGAATACGGTAAGGGCTTGAAACCTTATAAGCAGGATGAGATTGAAATGTTTATCAAGTCATTTGCCCATATGGCTTACAAAAAGTACGCTGCGGGCGCTCGTGAACACAAAAACGACATGACTGTGAAGGTGGCGAAGAAAGAGCTTCTTATGGAAGCTATAGACCTATTTATTTATTCGATGGTAGTCAATACTAGCAAGGTATAAATTATATAAGATGAATTTTAAGGATATTACAAATAAACGATTTAATAAGTTAGTGGCAGTGTCTTTTGCTAAGAGAAAAAATAACGCAACATACTGGATTTTTAGGTGTGATTGTGGAAAATCAAAAACAATCATTTCGTCTAATGTTATTAATAATAGCACAAAGAGTTGCGGTTGTGCTAAAGTCTGGAATAAAGGTAAAATTAATATTTATACAAACGCAACTCTTAAAAAGATGAGTGATGCAAGGGTGGGGGCCAGCTGGGGTAGGCATACACAAAAATCAAGAGACGAAATAAGTAAAAAACAAATAGGAATAGGCAATTCATTCTACGGAAAACACCACTCTATCCAAACTAAAGAAAGAATAGGTAAAATGAAAAGAGGGGTAAAAATTCCAGATGCTGTAAGAAAAAAAATGGGGGATGCGAGGAGGGGTGTGAGAAGGCCAGATTTAGTTGGTAAAAATAATCATTTTTGGAATGGGGGAAGAACAACACTATATAATAAGATTATACATTTAATAGAGTATAGACAATGGAGAAGTAGTGTATTTAAACGAGATAATTTTATTTGCCAGCTGTGCCAATACAGCCGGGGGAAAATCCTTAACGCTCACCACATCATTACTAGGTGTCAAATTATTAAAAAACATAATATTAAAAACGTAGAAGAGGCCATCTTATGTACGCAGCTCTGGGATATAAACAACGGCATTACTCTTTGCAAAAGATGCCATGAAACAACATACGGGAAAGAAAACAAATTTGAAGAAAAATTTTATGCTATTATTAAAAAAAATTGAATTAAAAAATTTTTTATCCCACACACACACGATTTTAGAATTTAACGAAAATAGTAAAATTTTACTAGACGGTGTGTCTGGAGCAGGTAAATCATCTGTCGTAGAGGGGTTAATTTGGGGGATTTTCGGCAAAGGGCGTACGGATAACCGCAGTCTTATTAAGCGTGGAACCGACGCTGTAAATGTGCAGATTTTTCTCAAAGACGGAGACAAGGAGTATCGTGTTGAGCGACAATATTCAAAGGCTGGAAAGCAAAATTTAGATATTGCCGAGAAGGTTGGAGACAAATATGTGCCGACTCAAATCGTGGGTATCAAATTTTTACAGGAGTATATTGAAACAAAGATTTTGAAATCATCCTACTTACTTTTTATAAACTCGATTGCTTACCCTCAGGATAATCAGGAAAATTTTGTTAAACAGACTGCTGAGAAGCGCAAAGATATCATCCTAGAAATTATCAAGGCTTCAGACTATGACGTGTATTACGATAAGGCTAAGGATGCTCTGAAAAACTTAGATATAAAATGCGCTGGGCTAGTTGCTGAAGAGGCCAATACTAGTGCTAGCATAGAAGCCGGTAAAACATGGATTGAGGCAATCCCAACTATCAGCCAAACTATCAAAGATAAGAAAGATTTGTTGTTGAACGCAAATACTACTGTTCAGTATTTAGAGCGCCAAAAAAAGACGAACGAAGAGCTTAATCAAAAACGATTTGAATTAAAGTCACAACACAACTCTCTTTTACAACTACAGAGTCAGGCGGAACAAAAGAAAGCCGTTAATATATCCTCTCTAGCTAAATACGAATCCCTAGACATTAGTTCACTACAAGAAAAAGTTGTATATTTAACAGAGTTGCGCGCGAAACAGGCTAGCATGGAAATGGAGAGAGAAAAAGTGATTGCATGGGATAGAAAAAAAATGTCACTACCTTCGGTTTTTGATTACAATTGGCAACCTCGTATTGATGACTTGATAGCTAAGGCCAATAAAATATCTACAGAGCCAGTTAAGGTCTGCTCTAATACATCTTGCCCTTATGCAGCCACTATTCGAGAGGATCAGGAGGCTAGAATAGAAGAGATTAACAAAGAGATTACCACTCATTTAGACGATCAAAAAGCACAAGCTCTAGATAAACAAAAATATCAAGCAGACATTATTGCTCTTGGTGAACGCCCTGTTTTTAATGAAGACGAATTTGAGGTAGCAAAATCTAATGCGTCATCTTTAGCTAAATACGAATCTGAACTAGCTAAGTACGCAAACGTAACGGCTGACATCCAAAGACTGAAAGAAGAAAATTTAGCTCTTAGTCAAGAAATTACAGACTTAAGTAAAAAGATCACCGCCAATATTGAAGAGACCTCTCTACTACCAATAGTAAATGATGTAGCTCTTGAATCAGACTTAAGAGAGGCTAGAAGTAAGGCTGTTGATATACAATTAGATTTACAAAAGCAAGAAATTCAACTAGAGCAAGCTTTGGAAGTGCAAAAACAAAGTGTTATACTAGAACGCAAGCTGGCAGAAACTAGGAAGCAGCTATCTGTCATCTCCGGTGATAGGACTGCTCTAGAATTAATTAAAGATGCTCTTGGCAACAAGGGAATTAAATCAATAATCATAGATTATGTCATACCTCAGCTCGAAAATAAGATTAATGAAGTTTTGGCTAAACTTTCGGATTTTCGAGTGGCTCTTGAAACGCAAAAAGAAGGAGTTGGCGGTGACACAATCATTGACGGACTTTTTATTACGATCACAAATGGACAGGGTGAGGTTTATGATTTATCCTCCTACTCTGGCGGCGAGAAAATGCGGATCACGACTGCTATCTCCGAGGGACTTGCAAGCCTCCAAAAAACTGGTTTCAGAATTTTTGATGAAAGCATTGTTGGATTAGACTCTGCTACGGTGGAAGGTTTTACCGAGGTACTGATGCAGATACAAAACAATTTCAGTCAGGTTCTTTGTATCTCCCATCTCCAGCCAATTAAAGATTTGTTTGAGGACAGAGTTATAGTAGCTAAAAAAGAAGGAAATTCATTTATACAATAATATATGATCGGAGGAATAATAAAATTAAATGAATCCCAGCCCCCCGCACAAAAGATGAAGGTCTGGTCGCTATATCTTGAAAACACCAGAACAAACGAGAATCTTTTGCATATGTGCTTGGCTTATGATTTAGAATCAGCGATAGAGCACGCATGGCAGTTTTTAAGAAATAACGTTGCCTATGCAATCGCAGATCCTAAGATGTATACCCCTAAAATGTGGTTGTCAGTATCTCTTGAGGAGCTTGTACCATTCAGCACCCCAGTCTTACCACCAAATATAAAAGGTGATATAAATGCCATCTTTGGTGGTAGAAATATTATTGATGAGCTAGTTTCGCAGATCTTAAAGTCAAGCTTTCCGGCAGAAAAAAAATCAGAGGTAAAGAGTAGTCTGGGCGAAACGAACGTTTTAATGCAAAAAATAATTAAAAACAAAGACAGTAAATTATTCAAAGAGTCGATGGGTAAATTTACTGAGCAAGAGAAAAAATATATCCAATCTAAATTAAAAATTAAACCTTAATTGTATGCCAGAACTAAAACCAGTTTTCTATTTCGTCAACACAGAGGATGGTAAAGGAGTGAAAACAACTGAATCAGATAGTGTTATCGCTTGGTTGTATGCTAACAAACAGGACGCACTAGCTAAACAGTTCGCCGCCTTAGCCCACGAAGCTTTTGACGCAATGATTGAAAATTCTGTCAAAAAAGCATTAGAAAATAATGAGATTCAAGTCTCAGCTGCTGAGACAGTTAAAACCGAAGTCCCAACAGAACCAACCAAATAGTATGGCACACCAAGAAATCACAAAATATACTCCGGAAGAACTTGAGTTATTAAAACTCTATGTTGAATCGCATCGCAAGATATCGCGCGACGTTGTTGATTCTGATCTTAAAAGAGTCTTAGAGGATGCCGATAAAATGTGGAAATTATGTAAGATCAAAAGTGGTCTTTACCCCTCAGCTGTAGCCATCGCTCACCCACAGATCGACGATAAAGATCCGCTACGTTTTTTTGTTACTTGTAATGGAGACGCGGTAATCAACCCGGTTATTACTCGCCACACTAGAAATACGAAACGGGACTTAGAAGGTTGTCTCACATTTCCTTTAGGGATGCCAACCAACAAAGATAGGTGGTATAAAATTGAAGCAGAACATTATACTATAGACCTTTCAGATGGAGGATTGAAAATGGGGCCAATGGTTATAGCAAAATTAAAAGGATTTGAGGCTCGGTTTTTCCAACATGAAGTTGACCATCTAAACGGAATCTATATTTATGATTCTACCCCATCACCAATCGTTATTAACTCACCAATTTATAAATAAATATATGCCGGATCAAGTTTCCCCAGACTATCTAACAGACTACAATGCTTTTTTGTTAGAGCATAAGCAAGGATCAACAGATGCCGAAACAGTCGGTTGGTTGATAGCCAAAATGGCGCAATATTACGCTAATTACAATATGGAATTTGCCAAAGCAGATTTCATCTTCAGCCAGACAGCTAGTGTGTTTGAGAATCAACAAGACCAAACCACTCTCAAGCCTTTAAGTTCGGCTAAGGCAAAAGTATTATCCGAGGCCACTCCAGCACACGAAAGCAAACTAAATTACGAAGCGCACGTAAAAAATATTGATACAATCTTGCAAGCGTTAAAGGCTTTGCAAAAATCACTACTAAAGGAGTATTCACATTCTAGTGTATAATACCTCAGTTAGGTGGTAGTCGTCTTGTCGCGATTTATTATTTAATTAGGAGGTATGCTAGCCGAAAAGAAATGCGAGTCCTGCGGGTCTCGATTTCAACCATACAGAGATTACCAAAAGTTTTGTAGCAGAAGATGTTTCCGAAGAAACTATTACGGGTATGGCCACGAAGACAGTGGCTTCCCGATATATATATGCATTTTTTGCAGATTCCGAATCCAACTCGTTTTCTCCCCTAAGATGGAGTTAAAAAAATGGGAAGATTTTATTTGTCCAAACTGCAATCGACCTCATACAGAAAGATAAAATATGAAATTAATACCACTAACACAAGGTAAAAAAGCGATGGTAGATGATGAGGATTTCGAGAGGTTGTCGGCCTTCAAGTGGTATGCTTGGAAGGTGCCAAATACAGTAAACAAATTTTATGCTCGAAGAAATGGTAAACACAAGAATGGGAAACAATTTACAATTCTTTTACACCATGCGGTGATGAGGAGCCTCCAAATGTTTGATCATCATGATAGAAATGGATTAAATAACCAAAAGCATAATTTAAGAGCGAGCACAGAGATGCAAAACAAACATAACGCTTCAAAAAGACGTGATAATTCGTCTGGGTTTAAAGGTGTACATTGGCACAAAGCAAGCAAAAAATGGTGTGTAGGGATAGGACTAGACGGTAAACGCATAGAGCTTGGGTTTTTTACAAACAAACGAAAAGCAGCCGAAGCCTATAGACAAGCAAGCCTAAAATACCATGGAGAGTTCTCAATATTTAACAGAAAAAATACCAGCCTATAAAGCTGGTATTTTGTTTTAGAATGATAGCCTGCTAAGCTCATCTGCTGAGAGCCCAGTGTCTGCGGGATCAGTCTCGCCCGCGCGCGGAGCCTGTTCGTAGGCGTCGTAGTAAGTCTGTGATACTTCTGGTGAGTTGCCGATGAATTTGTCATAGCGACGAACATACTTTCTTCTAGTAGTTGGTCCCCAAGAAATATCACCGTCAGGGCTAGTCGCTGCCCAGTAAGCGAGAGCTTCAACATCTTGTTCATTCAACTTGCCTTCCTCTAAGGCTTTATCATATGTGTCTATAACGTCTTGGTGGATAGCTTCTTTTGTATCTTTCTTTTGAGATGCAACAGTGGGCGTATCAGTTTTGTTGGTATATAGACTACGATCATTATATCTTTTTCTAGCATTTTTAGCCTTAGAGACAATCTCTTTGGCGGTGGCACTCATCTCTGGGACTTTATCACCTAACTTCAAGAGAACTGAAGCCCTTCCGGCAATATCAGCAACTAAGGTATCAGCTTCATTAAAGGGTATATCTCTCAACTCAGACATAGCTAATAATCTTTCCTGAGCTGGGTGAAGATCCATTCCAGTCTTCTTTATTTTTTTTGCCATCTCAGTCGCTTTTTTCAAAAATGCCTCTACGCTATTTTTTTCACCCTTAAGTGAATCAAGGCTTTTAATTGTATCTGGTTGAGAAACATTGAAAATATCTTGGTAGCCTTTAAGTGTATTAGAAATTGCCTTTGCAATTCGAGTAGACATAGATGCCCTATCTTTATTTATAATATTACCCTGCATATCTTTTACTATGAAGGCGTTCTTAAGCATAAAGAGAGGGTCGCCCCCTTGTGGGTAATCCGGGGTAGCAGTTTTGCTGATAATGTCATCTGATCCTTTTGAATCAAGTGCATATTGAGCAACCTGCTGTTTGAGCTGGTCAGTATTTTCGTTCCAATCAATTTTTGTGCGTATAGTTTTCTTAAGTTTAAGAGTTGTTCCAGAGTCAACAACGACATCATTTACAATAATCTGGTATTGGCTCTTTGTAGCGCCCTCAGGGGCAGCTTCTATCTTTATAATAGCGTTATTGTCTTTAAGTAGATTCACGACTCTACCCATAGTTGATACAGCGCCTGTTTGGTCATCACCAACTAGCTGAGATGACATAACTCTCAAAAGATTTTCATCAGTCAACTCAGATTTTTTGCGCTTAACAGCTTCTTTGATTGGGAGAACATATTTACCTTTCTTTTCGATTGTGTCCGCAAAGGATTTAGGCATATATTCCTCTCCAACCTTAAATATAGCTACCGCATCACCGTCGTGGTCACCTTTATTTCTCACATAAGTATTATGAGAGGAGAGCATTATATGCTCATCACCCAAGCTTGTAGCGCCCATCTCATCGCCGATTCTAGCTTTGGCGTATACGTAGTCGGACATATGATTAGCTGGTTCACGCTTAACAATTACTTGGTCACCATCTTTTATTTTTGCATACTTAGCATATTTTTTCCCAATAACAACTTCATCAGATCGTAAGTATCTCTCTGGTTTATTATGGCCGTCTAATTTCAGCTCTATTGATGGTGTTAAAAATAACATCTTACTATCTTCTACTTTTGGCTTATATACGGTATCAGAGAAAAGATTTTTAACCAGCTTCTGAAGATCTTTTGCAAAACGTTTGGTGCCAGCTCCATTTTCATAGATTTTTTCTTTTTCGCCGTATGTAAATTCACTCGTATCAATTCCCGTCTTATCTTCAAATCCTTTAAAGGCGGCATCAATTTCTGCTCGTGTTTTTGCCCCGGATAATCCATCGACTAAGTCGTTCAAATTTGTAATATTTTTTTGGTCAATGTTAAGGATGTCTTTTGTAACACCATCCTTAACAGAGAACTTTGAATAGAATGAAGGGCCAACTCCCGATTCATTTTCATACTGGAGAGGTCTCATGAAGAAATTCTTAAGAGGAATTTTCATTTTACCTTCTGTTGGTCCTATTTTAACATTTTCTGCGAACGATACACCCTCATTCCTACCGAAGTCTAGGCCGTATTGTTTTTTGATATGTGCGCGGTAGGCTGGGTCAGCTTTAATAATATGACCTTTTTGTATCATATATGAAACTTCCCCCGGAGTCATACCTTCTACCTCAACCAACCCCTGCAAAATTGGTTTTAATCCTTTCTTATCTACACCTCCAAAATTAAATGCCGCGACTAGACGATCAAATAAATCTTCCCCCAGCACTAATTTACCATCGAACTCTTTTGCCTCGCCATATATTCGAATAGCTTCTTTATCTGCTGGCGATTCTGGATTCTTGAATTGAGACGTATCAACACCGCCGGCGTCCTTTACTGATTTACTTTTAACAACATGGATAGTAACCTTTTCGTTTGGATTTGTTCCAGCATATTTTTCATATCTCTGGAATATAAGTGGCGATCTCTTAATAAAGTCGTCAGCCGTGGTGTCTTTTGGTAAGCCTAAAACATCCTGCGCGAATACACGTAAGAATTTACTTTGGTCATTTAGGTTTGTACCACCATGCTTAGTTTGGTCGTACATTTTAACCAAATCTGGATTATATTTAACAGCTAAGGTGCTTTTTTCACCCTTAGCGGCTTTGCCTAATGGGATAAATTGGGAAGTTTTACCATCAGCTTCAGGCATTTTTGCTAAGCTTTCGCTAATATTATTAATTCTATCAACCTCAGATAGCTTAGACCCGTAGTAATCTTTGATTGCCGTTGCGTCATCTATCCCAATAACTTCCATGCTATCCTTTTGCCAGCCGTGTTTTTTATTAAATTCAAGAATACTTCGATCGGCTTCACCCAGTAGATCAGCTTTGGAAGGGTTGATTGTAACCACATCTTTTTCTAGGCCGTTATATTTTGTTTTGGATATTAGAGTGACAGAACGGCGGGTATGGCCTTGCAAGAGTCTGTTATACTGTCTATGAAGCACTGAAACCTCTTCTGGGGTCAATTCTGGGGCTTTGCCGACTAAAGATGACAAATCATCCATAGTATTCTTTAGGAAGCCACCAAAGCCATCGTACTCGGTTCCACCGGCCTTCTCAAAGGCATTCTGAGCACGTGTTCGATCACCTTCTCGGGTGAACATAGTTTTAGCTTTCTGTCTTAGCTCTAAAGCAGCTTTTTTATCAGTTTTGTAGAGATCTTTATATTTAACACTAACTATATCATTAATGCCTTTGTTGATTTTTGTTTCGCTATCATAAGTAGACCACGCTTTTGGTGATTTTTTACCTGCCTTCACCCCTTCAGCCTTGGCCGTAGGCGCTAGGCCGTCGGCAGCAGGCTGTCGGCCGTCGGCAGCAGGCTGTCGGCCGTCGGCAGCAGGCTGTCGGCCCTCGGCCGTAGGCTCTGGCGCTTTGACAGTTGACGGTTTACTGTCAACAGTCAATTTTGGCTCTGGAGCGATATCTGGGTTGAGGAAGTCTGGCGGAGTAGCCTGTGGAGGGTATGTTTCGGCTACTTTTTGGCCTTTTGAGGCGGTCTTAGGGGGTGTAGGCAGGGTTTCATTAAGGAGAGACGGTTTAGAACCTTCTGGGGCTGTTTTAGCACTTGATTTGCCACCGCTAACAGTAGCAATGGTTTCAGCCAACTTGGGGGTGTTTCTAGCATAATAATCTCTTATTATTTTAGTTTTATCCGCCGTTGTTAATTCCGAAGCGACATCTTTCGGAATATTTAGCTTTTTGTTTTTTATTAGTTTATCGAACTCCTTATTAACTTCTGCTGGCGATTTCATTTCTACCGGTTTCTCTCCGCGCTTTACCTGCTCTTGCCACGATCTAATAGCCTCTTGAGTAGACTTAGCGTCATTAGTGGCTACATTACGGTTACGGTATTTAGCTTCGCGCCAGAGGGTGTCGCTTGTACTTACATGCAAGTATGGTTTAGTTGATATATCACCGATATTTGTGCCTATTTTACCTTCATAGAAATCATCCACTGATACTTTCATAGTATCTACTTTTTGTCTTTTCATTTCTTGTACCCATGTCTCATTATTCATGGTGTGGTCTAGTGTCCCCGGTCTATTATATTTAACTGCGTTTTCATTCTGAGAATTTGGAAGACCTTTTACCGACCTTGAACCATCCGGTGCTATAACAACCTCACCAACTCTATCTGGGGTTGGCACTACTCCTACGATCTTTATTTCATTTGTCTCTGGATGTTTATAGAAAGCTGTCAGGACATTTTGTGGGTCCCAAAGCTGGTCTTTACCTGCTTTTATGTCGGCTTGGTTTTTTTGTTTGTTGAGTGCTTCAATAAGTGGAGCTAAGCTTCTGTCACGGCTTATATACAACTCTGGGTTCATCTCATTTTCTTTTACCAAACGAATGAACTCCTTTAAGTTTGCTTCGCGCGCTGGATCGGCAGCTTCTGTTACTCCAGTAAGTTGAACATGGGTAAAATTCTGCGCATTTATATCATCCAGTCCAAGTTGCTTGGCTTCAGTAGTGCCTTGAACCGGTATCTTGACTGGCTCGGCATCTTTTACTATTAAATCTGGGTTATCATTAAAGAATGATACGGCTTCTTGAGGAGTATTGTGGCGTTCTCGGACTGACATTGTGCTGTCAGCCGGTCCTACATCTTTAGTATTAAAAACGGCCCAGTCTTTTTCAGCTGTTTTTCCGAACTCTTTCCAACCAACCTGTTGCATGTCAACTTCACCCTTAAGAATTTGTCCTACTACTTTTAATCTTTTTATTTCATTGGCGGCGTTAGTTGTGGTAATTTTACCGGACTGGGTCGCCACATCTATAGCATTTTGGACTTCATTGTCTACTAAAAATTTATAGGCACTTACAGTTTTCTCTGAAGCCCCCGGTTTTGGAAGAACAGGTAGCTCTCTACCGGTGATTGACCTAATATGATCGCCGGCATTTTCTCTGGCGATTTTCATTGCATCACTAATCATACTCTCTTCCGCGGCGGGGCCACTAACAGCGCCGAGGGCGTGCATACCACCGAACATTAAACCTGTTTGGAGGGCGGCGGTTGGGTCGCTAGAAGCAATATAGGTTGAGGCAGCGCCCAGAACAGCTGGGAGATAAGCATATCTAAGCCCCGGAGGTGTGGCGCCAAAAATTAAACCATTCACACTATCGCTCATGGCTCTGTGAAGCCTATTTTCACCCTCAACTGGTCTAGAAAGTTGCCCAAAAATGTTACTAACAACAACATTCATGGTAATTAATTTTCCTAGATCACGGGAAGCAATCATTTGAGCTAAGCCATCTTTTGCAATTTTAGTTGCGGTTGCAGTGCCTTGTTTAACAGTAGCGATTTCAGTAGCGTTAAGAGCTGATTCAGCTAAGGCTTTTTCAGCGGCGGTGCCAGCTTTTGAAATTTTATCACCTGCTACGGCAGCCTTAACAGCTGGGCTAAACATATACTCTCCAAGTTTACCAACTTTGCGTGCTACGGGATTATCAAGTAATTGAGACCCCTTAATAAAAGCTCGCTCTACTGAGGTTTGACCTGATAAGAAGTTTGTTAATGCTCCGCCTTCTTTTATTATTTTAGTGGCATTAGCTGGGTTTGCTAAAATAGTAGCGCCTTTTTGCATTACACGTGTGAGTGTTCTCCATGCAATAATACTGCCAACCATATTACCGGCAAATTTTGCTACCTTGCCGATTGTTTTATCTACTTTTCCAATTGTGCCTTCACCGTATGAAGCTTCGGGGGTTTCTCCGGCTTTTATCCAACCACCAGTATAACCTTCGGTGATTCCTTTGACGAAATCCCAAGTTGCTGGAGGGATGAATTTGACAGCCGTGTTATTAACCGCAGTTTGTACTTTCTTCACGGCATCCCCCCAATTATCCTTAATACCTTTTAAGCTTCCCATGAAACCTAAATCAGTGGACGGATTTTTCCATTCATTAAAAATCTTTTTTGCAACATCAACATTTATAGTTGGGAGTGGTTTTGTAGGTAGACCTTGGTCTTGGAGAAGTTTATTATTTTTGCTTGCTTGGTCTACAGGAGTCATGTCAACTTCATCAGCGCCGGGGAGATTTTTCCAGTTGATAGCATAATTAAGGGCCTCCTTTTTCCCAATAATTTTGTGGGAGTAAAGGGCTCTAACTATTTCTTGTAACTTAGTTTTTTGTAAGTGGTCTTTAATGCCTAATACTTGCTTATTGTCTTCTGTGTCAGTCCCGTCTAACCATACAGGAACGATGTGGTCGATTTGCATGGCGCCACCACCAATACCGGCGATCCCGGGAATATAAGTATCACGAGTTAAACTATTAAATTTCTCTATTGATTTTACACTTAAATCAGTCGCACCTTCGGGGGTTTGAGCGAACTGGCCACCACCTAAATATTTAGAAAGATTCGCGAATTTGGCTCCTACTGGCACTGGTTGTGGTGGTGTTAATGAAGGCCCCCTCCACGACGGATAGTCTGCTGGGGCAGGGGATGAAAAGGCGCGCTCCGGTAAAAATCCATTAACAGGCTGTTCGCCAATAACACTATAATCCTCAACTGGCTGTGCACTCGCGCTAACTGGATTTTCGGTAGATGAAGAAAGTCTGGCAGATTTTACCGCGGCAGATGGGCGAACAGATTTAGCTGAAGAGCTACTACCAAAAATTTGTTTAGTAGTATCATTGCTAGGGACATTTAGTTTTTGACTATACGTAGTATTTTCTTTTAAATTGCTCATATTATATTAGAGTATCATGGAATAATTGAGCAAGGATACCTTTAGTAATAATGCTATCAGATAGATATTTTGCGTCTAATTGATTAGGTTCATAATATTGGACATGATTTGGGTCATTTTGATTCTCACTCATTAACAAAGCTTCTTTTGGACCGTTATTTAGTGTTTGACCGCTTGGGTCTTTCACGTTAACTTGTACATTATAATGAGCAATTATACCATCTAAAATAAGCGACGGAACATTAGAGTGTTGTTTCTTCCAACTATCAATAAAGGCTGGAGTAATTTCAGCTGATGTTCGCTCTCTCTTTCCGCCAAACATTTTATGTTCAAAAGCTAAGTCTTGGATAGCCTGTTGTGTGTCAGATAATACCATCTTATTATTTAGCTCACCTAAAACAGATGATGAAACCTTACTGCTTAAAGTACCAGCAAGCTGTTTAGCATTCTCAAATACAGCTGTTTGCTGGGCAGCTGTAGTAGCTAATGGGTAAGCGGTCTTTAAATATTGATCAATTACATTTTGATAGTTATTTACAATTTTTTGGCTATTTCCACTTTTATCTCCAACAAAAAATGAATCCATAGCAGAACCAATCTGGTTGTCATAGAAGGTAATTACGGCAGTTGGATCTCCGGCACGGCCAGCTTCTGTAACCGCACTATTAGCCCATATATCCATAGCTTCGGCTATTGGTTTATTATACAAAACTAAATCTGGGTCGCCCGGCGCTAAACCTTTAATAGTAGTAGGTTTAAAAATTTTTGGTGCCCACGAATCCAACAACTCTGCATCTTTTGTTTGGAAAGAAAGCATGTTGCTTGAATTATCAATTACGTTAGAAGCAATATCTCCATTGAGCGACACACCTTTGGCGTTTAGATTAGCAATTTTGGTTTGGCGGTCAATGATTGTGTCATATCTATCATACATGCCTTTTAACACACCCTTCATAGTATTATATTCTTCCTGTGTAGAAAGTTTGCTATTCGCTAATTGGGTATCAAATTTTTGTTTTTGGATATTATAATCATCAGTCAAAGCTTGGGTTTCTTGACCATACATATCAGTAGACATCTTTAAGAAGTCGGCATAACGTTTTTGCTGCCCACCTTTGAGTGTGGTTAAAAATCCAATATAGCGATCGCGACTTTGGATAGCATAAGGATTATCGGCACCACGGTTATTAAACCATGCTTTTGCAGTGTCTAAAGTATTATTAAGAGTGTTAATGTAAGTATCGCGTTCAGTCATATAATCTTCCAGAATACTGCCAAGATTTTTTCCGTTTCTTTGCCTTGTTAAAATTTCATTTTCTTTGTTATCTAAACCATAATTTTTTCTAAGGGCTTCCTCAATTTCTTGATACTGGTCTCCTAACAATAAACTATCAGGGAGAGTATCTACGGGGACTCCCAATGCTTGGGCTACAAGGTTTTTATCATTCATGGCTATTTGGGCCGCAGAATCAGAACCAATACCTTCTTGCCATTTACCTAACATCCAATCTTGGATTCCACCTGCCTGCGCCCCATTACTACCTTGGCTGTTGGCAGTTGAGCCGTCACCTACACCGGCCATTGGCTCTGGGCCGTGGGCATGTGTGTCTTCCCCCGTAGTAGAAGTTACTGGGACTGACTGCCCATAGCTTGGGACGTTTGAAGACCTTGTTGCTGGTCCGTTAACAGCTGAAACAGCCCCGAGGCGATTGCTTACTCGTGGATCTTGTGCATTTGTAGGGATAGACTGTTGCCAGTTAGGACCTAGTGCATAAGTAAGATTTTTAATATCAGTAGGGTTTGGTTTATAACCACCCGCAATCTTTTCTATTAAATTATTGATACTAGTTTTTTGATTTGTACTTAAATTAGCTTTAAATACAGGTGCCGTTGCCTTGGTATTTTGGTCTAAAGATTGGTATTGGCTAGATGGGGATACTTGAACGCCAAGAGCTTTTAGTTTCTTGTTTAATCCTGTATTAATTGCCTCTGGGGATTCTTTTGGGTACCTCTTCTTTAGTTCCGCAATCATATCGCTCGCCTTCTGACCTGCTTTTACAGCAGCAGCAGCCAAAACATAACCTTGGTCAAGCTCGTTATTGTACATTTGTGTTGCTGGATTATTGGCCTTAGGTTTAGTAAGCCACTTCCTAAAAGCTGTTAAAGCTATATCTTTAATACTATTATTTTGCATCAAAGTATTTGATAGGGTTAGGGGATTTGCTTTACTTAATTTATCCAAACCAGAGCCAACAACACCCAGAGCAGCGTTGCCACCAGCATAAGTAGCATCAATTCCTGTCCCCACCATACTTGCGAATGGGTCAAGCACGGCCGATCCAAAACCAGCGCCAGCGGCTTTTGCCCCTCGGTATGCTCCAGAACCGACAGTTTTACCGGCATCTACAGCTAAACCTCCAAAATATTGTTGGCTTGTTTGCGCAGAATCTTGTGTCGGCGGTAAGAATGTAGAACTGTCTTTAAATGGGCTTTTGATTGCTGATGATCCACTATATGTTGGTTGCTGGGCTGTATTACTTGTGTTTACTAAATTATTATTTATAGGCATTGGCGTAAATGCACTTTGAGTTGTAGTTGGTGCAACCCCACCCTGCCCGTCCTCAATAACTACGGGTTTATATTTATTATAACTTGCTTGATATGTGGAATTTAAAACTTGCCGCGCTTTTTTGCGTAGAGTACTTCCTTGTGGTGATGCGTGAGCGTCTTTCAGTAATTTGGAAAGCTCTGGGTGTCGCATAACCGATTCGAGTGCTATTGCTTTTGCGTCCCTCATATTATGTATTTCTAAAGAATTTTAACGGATTGATGTAATTATTGTACGCGTCTCTGATGCGGAGATCTAGGTGTGACCCTGTGCCACCAGAATTTGAGTAGGCAGCGCCGGAGTTGCCCATTGTGGCTAAAATTTGTCCCGGCTTAACTTGGGTACCTACCTTGACATAGTTTTGGTGTAAGTGGCTGTACCTCCACTTATTCCCTTGAGAATCCTGAACTATAACATAATTACCATACCCTTTATCGCCTTGTTTTTTACCAACTACCGACTCAATAACCTGTCCGCCAGCATAAGCTGGAATAGGGGTGCCAATTTTATTTGCGATATCAACTGCTGGGTGGTGTGCTTCAAATTTTGTTGCACCTCCAAAGTGCGTAGTAATAGTACCGAGCTTGCTCAATTCGGTACTACCAAATTGTGGGGTGCTTGGCGTAGGTCCCATAGGAGCAGAAGCTAGATTAGGAAAAGACTGAGAAATACCAAGCTGTTTTGTGGTATCAAAACTTGGGACATTTAGTTTTAGTCTTGGTGCAGGTTTGGGAGATGGGGCGAAGCTGTTTGGCATCATATTTTATACCTTAACGTAACCGCTATTAAGTGACATTTGAACATTTGCATTTGGGATATCTACTATATCACCAAATTTATTTTTCATTTTTGTTATCCCCGGCGTTGAAGAATTGGTTGATCCTGTAGGGTTAGTAGTTGTTGGTACTTTTTCTAACATACCAGTGCCTTGGTTTAATTGGGTGGTTGTAGATGGAGTATTTCCATTTAAGCTATCAGCGATGTTTCCAGCGGCAGTACCAGCGGCGCTAGTTCCACTGCTATTAGTCATTGATTTTGGCATAGGGTTAGTATGGGCATTCTCGTAATCAGTAGTCTTGCTATTAAACGGATCTGAAAGATTATACTTTCTATTTTGAATTTCATCGTTTTGTTTATACTTATCTATCACATTCGATTCCTGATAATCTCGTTTTGCAAAATAGTTACTAAGTTTATTATTATACATCGTACTCCATAAATCACTTCGATACACAGGTGTACCTGAAGACGTATCAATTACACTGTTAGCGTATTGTTTAAGGATATCATCTGGGGTATCTGGGTATTGTTTCCGCAGATTGTCAATTGAGTAAAAAGCAATAGCTTCTTGAGATGGTGATAACCCATAACGAACTCTATCTGCTGGGGATAGAGCAGCAATTTCAGCAGGAGTCGCTTTAGTTTGGTAATAGCTTGCCTTCGCTTTATCAGCGTCTTCCAGTTGGTTTGTCCTCTGCAACTGGTCATTTTTCCTAGTTGCAGCGAGAGTTTTATCGACAGCCTCATCCATAATACCACTACCATACAACCCAGCGGCCGATGCTCCTTTGCCAATATATTCAAGCTGGTTAAAAGCATCAAAAGCATTATTACTCAGTTGAATGCCATAATTTTTGGCGATATCAGCCTGTAATTGAGAATAGTTTGCTTGAGCCACTTGATAAGCCTGTTGAGTTTGAGCGCTAAGCAACTGGTCTTGCGCATCGTAAAGCAAGGTTTTAACTTTTTCCATCTCAGTCTGAAATTCAGGAGATTTTATGTCGTATCCTTTTTGTAGATTATTAAAAACATCATCAGGGAGTTGAAATACAGGTAATTCTAAAGTAGAAGAATCAATATCGGCAATTTTAGCTGGCACCCTCAACCTTGCGTCATTTACCATTGCAGAATATCCCGGAGTTTTTTTAAAATCAGACGCTGGTTTATTAGGATCTATAGCCACAAGACTTGATAAAGAAGTATCTCCATTTGCGATACCTTCATATCGTTTTAGTTCACGGAATACATCTGCGGGGGCATAGCCTCCATACATAATAGCGCTTGCCATCATTGCAAGTTCGTTCGGGTCATTTTTAATTTTAGTAACTGTTTCAGCACTAACTCCGGATTTTGAGAATACATCTAATAGCCCCAACATCATCATCCAACCACTTTTGTTTTTGTCGTCACTTGGGGTGGCGCCATAAGTAGAAGGTGTTGTAGAACTATTAGTTGAACCATTAGCAGGAGGATTTGTTTGAGTAATTGGATTGGCTCCAGAGTTTGTGATTAATCCCGTTGTTCCACCTTGTTGGCTAATCCCATTAATATTAAAAAAATCGTGGCCAACAGTAGACACAGCATTCTGGATGTCACTAGTAGTATATGTTTGTCCTGTAGTTTGTGTTAAAAAAGCGGCAGCGGCGGAGATGCTTTGGAAAGGTTGCGCAATCTTGCTCTTGTTATCAACCCAAAACAGCTGAGAGGGGTCATCAGGGAAGGCGACAATCCCATAATCGTTATGCCAAATTGGCATGCGGTTAGAATAATCCATAGTGGCAGCTTGATCGGCGTTAGGGTCTGAAGTATTAATTACTTGGCCAGTCTTGCCATAAACATCTCCTTGGTATTGAGAGGTAAATTCTGGTCTAGAAGGATTGTTTTGAGCTTGCAACTGTTGAATTTGTTGGAGGTGAGTATTCCTAAAATCATTCCAAGCGAAACCACCAGCTTTAGTCAAGTCGCTAGGATTGGCAGTCCACATATCTCTCCCCCTTTTAAGAAGAGCTGTCTTGTTCTGCTCAAAGTAAGATTGCCAGCCAGTGGTATTGCTTGGGTCCATGCTAGCAAAACTAGATTTCATTGTATTTAAAATCTCGTCATCAGATGGTGTGCCATTTTTTGCCCATGTTTCTGGGTCAATGACTGCATCATATATCTGGTTTCTGTTTAACCTTTGTCTTTGTGCTTCTTCAGGAGATATTTTTTCTACTGTTCCACCGACACCGGATGTTCCCCAACTCCAATCAGCAAATTTTGTTGGCGTGAATAAATAATAGTCACCTTTCCAGTAACGGTAGGTCGGATTTGGGTCCATGTAGTTATTTGGTTGAAATTGTGGCATATTTAAAATTCTTTTTCCCAAAATCTAGAGTAGATGTGAGTATTATACCACGAGTATCTATTCTTGGTTATAGGTCTTTTTAATCATTTTTTCGATAAGAGGGAGAACATCTGCTAAGTTTTTTGCTTTCTGTAAAGCATCAATGTCATTAATAAAATCTGCCTTATTTTTATCTTCTTTTTCTTGTTCTTCTACCCACCATGGCTTCTCAAAATTTAGCACCCCATCTTTTATAGTCATACGATGACCGTCGGTCATTTTAGGATCATCTGGCAACTCCACGGAGGTTAAAGCATCATTCTCGATAGCTTGACCCGTCATAATTACTTCCCCTGTTTTTTTTCGGTAAGTTAATATCATATATAAAATTAAACAACTAAAGATATAACAACGCCTGCGGCACCATCAACACCATTAGACCCCGGAGAGCCACCTTCTGAAGCCGTTCCTGCGGTGCCTTTTGTTCCGCCAGCAACACTGGTAGTTCCGGTGCCAGATTTGGAAGAATAGATTTCGATAATAACTCCACCTCGGCCTCCTCCTCCTCCGCCACCGCCACCGCCACCGCAAACAGTCGCGGTCGTATTTATCCCCCCATTTCCGCCATTTCCACCGGCGCCACCCTTAGCTTCAATATAATTATTGCCATTTGCAGTTACCACAATTCTAGCGGCAACCCAAGCAATTCCGCCACCGGCGCCAGATCCTCCCCCTCCACCGCCCCCAACACCTTGAGTAAAACTCCCATCTCTGCCGGACGCGCCACCGGCGCCACTTCCAGAACCAGAAAGAATGGATAAGGCTGTAACCGTTGGGAAATTGTCTAATAACTGAAAAGCAGCAACAAAATTACGTATTTTATTAAAAACCGTTCCGGTAACCGCACCGGCAGCGCCACCCCCGGTTCCGTAAGTACAGCCATTTGATCCGTCGCCACCTCCACCACCGGCTGAACCTGCACCCGATAGCGCTTTTACTGCGGCATCGCCCGCCACACCTGCACCTCCCGCGTTACAATTAGCAGAACCATCGCCTCCACCAGTACCGCCAGTTTTTCCGACAGCAGAACCCGGTAATGAGCCAGAATTATGCGCTACCGCCCCAGCTGTGCCTCCGGCACCACCAAATCCACCACCACCTGCATTATTAGCTGCATTTGCGCCATTGCCAGCAGGACCGCCGTTTACAGCGAACTTGCCTGTACCTACGTAGGTAAGAGTATTTTTACAGAAGAATCTAAAACCGTTTAAATTGATCGTAACGCCAGTTGCGATTGAAGCAGAGCTAGCATAAACATCGGCAGTAAGAGAACCATTTGCGACGTAATCTACAGGGCCATCAGAACCATCACCAAAAATTTGAGTATTAGAAAGAGGCGAACCATTAATAACCATCAATCCAGAAACATCATCATACATTGCATATTGCAACGTAGAATAATTACCCATAAAAATCCCGTAGGTATCAACTGCTTGGCCACCAATACCATTTAAGTTGCCGAGTCTAATGCGTTCACTATATGAATTATATGCTATACCTGTACGAGAGAATACTGAATAGTGAGGAGCATTAGTACCTTCTCCCAACATTCTTAACCAACCGCCACTATAAGTTGCCGCGCCATCAGATTTCCCTTGTTTAACAACGGTAGTGCCAGTCAACCAAATTGGATTAAGATTGGCTCCATATGAAGCTGCTAAATCACGAGTAACAGTATAAGTCGGCGCTGAGCCAATGTTTGTGACTCTTAAATATTCTTCTTGAATACCAGAAGCAGTTATGGCGCGAATTATTAAAATATCATTAACAGCGAATGTAGAAGTTCCCTTAACTGTTAAAGTTGAAGCGTCTAAAGCGGTCATATCCGAAGCCAAGACATCTGTGTTCGCCACTATGACCTGCCCACCAACTGCGGCAATAACATCATATTGAAAAGTGGCTCCTTTCATTATGCCTCTAGCTACCAAATTTTCAGCTTCAACTAACCCCGGTTCAACCGTAAAGCCAGAAACTCCAGCCACGTAGTTTGAACTACGAAGACGGATATTTGCCCCGTCTAAAGTTAAATAATTTCCTGAAGTCGGGCCAAGACGAATGAGGCTATTAGCAGAGTCAATTAAAACATTTGAGGTAGCTTCCACTGGCCCACTTGAAAGAGTGTTTGTGTTTATATACCAATTAGCGATACGTCCAGAGAGGGCTGTGATCGTTCCAGAAATCACAGCGTTGTTGGAAAAGAGATCTCTGCATTCGATATATCCCCGAGGCCCGTCAATATAAAAACCACGAGCCTTTGGGGCATAATTAGTCGATTTTATCCATGTGTCAATCCAGAAGTCACGGACAGCTTGGCCATTAACAGCCCCAGATTTTACTTGCGCCGGGGAAGCAATTTCTTCAATTCCCCCTGCCTCCACCCCATTACTCCTTTGGCTGTTGGCCGTCGAGCCACTGGCCGTCGAGCCGTCGGCGCCAGTATCAGCACCTAGATTAAAATCACTTGAAGAGTCAACGCTAGCCCCAGTAGCGTCAGGCAAACTAGAAAGATCGCCTTTTATGCGTTGCAAATTACCGTCATATGGCGAAGTTAAATTCGCGTAATTTTTATCTTGTTCGTTTGCCATAGGTTATTTACTGTGTTCTTCAGTTTCTAATGAGTCGGCGTATACAATTGCGAATCTAGATACTTTGAACGATCCTTTAGAAAATTCTTTTATTGCTACGCTTATTTTTTTGCATCTAACGAGATCATTCTCGCTGGCTGGGGTGCGAGGATTGACTGTAATGATATTTACCCCTTTATTGATACTATCTTTAAGTTGGTAAAATTCACCACCATCGACTGAAACAAACACCTGACCATTGTTACCGGCCTCTACCTCAATTATCAATTTGTGAACATACACAAATTTTTCAAACTCACTTAATAAGCCGATGTTCTCAAATAATAAAGCGAATGGTATTTCAGACCCGGCGTCATCTTGCCCGTTTAGGAAGTTGTAAATCTTGAAATTAGAATTATTAGTGAAAGCAACCTCGCTTGGCCCGGCGCTAATATACTTAGAAAACTTACTGGCTGGTATATTTGTATGTACAAACCAATTTTCTTGCCTCATGTTATATTCTAAACACACATTCGCCAAAGTTTTATTCACTGACCCATCATTATTATAAAGTGTCACACTACCAATAGAGAAGAAAACGCTCGTGCCCTTAGCGCCCGCAGATGACGCCTCTAAACCAGCTGTGGTGGCGCCATCAAAATATGCCTGTACTTTAGAAGAAACAAGTTTTGGAGCTCCGCCAGTAGTAGCATAGACCCCGGAATAGTTTACGAAAAATAAAATATTATTGCTTTTGATAAATCCGCGTGGGGAGACACAACCAATTTCACTATCATAGTTAGTGAGGGCACTATCATTCCATGTCATAAAGCAGTCCTTATTTGAGATCGCCATTATATCCCCAATATTTGTCATCATATTTAATGACGAATTGGCGCCGCCACCTAATTTGAAAGTATCGTAGCGTTTTACGGATGTCCCCGTGGCCGGATTAGTCGCCCATCTGAACACACGAGGGCTTGTAGTGTAAGTATTTTTTACCCACAACTCATCAGCACTTTGAAGCGTGACGGACGTAGTGCCACTTACGGTTACTGAATATTCCTTCTTGGCGGTGATGGTTAAAGTCGTTATTAAAGTTCCGCCACGGTAAACGTCGAGCTGGTCACTTGCTGTATAGATATATTTCGTATCTGTCACTGTCACTTGATCGGTGCCGGCCGTTATATCACCATCTACTAGAGCCACAATTCCAAGAGGTTTGGATGACATCATCATCCCGTTCTTATATCGGTTTGTTCCTACTAGATAATCCCCAAGATATAACCTATCTTTATAATAATTTATTTTGAATGCTTTTGGAGATCCGTAAAGATGGCCGAGGACAGTTGTTGAGTCAGTGACTGTTATGCCATCAGAACCATTAATATACCGATTGGTATCTGTCCCATTTACAAAAAAGAGATTGTTTTCAGCAATAGCGGTCTCTACATTAACATTGGAGAGATTAGCGCCAAAGCCAGCGAGAATAGTCCAAACACTACTATTACTTAGATAGTATAAATTAGTGACAGCGCCGACTCTGCTAGCTTGCCAAAGATATTTACTAGAAAGTGCGCTTTCAAAATAGAACAAGCCATAGTTTGCTACGGCTGAAATGTCGTTACCTATAACAGAGTACCCCTTGCGTTTTTCCAAACTGCCTATTTTTACAGATCTAGCATTTTCTGCTTGTTCAGGTTCAGTCTTTTTGGATATGTTGTGCTCTACAAGGGAATTTACGCCATCGAAGTATGGTATTGTGGTCCTCTTCATTCCCATAAATTCTATACATTAGCTTTGTGTGATATTGTCCAAACGTCATTATTGGCGTTTTGCTTATTTGATGTGACTTTCATTAAATTAACACCATCATTAAAGGCGGCCATATAAGAAGATGCTTCGCTTTGAGTTCTATTTAATTTAGGGCACGCTCGATACATCATCCAATCTAAAATTAAGAAGAAATTATTCTCTGGGAAGTCCAAGGTATCGTAGAGAGATGTAAGTGATGTAGTTGATTGTTTATAGTATGCCGTATAGGTAGTAGCGACAGCAGGTGTTGGTGCAAAACCAATACTTGACCCTCGTAAATAATATACAGGGGTGTTCCCAGAGTTTGCCCTGTAGAATGGTAGATCCCAAATTTCAATATGCTCTACCGGAGTACCAGAACTATCATGTAAAGAGACTAGCCCACCAAAATCAGTCACCCCTAACGATGCCCAAGTATATTCAGCCGTACTTGCAGCCACAGTAATATTAACCGAAGCAACATTATACTCGGTGTTGACCAAGTTGAGGTGGTTTCTAGCCCTTGCGTACCCTTCATTTAGGTAGCGCAAAGCGTCTGTTAAGGATACAAGTGTCTGCTCTCGGTTGTTTAAACCGCTAAAGAAGGTGTCTAAAAGCTTCTTAACGGAGTTTTCAGCGTAATCAGCATAGGGGATTGCCGCAGAAGCGGAGGAAAATAACGCACTAACACTATTATAATATTTAAACCAACCGAACCCAGTTGAATTAGACCCGTCGATATATTTTGTGCTAAAGTCATCAACTTGGATGTTGCTTGTGGCTAGTACGGTATTTGCATCAAAAGTCGCGGCAGCTGTCCAATAAAATCTAACCTGATCATATTGGAGGATTGTCACGCGCGTACTCTCTGGATGGGCAAACAGACTGACAGAAGTTCCAGTAATAGTATTGCCTCCGGCGCCAGATAATCTGATAATCTCAGATGTTTCATTGCCGAGTTCGCCAAAAATCACAAACTGGTCAGTGGCAAAACCGACACTGCTGGCTACTGCAAATACAGATGTGCCAGATACATAATTATTTACTAAGTATGTTGATTTAGCGCCAGTGAATAGCGCCTTGTTGTCTGCAGTGACAAGGACTCCCATATTAAACTAATTTATTTTGACCTACCTCCGAATAAATTTGTATTACTATTTAACCATTTTGTTATTTGGCTTAAAACTAAACCTAAGCCAACAGTCACAAACTCTGGAAGATTGAATAACCCTAGATTTTTAGCTGCCCAATCTACTCCAGCAAGAGCACCAACACAGCCGGCTTGCCACAAAAATGATTTTAAGCGTTTTACAATAGCCTCGCCGTGGTTGAACCAAAAGTCTTTTAAAAGTTGCACCATATATTTATATTACTTAAATAAATTTTTAAAAAATGTTCCGATAGATGACCAGAAATTTGATTTAACCGGCGCCACTGTTGCAGGGGTGGTATAAGAAGTTGCTTCTATAATTCCATCTGCGGCCTTTCCTTGGCTAATCAGTTGCTGTACGCGCAAGATATTGTCAGGTTTAGAAAGCTGTAAAAGTAAATCATATTTATCCTGAACATATTTCCAGTTAACTGACTCTCGAGGGTTCATCACTAAACCGTCATCCACCATCTTCAATAAAGTATCACTCACACGTGTAGCGACACCTTTCCCACCTTCGTACAAAACATAATCAACCCAATAAGCGAATGGGCGTTTCTTGCCGTTCTGGATGAGATAGATCGCAGCAGAAGATCCTTGAACAAATTTGCCTTCATAGTCCTTTAAGAAAGCATTAACATCTTCAACTCCCTTAATTAAGTCCAAGGAATATCTTAAAGGCCAGCCAAACCGATAATTCCAGTCATAAGTTTTATAAAAACTACTCACATCGCCACGAAAGTTTTGGTAAGAATCAAGGACTGTGAAGCTTTTTTTATAAACAGATTTTACTAATTCCTGAGCGTGGTTATAATTGTATGACTGTGGCGACATTAAAATACCATTTTTGACTATCCTTTCAGAAGCAACTATAACCTGCATTGGGAAATAACCAAGAGCTTCATATAAAACTTCTGGATCAGCGTAAGGTGTCCCAGAAACATACGGGATACGCTCCCAGCCAATTTTAAAAAATTCTAAGAAATGCTTACCTTCATTTACCAAGGATGTTGTTATTCGATCCCGGTCATTATACATTGCCTGTGTCATGTCGTCAGTAAATACCAACCTTTTTCCGGCAACAAGACCATCACGACGATAGCTCTCACTGACATTTCCTTGGCTGTTACCAACATGCGGAATCGTTCCACTTAAGAGAACATTAAAGTCCTCAGCAAAATCTGGTTTTTTATTCACATCTAAAACATCGAGCGTTTCAAATACTTTACTTATCATGGAATCTCCATCATGAATTTTAGCTAGTCCGTCAGTTTCAATAGTGCTCTGCCCAGAGTAGTTCAAACAACCATAGCTATCATACTTTTTCATTACTTGAGGCTCTTCAGTCGGGGTATCGTTAAGCCAACTCCTATCTTTTCGGCGGACTTTTCCCGGGTCTAATTTGGTATTACCACCAAACCAGTAATCTTTATCAGTAATACCGGGGCCATTAAACCCATTTTCATTTGAGATTGTATATTGAAATAGTTTGGCCATATATTTATGATAGTTATTTTTTAGCTGGTAAGCGCTCCTCAATAACAGTTGTCATTTGGATGATTGCTGTAGCCACGTTTTCCAACTTTATATTCATCTCGCCAAGACGATTTTCCATTGTGTGTAGATCGTTTTGCTGAGTTTTGGTTAATGTATCGTTGAGTAATTGATTTTTCTCAATCTCCGATTTTAGATACTGAATTTGTGCCCGATCTTCTTGTCGCGGGATGACAATGAAATTAAAAACCCCAAAACCTAATCCTAAAATTGAAATTACTGTTAAGACCTCTTTTGATAGAATTTTGCGAACACTTGTTTCTTGATTCGCCGAAGATTCTCCACTCATATTATATAATTATAGTATTATTTCTTTTTTTTTAATAACAAATTAATAAATAGAATGGAAATTATCACCCATTGGGCTTGTTCATTCCGATTTTTTAGCGGATTACTTGTGTTGCTTTCAAGGGAATCAACTCGTTTATCAAGTTCGGATACTGCCTGTACAGATAGACCAACCAAATCTTCAAAATGAAGGGTGTTTACTGTCCCATCAGCTGAGAAACCAACTAAATCTGGATCTACTTCATTTACCGCGTCAGCAATTAAACCCTTGCGTGGGTCGCCAAGTTTATTTTTCAGTTCATAATTTTGAACTGCACCAGCTTTTACCAAACCAGTGAATAATTCAGTAGCAGATTTTGTGTATAATGATGTGTTTGTTTTATATTTTAATGCGGATGGCACACAAGCGGCGGCACCTGCGTCAGTTATCTCACCAGTTGTCGTGCGACAGACACCATTACCTGTTATGTTAGTTGTCATACCAATAACACCAACTGTGCCAGAGACGGATAATTGGAAGGCAGGAGTTGTAGAGTTGATCCCAACAAAACCATTAGCGTTAAGAATTACCATCCTAGATACTCCACCAGCCCAGAGATTTAGAGTTGTTCCACTAAAACCACCAAAAAACATCTGCCCACTAGTACCGGGTTGTTTTCCCAATCCAGCTGTATAGGTAGAGCCGTTAGTAAAAGTCAAGGCATAGTCGTTTGTGGTTGGTGATTCTACTGTCACATACCCTGTCTGTGATAAAGAGTTTGGCCCAACCACAAGTTGTCCGTTTGTCTTTAATGCCAGAAGTTGAGCATTAGTTGATGAGTTAATTCTCATTGGATCTCTGGTAGAGACACCTGTTATGGCCAACTGAGCAATTGGTGAGGAAGAATTTATACCAAGCTGAATGATGTTAGCTAAGGAAGAAACGTATAAGTTAGTAGATGTTCCACTAGTAATTGTTAAGTTTGTGCCCAAGATGTTGGTAGAAGTTATAGTAGTACCGGAAGCTGTGGTGAAAGTCAAACCGCCGGTTAATACTCCGCCCGCGAGTGGTAGGTAATTAATTGCGGTTATTGTATCTGTGACCATCGCATCAGTGATAGAATTGTTTGGCAATGCTAAGGCGCCGGTAACAGCAAAATTTGTCGTAGTCAAAACAGTGCCCACACCATTAGTGAAGACAAGGTTAGTAGTTGTTAAGCTTGTAGCCGTAAAAGACCCGGTGGTTAACGACCCAGTCATGCTAAGATTGCGGAATCTATGGGTAGTTGTCCCTAGATCACAGCCGCCATCTGTCTGACAACCAAAATATCTCTGCGCATTCATAAATGGAGTCAGGACTGTAGGACCGACACTTGAACCGATCGCTGGTTGCTGAACTACCTCTTTAGCTTGTTCGATAATTATCGGATGGGTGCTAGTAGGAACATTGATAACGTTATAGATATTAATGGGGTGCTGAATTTGCCATAATTTATAACAACCAAATGAGCCGCCTAATATAATAATTGATAAACTAGCTATAAACAAAAACTTTTTTAACATATAATTTTATTATTAAATTTCGTATAGAACGTCTACGCCTTCTCCTGAATTTTCGGCGTCTATCCAAATTGTATTTAAGTTTTTTACAGCTATTCCTTCCATGGCGCCCGCTAATAAGCGGTAGTATGCGCCTGCGGAGGCTACGGCAGTGGCAGAACTATAACCAATAAGTATATTTCCATTATTAGTATCCTTAGCCTTAATTCTAATTTCTGATCCATTAGCTACTGGTATACCAGCGCCTGATTCAGTTATAGTGATTGAGCTGGTGCCCTCTGTGGTAACGGTGGTTTCTTTTACAGTAATAACCCCTGTGCCAACAGTTACAATTGTTAATACATCAGTACTGTTAGAGGTAGATCCAGAAATAGTGATAGAATCTCCAACACGGAAACCGCCGGACAAAAATCTGCCATTGCTGTCAGAAATAGTGCTTGGGGCTGTAAATGAAATTGTGGAAGATGCCGGGATATGTCCACCTAATCTAGTAGGTACTCCGGCTGTGACTACGTCTTTTTGAAGAGTTCTGATTGCTGTTGTGCTGTTGAATCGCATATACTTTTATTAATTCACTCGTGTTGAGGTTGAGATGGTTAAATTAACAGAGGAAGAGACGATGGCGTCTCATCCTATTTTATTTTTTAGAAACTACTGGTTCGTTTACTTCTTCAGGTGCAACTGCCTCTTTGGTTTTTGCAACCTTTGAAGTTTTTGGTGTTTTATTACCGGCTTCTTTTTCTTGCTTGTCAGCTAATTGTTTTAAAAGATCTTGGATTGGAGCCATTTGAGTTTTTACCATCTCTGCTGCTATGCTTTTTGCCATAGTTACAGCAGTATCCATGAGTTGATTTTTCATCTCTGGAGACATGTTAAATTTGTTTTGGCTAGTTTTTCTACCAACATGACCGTACTCAATAGAGGTAATATCATGTTCTGGCTCAGAGGAAACTCTCTCATTAATTAATTTTTGTGTCTTGAGATCTTCGTTATCGAAAGGGAAGAAATCAGTCATAAAATCTTTATGAGCGAGGATCAGTTTGATCATCTCTTCGTCTTTTACTTCAGCGACACCTTCCTCGAACCTAACAAATATTGTTGGTACTGGGAGACGCCCTGTTGCTTGTTCGGCTGGCTGACCAGCTCGCAAAATAAGTCTGTAAGTTGAGTTTTTTGAAATAAATTTCATATATTGTAATTAATTCATATATAATCCGACGAAGGGGAGTAGTTTTTAATTACTCCCCCATTTTTGATTACTCAATTTCACCAACAAGTTGTAAAGTACAACCGTTAGCAAGAGAAGTAGTAGCTTTTACGATTACAACTAAATCATTACCATCCTCAGCGGTAATTTTACCGTTAGCTGAAGCAAAAGTAATTGTAGTAGCTGTGTTGTCAACTGCTAGTTTTTTGTATAGTAATGTCTCAGCTCCAGAAGGAGTGATTTCATATACATAAACGTATTCGACAGTGCCAGCATCAGCCAAGTAGGAAATTTCCTGTAAAGCGACTCTGTGAGTCATTTTATGAGGTTTGTCAAAACCTCTATAAAAGGCTAGTCTACCTGCGATATATAAAGCAACTGAAGTGTCGACTAGAGCATCCCAAACAGTGTCCGCACCAAATGTTCCTGAAGTGATTGCACCATCTACGAGCTTAGTAGCACTAGCTTGTGAGCGTAAACTATCTAGAACTATTACTTCAAAGATGCCATCTTTGTTTATTGCGTCTACCAAAGTACCAATAGTGGTATAAGTAGCGAACAAATATGTGTCAGTGCCACCATCAGAGGTGATAAGGACAATATCTGTACCGGTTGTAACAGTTACGGAAGTTACAGTTCCGGTTCCGATATAACGCATTCTAAATGCAACTGGGCCAGCACTGGCGACAGTGTCATCAGCTCTAAATAAGGCAGTGCCTTTTTTAGAATAGAAGCGAGTCATTGCTGAGTCGAGAGATCCCATAATTTTTTGTTAGGGAGAATTAATGCGGCCAGTAACCCATGGCCGTGTTGGAGTGGGGGACGGGGCCCCCACAGGGGAACTTGGTTTATTCTCTAGTTCCCCTGTGAAAGAGTCTTAGCGCGTTGCTAAAGAAGATTAGCTAGTAATACCCTTGATCAAAGCGTGCTTAGGAGCTTGTTTGCGTTCTAAACCTACTTCTGAGATGTATTGGTCGATTTCACCGTCAACATCTGGAGCTTGGATATTTGTTTCTAATTTTGTATCGCGATTGGTCATGAATCTGTATCTTAAGCAGTCCATGTCAAGAACGAATCCATATCCTGCGTAGTCTCCTACGAACAAAGGATTGTAAACGATATTGATACGACCAAATGCAGTTACCCACTCTGAGATTTGCATGCCGTATGAAGTTTCGTTAGGACGCATTCTGATTTGACCTCTTGCCATCTCGTTGATAGCTTGGAGAACGATACCGCCGGCAAACATGGTTTTAACATCACTGCCGTAAGTAAATGCATCTCTCAAGAAAGTGTTTAAATCAGGAGCAGTCAAAGGACCACCTTGATTTTGAACTGGAGAAGATCCAGCCTCAATCATTTCTAAGATACCACCTGTAGCTCTACGAGGGTGACCCATAGTACCACCTGTGTCTGATTTCTTTTCACCGAACCAGAAAGCGCGTTCGATATCAAGAGCGTGTTCAGTACCTTTCTTAGCTCTCAAATATGGAAGATCTTTACCACCATAAAGGTTGGCTTCTTTTTCAGTACCGGAAACTGCGATACTAGTTTTAAAGATCTGGGTATAGTTGCTCAATTTGGAAGTGCGAGTAGTGTTCACATTGCGAGCACCAGAGTTTTCCTCATTCACATTTCCGATAATCAATAAACCGTCCTGATCAGCACCAGCAGCAGCAGCTGTAGTACCAAAAGCGCGACCTGCGGCTGCAACTGTGATAGTTGTAGCAGAAGCGATTGTAGCAACTAACAAGTTTTCACCAGTGCGAGTGTTTTTAAACACATCACCTACAGTGAAAATGTAAGCTGGAGAAGCGCCTGCGCCTGTTACTGTGATTGTCAAAGCACCAGTAGCGGCATAAGTACCACTAACTTTTGCATAACGACCACCGTATGTGTCTTCCAACCATTCAAAAGTTGGATTACCTGTTGCAGATTTCATTAAAGAAGAACCTTTCCAAGACTTTCCGTCCCATACTTTACCGACGTTTGTCAATAAACTAACGAGAGGATGCTTAACTGGTTCCAATAAGAAAATCTTATCTACCACATCGACAACTAGACGTCCCTCAGCGGATGAAACCGCGCTTGAACGTGCAGCGTTGCCAGATGCCTGAGTCACGACACCTTGGTCGTGGGTACCTTCAGTATAAAATGGAAATGTTGACATATATTATTTTAACTTTTTAATTAATTTGATACATGCCCAAACCAATTTATAAAAGATTCATGTTGCCTTGTTTTGCGATAAGCATATCTACAACTTCGCCTTGGGTTTTACCTTGAGAACCTCCTGAGCTACCTCCGCTTGCATTTAATGCAAAAGCTTTGGCAATTTCGGCGGCTGTCTCAGTATCTCCCTCTCTTTGCGCCTTTTCTAGTCGTTGACCGACTACCGCAAAGTAAGCAGTTGAGATATCGTCATTTTCTGGGTGATCCTTAAACCACTCAGTGATGTCGTCAGCGTATTTTTCAAAGTCAGGTTTACTGGCAATGAAAGCAGCTGTGTTTTTCTCAAAATCTCGGAGTGATTCCTTCTCATCAATTTGTTGCTTGAAAATTCCAAGCTTCTCTTCTAATAGTTTCTCCATTTTTTCTGGAGAAGTAGAATCGTACTCTTTGCCTAATTCTTTTTTAACTTGATTGTGAGCCTGTGTTACTGCAGCGGCGTCTTCGATCTTAACTTTGCCTTCTGCGACTGCCTTAGCTAAACTTTCATCAACCCTGCCATCTACGATGGCCTTAAGAAGATCTGGTTGTGCGTCTAACTTTTCTAAAACTGGAGTCAGTTGGTTAAAGAATTTGCGATAATCGCCTAATTCTTGTCCTTGTGTCCCCAATTTTACGTTTAATTCTTCATACATTGCTCGATAATCTATTGCTGTCTCCCCTCCAGAAACTGGAGGAACAGTGCTCGCGCTACCCGCTTGGCCAGCGGACGAAGCTCCTAGATTGTCAATTTCATTTCCCATAATATTCATATATTAATTAATAATTTCTAACTAGAGCTCTGGTTGCAAACTATTTCATTTTTTTAATCTTACGAGCCATTGAGCCCATAAGTTCTTTGTGTCCTTCTGAAGTTCCTTCGGCTTCTGCCTCAGTGGCAGATTCCTTAGTCTCATGAGACTTTGGCTTTTTCTTGTCCTCACCCTTGCCTGTGCGATTTTTCTTCGCTGCCTTTAAGGCTGCAAGAGCTTTTGGTGGAAAACTTCCCATATGTTTATAATTATTTCTTTTTTTAAAATCGACTTTTATTCTTTTACTAAACCAACGGAGGTAATTTGGATATCATGAGACTCTCTCTTGTTGCTATCCTTACCATCGCTAGTCATGTTTGAATTTATACTGTGATTGGTTATCTTCCCCTTTACCAGCATGGTGACCACATCTCCGGCCTCTTTACCAGCTAAATCTGGAACCTGCTTCGTTGTGGTGTATAGTTGAGGATAACTAATATACATAGACGAGCATAAACCCTCGCTTTTTTTACCCTTTGGAGGTAAAACTTTTGTAGAGCTCATCTTAATTTGGTCTAGTACAATTTTTTGATTTGCCATATAAATACTTTATAATAGATATTATACCACAAGTACTTTACTGTTGTTGATTTTTTTCATTCTCCTTTTTTTCCAACTCTAATAGTGAAATAATAAAACCTTCAACATCAATTAAACCGAGCCTAATACCTTGTTGCCTAGCCATTTGTGTAGGCTCTTTTATGGGGTCAGTTGAGTGTAAAGCATTCGTCACTATTTGCAAACGTAAATTTATATACTGCTTGTATGCTTTAAAAACATTTGACCTATAAAACTCCTTTAAGTAAGTCGCCATCTCCTGGTCTGTCATTGGTGCACTCTCCTGCCAAGTTTCCTCTGGCATCTGGCGTTCAGCATTTTGTACTCGGGAATCAGCGCTCGGCAGTGGGGCTTCCGCCGATTTTTCCTCCGGTGGAATCAAAGTTTTTGGCAAAGTCCCTTGGGCATACATCTCGCGCACCCAATTAGGAATTGCCACCCCATCTGGGAATTTTTCCGGGATACCAGATAAATCAATGGTTTTTGGTACTTTTTTACCCTTTTTTATTACCTTTTTGACTGTTTTTAGCGGTTTTTTAGTAGCATTTTTCATATATTATTTAATAGTTTACCTAATTAACAAGCCTTTTTTCCGCCTTTTCCGTCCTGTTTGTTGGCAACAACGGTCTTAATAGCACTCATTATTGCTTGTCTTCTCTTCCCCTTAGCAGGAGAAAGACTGCTTTTTTGGGTAACTCCACTTGAGTCAGCGGTAGTTTTTAGCCCCGGGTATAAATTTTCTAAGGACATATAGGTAAATTAACGTAATTTAGATGTATTGAGGTTTTTAAATCTACTAATATCTTCAGGGGCAGCCTTTGGGGCTGATTTTACCTTACCAATTTGTTTAGTTAGAGATTGTGCTCTTTCTCGTTTAGTTCTATTTTGGTCTACAGAACCCATAAAAGAATATGGAGTCCCAAATATGCCGGGCTTATTGCTTGGCACAGCATCTTTATATGGGATGCCATATTGTGGGTCATCACGACGAACGCCTCTCAATAATTCTGGAGTTTTTCTGGCTGGCAAAGAAGTAGCCATAGGCTTCTGATTTGGGATAGTTCTAGACATTTTTGCTTGATTAGGAATTTGTCTAGATTTAGCTATTTGCCCCATGACGATTTGTTTTTTCTGGTCTGTTGTTTTTTTCATACAATTATATTTATTGTAAATTAAATGCTCTATTTAAAAGTGAACTTTCTGGCGAACTATTATTACGTGAGTTCAATTTGGTGGCGGAGGTATTCACCTTTCCACCCCTATTGTGCCCACGTGTATTTCCGATTGGTTTTGTCGCTGGGCCATTTCCACCCTTACCACTTTGATTTTTAGGTGCGCCCTTAACTGTTGGTGGCATCGCCCCGCTTGAAATCAGGTTGATTGGGGTGCTAGCTTCGGCAAATGGTGATGGACCTCCTCCAAATTTCATATTTGGGCTTCCCAACATACTCATAGCCTTTTTAGCCACGTCAGGTGAAACTCCGCTAAGAGAAGGTGGTATTGCGCCTAATTGTGGTGGAGCGCCAGCTCCTGCCATCTCTGGGGGCAGTGGTTGGCCGTCGGGACCGACTGGAGGCGCACCGCCTTCCATCCCCGGTGGCATTTGACCTGCACCCGGTGCTTGCTGATCTGCTAGCAATGATTCTAAATCCCAACCCCAAGGCTGTAATGTCCTTGAAATAAGCTTCTTAGGATCAATAAAGTCAAGATTAATCAAAAGCTGGAACAAATCCATATTTTGTTTCTTATTAATATCGTTTTGACCGGCAATAGAAGGAATAACAGAAGATTTAAAATCAAATTCGCCCATCAAATCGTCTCGCTCAATAAGAGGATACATATCTTTCCCATCTTCACCCACAATTCGTAAAATCATTTTTTGACTACCAAATTGGCTAAACATGGAAATCCACCAACGTTGCAAGGTTGATAACCCAGCGCCGAGATGATTTACAAACAACCGTACGCGTTCTAAAGTTGATTCACGAAGATGCCTTACTTCAGTGGCGCTATTAGCATTTCCGCCTGCGCCCATAGAGAAGTCGTCCACACCGGAAGCATATCTCATGTCGCTCTTTAAGTTATCTTCTTCTTGGTAAGCACTTTGTTTGATATCGGAAAATTGGACCTCACGGACTCCGTTAGGATCTGTAGAATAAATGATACCAAAAGGTCTTGTGACTAATTCTTGTTTATTTACATTAGCCAAAGGATTGACCACCCACATTTTATGGATAGACATTGTAGTAGCGTCTAGACGCTGATTTTTAATCATGTTTAACATGATTTGTGGGTTCTCTAAAATAAGGGGGATACCGTAACCTTCAAATTCTCCCGGCATTCTCAAGTAGGGGATATCAATAAATGGGGCTTCTTTAAAGTTATAGGGATTTGGGATAAAACCACCATACAAAATTGGGACCCAATTGCAGATTACCGAATATTTATCTTCAAACGGTAACCACCATTCAAAAACTTCGTGCATCTTTAAATCTGGGTCTACATTATCCATGTACATACTCCCAACATTATAGAGGCCATTTGAACCAGACCTGTGGTCGGCGCCTTTAACGATAGAATAATGATTTGATTTTACTTGGGTTCGGATAGAAGCATAATCAACTAAATCACCACTATAACAACTGACCGCCATCTTTAAACGCTCAGGATCAGCCATTGGATATTTTCGTTTTATTTCTTCACCTGTTAAAATCAAACGTCTAAACCAAAATTGCTTTGATTCACGTTTAACATTGTGCCAATCATACCAAAGAGAATAGTTATCTACCCAGTCAACTGCGGGGGCATCATAAAATGTCTGTTCTTTTTCAGAAAATTTATATTTCTTACTGGCAATATCTGCAGTAGTTAAAAATTTATTTTTGCGTACATCTTTTTTCCAGTATGGCATCATGAAACCAATACCATTGATCATGGTTGCGCGAGCAACATCTTCAAGGACAACATCAGCGCTAGCTTTTTCCCACGTATAATCACAAACCATCTGCACTTTAGGTGCCTTAATTTGATCATTTTCGCTTCGTCCCTGCACAGTGAAATCTGGGCGCGCATCTAAAACTCTAGGCATCATAGTTTCAACTACGGCCTGAATATAGGGAGTAAAAATGTTTGCCTGCCATTTATCAATTTCATTGGCACGATCCCCATTGTAAGCAGCATATAATTTATAAGAACGATCAAGCCGAGGCTTAATCATATTCAAAAAATATTGCCGTGCGTCAGGCATCTGCAAATGGAATTTTTGCATCATCTTTACTTCTTCTGGGCCATATTCGTCTGGCCTATAGTATTGTTTTGACATATTGTACGATTAGTAAGTTCCAAAATTTAAGTGACTTAACGCGCTGTTGTCTAGTTGTTCTAATTTACCGCTATATAAAACTTTGAATCCTTGGTATGCGATTCCTGAAGCGAAAATTGTATCGTCATGGTATCCATTTAACGCTACCATATCGCCTAAGTTGTCGTAGACAAAGGTCATCATCTCATCAAGCGTATATTTTGAATGTAAGATCAAAATTCCGTCTCGTAACCCTTGCGCTAAATCATCAATCAATAATGGTCTCGTAAGTTTATTTGTCTTCCAGCCCATTTTATCTGAGTACGATGTAGACATCGTTTCAAACTTGTTAGGGCGGAAATATATTGATGGGTAAGATAGATTTCTTAATGCAACTAGAGTTGTTAACCCGTGGTTGTTAACCTCAACAGCTAGCATGGCATTATTGAAATATCTCCCCCATATATTTAATTGTTTCCCAAAATTCTCTGGGGCTATGTGTCCCCGGTAGAAAGCCACTTCTTCACCAGTTGCCCGGTTAAATACTGTAGCTACTGAGTAGTCCCCGCCTTCTACACCTTCAGCTACGTCAGCGCCGATGGCATAAATTTGGTCCGGCTCTGGCTTGCGGTAAATAACCAATTTATCAGGAGCCTGTTCAACAAACTTACCCGAACCTTTTGGATATTCATCACCAACCCGCAAAATATTTGCTCTCATTTTTTTAATCATCAACGAGTCAAATACAGGGCGACCGGCAGTCAGGAACATTAATTCGTATTCGCGGGCGAAACGTTGAGGATCGTTCATGCGTTTTTCAATACGCCTGATCTCGGTCTCATTGTATCCCCACCACCAACCATATTCTTTTTTTACGTAATCGTTCCCTTCTGTAACCCAGTTTTTGTGAAAGTGCGTACCTACGTCAGATGGGGTTGATTCCATAACGATCATCCCTTTTTCAGCTGACGCTTCTAAAGTTGACATCTTCTCTTCCGCTTTTTCCCAGAATGCAACCTCAGTTGCCAAAACATAGTTCAGCGTATAACCACGGCCCACATTTTCTGTTGATGGGAGAACCATGATTTTAGAATCTATCTTTGGGAAACTGATTTCGTATTTTGAGTTGTAATGAATTGTTGGCCGTAAAGCATCCGGCGTTGTGCGATAAAAAGTCTTAACTTTATCTAAAAGCTCAGTAACCAACTCAGTGTTATAACCAATAAGCGCTGTATTACAGCCCGGAGTAGTAATAGTCTTATGGTAAAAGTAACCAGTTACGGCTGTGGAAAATCCAAGCTGTCTAGCCTTGAGAATAATGACACGCTGGCTTTCGCTTAATGTGTTGTAAAGATCTTTTTGAGCCTCGTTCAAAATGAACGGCTGTAATCCACGGTCTTTTGTTTTGATCTTCACGAAGCTTTCTAAATATTTTTTAGGATCACGTAGAAAATTAATATTTTGTAGCTTCAGCGGGTCAATCATATTCATATATATTCTTTTATCTGCCTCCTGTTGTTATTGGTTTTGCCGTAAATCTTATGGAACTCTATGTGATGTAATTCATGGAATGTTATGCCATTGCTTAAAGAAAAACGTAAGTTAGGAAACTGAGAAAAATTTTTAATATGATGCGCAACTAACTTCCCTCCTTTAATTTTACATTTTTGACATGTCCAATTATCTCTACTAAAAACTGAATTTCTCCATAAAATATATCTCTTAGAATGTCTAATTTGTAGATTAATTGGGGTAATTCCACCAGCCCACTTCCAATGCTTGTCGCCACGCCTCATCTCACTCATTTTATTCTTAGTCGCTTCAGAATGCTTAAGCCCTTTCATCCCAGTAATTTGCTTCCAACCATTTCGCAATCTTTTTTTCATGTTTATTGTAGAAGCAATACGATATTTTTCTCGCATTTCTGGGGTGCGAACCTTACCACGATTACCTTCTGCTATTTTTCTCTTCGAATCTATAGAGTGGTGGGTACCTCTTTTAGTAATAGCTATCTTTTCTGACCATTCAGAAGAATGCTTCTTACCAATTAGCGCTTTACTAATATTAGCCTTATGGTTATTTGTTCTTTTATAAACTCCAGATGGCATATTATTCGTAAATACTTTTTCCAATTTCATCATCTTCCTCGCGCTTCTTTTTTGCGCTCTCCGGCACCTCCGGGGCGACTACATCGTATTTTGATACAACACCCTCTAGAATTGGTTGTTCGTTGAGAGGCAATAATCTGTCTGCCTGCTCTTTCTCATTAATCTTGAGCAGTAAACCTTCCCAATCCTTACCTTCGGATTCAGCGGTCTCGTATTTTTCAAGGCCGACTGATTTTAGAATAGTTTGGATACCATGCAGGCGAGTTTCGTCTTTTGTAGCCTTCTCAATGATATCTTTCAAGTTGCTAACAAGCATGTTCATGTCTAAACCATTCTCCACCAAGGCACTATGGTAATCTTTTCTGATTGCCAGCTTATCTAAAGTACGTAGCACTTCATTTTTGGAATGGAAGTTCGCTACTTTTTTTAGCTCATCTAAGTCAGAAGTGTGGGTCAATGCCTTCAGCAGCAGGTTTTGCTGGAAAACATTATTTGTGAACTTCTGTGGCTCTTTTGATGCGCCCTTGCGGAACATGATTGATTTTAGTCTTTTCATATTTTTTTGTATTCATAATGCAGTCGAACTCGTGCGTATCCGTCATTTTACGAAGGAAATATTGTTCTTCGCCGAGTTCGGCATTAAAGCAGTGAATATAATTAAGGATGTAATCGTAGAATACAGTGAGTGGCATTTTTTGCTTCTCTGCAATCTCCAACAATTCCATTCTTTCTTCCATCCTCCCCACAAAGATGAGGTGGTCAAAAGTTACGTGCTTAAAAGGATATTCATATTTAACCTTGAAAGGATCGCTCTGAAAAAAATCTGGGAAAATCGTCGTAAAGTAAGTTGCTATCTGTCTAAAGTACCGGGAGCTAAGAAACATTCTCATTTCCCTGCCCACCATCCAACGCATAAATACGTTGTAATAATAATTCGCAGGGCGTCCGTTGCCGGTAATAGAGTTCTTGCGCTCACCATTGATTACAATTTTAGACGATAACCAATGTATCTTAATTAGCATTTCCCATAATGTTTCTTGGCTTGCCTCGAAGAATAAACGCATCTCGCGCGCGTACTCGGGGAGGCTTTTCCCGTCAACTATTATGTCTTGTTCGTTGAATTTTTCAATGTGCACTGGCCGTGTGTAATGATCTTCATATTCTTTTTCATAAATTTTCATATATAAATTGTTTTATTTTTTATTGTCCAAGGGCTGCGGTTAGATTGCTGAAATCTTTAGGCCCAGTTGGAGGTGCTGGCGGAGCGCCCGCGTCCGGTGGCATCCCCGGCGGTGCGCCTGCTGGCGGTGTGCCAGTATCCGTTGGGAATGAAGGTGTCATCCCCATTGGCCCCATAGAAGGGTCCATACCCGGTGGCATCATTTCTGGTGGTTGGGTTCCTTGTGGTTGGCCAATCAAATTACTGAAAGCAAAATCAAACAGCTCGTATAAATCTGGATCTTGTGCTTGGAGCGAATCCATAAAACCGCCGACTTGAGTCACGTCAGATGGATCAACACCGGCTTTTTTCATTAAATCAAATAAGTCTTTAATGATTGAACCTTTCATATCATTAAGCTGTTGGTCGGAAAGAGCTTGGTTAGTAGCAAGCTGTGCTTCCTTGCCTTTTAGCCCTTCAGCGCCAGCTTGTAAATCTGCTTTCGCGGCAGCTGGGTCAAATGATGGGTCTGTAGGCATTGCGCTCGCATCAGCTGGAGGCATACCGGCTTCAGGAGGTGAAGCAGGCAAAGGAGGCATGCTAGCGTCAGGTGCAGGCATGGGAGCTTGAGGTGGCATTGGAGGTAATTGTTCTGGCATATATTTTATTTAGTTTGATTTAGATTCATAGAATAGATATTTAGACCAGCGTAGATCGCGGCGATGGCTTTGTCTCTCTTAGACGATGCTGGTTCAGACGATTGGATACCAAGAGATGATTTTCCTCGCATGGCAAACGTTAGTTGTCTGGCGCGATAACTGGGTAACCCAGAAACTACTTCGTCCGGCAATTGAGATACTGCGACTGAAATAGGTAGCGCTGACCACTGAGAAGCAAATGGTGGTACAACAGCTTCGGCTAGACCTCGTAATGGATATAGAACATTCTTTGCTACACCTGAAGCAGTAGACGGATATAGTTTTTGGCCAAAGCTACCTTCTGGGTTTGTTTGTTGCATAAGTAATGGCATAAGGAAGTAGTCAGTAAAGACCTGTCCTTCCGGTGTCTTTAAGAATGGGATACTATCTATTACCTGTGCCAAAACACCTTGTAAATTTTTAGTATAGCTTCGATCTGCACTCTGGAAAATGTTCATAGTATAATAAGGAATGAAATTCGCGAGGTTCATATAAATAGGATTTTCCCTAAACCACGGAAGCGAAACCATGCCGTCTTTATTATACCATTGATAGTACTTGTTATTTTTTAAAGCATCTTTTTCGAGTGGAGATTTTCCACCGCCAAGCTCTTTTAACGCAAATTGGACTTTATTGAAGAAGGAAGCATTATTAATTGCTGTTTTCCCGGTCTTCGCCATCATGGCATATGAGAAGCTGGCGAATGGGGAACCGAAAAATGGCATACTACGAAGAACTTTTACTGCCCCGGGCATCGCCGCGTAGTTCATGTATATCTCATTTGAGATTTCGGCGGCTTTATCGGCCGTAAATCGGTATAAATTATCACTTCCAACAAAAACATCTTTACCTAATATAGGTTTAGACCATTTTCCAATACTTGTGAGCTCATTTCTAGTGATTCCGTCACGTGTAAGATGGATAAAATTACCAATTTTGAACGTTTGGTCTACTTTTTCAAATGCTTCAATTGGTTTTGTTAGGTACCAATGTAAAACCTTAGCTCCAAAGCGCTCAGCTTCAGAGTATGGTTCAACTGATGCTATCCTTTTTCCATCAACCCCAACTTTTTCTACTACTTTTCCGGGGCTATTTACAACGTCTTCAAGTTTCTTTATCCACTTCGACGCGCCGCCTTGTGACAACTCATTTGAAATAGCAGAAGTATCTGCTAGTTGGACCGGCGCATCCCCAATCCCAGCCTGTCGTGCTTGCGCAAACGGAGACATAGCCTCAGTTGCTTTCGCTTTACCAAGCCTGCCCTCTGCGCTAACTTCATTAAGGAGATTTGCCAAGCTCTCTTGCACGGTATACTTCTGTTTATCGGTTAAATCAATTACATTTAATTTTGTATAACTATTAATAGCCTCATTAACAGTGTCATTGTTTAAAAATAGTTTAGGATTGAATCCGAACGTTTTTCTAAACGTTTCTGGGTATTTTTCTGCAAGTTCTCGGACAGAAGGATTCTCCATCATATCCATAATACTCTGCAAAGTAGGTTTACCTTTTGCCCAATCATAACCCTCTTTTAAGGTTTTAAAGAACGTAGAACTACTTAATGTATCTAAGCCCGCCATGCCAGCCATAGCCATATTTCCAAAAACAGAATACATAATTGTAGCGGGTGATCCAATTTTTTGTATCTTAAAAAAATCAATTGCAGTTTTATAACCATTCATTATCTTCTTACCAACCTCAACATCACCAATTTTAAAATTATCTTTTACGTAGTCACCCATTTTGTCATACCACTCGACTCCAGTTCCACCAGTCCCAACATCCCTACTAGACCTTAAGATGCCGAGAGCTTCTTCGTCTGAAATTCCAACAGCCCTTAATTGTTCAGCGGTTTGTCGAAGCGCCATATCATTAATAGCCTCATCACCAAACGCTAAGGCTGCATCAGCCTTATCAGAGAATGTCCCCAGCTCAGGACGAAGAGTAGCTAATTCCCCACCGGCGTCAACGGCTTGTTGCACCCTTATCTGTGCAGCTTTTTTAATATCATAACCATTTGCCTCTAAACTTTTAATAAGACTAGGGTTATTTAAAATTTCACCAGCTTTTTTGTGGACATAAGTTCTAAGCTCATCTGGCGTATATGCCTTTATAGAATCTCTTGCAGATTTTAAATCTTCCATCACTTTTTCTTTTGCATACCAGTCTTTTGTAGAGTATAAGAAATGTTTCATGGTGTTGCCAACTGGAGAATCTTTAATACCTTCCACAGCATTAGAAAGAACATTATTAAGCATGCCACCTTTTTCAAGTTTAGTCGCCAAATCATACCCAATAGTCTTCTCATATTGAGCCCCTGTCTCAGCGGCCTTCTTAACAATACCAGCGTATTTTTCGGTAGCACCAACCCATTTTAAAGGCTTAGTTAAAGTAGTGGCTTTTTCCAAAACGCCAGAGATAGCCCCTTCCGTGGCTCCCTTAAAGCCTGCCTTCAAGGCGCCTTCCCCGATCCTTGGGATTAAAGCGGCGGTGCCGGCAGTTGCCCAATTGACTGGGTCAAGAGCGATGTCTAAACCAAAACCAAGCGTTGAGGCTAATGCATTATTTTTAACACCGACTTTACGAAGAAGATCGCCGTATGTCTCACCCTCTGAAAAATTATTAATAGCATTAGCGACGATTCCCTGTTTAGTGCCTTTACCGAGAGCGCCTTCAATCGCGCCGACTGGGATAGTCACGCCCGCGCCTAAGACTTGAAGAGCCCGGCCGATAACACCTTTCTTTTTAACGCCAGTAGTAGTGTCGTCAGGGGCGTTGGCAGAAATATTACCGTAGTAGCCTTTTTTAAGTTCATCAGATTTAGCACGCTCAATTTTTTGATTAAGCGCCATCATCTTGCGCTGAGTTGAAATATCATTATTGGTAGGATCAGCGCCAGAATAAGCCGTAGGAGAATCCTCTAAAGTTGACGAAAGATTTTTATACTGGCTTTGTAAGCCGGAAATATCTGCCATAGATTATTTTTCATTAGTGATATCACGATTTGTCTTCATCATATTCCTAATATAAAATTTACATTTGTCTGCTGGATAAAATTTTAATTCCTTTGTTTCGGGCTGTTCTACCATCTGCCTTAACCCCACGTGGTGGCGCTGGTGCGCCGGGCGCCGAATAATTTTCATTTCTCCCAGATCAGGTAGCCCAACCGATTCGAAAGTCCGTAGCTGTGCCATTATGGTTTTGACTAAAGCGTAGTAGCAACTCTTGGCAAATTCCAGATCGCCCGAGCCGATTTTAGTTGATAGTGTAGTAAAAAAGGACTCTTTCTGTATTTTATTCATATAATTTTTATCTGTAGTTTGGCCGACTGCCTCCCTCCAGTTTATTTGTATGGTCGAAGTTTTAGCAGTGTCTAGAACACTACACCGTACTTCGCGACGGGTTTTGGCAGTGTTATCCGCCAAATGGGTGGGTGGCGCTAGCCCGTAGGGTATTCTCTTGCGAGAATCACCAACGACTGGCACCGAAAGTCGGGGCAACGGTAGCGGATGAAGATCCGCCCTTTGTCGACTACGACTAGGCGCGCGCGCTTGCATTTGGGGCAAACAGGCGTGCCGTGGACTGAACGGAACAAGGGCTTGTCGCCCATACAGACTCCTTCAGTGGTTGCTGATGAAGAACTCCTTCTTGCACTTGGGGCAAGAGTGGCGACTGAACATCGCCAGCACTTCGATCAGTTTGAGGAACGTACCGCAGCACTTCGGGCAACGAATCATTGTATCTCCTATGGAAAGAGCGAATCAGTTGTCGGTCCGGATGAGAACGATGACGTGGCACTTGTCGCAGAAGTACGAGGTGTAGTCCACCTTATACGTCTGGAAACGGAGTTTTTTGAGGTGGCACTTTGGACACTCGTACTGACAGGTCGCCATAGTAATCCTCCCCCCGCCGTAGTGATACGACGGATTATCAATCTTTGGTTAAAAGATATCTATTGCGACAAGGTGACTTATCACTAAGATGGGGGAAAGAAAATTCAGATTCAATCATTAATTCTAGGCGCCGTCGAGCTCTCGTGCACGAGATACGAACAGAGTGCCGAAACACTACGCCTAAAACTCAGGATTTAATTTTTCTACCAGTTCTCGCACGGGCGGAGCATAAAAGTATATATCTCCAGTTGACCCAAATTAGGTGTCTCCCAGATCCAGAGCGCTATTGGCCCGCCCTCTGACTTTTTCACTTTTGGCTGAGGCAGAAGTAAAAAACTGTCAGCTATTTATGCGCCCATCCGCGCAAGAACTGATTTCTTTGCGCGTCTAAACTACACTTCTGGCTCTACTGCCACTTCTTCAGGGGCAAGTTCAGGAGCTTCTTCTTCAGAAAGCTCTGGAGCTTCAGGAGTAACTTCAGATTCGCTGACTTCAGCCTCTGGAGCAACTTCTACAGCTGGCTCTTCAGCAACAACTGCTTCTGGAGCAACAACTTCTTCAGCGAGGGTTTCACCTTCAGGTTCTACGGCTGGAGCAACCGTTTCCTCTTCAGATACCACTGCTGGTTCTTGGACTTCTTCCATATTGGAATTAGTTAATGAATTAGATTGACTGTTTTCTTCTACGACTGGCGTTTCAGCTGGCAGAGTTGCCGGCGCTGATTCCAAGCCTTCGGCCTGTTCGGTTTCTCCCAGCTTCTCTAGCTTTTCTCTAAACACTCTTTCAATATGGCCGTTGTATTCTACAGCTTCTGCCTCCGCCATTTGTAAGGCTTGCTCAGAAGTTAGCTGGCCTATTTCTACCAGATGGATTATTTCTAAGTCTCGTGACATATAATGTTTTTTAAAATAATTTATCTTATTGTTTTATTATAGCACAAGTACTGTGCTCTGTGCAGGAGGCAGTTTTGAATTTTTGGTGCGGATTTTTTGTGGTGGCCATATATCGGTTTTAAGATTTTTTTGCGGAATTTTTCTGACGGCCTATGGCTTTGAGAGGAAACATTTTGCCTTCGGGACAATTGCTGGGGTGAAACCTACAAAATTTTTTGTGGTTTTTTCTTTCGGCCTATGGCATTCGGCACGATTGCTGGTGGGAAACCTACAGAAAATAAAAATTTGCAGACTGGTTCTTTACCCACACTACCCCATCGTGGTGTAAAAAAAGGGAAACAACCCCATGTCGATTGCATTCAATCAGCCATCTGCGTCCGCCATAGCCCCGTGCCCTCGGCCGTCTGCCCTCTACTCTTATACGATAGCGTACGCCACCGTCCGCTACAATTAATATAACCTTACTCGTATGAGTTACTTTGCAGCTTGTCTTATCAATCAGCTCAATGTCTTCAGCGCCAATGTCCGTACTAACAATGAGTTAGCCCGCAAGGTCGCAGAGCATGTCACTATCGCAGAGCTGATAGATAGCAAACATCTCAGTCAAGAGGAGTTAATACAATATGAAAGATAAATTCAACGTCGGCCTAGTTATGATGGTAGCAAGTATAGCTGGTTTAGTAATAAGCGTTGGGACTTACAGCGACTTTCTCTCTGGCATCAGCGTAACTAGTTTAGTATTCGGCTTTTACCTAGTTGTTTCATACTAACAGCTACTTTTCTTTAGACATTTAATTAATTAACATTAGTATATGCCACAAGTTATATCAAAAAATACACAGGCCAAAGCCAGACCAGAAACACAGCGTCAATTCATCGGCAGAGCATGGTTAAGCAAGAGTCAAGCCGGTAAAGAATACATCAACATCAAGCTGGATCAGACAACCAAACTCGTTGACGTCGGACCAGAGTGTGTGATGCAATTATGGGTGAACACAAACAAACGCCCAGAAAAGAAAGACCCGGATTACAATCTCAGTATACTGGTGCCTGTTGGCCAAGCACAACCTTAATGGTTGGGAGTAGAATAGCAAACAGTCCGCGAGGGACATGCGCTATTCTACTTTTTTTCAGACGACAATTGGAGGATACGATGTCTTATGGTCAGCGTGTTCTTCAAGCAAAAGAATATACCTTTACCACTGCAAAGTGGTTTAGCAAACCGCAATCCGTCCGCGAGCGTTTCCGCTCAATGATGGACAAGGGTTATTGCTTCTATGTCATCGTGCCGTAGCTGTTCGCCGAGTGCCTCGTGCCTCCGCGTCAGCTACTCTTTTTCAGCCGTTGGTTGACAAACGAACGGACTGTACAATTTATAAACAATTTAGTAGGCTACGCATATCATGCAACACAGTAAGGAGTATCAAGCCATGATGATACTCGCCTGCACCATACAAACAAACAATTACTTTATGTAATTGTCCACAAGGAGACTGCTTCTGCCCGGAGAGATCTAGGTAGCTAGCAGTTTCTTTTTTCCCCCTTCTTAACTCGCGAGCAAGAGAAAACTAGATGATATGTAGAACGTCTTTGCAAAGGCTCAGTACATATACCATCTCAGTTCTTGAGGAAGGGGAAAAGAGAGTTTAATTTATTAAGTATTTTAATATGAGTAAAATATATGAAGCTATAAGAAAAGAATGGGAGTATCAAAGCCAAGAATACCAAACAATATACAATAACGGTCCTCACGAACGAAAACAATCAGGCATGATAGACGGTTTAGGATTAGCAATGGCTATTGCCCAAGAAAATGCACAAGATGACGAAGAGCAAATTGCCAAACTACATTATTGCTGGGAGGTAATCAGTAGCTTAATGGACTTAGTCAATGAGTTAGATGAAGAGTGTTATACAAAATCGTACGAGATTACAACCGCAGATAAAATGCTCTGTTGGTTAGACAATGAGATATCAGACGAGAATAAATTAGAGTTTTTTAATTATCCAGCTAGCGCCACCGCTAGCAAAAAATAATCTATAAATCTATGGAGAACACAGCTCGACCAATTACATCGGAACAGCGCAGAATGCTTAGTAAGCTATACGAAAAGAAAGTGGCTGAACGCATATCAAAAGCTCGCCAAGAAAGAAGCGACAAAGAAGATAAGCTAGAAAAACAAATTATCAAAGCAGAATACAAAGAATTAGTCGATTTAGTAGAGCAATGGAATAAACTTGATGTAGCTTGCAAAAAGACAAGGGAGTTGCTTGAAGAAAAAACCAGACAAGAAGCACACGTTAGTTTCAGTTCTTATGGTAATGACCCGCTAATCTTAAATGGTTCTCACCCAGAGGTGAAGAAATTTAATGAAGCAAGCATAGATTTATGGGCTAAAATGGAAGAAGCTAGAGACAAAATCCTCACCAATATTTGGGGATTAGACGCAAGCTATGGCGAGCTTGTCAAGATGATAGATGAAGAGTTCGGCGCCATCGGTGTTTAACAAATCAGAAGGGGATAACATAGTGTTGTCCCCTTTTTTATCACATTAATATGCCAAATAAAAACATCAAACTATATTACCACAAAACAGATGGGGGAGCAGAATATCTCATGGATACATTCATCCCATGGAAACATAACGGCAAGTCCGGCAAAGAAGGAGTTATCAATAGTAAAACAAAATACGTTGTCAGAATTGACGGCGATATAACCAAAGATGCTGAATTAATCATTAAAGGATAATCGTATGGATGAAGAAACTAAATTACGCACACCAGAGGAAGCTATTGCTGTGCTTGAGAAAGAACATCCGCATGGTGTAGACCTTATCTACATTGACTATAACGACAGCTTTGATAGCGACCTTAATGCACTTAATAAAGCTATACAACTAAACAATATCCATGAAGCGTGGCCTGATGAACCAGATTGGTTTTGTGATGCCCAAGGAGAATCAATAAGATATATTCTAGAAGAGAACTTTACTACAGAAGAACTAGAAGAATGGGGACCAAATACCGACAACGAAGGCTTAGAACAAGTTGAAACATGGCTCTATGACCATGACACATCTACTCCAGCCGAAAGCCTATTGCGCAATACCAGAAGCAAATTCTTCTTCTATGATACTGGCCTAGAAATTCCTGAATATCCATCATATGGCGGTGGTGATACTTTCCTAAACAAGCATGGCAAACGCATTGCTAATAAACTCAAGATTGATTTTACCAAGCATACCAAGAGTTTACGCAGTCTTGTCGCTAATGCGTGCTATGGCGGACAATTAGTTTTGGTGTTCTATACTGAACCTAGCAATATGTTCGGAGGAGAAGGCCACAATGGTATTAAATTCCCTAAAGCTCAACTCTGTATTATGGATAGAAACCAAGGGTCCGGAGACCAAGAGACAATAGATGAATCAGTCATTCTCCCCTTCAATCGTAAGAATTTATGGATAGACTCAGAAGCTGGTGGCTACTCTATTGATAGTGTGTTTGGGTTTTATCTACCAGCGTTTGACCAAAATCCAAGCTTCGTCTATTTAAACAAACTTAGGAAAGTAAAAACCACAGGACTACAAGCAGAAGCAGAAAAATATGCCGTATGGGACGCAGACCTCAAGAAAGGCATCTGCCACTTCGGCGATCCAAGATTTAATTCACACAAAACAGAGTACATTATGGACTTCCCAATGGGGAACAAATGCGTACACTGTGGGAGATTCTATGTAGATTAAATATGATTACTACAACTTATAATGGCTCCGATATATTCCCCGGAGCCTGTGGGCTATACGCTTACGATGGTGATTCCGATTATGACTTTGAATATCTAGATGTCCTTGAAGAAGCCAAACGAGTCTTTGTCGCAGACTGGTTACCACAAATAAACAAAGCTCTAGAGATAGCCGGACTAAAATGTGTAGACTTCAAACCGTTTATACCACGGGAGTTTAACTTCATGGATAGTTCTCTTGACCCAGTCTTGACAGTTGAGAGCGCAGATAAGTTGCTAAAGTATTTATTAGCGAACAAAGAAGCTCTACAAAAAGAATTGGACTCTAACAAATCCTATGACGGCTTTATGGCTCTGGGAGAAAGTTCGATGGACGCTGAAATAGAAACTTGCCGTAAAGATAAGGCAGAGTTTGCGCCAGACATCATGATAGTAAAGTACCTACTCAAAGATATAGCGGAAGAAGTTAAAAACGACTTCGATATGAACGAATGTATAGAAAATGTAGGCACACTCATAGAGAAATGTATCCATTGTGGCGATGAGCTAGAGCCAAACTCAAATGGAGAAATGTGTACGGACTGCTTCGTTAGAAATAGACCAACTAATTAATCAACTGGGGTTGGGTGGTAAAACTCGTTTAAGAGCAACCCTGAATGGAAATAAACAGCCAAATACCATTCCTATAGATTTAAACATATGCCAAAGAAACCAACCCTGAATGGAAATAAACAGCCAAATACCATTCCTATAGATTTAAACATATGCCAAAGAAACCAACCACACCACGCAAAATAAAACACATTCTACAATCAATTGAAGCTGTAGTTGACTACGCATACGAAGATGAACATAAACATTGGGAGGAAGAAGGTAAACCAAAACAACATATATTCCTTGATATAGACGCACTAGAAGCCTTCCTTGTTGATGTAGAAAATGGCTTATTTAAAATAGTTGAAGTAGATATTAATTAATTTTAACCACACCCATATGGGATTAGATCAATACCTCTACAAAAAAACCTACGTAAAACAATGGTCACACCAAAAACCAGAAGATAGAAACGAAGTCATCGTTAAAAAAGGAGGCAAGATAGTTGAGGGGATTAAACCGGAACGCATCAGCGAAGTAGTCGAAGAAGTCGCTTGCTGGAGAAAAGCCAACCAGATTCATAAATGGTTTGTTGATAATGTGCAAAACGGAGAAGATGATTGCGCTGAACATTATGTAGACGACAGCAAGCTCAAAGAACTGCTAGCTCTAACTGAACAAATTCTAGCTAACTCCAAACTAGTAAAAGGAAAAGTCGAAAACGGCCAGAGAGCTACAGCAAATGGCTGGGAGCCGATTATGGAAGATGGTAAATATATCAAAGATCCAAAGGTAGCTAAGAAATTACTACCAGTAGCGGAAGGTTTCTTCTTTGGCGCCACCAACTATGACGAATGGTATCTTGACCAAATCCGATATACCCATGACACCATAAAAGCTCTATTAGCCGAAGGATTACATGGAGATTATTATTATGATTCTAGTTGGTAAATATATGACTAAAGAACACATCTCTAGAGACCAGAACGGAGACTTCACTTGCGTCTGTGGTAATGTGCCATGGGACAATGGTTTCTTCGCCTGCGAGGAATGTGGATACTGTAAGACTAACAAAAAATTAAAAGAAAAAAGAGAGTATGATAAAAAACAACTCGCCCGTCAACCAAAACAAGAATTGGGACGTAGGAGCCATCGTTAATATTGGCTTCATGAAAAACCTCACTGTAGTCGCAGTGAGGTCAGAAAAAGACGGCATGCCCGATATTTATACACTTACCAATAGCAAAGGCGTGCAGTACGAGTTTATCCCGCATAATGGAATACATAAAATTTAAAACTATGACTGACGAACGAAAATGCCATCTATGTAATGGGCCGACAAAAGATAAATATTGCGTCAACGAAACTTGTGCAGAATTTATCCGAGACGAAAAAGAAGATTTATTAGAAGTCACCGACCTTGATCAAGAAGTTATCGCCGACCTAATTCTAAAAGGGTTCACTTCTGGTATCCAAGACTATGAAGAAGAGAATGGCTTGTGGGTTAGAATGGAGTGGAATGTCAAAATTAACAAATTTTATCCCAACTAGTATGAAAGGCAAAATAACTATCATTAACCACAAACAATACACTGTCAGCTACGTCTTTAATATGGTCGGCAACTTTTGGTTCACAGATAAAGAAGGTGTTAACCACCTAGTCGACGCTGAAGATGTAGCCATCTGGGCTGACGAACAAAATATTGGATACCAAGGGATTAAGACTGCCATCACCTATGCAAAGGATATAGCCGGTGATGATGGTGTGTTTTGGTGGAAAATAGCAACAGGAGAGAAACCAGTAATATTTAATTTTTAACCCAAACTTATGTCAGAACCATTAAAAGAAGCCATCGCCATTGAGAAAGAAATCTCAGACGAAGAGTACATGGATATACTAAACGAAAGCCATGGTGACGTGGAAATCTGCGGGATGATGTTTGCCAGTGGTTATGCTCTTAAGCAACTTGATCCTATTGCCTTCAGCACGGGAGCTAATGATTACGCCGATAGCCTTCAGCAAGAATACGCCTGCCCAATCTGTGAAGAAAATTGTGGGGAGGATGATGAAGAAGCAAAGTTCCATTGCCAAGAGGAACCAGAAACTGAATAATTTATTAACAATAACCTATGGATCAAGACTTAACCATCGAACAGGCCCGTATCGTCGCCCTCAAACAACATCTAGACCAAGAAATTAATATCGTTCCAAGCGAATACGACGATAAGACCTTAGTAGTAAACCCACGTCAGGAAAAGCGAGGCCATGGTCCGGAACATTACGAACGTCAGATTAAGGAATTTAAACAACTCTTCGACGTCACAAACACCAACCACCGCAATGTACTGGTATCTATAAAAAGCTTTATCACAAAAAATCCGACGGATAAAAAAAGAGGGGAAGCACTCTATGATAGACTCAAGAAATATGTGCCTACAGAATTTGTAGCATTTGACGCTATCTATAATATTAATATCCTATACTCCCTTCTTAAAGGTGCGGGAGAATCCATCCAACAAAAATACATCAAAGCTTGGTTTGGCCAACCCATCGAGGATGACCGTGAACTACAAGACGTTGATGATGGCACATACTTAGTAGTAACCGACGAGGAAGCAGACGAAATTTGGGAGAAGTACCTAGACAACTATATTGACAAGTGCATGGAAATTCCAAAATATTTAGAACCATATTTTGATCGGGAAGGTTGGAAAGAAGATGCCCGTGGTGATGGTCGTGCCCACTCTCTATCTGGCTACGACGGCAAAGAAGATTATCAAGAGGTAAACGGAACCGACTATTATATTTATCGGGCTAACTAATAACCTATGCTTACTCAACCGCCACCAACCATCGACGAGTTGGGCATAGCTCAACAAGACAAGACCATCCTCTTCAATCTGCCCAATAGCAACCTACAGGTTGAGTGTAAGCTCGTGACCGATTGCCTATGGCAGATTGCTTGGGTCAACTCACGGGCAGGTAAGACCAGAGTCCTTGATAAGACTTTTTCTACCAGTCAGATGCTTGCTGTCACAGACTACCTAATCGAGTCTAGCAACAAAGAGGGCATCTACCGGTAAGTGAAATCTTCAAAAACATTGAGCAAAAACTCAAAAGCGCAGTAGTACGGAAGAAATATTTGGCAGTAGCATTTAGCGCTACTGCCTTATTTTTTTAAAAACGCACGCATTATCCTTGTGGGAGTGCCATTTTTAAAGTAGAAATGGCTAAGAATAAGGGGGGGGGGATTATAAACGGTACGTTTGCGGTACGCAAGACTGATAGGGGGCAAATAAATCTCCACTAGGTATCGCTTTTGAGTTTTTATTGAGCAAATATGCAAAAAGAGAGTAGGAGAAGAGACACAAAAAGGACAACGTGGGAGCAGTCAGATTTTTTGAATATTGTGCAAAAATCGAATTTTCTCCTGCCTACACCCCCTTCCAAACCACCGGCCGTCGGCAATCGGCAATCGGCTGTAGGCGCCAAACCGTAGGCGCTAGGCCGTCGGCAACCTGCCTTCTCCCTCTACGCCCCGGCAATCGGCAATCGGCTCTTGGCGCCTGCCTACACCCCTTTGCCCCAGCCCCGGCAATCGGCAATCGGCTCTTGGCCAATAGTAATAGGCTTTCTACCACCTGCCTTCTCCCTCTACACTCTAGTAATCGGCTCTTAGTTGCCTACGCCTAAATAATAGAAAGTATATGCTTGGTATCCTCTATACTATATGTGTGTGTTATATACTATGTCTACTACATCCATTACCTCTATTGTTATTACTACCTTACCTACCCTTCTCTTTATTTCAATTTTTTATTCATTGTCGTTTTACCCTTTTTACCTCCTTTGTTTTTGGCACTATTTTTACCCATTCCTCCACAACATTTATTTTGGTTGTTGAATTACAGGCAACTGGGATCAGGCAATCGCTGGTCTGGGACTAGGCCGAGGGCTAACTAGGGACAATAGCGAAAAATTAAAACGAGCCAGAAAAAGACGGTTTTCGGGGCATGACGAAAATGGTTTTGGGGAGCCGGCAAGGCGTTTTTGCCCAGACTACCTATCTCTTGGGTTGGGGATAGGCAAAAAGCACTCACCCTGAGCTTGTAGGAGCTTGCTAGCGACTAAAAAAAACAAAAAAGGTATTATGGGTTAGAAGGGTATTTTAAAACAAAAAAGAAGCCCGTTTTTGAGCTTCCCTTTCAACTACTAGAAACCTTGATACGAGCTAAATTCTTCACGGTCGATGGCTTCCTTGTACGTAGTAAATGTGTGGTAGCTTCCGCCGAGGATGAATGGCCTAGAAACAGTGGGGGCAACCCAAATATTGTTATCATGAAGTACGCCGGTTTGCTCCACATAACTTATCGCCGAGAGCAAGAGCTGAACGTTGGAGCTGGTGACCGTATTGGTATAAATATAATTATTCATTATCCGGCTTTCTCCGGTGAGTTCCCCGCATTGGTTTGTGTATGGGCCGCAGACAGTCAAACATTCGGTGTCCTCCCCGGGATCGATCGCGCCATCCCTATAAATCCCAATTGACTCGAATCCATTTGGCTTGTTTGGATTTGACACCACATTATTAGTAAATTCCACATTGTACACATCACAGTACTCCGAACTCCAGATAGCTCCTGTAGCTAGTGATTGTATAGTAATATTTTTAAATACATTATTCCTTATCCAGATATCCGAAGCATACTCAAAATCCCCATGCAATCCCTGATTCTCCGAATATACATTTATTCCTCTTGTTGAACTGCTAAATCTATTCCCTTGTATTAGGATTCTTTTGGCGGCGGTGATATAAATTCCGCTTTCACCCATATACTCAAAGAAGTTCCCGATGATCTGCCCGTCGTGGGGGTGGTTTGGGATAGCCGAAGTAGACCGGTTGCCCGAGATCTCAATAGCCGACCCTGAGTCACTGTCCGTAAAGTAGTTATCCTTAACCAGCCAATCTTTCACATTATCCACAAATTCTAATAACGGCTGGCCGAGCGTATCCGAGTTCGTATCAGATTCCAAAAACCTATTCCCAATGATGGTGATATTTCTGGTGGCGGTGCCGAAGCCATTTCTTGAATCGCCCCATGATGAAAACAAGACCGGCAGGGCGTAAGCAGCCGGGAGGTCACTCTTGTTGATATCCACAAACGTATTGTTGAGCAGCGTAATATTATACGCTCCCACATCATCAGGCGTTGACCATGTATTGTCGGGGCCCTTGCCTGACAACACATTAATTCCCTTTACCGTATTTCCCGGTATATTGCTTCCATTTTTTATGGTCAAACCGCTAAACGTAATATCGTGTTCGCCCCAAATCTCAAACACGCCGGGGTACACACCCACATTGGTGCCGTCAATGATCGCCGGAACCCTGATATCTGCCTGCTCAAGCGTAATGTTTGACCCAAGCACCACCCGTTCGTTGCACGTGCCCGCAATCTTAATCGTCCGACTGGCACTGACATTATCGAGGGCGTGCTGAAGCGTTCGCCACGGCGCTGCTTGCGTCCCGGCGTTGGCGTTGCTTCCCGAATCACAATTTAAATAATTAGGGGTGGCGCCGATAACCTTAGAAGCAAGCAAGATACCGCACAAGACAATGGCGGCGTAGAGAAGTTTTTTCATAAATAAAAGAAGTAATCCTGAATAAGACTACCTCTATTATACCATCAGTACTATTTTTATTTGTTTATAAGAGCCTATTGTGGCCGGCTCGTGCCTTTTGGGGCTAGTGGCCCCAGTCCTCCCAGTCCTTGTTGAACCACCACGCCGTGGCGATGATGCTCGCCCCGACGAGGATGAGTCCCTTGCCGATGACCTTACTGACCCGTTGACAGAGCTTGTCCTTCTTCTCTTCCTTCTTCATCTGGTGACCTATCTCCCTCCGTAGATTACCTGTTTTCCGAACTGTCGATATCTTTTTGTAAAATATGGTTTATCTTAATATTGTCCTGCATCATCTTAGCATCAAACCCTTCCGTCCAACAACATTCCGGCGCTGATTTGCAATCCACCAAAATATGTTTCATTCCAACCAGATGAACCTTTTCAGTATCAATCGTTTGCATACATCCCAACGCTTCAGTCAGCGTATCAACCAAAAACAGTTTAATTTCATTGATTGTCCCTATATTTTCTTTACTAGGATTAACCCAAATCTTCTTAGGGTCGAATCTCCCATCGAATACTGCTAGTATTTCTGACCTTGTTTTCATAATAATTTTACGTTAAAAACCCCTGCCTTACGCCCTGCTACGCGTTGGCCGTAGGCCGTAGGCGCCAGGCCGATGGCCGTAGGAAAATGAGCAATGACTGCTATGCTTACTGCCGGTCGAGACCACGCAAGATGGGCAACGCCCTTTCCTGCTCCAGACGAGTGGCTTCAGATTTCGTTTTTTATCCATAATTTTGTGTAACTGGTAAAGATTTTGAATTAACCAAGAGCCCAAAGCCTCTCTTCTTTGCCCGATACTTTCGCATAGCAAGCGTATGGCGCTCACGCTTATACTGGCGCAGATGTACCTTGGCCTGTCTGCGCCTAAGCTTGAATGCCTGATACCGTTCCGGGAAAACAATAAACATCATCATTCTCCGACTAACACCAAGTTTATCCGCCACCTTGCGCGTTGACCGCAGATCTGCATACAAGGTGGGGAAAAGTCTTTTGATTACTTCCTTCTGCTCTTCAGACAACTTGTGTCTCCCATCCTGCTCTGTTGATTTGTACGGCAATGAGATTTGCGGCATATTTTTTAATCTACAAATTTAATACTTATTTCTAATGGACCGGCATGCCCTTTCTCAATTGACTTATAGCCACACACCCCAATAGATTGGAAACACTCAATACTTGCCCTCACTGGCGTCCCAGCATACAAAGAAGATCCTGTCCTAAGACCTCTTTTATAGCCCAAGGTATGAGCAATAGTTAAAGCACTGGATGCCAACAAAACTATTGACGCGAACAACATCATCCGAACTAAAAATGAATTTCTTGAAATTTCGTCCTTCTCGCTGACATCAGCGCATTCCCTATGCTGTTTTTCCTCCTGTGACATAAAATTATAATTCACCTAATAATAAAAGCTCCTTATCCCACGCACCTAATATCTGCCAGAAGTGCCCGAACGGTGATTGCGCTAATAAGATCGGGTCTCTGCGTTTTTCTGTTTTCTCGAAATCTTTTTTATCTGCCACGATATAAAATACCGGCTTCTTTTTGCAGAGGATTTCCGTTTCTGATGTATAATCTTTCATAATCTGCACCGCGTCATCAGGCATGTCCGCCATGAACTGCGCTATCTAGCCGATCTTTAAATAGTTATGTGTTTTTACCAGATCAGCTAACCTTGCGCCGGTAGTATATGCAAATTGGCTATAAAATGATTCGTGCAATCCGTATTTTAATCTGTTCTCCATGCGGATTACCATACTTGATATCTCCTTCACTCCCCGGTTCATGTCATATTCCTCCGCTTTGATCATTGACAGCTTATCCTTAAATGACTTGATTTGGCCCTCTACGTACTCTTTGTTGGTTTTAAGGATAAAATGCTCGTCATTCAACATTTTCATCGTGTAGACCTCTTTTGGAGTCAAATGCTTGGGTTCTAGCGCCGGTTCCTTGGTCTCTTTCTTCTTTTTAGAATCGTCTTTGATTGTACCCTCCAATAAAGTTGCAGCTGCCGATATAGAAATGTAATCATTAATATTATTAGAGTTACCCACCTCATAGAAGTCAGGTAGATACTTTGACTTTGCCAATGATTCGTCGGCACAGTTAAAGAAATTAGAGATTATCGGATTGCTGTCGCTATTGCCTTTATTGTATTCGAATAGCTTCTTGCCGAAGAGTTTAATTTGCATAAATTTATATTTCACTTATATTAGATTTACCCTCGTCGTGAAGCCGGATGTCGGCGAACTTTGATTTGCCTTTTTCCCATAACTTCTTAGGAAGTTTGTGGGCTTTAGAATTTACTCTGAGACCTATCGGCCATGGTTTTTTTCCTGCCATATGATAATAAAATTATTTATAAACTAATTACTTTTATACTAACCAACCATTTGCTGGAAAGTTTTAGCTAGACGTAAATACATCTGATCATCTTCGCTAAAATAATCCTCTTTTTCTTATGTCCAAGTCGTATCCCCAAATTTATCCACCATTTCTTTTAAAATCCGATTATGTTCATCTTTAACCTTATTAAGTAATTGACCAAAATTTAAGCCTCTAAGTTTGGCAGGAAGTGGAACATCAAAACTATACTCTATCCCCACGTCACCTCTGCCATGATTTTTTATTTTATCCTCTTGTGAAAAAATGTTATCACTATCTTCAGACCGTTTAATATCCCTACGTAACTTATTTTCACATTTTGTGCATTCACCATCATGCCACCTACATATTCCCCCACAGTCTTGGCACCTCTTTTTGTTCATAAAATATATCACATTAAATTTTCCAACTCCTGCATGAAACCTTTTTTCTTCCATTCGTCAAAGGTGTACTCCTTACTTTTGTTGACCTGCACCGTTTCTTTATCCAGATTAAAAGTGTAGAAGTACTCACAAAACAGACTATCATTTTTAAAATCTTCACTCAACCGCACCTCTGTTACTTCCCCATCATAGATGAGTTGCAATATACCAGCCCCACGATCTCGATCTATGCCCGGATAGCGTTTGTGCAACTTAGCACTTTGCTCGCTGTTCATCCAACCATCTTTTGAACCGAGCGACTCTAAAAACTTTTCGACTTCTTTTTCATCCACTTCTTTTAGTTCATTTAATTTCTCCTTGAATTTTTTCAGATTTACATCCGTAAGAAAATCCGCAATCTCCTGCCCTTGGCCGGTGGGATAACCGTCCCATTGACCATACTGAGCAATCCTCGTTTTGCCGTCCATCTTGACGATGGTAAGATTTCTTGTACCCATATATTATTTAGAAGGTAATGGATAAATTGTTTTTTGCGTTAAGTCGTATACTTGTACTTCACCACTATTAATTCTGCGAGTAAGAGCAAATTGATAGAGGAGTCCTTTAATTTCACACTGATACCAGCGCACTCCGCCAAACCCAACAAGGAGTGAACGTTGATAACCCTGCTCCACTAAATTCTCACAACCCATCTCATAGGCTTTCACTGGCCCACTGACTTTTAACTCGGCTAGATTGATTCCTCCAACAAACCACCAACCGACGCATACAACAATTGCGATTAAAATGCCTACAAAGATTTTCATACTACATTTAATTAATAAATAAATGCGGACTATACCGGAGTCGAACCGGTGCTACCTCCGTGACAGGGAAGCGTACTAACCACTATACTAATAGTCCGTTTGCTGGGGCAAGGATTTGACTCTACAGACCTACTGTAAACAGCGTAGTCCGATTAGAGTATAGTCACCTTGCAAGTTATCGTATTTACGGCATAGGGAGGGTCCCTGATAACTTATCCATTAGGCGTCTACCTTTTCCGCCACCCAGCTTTTGTTTTTAGAAACCTCTTGATGCGCCACCGCCGCTAAAACCTCCACCGCCGAATCCACCGAAACCTCCAAAGCCTCCGAACCCACCACTTGAACGACCTCCTAAAAATGGAGTGACAGATGGCGTGCTGGAGAAGAAAGATGAATCATCGTCGTCATCATCACTTTCAAAGAAATCCGCAACTTTACGGCCGAACGTTTTATATTCACATGAGATACAAACTGCCTTGTCAGTATCAGGATTCGAGATAAGCACTCCTAAGCCTTTTAATGTTTTCAAATCGCCGGGAGCCAATTGATCAGTATCTAAATTAACCAGAAGTTTATCGCACTCACGACACTTTTCTACTTCTGCTTCTTGCTTAGCCAACTGAACCTTGTCGCCTTCGTTTGCATGTAACATACATTGTTATTATTTAGTTAATTCTTTTTTAAGAGCTTCGACTCCGGTTGCGACTGCTGCATCCCAGTTGTTTTGTTTTAAGTATGGGACCATCTGCTCATCGAGGATTCGTCCTGCTTTTGCGTCAGTGATATCACCCTCGAGCCCTTTGCCGACTTCAATGCGAACTTTACGATCTTTAGTTGCAATAATAATTATCGCGCCATTGTCTTTGCCTTGATAACCTACCTTCCACTTCTCGGCCAATTTTATTCCATACTCCTCGATTGTGAGTGGAGCAGTCGAATCAAGCACTAACACTGCAATCTGCGCTCTGCCGTCAAAGCCTTTTAGATCGCCGTTAAGCAAATCGACAAGCTCTCTTTTCAGTGCGCCGTTAGAGTTAACCACATAATTAGTTGGTTCAGGAAACGTTACCTCCGAAGTTTGTAGTTGCGATTCGCAACCGGCGCCGACAAGAACGATAGCTACTAACAGTAAAAGAATTTTTCTCATAATTAAATTGTTAAATCTACCTTAACGCCTTTTTCAGATCCAGTCTCCGACTCAAAGAATGATCTTGCCTCAAAGCCGAACATACCGGCCATTATATTTTTAGGGAATGATCGAACGGTTGTATTCCAAATTCTTACCTGTTCGTTATAGCGGTCACGGGCGACTTGGATGCGATTTTCGGTCCCGGCTAACTCATCCATCAAAGCCTGCACAGTTTGATTACTCTTTAGATCAGGATAGTTTTCAACAATCACCATTAATCGAGCCAGAGCGCTTTCTACACGTCCGGTAGCCTCAACTCTTTCGTCGCTGCCAGGCGCAGTACCGGCGTAGTGAGTGCGAGCCTCAGCAATGGCGCCGAAAACTGCTTGCTCTTGTTTAAGAAAACCTTTTGTCGCGCCGACAAGACCCGGAATCAAATCAAATCGTCTTTGATATTGACTCTCTACCTGAGACCAACTAGTGTTAACAACTTCTCTGCCTTGTACCAAACCATTGTATGAGCCCACTAGAAAACTCCCAATGATTAGTAAAAATATTACTATTCCTCCTAAAATTAATAATGATTTCTTCATAACTATTTTTTAATTAGTAAATTATTTCCCCAAGGATCGCCCTTGTATTTCATTTTACTTTCTACGACCTTTTTCTTACGTACTTTTTTTTCTAATTGGCCTTTGAATTGAATGGAAGTATTTATCCAGACAAGGGCTAGGGCGTCTTCTACGGAGCTACACCCATCAATAAGCCCTACCCCAAAACCAGACCCGGATGCGCCATACCCACCTTTATCATGCCAGAAGATAGTACGCCAATATGGCTTCGTGTCTTCTAACAATTCATCAAGAGTAAAGCCCCCTTCGTAACCAGTTTCTAACAGAATATTTTTGAGTTTTTCAGAGAGCATAATATTATGAGGTTAGTATAGCACATTTTTCTGCACTTGTCAAGTGTTTAGATTGGGGATAAATTAGAACTCAATTCCGTCGCCACAATTGTACACCATAAAGCCTAGCGAACGCCACATACGGATAACTTTTGGGCGATCATCAAATACACCCCAGATATCAAATTTATCTTTTATAAATTTATCGTAAAGCTCTCTTTTAACTATCTCGTCGGCACGCATGTCGCCTTCGGGGCGCATGAATAAAATGTTTTGATATGGAAAATTATTGTCAATTAACCATTGGCAGGTTTTTACTCTACAAACTTCATCACGACCACTCACATAAACAATTGTGAACTTATCTGCTAGGGCATTCAGAAGTGTGGCTAGTTCTATATTAGGGGAATCAAGATGGACTTTATCCCACTCAAAAAAACCTCGGTCACCAAGATTAAAAGTTGCCGTCCCATCTAAATCAATCAGAAGAGTTTTGGGTTTAAAAGAATCATGAACATAACTAAATCGGTCAATTTGATAAACCTTATTAGACTTAATGTGCCGGACATACATTTCGTAAATTACCTTTGTGCCAACTGGGTTAGGACGTTTAGCATCTCTAGTAATACACTCTTCCACCGGTACATCAAAAAATACAACTTCTACCTCAACCTTATATTTGTCAGCGATCTTTCTAATAGCAATTTCGTGAGCAATAGCAAAGTTAGTATCATCTACAATGACATTCTTTTTATCCATGAGAGCTGCCTCAATAATATTATCTCGAACAGATATAATAAATTTTTCATTCTCTTTACTCCATTTTCCCCCGTGGAGAAGCGCGCGCAAATCGTCCTTATTTGTACGCACCCAACGGCCGGGTTCTTTTGCTATCAATTCTTTTGCATACGTACTTTTGCCCGAAGCTGGAAGCCCGCGCAGTATAAGGATTTTTTGCATATTATAATTTGGTTATTTCTACATCAATGAGCCCGACACTTAATGGCGCTAACTCAGAAAATGCTTTGGAACTAAGATCAATAATTCTTTCAGGACAAGCATCTTTATTGTCCTTGCAGTGTTCCGGACCAAAATCATTTACACGAACTCTAACACATTTATTAATATTATATTCTGATTGATTAAGGTAAATTCTACCCTCATCTTTCCGTCTCACAACGTCCCTAATATCTTCTATATTAATTCTCGCATCTGTCCTACAAACTAATAATTCTGTTCCTCTCGGAAAATCCCTACTAGCAGCGGTGAAGTTTTCTTTTGAATAGTTAGGGTAGCCCTTGAGCTTATAATTGTAATAGCTTGCCTTTCCACTTTCGGCCATTATAGTTGTTGTTGCTGTAGCCTCAATTTTAGGTTCTTGATGAGAAGGAAATGGACGACTAACTCTATATAGTATAGAGGATGCGTCATTTACATAAACATTATTTACATAATCCCTAAACTCTATTTTCTTAATTGGGTAAAAGGTACAACCAAATAGGACAAGAGTGAGGAGGAGAATTAGGTAGAGGGTTTTCATAAATTTTTACTTTTTTACATACCACGCTTTTAGGCGAGGAAGGTTATTTAAAACCAATTTAATTTGTTGCTTAGAGATTTTGGCGTTACCAATCATGTTCTGAAGAAGCACGATGTACGCTGCCTCGGTAAGAGATAATTTTAAAAGCTGTTCAAAACCATTAGAAATTTTAACAATAGATTGAGCTAGCAACTCAACGCTCTCTGGTTGGGCTTCGTCCTTTTTTATTTTTATACTTGGCATACTTACAAATTAATAATTAGTTAAATGCTCTATAACCTTTTTTTGGATTTCATCTGTTATGCCCTCTGCCCATGTTGTCTGAAAGAAGTTTGGTAACTGCTCTGGCAACATATCGCTGTCGTCGTCTAGGATTGCGTATTTTTCTACTTCGGGATGACGATTTAACCAGTCTTGAATCTCGTCACCACGAACTTTTTTCTCCTTTGGTGTCCAAAGATTTGGTGTAATATCAATAAACGGATAAACCTGTCGCGCCACTTCTTCTCTAGATTCTTTACCCAGTCGCCATGTTGAAGACAAAACAATTTCGCATCCGGTTTCCAAAACAATCTGGCCTACTTTAAAGGCCATGTACGGGTCAATACCAATAACACCCCTATGTCTTTGGGCAGTTTTGGCGCAATTAACTACACCGTCAATATCAAGGAATAATATTCTTTTCATAGAAGTCTAGTATAGCACATTTTTCTTCACTTGTCAAGTGTTTAGTTATAAATCACTCCAGCACTCTATCTTGCCTATACTATGTTTATCTAATTCCTCTACACCATCATCAATACAGGCATGAGATAAATCACGGAAACTTTTTTCTATTTGTTTATAAGGGTCTTCTCCGGTATCGTCTGCCCAAGATGAGCCAACCATCTCTTTATATGCCACTAAAAAATCATCTATAGTAGGATAAATAGAAACTGGCATAATTGAAGCCCCATCATCATTACTAAAAATCGCGTCAACATCAATTGTGCCACACGTAACACAATTAACCTTAAGAGTTTGCATACTATTCTTTTTTAAAGTTTACCTTAAAGATCGGTTCGTATTTATTGTCGTATTGGTCAACTACCTCAACAGTTTTACCTTTAACCAAGTCAGACAAAACTAAATCGCTAAGCACTACGGAATCAGATTCAAGATCAATTTTTAAATCGTCTAGCTTAGTTAGCTCGCCGGAGAATGATTCCTTAGTAGCAGCCTCAATTTGTTTCTTGCGCTCACGCAAAGTTTTAAGCTTGTCAACAATTTCCATGTATTCAGCTGAGCTCTCTAAGGAGTGCTTATAGGCTTGGCGGATATCTTTTTGCTTCTTCTTATTTTCCTGCATGCGGTTGAAAACTTCTTGGATATTTTCCATACGATAATAGTTAAATTAATAATTTTTTTCTAAGTTATTTTTTGTTTTCTCAAACTCTTTTAAGCTCTGGAGATGTTTAGGCTGACCTTGAAATTTATTACTCTTACCCATCTTAAATGGCTTGCATAAAGCGCACGAGTGTTTCTTTTTTTTAGTTCACTTACGCATATTAGTTCCAATACCAACCCACACAGGAATTAATAAAATCCTCCACATCGTTATACATCTTCTGTTGAGGGATTTCAAACTCATGGAGCTTAGTATAGACCTCTCGATCATCAGATAGACCTTGTTCATAAAGAATAACCGTCATTTCGTAGATTTTCTTCCTATCGGAATTTTCCACCATATTAAGATTAGGCGAGTCACAAAGCTCTTCTTTACAAAATTCATAGATCGCCTTCAACTCTTTATCGCTTCTAACCGCCGACAACCCCCCAACCACATTTAATGCGATAAGGATGGCTAAATTTATATCTAATACTGTGGATAATTTCTTTTATAAATTCCATACAATTAGATATCTTCTCCCTCAATCGAGGCTAAATAAACACGGCAAAATTGAGCAAAACGTTTCGCTAAAAAAGAATATTCTTTACCATCTAACTCAAGCGTACGCCATTGCGGATTGGTTTTTTCGTCGGTTACCGATAGGTCAACCTCATTATCTGCGCCTTCAGGTGTTACTTCACATGACATTTTCATATAGTGCTTCTTAAAACATCAAAGATCGCAGGATCGTCTTTGACCTCTTTAAACCATTTATAATATTTTTGCCTCTCACTCGCTTTGATTACCAAAATAGGTAACCCAGCTTGCAACCTTTCCCAAGCCATAAAAAGTCGCCCAGATCTCCCATTTCCATCCAAAAAAGGATGACACTTCTCGTACGTAATATGATCTAGTTTTATATGAATCCCATTCTTGCCGGGGATTTTTATGGAGGTAGAAACATCTTCTAACCACTCTTTTATTTTTTCTTCAATCAGAAGACTTTTTACACCTTCTCTGTTTCCAATCCAAACTGGCCGCTGGCGGAAGAATCCAATTTCATGTTTTTGTAAAGGCTGATTTTGCATTAGAATTTTATGAGTTTGCAAAATTACTGGGATAGTTAAAACAGGCTGAGCCCTGAGAAAAATCCAAGCACTTTTTGCATCTTCTAAACTTTGGTCATCAAAAACGTCCTCTATTTTATTGGACTCTAACAGAAAGTTAATTTCTTTTTTTGAAAGGTCATCAGGCAACATAACTGCCTGAACAATTAAACCTACATGCTTTTTACTATTCTTTTGTTTTAGTATTTTCATATATTATTTATTATTTAAAGTGGTAAGAGTGGAGAGGGATTGGAGGATGTGGTCTAAGGCTTTGTTATATCCCCTTATTTCACCTAATCTATACTCCGCAGTTATATTAAACCCAGGTTCTAAAGTAAGGTCTTGTTTTTTCATCTTTTGAACCGTCTCCACTACTTCTAATTGTTGTTGAGAGAGAAGATGGGAGATAAACGCTTTTATTTTTTCGGGTTCAACGCTTGCCTTAAACATTCTTTCCGTACCTCCTCCCACTTCCCAACCAAGTTTTCGCAATTCTTCTCATTTTCCAAAAATCTGTTCAGCGGGGTCAAAACAAAATTCTTCATCAAAATGTTTACTCCACCCTTCTACACTCTGTTTTTGATTGATTACTTTTTTCATATATTATTCTCACGTTTAATTTGCTCTAATAAATCCCCGACTATATTTGATTTCTCCGGCGTCGCTCCACCGTTGAATACTTGGTCAAACAATTTCTTTTTTTCTTCTACCAGACTCGCTATCTTTTCGTCGACTGTGCCGGCGCACATCATTTGGTGTATCTTTATGCACTCAGCTTTGTTCCCAATACGTTCAGCACGGCCGTAAGCCTGCGCGTAATCAGCCGACGTCCAAGGCTGGTCCAGAAATAGCACGTGAGAGGCAGCGGTCAGTGTAATACCGACACCGGAGGCTTTTGTGCCACCGAAAAATATTTGCGTGTTAGGTTCATTTTGAAATTTATCTATAGCCACTTGGCGGTCATCAATCGGCGTTGAGCCGATCAGCAAAACTGATTTGCCTTCAAACTTTTTCTGGAGATCTAGAAGCGGTTGGTTGAAAACTGAAAATACAATTACCTTCTCGCCGGTCTCAATTATATTTTCAATCAGCTCGGTCGCTTGATCAGCTTTACAAGCGGTAGTAATCTGGCGAAGCTCGTTGAGCAGAACGAGGTGCTCAGCCCCTTTTGACCTTTCCGCTTCTTCGACGGTTTTATTTCTAGCTTTGATTAAATAGTCTACCAGAGATGCCATGGCAAAGTCGTATGCTTTTTGATAGTCGTTACTTAGTGGCACCGGCACATCTATAAAAACTTTTGGCGGTAAATCTTTTAGCACATCTTCTTTGCGGAAGCGGATAAAGTATTTTGAAATTTTTTCTTTTAGCTCTTCGACGTTGCTTGAACTTTTATTGTCGTAGCCAGCAAAGCTGTCGGGTGCGGCACAATAGCGCTTCATAAATGACATCCAATTACTCCACTTCGCCGGATCGAGAATATTTAACTGGTTGAATAAGTCGGCCGGGCAATTAAGCAATGGTGTCCCTGATAACATCAGAATGTGTTTTATTTTTCTAGATAGTTTTTTAGTTAGCTGGGATCTGCGAGCTTTAGTGGATTTAACCAGATGTGATTCGTCTATAATCATTACTTTAAAAGGCATTTGAGTTAAGAACTCCAAAAACTTTGGCAGGATGTCGTAGTTAATAATATACATATCGGCCACCGGGATATCGCCCATTATTGTTTTGGGAGTAATGACGCAGGTAGTAAGATTTGTCCATTTACGGATTTCTCTTTCCCAGCCCACCTTGACTGAGGCCGGGCACACAACAATTCCCGGGGTGACGCGTGCGTGTGCGACGTAGGCGCAGGCCATCAGTGTCTTGCCGGTGCCGATATCTGAAGCCAAGATTACACGGCCATTATTATTCACAAAAAATTCTACTGCAACTTTTTGATAGCCATATAGATTGCCGTTAACACCGTCTACTTGGAAGTCTGTATCTGTCTTAGCTTTTATTTCTTTAGCTTGTTGTTCCCGCTGGACTTCTTTTTCTGCCTCATCCTTTACCATCTCCATTTGGAATAAAAGAGTTTCGTCTTGGATGGAGACGGCTGGAAAAAGGTTGCGAATATAGACTGCCATTTTAGGATTAGAAAAACGCCACTTACCCAAAAAGAAGGTAAATTCCTGCCAGCCGAAGGCGTTTTTTAACCCTCGGCATTTCTCAAGAATATCCCAACGGAAGTCAAACTCAAAAGCATGAGTATGATATTTAGTTGTCTCAGCAACTATCTTCATAGCTTATGACAATAATTTTTGGATCTCAACAAGAGATTTTTTTTCTTTCTGCGCCTTTTCAATGAATCTGACACGCGTGACGGTGTCCTCCATGTTATAGATACGCATTTTCTTTTTACCGACCGTAGTGACCGGGGAGATTAACCCAAGACTCTCATAGTAGAGAAGCCTAGATTTGTTGATTTTCAGTTTTGTGGCTAGATCACTCAGCAACACGTAACCGTCAATTTCATTACCCATATGAGTTTTTTTATGAATTAAACTATACCCAGTATAGCATAAGTTCAATTACTTGTCAAGTGTCATGCGTATAGCATAACAGTACTTATGGTATAATACCTGCATTATTAAATCATATTATTATATTATATGTCCGAAGAAATTAAGAAAGATACTGGCCCGAAAATGTTTTCTACCAGAGATCTGACTCTCGCCGCGTCCCTAATGTCAGTTGGCTTCAAGCTTGCCGGCATTAATTATCAGATCGAGGGGATGCACCCGAAACAAATTGGATACTTTTACTTCCTAGAAACTGAGATGTTAAGTGAGGGTGTCGGAAAATACTTAAAAGAAGAATTACTAGTTGAGCCAAGAAAGTTTGCAAACAACATCCGGACACTCAAAGCGGAAGTAGTCGGCACTTACAAAAACCCAAACAATTAGTTGTCCACAGGTTTCAGACTTTATACACAGGTTTGTCCACAGCTAAATACTTGACAAGTAGATAAAAATGTGCTAAATTATACTGGAGTTCTTTTACAATCTACGGCAAAAATACGCCTAAATGTCGCACACGCGCCGTTTAGTCGAAAGAATATTTTTATGAATAGTGAACTAGCCAAAGCTTTAAGTTCAAAGGTTGATAGTAACCTCAATATTGAACTTACAGGCTATAAAACAAACAACCTCGCTAATGCTTATAATGCAAAGGGTGCATACGTAGCGCCCAACGATTTAGGATCAACGGAGTCATTAAAAGCAAATTATGTTGGAGATCATTTTGACAATTCAAACATGACGAAGCAATTAAGTTGCTGGCATTGGTGGGAGGAATATTATTACCCAAAGGTCATCAGAGAAAGTTACCCCGTCTACGTGCAGGAACGCTCACTAGACAAAGGTAAACAAGCCTTTGAACTCGTCAAGATGATGAAGGATAAGGGTTTTGTAAAACTAGAAAAAGCGTATGATTTTATTGAGCTGATGGATGCCTTAATAAAACATCTTTAATTAAACTACCTTGCCGTAGATTGTAAAAAATGCGATAATAACTCAGTTGGCTAGAGTGGCTGTTTTCCAAACAGCATGTCAAGGGTTCAAATCCCTTTTATCGCTCAAAATGCCCAATTAGTTCAATGGCAGAACGATTGATTTGTAATCATTAAACGTTGGGTCCGATCCCCACATTGGGCTCACAAATACCGCGGTAGAGCAACGGCAGCTCGTTGGCCTCATAAGCCAAAGGCTATGGGTTCGAATCCCATCTGCGGAACAAACAGCTTCAACAATTTGGACATCTTTAATTAAAATCTATTAACACATTGGGCTAGGGGCAAGAGAAGCCTTACGCCCGAAAACCTACCCTTAGAGTGATGTCCGGGGGGCAGGTACGCCCAAGTTGTTAGTAGATTTTTTAATATATATATGAAAAAACAGGCACTATCAGAGCCGGCTAGAATACAGGGTGGAGCAACTATTTGGGCACGCCAAACAGTTGAAAGTGAGATATTTAAGTTTAAACCAGACATATGGTTTAAGATCTGGTTTTACCTAGTTAACCGGGTTAATTTTGAGACAAATAAATACTTTTATAGGGGTGAGTGCTACATAAGATATAAAGATATTTCAGACGCTACTAGAGCCACAAAAGATCAGATAAAACACTTCCTAGAGTGGGCAAAAAACCCCTCAAAACACGCCTCGGACCAAGCCTCAAAATCGGCCACACAGAAAGAGCCTATGATAGCCACACGGAAAACCACACGTGGGATGGTCGTAAAAGTGCTAAAATATGAGTTTTTTCAGACATTAGACAACTATTACAGTAATATAAAAGCCGATACAGAAGCCACACAGGAAATAGACATAGAAGCCAAACAAAAGCCACACGAAAGCCACACTATAAGTAAGAATGTTAAGAATGTTAAGAACCTACAATCGACTGCCTCTTCGAGTCAGCCTAACGCCTACGGCGTTAGCCCTCCTCGAGAGGCAGGTGCCCCGGCTACGGCCGGGCTCACCACCTCCGGTGTTACTCCTCACAGGCCACAGGCAGCAGGCACCTTGTTGGAAGACGACACAGCACTTTCTGGTTCCGCCGAAATTTTGGATGGCGAGATTGATGGGGGAGATTCTTGGGCGCCGAATGACAATACCGAGCGTGACCCAGAGAAGGCAAAAAAAGATAAACGAGACCCTCGTGTGCAATCCATGTTCGATCGCCTCTGCGAAAAACTTAAAACTAATAACCTTGTCGGCAAAGACCAGTGGATAAGATCTTCGTGTAAAAATTTAGCAAACCTAGAAGACAAGCTTGGCCCCGAAGAATTTTGGCTCCGGTTCGATACTTTGGCATCCGACGAATTTCTACGGAAGAACATCGGTGACCCCGGCCATGTGTTTAAACATATCCGGGGAATGCGTTCTTCTCAAATCAATTGGCAAACCGAATGGCATAAATTTTTAGCCATCGCCACTGCCTTGTACGCCGACGATCCACGCGAGGAAGCTTTATGGTTGTCTATCGAGAGAGGGCAGAAATATATTTTGTTTGAAGACCAACAATCAATCGAGCAACTTTCTTGCCACGCTGCTTTGAACCCAGAGTACCTTGAGCAGTATTGTTATAATGCTGGCGCTCTTGCCGAAGCAAAAGAAAAGTTTTTAATACCAGAGGGGTTAACCATGGCGAACTATGATTTTTTTATCACAGTGCCACAAACTGACAACGGCCGAGCATTCAATACAAGGTTGATGTTCCGTGAAGGCAGACCAATCCACGAGTCATGGGCAGAGTTCCTAACTCCTGAACAAGTAAAAACTTTAGCACAAAAAAATTTTAAATTTTCATCCACAGTTTCTTAACAACCCATAACTTGACAAGTGAAGAAAAATGTGCTATTATAAATTCATAAATTTAATTCTTAACAAAAAACTATGGACCCAACACCAAACGAAATAGAAAACGACGACGAATTAGACGATGAGGAGGAAGAAGGTGAAGATTACGAAGAAGGCGCAGGAGATTCACCGGATATCTGGCAAGACGAGCCAGAGCTAGACTAAAAGATATTTATTAAATTAATTATAAAAATATGTTCGGAAGCAAAAAAACAAGATAACACGGAAAATGAAAAATTAGTTTCAGAGTGTTCACGTTTGAGAAAAGAGGTTGGTGATACTAAAATTTATTACACACGCGAATTGGATGAAGCGAACCGACACCACAAACACGAAGTTGAAGATTTAGCGATTGCCAATAGGCGCGCCATAGAACAAAAAGAGTTCGACATGAAACATTTTAAAGATACCGAATTGAAAAAAGCGGTTGATGAAAAAATTGTATTGGAGAAAAAAGTAGCTGTGCTTGAAGCTGAAAATAAAATGCTGAATAAAATTACGGATGTAAACGCCGATGTGCTGGACGTAAAAGAACTTGTGAAAGGTTTAATAAATAAATTACCGACCATCGACCTCAAAAGTTTAACTGTTCAAAACATGACTAAATAAATCTTCTATGGCTCCCGGGTTCTACGACACACGACCATACAAAGTTAGTTATGACCCAGCGAAAGACGCTTGGTATGATAATTATGCTTTTTCGTATACTCATACTGACTGGTATGCGTCTCCTCCAAAACTTAGTGTTGAGTCGTTAGAGAGAGCTAAGCGAGAGGTTATGCTCAGACAAGCGCAAGAGGCCGATGAATTGAAAAAGTTAAAATTTTTAAAGGAACTTAACGATTGGCAGTATAGCCTCAAACCTGAGCCACAAAAACTTAGCGCTGGGATAATGGGGCGTTGGGTGATGGAAGATTTTTCTACAGCAATAAAACCACAGGAACCTGCCGACGTGCTCAAGGAGAAAGAAAAGCAGAGAAAAATCTATAATTTATTTTGGGCACGAAAACAAAAAGATCCTGAATTTAGTCTAGTCTAAAATTTGCGTTTTAAGGCCATCTAAAAATCTGGGTGGCGTCTTATATCGCAAACTCGATTTAAACCTTACCTGCCCCCACAGGATTGGCGAGAAAATGGGTGCAGATACAAGGTTGCCGGGTTAAAATATGCTTCTTGGAGGAACTATGCTAAAAAAGTTAAAAAAATGGTTCGCAGAAAGAGTTGTAAAATTAATCATAAAAAAGTACTTCAAGTTGTGGGGAGTTAAGATCGAATTGCCCAGTGTGATACAGGAAGAATTTATCATCACTAACCACGCCTACAAGAGAATTATGGACAGAGTAGGCTGTAATGAAGAAAAAATTAAAAAGTTAGCTATAAAAGCTTGGTATAGTACGAACAAAGTAGACATGGATGTAGTCAGAAGAAAAAATTATAAATACGAACAAGTCTATGGGGAGAGACAAAACAATGTTCACTACCGGAGCTTGATGGGGTATACTTATATCTGGGAAGTGAAGTTTGTAAGTGGCTATGCTCAAAAGAAATTAATTACAGTTTATTAAATCATATGGGCTTCCGTCCTAACGCTCTACCATCAAAGCAACACACAATTGGACAACGCGTGCAAGAGAAAGTGGTGTCGGAAAAATTTCGCGTCAACGGAAAAAGAAGAACCGTGATTAGCGACCTGTGCGATTTCTGTTTAAAATTTATTAAAGTACACAGGCACTTTATGTCCCTGCGGTTGAAGGGGTATAAATTCATTTGCTATAAATGCACTCGCGAAAAAAAGTTAGACTTATCTGTTGATTTAAAAAGATTAAAGTTGGTCGTAGAGTTTCTTCCACCAATTAAAAAAGAAGAATAAATATGTCAGATAAACGTGGGTGGAAACGAAAGTTTGGGGAAGCTTATATCAAATACAAAATACGTGTTGGTAGAGGGGCTAGTTTTACTGCTGAGGTTGAAGGTTTGTTAGGCGCCGTGCAAAAAGGCGGTGTAATAATACTCCTCGTTAAAGCATATTTTGGGTATCTACCACCCATTTGGATTCTACCACTCATCTGGTTTGGGCAAAAGTATTTTGAATATAAAATGGGGAAATACGATCAAGAGGAGTTGCATTGGCACCAATTTGAAAACCAGTTTGCTAGTGAACTCAATCCTTGGAACAATGAAGTCCTAGAAAAAATAAATAAACTCGTGCTTGCTCAAGATAAAAAACAAGAGCGAGAAGATAAACTTAATAATTAATAATTTAAAAATATATGCGACCAGTTTTTACAGAGGAGGTAGCAAGAGAGTTAGGTTATCAAGAATATTGGCCTGAGAAGATGGATTGGGTAATAGGAACTGTAGCGGTTCTCTTAGGGTCGGTTATTTTTATGGGGTTGATGGTTGGAGCAGTAATGTTGATTAAGTATAAATAATAGATTGTATGACAATGGCCTACGAACCGTTAGAAGAGATTTTCTCATATCAACCTTCAGCACAGGAGCGTATAGCTGTGCGTACCGAGTACCCTCCCGAAGGTGGTGTCTATAATTATTTTAGAGGTCACCCATTCCCAGAAAGAGGGTTTGTGCACACTCGCGCAATTTATTGTATTGACCCAGCCAAACGCGCTATCATGAGTACAATTTATTTCTTAAAACGTTCTAAGCTCGCTCGGTTTTGGGTCGGCCTTATGATGATAATGCCGGGCAGGGATAAAATGTTGTATGCGGCCATTTACGAATTTTCTTATTTTTGGGAGAACTCTCTAAGAAAAATATATTTTGACGATGATAAGAGATTTTGTAAAACTGGGAAAGCAATTTTAGACGCTGGCGCTAAGACCGCCGAGATAATTGCAAATGGCAATGAAGAGGTTATTCATTTATTTAGGAGGTTGGTGTATGGTTTCTGCCTTATCTGGGAATATGATAATGCCTACCGCCACCGAGGCCATGATGTTATCAGATCTCTGGATCAAAAACTTGCCGAGACGGACCCCGGAGAGGCGCTATGTAGGCTACTTGACCTAATGATCTCGCGAGAAATTCATAGTGTGAGCGATAAGTGGAAAATGATAAGACCTCTTGTTAAAATTCTTACCAAACATAAACACATTAAAAAAATATTATCCACCTTCTTCATCACCCTTGACTTAAGCAAATTTAAAATGGATAATTTGGACATCTATTGGTGCTATAATCGAGCCGACTATAATATTGATGGCTTGCCACTTGCAGAAAGATTAAAATTTCGCGAAAAAATCTCCGAAGGGAGAGCTGTAATGTTATAAACTATATGAGAGAGATGGTTGGACAAAAGTTTGGAAGATTAACAGTTCAGAAATATATTTATTCTAAAAATAGCAATAAATATTGGGAGTGTATTTGTATTTGTGGAAAAGTATCGGTTGCCAATTCTAATAACTTAATACAGGGTGGAGTAAAAAGTTGTGGTTGTTTAAGAGGAGGAATCGTTACTCACGGTATGGCGCATACGCGTTTTTGGAATATTTTTAAAGGTATAGAAAAGAGGTGTAATTTACAAACATCTTCCGGATATTATAAATATGGAGCACGCGGTATAAAATGTTTATGGAAACATTTCAACAAATTTAAAGATGATATGTATGAGAGTTATCTTGAGCACGTAAAAAACTTTGGTGAGAAAGAGACAACAATAGAACGGGTTAATAATGATGGAAATTATAGTAAGAAGAATTGCCGGTGGGCGACACGGAGAGAACAAAGACATAACCAAAGAGCTTTTAAAAAATAAATTTGTAAATTATTTTATGCAAGGAGATACTCAAAATTTTTTAAAACTTTTTAAAGATTTTGTAATTCAGACTTTTCCTGACAATAAAATTACTAATAACGACTCATCACTAACAACCTTTGGAAAGCCCCAAGAGTATTCTTGGGAACGTCTTCAAAAACTAAATGATTCTGGTGCTGGAATATTTTTTTCGGTTAACCAATTTGCTATGGGGCGTAGAAAAAAGGAATTTCTTACTGGGATTTCTGCTGCTTTTACGGAAAGCGATTCTATTTCTATTGACGAGCAACTGTCTTTATACGCAAAATCTCCGTTGACGCCAACAGCGATGGTACGATCAAGGAATAGTATCCATGCTTATTGGAAGTTGTCTGACGGAACAGAAAATAATTTTATTCGTATTCAGCGAGGGCTCATCTCATATTTTCATGGGGACACTGCTATGGCAGATTTTTGTCGTGTTATGAGAATCCCCGGTTTCAATCACCACAAAGAAGATCCATTCATGGTTGAGTTATTGCATTTAGCTCCAGAGCTTGTTTATTCAGAAAAACAATTAATGGAAAATTTCCCATATACAGAACCTGTTTTACCACCAATAAAAAACGAAACAAACAATACTGTTTTGAATAAAGACCCCAATGATATTTGGAATGTTTTGTCATCTTTAGATAATAAAACTATACTGGATAGGTTGTCTGGTAGTGAAATGGTGAAGGGAGAAGTGTACACATTTACTAAGCGCACAAGTGGAGGGCTTTACATTCTAGTAAATGGAAAACCGGCTGATGCGTGGATCGATAAGGAAGGTTTTATCGGTAGTAATAAGTCAGGGGGGCCAACATGGATAATGTGGTTGATGTTCTTCGGCCACAACAAGTCCGATATTTTGAAATGGGCTAAAATTAATTTAATAGATTTGTTTCCTAGCGATTTAATGATTAAGCTCACAACACCTACTGTGGTGAGACAAGATTATTATCAAGCCTACAAGCCGAAGATCGAAGAGAAAAAACAAATTGCTAAAACAGTCCTTACCCCAACCAAGGCCACTGACCACATTGAAGGGATCACCAATATTTTTTCCTCGCCACCATCCCAATTCACATGGGGCACAAACCTGCTTGATGTAAAGTTGCCGGCGATTGAAGCTGGCCACTATGTAGTTTTGTTTGGTCAGCAGGGGAGTGGAAAAACAAACGCTGCTTTGTATATAGCTCGTAAAAATGCTGAGAAGATTTCTAACGTTACCTTTTTGACTTTGGAAATGAGTAAGGAACAGCTATTGAAGCGCTATGCGCGCGACCGTGCCGGGGTTACTAAAGAGATGTACCGCAACCGAGACTTTGATCCTAAGATTGCCGGGAAGTATCTGCCTGAGTTAGACCAACTGACATTTTTAGGTATTGATGCTGGAGAGCAATACACAGTAGAAGATATCGAACAGATTATTATTAAGAACGACACAAAGATGTTGTTTATTGATAACTTAAATAAAATTGCCGGTGAAGGCCGTAGTGAATTTGAAATTACCCAGAACGTTTCTCAGGCGCTTCTTAGATTAACAAGAAGGTATAAAATTCCAATTATCCTAATTCATCACGCTAACAAACAACTTAGTGAGAAACCGCACAAAAAGAAAGATGACGATCAAGAAATAATAACCGTAGAGAAGGCTATTAAATTTAGAGGTATCTCGGGGATGCGTGGTACAAATAAAACTGCCGATGACGCTGATATCATTTTAGAAGTTGCTCGTTATGCAGATGAGTTCAAAGATAAATTCTTACCTGTGCCTGTTATAAATTGTTCTGGGTTATCGGTTTATAAAGATCGTGAGTTCGACGCTCGTAGTGTTGCTTGGATTTATTACCACCAAGGTAATTTCTACGATAAATATCCGGGCAGTTTTAGCTCTAAACCTCCTCAACCAGACCCAGCTCTTGAGGCTCTAGCCACAGAGTTTGGAGGAACTATAGAATAATAGTATGGTTAAAAAACAAAACTCAATAATTTTTAGAGAGTGGATCGAATATACCTTTGATGAGATGGACCCGTTTAATATTACTAATTGGCGTGGGAGGTTTAACGAATTTGTGAAGCGGTCCCAAGAAATATATGCGGCGTATCCAGAGCGTGAAGATAAGGTATTTGGAGATGTCTGGAATGAGTTTAGATACGATCCAAAGAATGCTGAAAATATTGAAAAATTACAACAACATAATAAAGAATGTGGGTTCCCCAAGATAGCAAAAAACCCAAACATTTTTCATTGGCAAAAGATGTGATAAAAATAGGGAAAGCCTCTAGTACGGATATCCCAGCTGTGTTGACAGTTACGATGGAAGAAGCGGGCATAGAAGTTAAGATGAGTAAGAGTCACCACAATGAACCAAATATGCCAAAGAGTTTAGATGAAGTAAAAATGAGTAAGAGTTCTAATAAGTTTTTAAAACTTAGTGATATCTCTAATTCGGGTGGCACAAGTTACTGGGAGAAACTGAGTTTTTGGGAAAAAGTTATTTTTTGCTTGCCTCGTCTCCGGTTTTTTAGAATTTATCCGCTTGGTTTCGAGTTGGTGTTTCTATTCCAATGGACAAGAAAAACTTTACTAACAATCTATTTAATTCGTTAACACTAAGATATGTCTGACATAGACATCATAAAAATCCTTGAAGATTCAGGGCTCGACAAAGATAAAATTGACGAGGTAGTTTCTGCTATCGGCTCAATGAAAAAATCATTACCAGACGATGCCCGGTACGATATGGAGAGTTACTCAGGCCAAGTCACGGCCGTAAAACTTGCCATGGATAAAGAAACTGATTGGCGAAAGCGTGCAGAATTAGCGGCACGGCTGATTAGCCTCGAATTAGATATTTAGAGTTATCAACAGGTATCCCTTGGGGACATAATCTTTAGTTATCCCCAATCCTAAAATAAAAACTCCCCTACAAGGGGGTTGTATAATGTGTTATACTAAATTCATAAATTTATCCTATGAGAGGGGGCAAAAAAGGAGGCGTATTCCTATTCGTTTCAAGGTCAATATAGATTATTGACATTTTTTTATATTAAAGTTAAGAAATTGGATAAATTAACAATAAAAAGTTGGC
>ERZ1292623.69-Hain-H51-01um-R1-69-length-105241-cov-26_pt2 | contig 86320 bp, 90 predicted proteins | sample MGYA00564398_ERZ1292623 | MGnify/ENA primary metagenome ERZ1292623 (study PRJEB36523, sample SAMEA6512633) | groundwater metagenome | collected 2019-01-07 | study: AquaDiva: Metagenomics assemblies of 32 groundwater samples
ACCAGACCGTGCCGTCAACTTCAAGGTCGTCGGTGATTAAAAGATCATTAGCATCAGCCAGACGAGAGTAGTTGGTGGTGTTGGTCCCGAATCGGTTGTAGGCCGCTGATGAGAATCCTCCAACCTGCAAGGTATTCCCGGTTAAGAGGTAAGAGGCAGAGGCAGTGCCTTGTGTTTCAGCTCTGCCCGCAGAAACAAGGAGAGCCAGACCAGTTGATGAAAAGGTAGTTGCCCCTGAAAAGGTATTAGCTCCAGTTCCAGTTTGAGTGTAGGCTCCGTCTGCAGCGATTGTTCCGATGCCAGAGAGATTACCGGTGTTGGTAATGTCCCAGTCAGAAGTATTTATTTCTCCGGTATCTCCATTATCTCCAAAGATGAATCTGCCGGCAGTCTGGAAGTTGCCAGAGATACTAGCTTTCCCGTCAAAGAAAGAGTTACCGTCCACTTCAAGAGCGCCACTGATTAAGAGATCATTAGAAGCATCAATATCTGATGAGTAGCCGGTTGTGGCGGTGCCGAAGCGGGAGTAGGAAACAGTTGCTCCGGGATTGGCGAACTGAACTGCTCCGGCAGCAATTACATTAGAAGCCGAGGCTGTACCAATGACCTCAAGCCGAGTAGTCGGGCTAGTAGTGCCAATTCCGGTGTTCCCGGTAATGAAAGTATTGTGGGCCACAATATTATTGCCGATAAAGTTATGGGTGCCCTCAACTTCAATGTCATAGACCTGCTCGGGTGGTAATAATTCAATATTGGAAATGGCATCCCAGACGGCGTAATTACCATTATTCGTGACAGCTATTTTATCACCTTTTTGTAACAAGGCTACTTTTGTCCATTTGCCCTGATTTGGGAAAATTTTTGATGGGGCTAATTCGTTTTGATATAATGAAACTACCGTGGGGAACGTATAGTACCGACCCCGGTTAGTCACCTGGGAGTCGCGGGGTGCAAATCCCCGGTTCTCCACGGTATAAAAGAGGTTAGGGTTATCAACAGACAGTCTTGACAGCGTATATGGGTATGCTAAACTGGCAATACGGTGACTAACCGGGATGGTGCTATACGCGGCTCCGATAGAGTCTGCAAATATCAAGTTTGTGACCTCTATCGGGGCCTTTTTTGTTTCCGGAAACACTGGAAAACCAGCTATATCGGTTTTTAGAATTTTTACCAAGTACGGATGATTCCCTGTAGTCCGAATTGCCTTGCCGCTGGCGGTGGTCAGTTTGTAAATCGGCTTGACGCCCATATCCATCAGGCCTTTGACTTTGCGGTAGACTATTTTTCCGGTTTTTTCATCAAGAGAGGCGATTTCGTCTCCGGGTTTGACTTGGTCGATACGGATCTCATCATAATCATCATCTTCAGTCCCCGACTTTTTACTTTTTACTTTTAACTTTTTACTTCGTTTTCTTCGAAGACGAGTGTCTCCGGTGACGCATTGACCTAGAACATGAAGCGGAGCGAGGGGAGAAGTGGTGCCTACACCCACGTTGCCGGTGGATGCGTTAGCAAAGAGAGCCGGTGTATTATTGGTTCCGACTCTCAAGAAAGTGTCAAAATTAGCTGAACCATCGACTTCAAGATCACCGCTTACAAGAACATCGTTGGTGGTGGTGATGAAATTGGTGTAGCCGGTGGTCGCCGTCCCAAATCTGTTATACGCCACCGATGAGAACCCTCCCACCTGCAGAGTATTACCGGTTAAGAGGTAAGAGGCTGACGCCGTGCCCTGGACTTCAAATTTAGTTGATGGCCCAGAAGTGCCTATACCCAATTTGGCGTTCGTCACGTCCCAATAAAAATTAGCGTTATTCTGGCCCAGATTTCCTGAAGCGTCGACGAATAAAACACTGCCAGCAGTACCGCTAGTAACTTCAGCGCCGATTTCAGGATTACCGACATTTTTCCAACTTGTGCCATTATAAACCTGCATCTTGGTGTCGGTAGTGTTGAAGATAGTTGTGCCAGCGCCAACAGTTAAAGCATCTCGTTGAACGGTAGTGAGATTGTTTAAACGAAGACCGGGGTGGGTTGTTCCTGAAAATGACAGCAAGTTAGAAATAGTGACGAATGAATCAAAGGCGGCGGTGGCATTGACTTCAAGGTCGCCGGAAATCAAAAGGTCATTGGTTGTGGTGATGTAGTTTGTGTGTGAAGTTGTATCAGTTCCGAATCTTGAATACGCCGCCGAAGAGAAACCGCCGACTTGAATTGTATTCCCAGTCAGAAGATAAGAAGCAGAAGCAGTGCCTTGGACTTCAGCTCGGCCAGCGCTGACAAGGAGAGTATTGCCGGTAGCAGAGAAAGTTGTTGCCCCTGAAAAAGTATTAGCTCCGGTTCCAGTCTGGGTGTAAGCTCCGTCAGCAGCAATTGTTCCGATACCTGAGAGATTGCCAGTGTTTGAGATATCCCAGTCCGAGGTATTGATTTCTCCGGTATCTCCACCATCTCCAAAGATGAATCTGCCGGCAGTCTGGAAGTTGCCGGAGATGGAAGCTTTCCCGTCAAAGAAGGAATTGCCATCCACTTCCAGAGCTCCGGAGATTAAAAGATCATTGGAAGCATCAAGGTCTGATGAGTAGCCGGTTGTGGCGGTGCCGAAGCGGGAGTAGGAGACCGAAGCCACTGAATTTCCGCCAGCCTGAAATGATGAAGAAGCGATTACCCGGCCGTCACTTTCTACAATAAAGAGGCGGCTTCCATTTTTGTTTTGGATTTCAAAATAGTCATTTGAAACTTGATTATTCGTTCCTTTCAAAATCAGTTTAGTGAAATCGACACTTGTTTCTGATGGATCGGCAGTTTGGAGAAAAACAGGAAAGTTGAAGTCAAAGCGATTGTTGGTGGCGTCCCATTTGAAAACGGCGTTGGTTGAAGGATTTCCTCTTTCAAAAGTAACCGACGAATCTTCTGTGTCGCTGGTGACATTATCGCTGTTAACCGTGAAAGCATCGGCTACTGTTCCTGAAATAGAAGAAGAGGCGGCGGTCAGATTGGTAACATCCAATGAATCAGTCCAGATTTTCCTCCATCTGTTTGCCGTTGAACCAACGTCGTAAATATTGCTGAATGGAATCAGATGGCTTCTGATTTGGGCGTTGACAGCAACAAGGTCAGTGCCATCTGTGGCATCGCCGATGGCGACATGAGAATCAAAGGCGGCGGTGGCATTGACTTCAAGGTCGCCGGAAATCAAAAGGTCATTGGTTGTGGTGATGTAGTTTGTGTGTGAAGTTGTATCAGTTCCGAATCTTGAATACGCCGCCGAAGAGAAACCGCCGACTTGAATTGTATTCCCAGTCAGAAGATAAGAAGCAGAAGCAGTGCCTTGGACTTCAGCTCGGCCAGCGCTGACAAGGAGAGTATTGCCGGTAGCAGAGAAAGTTGTTGCCCCTGAAAAAGTATTAGCTCCGGTTCCAGTCTGGGTGTAAGCTCCGTCAGCAGCAATTGTTCCGATACCTGAGAGATTGCCAGTGTTTGAGATATCCCAGTCCGAGGTATTGATTTCTCCGGTATCTCCACCATCTCCAAAGATGAATCTGCCGGCAGTCTGGAAGTTGCCGGAGATGGAAGCAGTAGTTACCCCAAGATGACTAATGCCGGTGATATTCTGACTGTTTCCAGTGACGGCTCCTCCCAAGGTAAAGGCATTTATCTGTAATGTTCCCGTGGACGAGATGGTATTCGTCCCCCCTCCGTTAAAAGTCAGGCCTCCGCCGGAGGTAGTAACTAGGATATTGTCAAAATCAGCTTGGGCTGCACGAAGGCCTTTAGTGATGTCAAGAGAGCCGGAAAAAGAATTTGATGCTTCGCCGGAGACAGTCAGTTCTTTGGTGATAGCCAGATCGCCGGCGAAGGAATGCGACGCCGCGGTGTCAGCGATGAACCGGCCCGAGATCTGGAGATTTGATGAAATTGAAGCTTTACTGCCAAAGAAGGCGTTGCCGGAGATTGAGGCGGTGCCGCCGACTTCAAAAGTATTATTTATAACATTGCCGGCGTTGATGCCGAATAAGGGTGAGGAACCGGTTAGTTCAAAGTTTCCGGAGAGAGACGCGTTTGCATCAAAGAAAGAGTCAGAGTCTACTTCTAAATTACCCGAAACAAGAAGATCATTTATTGTTGAAATGAAGTTTGAATAGGAAGTGGTATTGGTGCCGAATCTAGAATAGGCCGTCGATGAATAACCGCCCACTTGCAGAGTGTTGCCTGTTAAAAGATAGGAAGCGCTAGCGGTGCCTTGGACTTCAAAAGCAGTAGTTAAGTCTTGAGTTCTTACGCCAACTCTGCCATTGGTTGAATCAACATATAATTTATTTGTACCGACTTCAAAATTGCCAGAGACAGACACATTTCCTCCGAATTCTGTGTTCCCTGTGCCGTTGACAAGAAGCTGGCCTGAAATACTGGCTGTGCCCACGATTTCTAAAGCCGTATCAAGATTGCGTGTACCGATCCCGACTCGATTGTCTACGGCGTTGACGTAAAAAGTATTTGTATCAACTGTAAGATGTCTGGTAATTGTTGCGTCTTCAGAAACATCTAAAGTGACGGCCTTAACAAGGTTACTATCGGTCGTAGGCGGATTTGAGATGGTTACGCCCTGACTCCCGCCGCCACCGCCGGAAGGAACAAGGATGGTCGGGGTGTAAGAAAAGCGGTTGTCAATACTGGCCAAAGTCAGTTCAATGGTTTTGAATTTCTGTTCATTGCCTTGGGCCAGCCGTTCCACCGAAAGAAGCCTTGTCTCCACGTTGGAGGGGATAGTGACGATTTTTCTTTCAGTGACCGTTGTTTTTTCTTTTTTTGTTTCTCTGATGACTTGATTCTCCTGGACTATAAGTCCTTCTTTAATTTTTTCTTCCAGAATTTTTTCGTTGCCTAAAATTTTAAAATGAGCGTCTGAAAATTGTTTTTTCAGTTCTTCAATTTGTTTGTTCAGTTCGGCCGTATCTTTTTCTTTTCCGAATAATCTTCCCAGAATGTTTTCCAGAGGATCGAAGAGAGGGGATAGGTAAGTGTCAAAAAGATTGGCTGAGTAGTTTTTGGAAAGCGATTGGAAGTTATATAAAGCCAGATTAAGCTCGTCGGCCAAGTTTTTGAAATCAAGGAATTTTTCGCTTCCGAAGGTGAAAGTGATTTGTTTCTGATTTTGAGTGAACTTGAAGCTCGGAATTATTATTTCAGTTAGTTCCTGGCCGATTTTTTTCAGGCTGTTTTTAAAATCGTCATTTTTGGCGAAAGCGAAAATTGAAGAAGAGGCGACGAAAACAAAAATGCCCAGGAGAGCAAACTTTGAAGCCGTTTTGAGCGCGGCTCCTAAATTTACCCTCCCGGGCATCCTGTCGGATATTCGTAAAGAGCTGGAAGGTGCTACTTCCCCTATGGGATAAGACTTTGGACGTGGACCCAGGTTTTTTGAGGCAATTTCCCGTTTGACCCGACGCGCGTTTTTCTGATAAGCGATTAGTGATTCTCTCGTTGTCAGCCAACGGCCGTTGGCTTCACGAAGAGCATCAATTCTCTGCTGGCGGCAAAGCCGGCTGATATGATCAATTTCATACCCAAACTCTCGAGCTAACTCGCTTATCGGAATGTACTCGGTTTTGTTTTGGTTGTTGCCGTAAAAACCCGACAAATCATAACATCCAAGTCTTTACCAAATACCCGACATCACGCTGAGCGGATATTCGTCGTGCTCAGCGCGACATTCCGACATATCCAATTTTTAAAGTATATGTCGTGTGTATATAAATTATCTTATATACCAAGATAGCGCGTCAATAGGTTTTTGTTGATAAGTTTATTAAAATCCTTACCCGTGTCAAATCTATTAGGATTTCGCTTTGGCTGACATTTTTTGGAGGTACGAATAGCTTATCTCAAGTTTTTTGATTTTTTTGACTCGATTTTTGATTTCAAAAGGCCTTAAGCCGTTTTTCATCAATTTTTTACTTTTTTGATAGTTTATTAATGACTTTCTATGATACTTTATATATGTTTTAGCTATTTATAATACTTTTATTTTAAGATTTTTCATGATTTATTCGTTTAATTTTTAAATTTAGTTTTAATAGTAAAAATAACGAAAACTGCGGCGCCGATAATATCCATTCTTATACCCAAACTCTCGAGCTAACTCGCTTATCGGAATGTACTCGGTTTTGTTTTGGTTGTTGCCGTAAAAACCCGACAAATCATAACATCCAAGTCTTTACCAAATACCCGACATCACGCTGAGCGGATATTCGTCGTGCTCAGCGCGACATTCCGACATATAGAGCTAAAAAGAGGAATTGTCGTATAAAGTCATGAAAGTAATGGCGCCGATAATATCCATTGCTAAGTCATTGATAGTGTCATTAAGATTGCCCATACAGCAGATGATTCCATGTGTATTATAAAGATAACTACTTAAGAAGGCGGTAGCTATATATTCTGAAAATTCCCAGATAACGCCGATAAAGACCGTTGCCCCTGTAATTATGAGTAGTTTCTTAATTTTTCGGCCTTTCATATACTCTTTTAAATAGTTATAGAAAAACATAGCCACAAAAAAACCGCCTAAAAAGTGGAGAATTATGTCGAAATACAGAATTCGATAGAACCTGAAACCGAGGCCGAAAACCATATCAATCAGGAAAATCAGGATTAAAAACAGAATTGCGGTTCTCATTTTATTAGTGTAATAATCAATATATATGAAGCCTGAATTCAGTTTACCGAGAACAGAAGAAGAAATCCAGAAGTTTTGGGAGGCCAACAAGGTTTTTGAAAAAACTCTCGAAAACCGCAAGCGAGGCAAAAAATTTGTTTTTTATGAAGGACCGCCCACGGCCAACGGCCTGCCTCACATCGGTCATTTTTTGACCCGGGCGTTTAAGGATTTGTTCGTTCGCTATAAAACTATGCGCGGTTTTTTTGTCCCCCGCCGGGCCGGCTGGGATACTCATGGCCTGCCAGTTGAAATAGAAGTTGAAAAAGAGCTCGGATTGAAATCAAAAAAAGAAATTGAAAAATACGGCATTGCCAAGTTCAATAAAAAAGCAAGGGAATCGGTCTGGCGCTATAAAGGTGAATGGGAGAAATTTTCAAAGCGAATCGGATTCTGGCTGGATTTTGACAACCCTTATATCACCTATGCCAATGATTATATTGAAACGCTTTGGCATATAGTTAAGCAGTTTGATAAGAAAAAATTCCTGTATCAAGGCCATAAAGTTCTGCCCTGGTGCCCGCGCTGCGGTACTACCCTTTCAAGCCATGAAGTCGCTTTAGGATATGAAAGTATAACCGAGGATTCGGTTTATGTGAAGTTTAAAGTTACTGGCTATGAAAGATCACCGATCTATTTACTTGCTTGGACAACTACGCCTTGGACATTGCCCGGCAATGTTGCTTTGGCCGTTGGTAAAGATATAACTTATGTTAAGGGTTTTGTGCCGAATAAAGAGGAAATAGAATTTTATATCTTTGCAAAAGACCAACTTCCTAAAATTAATGAAATTTTAGGTGAGGATTTGAATATAGTTACAGAATTCCCGGGAGGCGAGCTGGTCGGTTGGGAATACGAGCCCTTATTTGAAGTCAAAAAACTAAAATCCAATAAATCGTATAAAATTTATCCGGCTGATTTTGTGAATACCGAAGAAGGCGCCGGCGTAGTCCATACCGCGGTGATGTATGGAGAAGATGATTATCAATTAGGGGAAAAAGTCGGCCTGCCTAAACATCATACAGTAGATAAAGAAGGAAAATTCACTGAAGACGTTCCTGAATTTGCCGGCAGATTCGTTAAAGATGCCGAAAAAGACGTCATTGCTTACTTAAAAAACAAAAATCTTTTATTTAAAGTTGAACCTTATACTCATGATTATCCTTTTTGTTGGAGATGCAAAACGCCACTACTCTATTATGCGACCGATTCTTGGTTCGTAAAAACCACAGCCGTAAAAAAACAATTAATCGCCAACAACAAAAAAATAAACTGGATTCCGCCCTACATTAAAGAGGGTCGTTTCGGCCAGTGGCTTAAAGAAGTCAAAGACTGGGCTTTTTCGCGAGACAGATATTGGGGAACGCCTCTGCCAATTTGGCATTGCCAAATTGGCAGAAGTAAAAAGTTAAAAGTTAAAAGTAAAAACTCAGATAATAATGGCTGCGGGAATTATTTAGTTATCGGATCATTGGAAGAATTAGAGAAGCACCGCTATCAAAAACCAAACAGATACCATATCATCCGCCATGCCGAAAGCACAAAAAATATTGAGGGCCGGGAAATAAACAGCGTCAAACTGGAAAGTGATAAATATGATCTGACCGAAAAAGGGATCAACCAGGCCAGAAAATTAGCCAAAGATTTGAAAAACGAAAAAATAGACTTGATTTTCAGTTCCCCATTTTTAAGAGCTGAAAGAACCGCTGGAATAATAGCTGAAGAGTTGGGGCTTAAAGAAAAAGTTGACCACCGGCTTAAAGAAATAGACCACGGAAGCGTCTGTGAAGGCAAGGATTATTTTGCCTGCATACCGAAAGGCCAATACCCTAACAAAGATTTTAACACTAAGTTCGGGCCGGATGGAGAGAGTCGGAATGACGTCAGAAAAAGAGTTTTTGATTTTATCAAAGAAACCGAAAGCAAATACGAAGATAAAAATATTTTAATCGTTAGCCACGGCGATCCTTTGTGGTTGATGGAGGGAATTTCAAAAAATCTTGGCGAAGAAGAATTATTTTCGGCGAAAAAGAACCAGATTTTGGGCATAAAAGATAATGCATTTAAGCTCATTAAATTTGGAGAAAAAAGAGTTTTGGTTTTCGGCAATTATCCGAGGGATGAATTTGGGAATCCGGATCTTCACCGGCCGTATATAGATGAAGTTTTACTTAAATGCCCAAATTGTGGCGGCGGGACGCTAAGCGTCCCTGATAGCCACGCTCAGCGTGGCGAAATGAAACGGGTTCCGGAGGTAATTGATGTCTGGTTTGATTCGGGAGCAATGCCGTTTGCAAGTCGGCCTGACTTCCCGGCTGATTTTATAACCGAAGGCGTAGATCAGACCCGGGGCTGGTTCTACACTCTTTTGGCTGTTTCAACTCTTTTAGGCAAGAGTAATCCTTACAAAAATGTTATTTCTTTGGGTCATGTTTTGGATAAAGACGGGAAAAAGATGTCCAAGTCGCTTGGCAACGTGATTAAGCCTGATTATGTTATTGATAAATTCGGAGCTGATATTTCAAGATGGTGGTTTTATGGGGTTAATCAGGCCGGCGAATCAAAAAGTTTTCGAGAGGAAGAATTGAAAGAAATAACTAACGGCTTTGTCAGGGTGATTATAAATTCTTTGAGGTTTTGGCAATTATATAAAGGAAGTTCTAAAGCTAAAATAAATTTCCACGATCTTAAAAATAAAAACTCTTTGAACTTATTAGACAGATGGTTATTATCAAAATGGAACAGTTTAGTTGATTTGGTTACAAAATCTTTGGATAAATACGACGCTACAACAGCAAGCAGAGAAATTGAAAAATTCGTGATTGAAGATTTATCCAATTGGTGGATTAGAAGAAGCCGGGATAAATTCCAAGTGCAACAAGGCGCTTCTCAGGAAGATTTACTAAGATTTGTCCTTTTGGAATTGTCGAAGTTAATTGCTCCGTTTGCGCCGTTTTTGGCGGAGTATCTGTATAAGGAACTGCATCATGGTGTTAAGTTAGACGTGGCGAGTATTCATTTTCACAATTGGCCCAAAGCCGACAAAAAGCTGATTGATGAAAAGTTGGAAAAAGAAATGGAATTAGTGAGAGAGATTGTAAGTCTGGGCTTGGCGGCAAGGAAAGACGCGGGAATTAAGGTGAGGCAACCGCTGGCTTCGCTTGAAGTTTCAAAGTTTCAAAGTTTCAAAGTTTCAGAAGAGTTATTGAATCTAATAAAAGAGGAAGTGAATGTGAAAGACATAGAATTTAAAAGTTTAAAGTTTAAAGAAACTGACAAAGAAGAACTATCGGTTGTTTTGGACACTGAAATTTCGCCGGCTTTAAGAGCCGGGGGTTGGGTTAGAGAATTTATAAGAATAATCCAGGATGCCCGAAAGGATGTCGGTTATGAATATGATCAAAAAGTCAGGGCTTACTGGTTTACTGAAGACAAATCTTTGGCCGAAGCCATAAAAAGAGAAGAAAAATTCATAGTTCAAAAAACGGTTTTGAAAGAACTTCGCCAGTCTAACCACGACCCGAAGTTTGCCTATGATGTTGAAAAAGTCTGGGAGTTGGAACCGGGCCGAAAAATTTGGCTGGGATTGAAAAAGTGATAGGATAGAGTTAAATGATCCGTCGAATAATAATCGGTTTATTCATTCTTTTGATTTTCGGCACGGCTATTTTTTTGTTGTACCGGAGCGGATTCCGCGAAGGCAATGTCATTTTTAAAATAGAAGCTCCGGACCAAGTCTCATCCGGAGAAGAAATTGAATACCGGCTCATCATTGAAAACAGAAACAATTTTGATTTGAATAACACCAAGCTTTCGTTGTCTTATCCCGGCGGAACGATTTGGTTCAATAAAGAAGGCCAGCCGTCCAATTCGGCGATCAATAATATTGATTCAGCCGGGTTTCAAAGACGCGAGAGAAAAGAATTTATTTTAAGGGCAATTTTGACCGGCGAAAAAGGCGAGATTAAAAAAATAAAGGCCGAATTCACTTATAGCCCGAGCGGCATCAAGCCGGTTTTTCAAAAAAGCGCCGAAGCCGGAACAACCATTTCGAAAGTTTCCATCCCTCTAACTTTGAGCGGGCCGCCCAATGTCCTGCCCGGCCAACTGGTTCAGATCTCCCTTGATTTAAGAAATGAAACCGAAGATGACTTTAAGGATTTAGAAGTAGTTTTTTCCTATCCCGACGGCTTCATTTTCAAAAAAGCTTCGTTTTTGCCGAACCAGAGCAATAACGTATTTAATTTGTCTTTGCTTAAATCAGGGGAAGGCGTGAGGATTACTATTGAAGGCAATGTTTCCGGTTTTGAAAAAGAAAGCAAAAGATTTATCGCCGCATTAAAAAGAAAAATAGACGGGAAATTCTTTGATTTTCAAAAAACCCAGGTTCTGCTTACTGTTTCGTCGCCTCTTTTAGCCCTTGATGTTTTAGTGAATGATTCAAAAGATTATATCGCTAAAGCCGGAGACAATTTAAAATATAAGATTATATTTTCAAATAATTCCGACAATAACTTTTCAGCTTTGGAATTGTCCGTTAAGCTTGAAGGCCAGATGTTTGACTTGGTTAGTTTGAAGACCAGCGGCTTTTTTGATCAAAACTCCAGGACAATTTTATGGAACGCGGCCGCCGAGCCGGCACTGGCGAATTTAAGCCCCAATCAAAGGGGAGAAGTTTCTTTTGATATTAATCTCAAGCCGGATTTTCCAAAGGCTTTCGGCAAAAATTATTCTTTGAAGGCGGGTTCTTCAATCCAGACTTCGTCGGTGCCTCCGGATTTTAATTTGGATAAGATTACGGCTTTAGCCGAATTGATTACCAAAGTTAAATCAAAGACTGATTTCATCTCCAAAGCTTTTTATAATGATTTAGTGTTTTCAAACACGGGTCCGGTGCCGCCGCAAGTTGGCCAAAAGACCACTTATACGATACATTGGAAGATAGTCAACGAGGGTAATGACCTGACCAATGTCAGAATCGTTTCGTCGCTTTTACCAGGCATCAGTTGGGAGAATAAATTTAAAATTATGCCGATCCAGTCAGATTTGAATTATAGTCTTTCAACCGGACAGATTTCCTGGAGTGTTCCGACTGTGCCAGCCGGAACCGGAATTGTTTCCCCGGTTTTTGAAGCGGTTTTTCAGGTTGGTGTAACGCCAAGCGTGAATCAATCCGGCCAGAATTTGGGGATTTTAAAAGAGGTGGTTTTTGAAGCGGTTGATAACTTCACCAAAGAGAAAATTAATTTAAGTCAGCCCGGGATTAATACCCAGTTCGGGGTGGATTCTCCGGGGACGGTGCAGCCATAAGGTAGAATTTAGGACTTAGAAATTAGAACTTAGAACCAGAAATTAAGAAATGGAAGATAAGTTAAGCAAAATTGTTTCACTGGCCAAGCGCCGGGGTTTTATTTTCCCCGGTTCGGAGATTTACGGAGGGTTAGCCAACAGCTGGGACTATGGGCATGTTGGCAATGAACTGTTCAACAATCTAGCCAGTCTTTGGTGGAGTAAATTCGTTACCGAAAGAGACGACATGGTTGGAGTCAGAGGGACGGTCATAATGAATCCCAAAGTCTGGGAAGCTTCGGGCCATTTGCAGAGTTTCACTGACCCTCTCATCGAATGCAAAATTTGCCACAAAAGAATAAGGGCCGATAAAGAGGAAGAAAAACTGACCCACGAAGAATCGCACAACAACAAGAAAGAGAATCCGATATGGACCGAACCGAAAAATTTCAACCTTCTTTTCAAGACGTTTATCGGTTCGGTTGAAGACCAAAAGTCGGCCGTTTATTTAAGAGGAGAACTGGCCCAGACGATGTTTACGGATTTTAAGACGGTTTTAGACACCAATCGGCTCAAGCTGCCCTTTGGCATTGCCCAGATTGGCAAAGCTTTCAGAAATGAAATTACCACCGGTAATTTCATCTTCAGAACTAAAGAGTTTACGATAGCCGAGCTCGAATACTTTGTGAAGCCCGGCGAGGAAAATAAATATTTCAGGGAATGGCAGAATTTTATGGAAGAATTTCTGACCAACGAAATAGGCATCAAAAAAGAAAATCTAAATTTATACGAACATCCCAAAGAGTCGCTGGCCCATTATTCAAAAGGGACGATTGATTTCCAGTATAAATTTCCGTGGGGCTGGGATGAACTGTGGGGGCTTGCTTCGAGAACTGATTACGATTTGAAAAATCACGAGAATTTTTCGGGAGAAAATCTTAAATATAAAGATCCGGAAACAGGAGATGAATTCTGGCCCTATGTGGTCGAACCTACCAGCGGATTAGACAGACTAATGCTGGCAGTATTGCTGGAATCATATAGTGAAGATGAAGACAGGGTGGTATTGAAATTTAAGCCCAAACTGGCGCCGTATAAAGTTGGCATATTTCCATTACTAGCTAATAAGCCGGATTTGGTTAAGAAAGCGCGGGCGATTTACGAAGGTCTGAAAAAAGATTTTGAGGTTGTTTGGGACGACCGAGGCAATATCGGAAAAAGGTATTACTCGCAGGACGAAATCGGAACGGCTTGGTGCGTGACAATTGACCATCAGACCTTGGAAGACGATACGGTCACGGTCCGCGACCGTGACACGATGAAACAAGGAAGAATTAAGATTGAAGAGTTAAATAATTATTTTGAAGAACGGCTAAAATAGCCAACCTACAAAAAATGATATATCATTTTTTGTAGGTTGAAGTTTGAAAACCCGAGATTTATGAATCATGATTTCTTATTGCATCAATACGAAAACGGCCTGCGTCTTGTAGTCGTGCCGATGAAAAGCACCAAAACCGTGACGGTTTTGGTGCTGGTCGGCACCGGTTCCCGTTACGAAACCAAAGAGATCAACGGTATCTCCCATTTTTTGGAGCATATGATGTTCAAAGGAACGAATAAGAGGCCCAATACTTTGGATATTGCCAAAGAACTAGACTCAATCGGGGCCGAGTATAATGCTTTTACCCATAAAGAATATACTGGTTATTACGTCAAGGCAAGCAGTGAAAATTTAGACTTGATTACTGATGTCATATCCGACATATTTCTAAATTCAAAACTTGACGAGAAGGAAATTGAAAAAGAAAAAGGAGTCATTATAGAAGAAATAAATTTATATCTGGACAATCCGCCCCGCTATGTAGGCGATTTATTCGAGAACTTGCTTTACGGCGATCAGCCCTTGGGTTGGAATATTGCCGGAGAAAAAGACGTCGTCAGAAAATTGAACCGCAATAATTTCGTTGATTATTTCAATTCCCATTACGTAGCAAAGGACACTATTATTGCTGTCGCCGGTAACATAGATAAAGAAAAAGTGAGAGACGAACTGGTGCCGAAATTTTTCGGGGAAGCAAGAATCGGGGGAAAATTGGACCGGCTGCCGGCGTCTGAATCCCAAACCAAGCCAAAAGTCCTTGTCCATTATAAAAAAACCGACCAGACTCACTTTATTTTGGGGGTTCGGGCTTACGATATGTTTTCTTCGAAGCTTCAAGCCGCTCAGATTTTATCGGTAATACTGGGCGGCGGCATGAGCTCGCGGCTTTTTATTCAAGTTCGAGAAAGGCAGGGTTTGGCTTACTATGTAAGTTCAAGTCTGGATCTTTATACTGATAAGGGATATCTGGCGACCCAGACAGGAGTGAATAATGATTTAGTGGAAAAAGCGATCGTTACGGTTTTGGAAGAATACAAAAAAATAAAAGAGAATATCGTGCCGGAAGAAGAGGTAAAAAAAGCAAAAGAATTTATAAAAGGAAAACTGGTTATCGGGCTTGAACAATCTGATGATCTGGCCGCTTACTATGCTAACCAGTGGCTTTTAAAGAACGAAACATTGACCCCGGAGGAAAAATTAAGTAAAATTATGGCAGTTACGGCCGATGAAGTTCAAGAAGCGGCCAATGAAATTTTCAGGCCGGAGAAGCTTAATCTAGCCTTAATTGGTCCGTTTGAAGACAAAGAGAAGTTTGAAAAACTATTAGAAATATGAACGGAGAACGCTCATTATTTGATATCTCAACCGCCGCTATTTTTAAATTCATAATAATCGTTTTGTTTTTTGTTTTGCTTTATCAGGTCCGGCAGGTCATTTTTATTCTTTTTTTTGCGATTATAATCGCTTCGGCGATGAATCCTTTTGGCCAGTGGCTTGACCGCAAAAGGATTCCCCGCCTTCTGGGCATTTTGGTTTTATACCTGTCAATATTCCTTTTGGTGGTTTTCATTCTTACTTTGATTATTCCTTTTTTTTCACAGGAAATCGGCCAGCTGACTGAAGACTTGCCGAGGTTTATCGCCCAAGTGACGGCTTCGCTTGAAGCTATTAAAAGCGAGTCAGGGACTTTTGATATCGTCAGTCAGCTTGTAGGAATTCTAGATAGTTTTTCCCAGTTTCTTCAGGAGTCAAGTCAATCTGCCGTTGGTTTGATTATAAACATTTTCGGAGGCATTATTTCGTTTTTCGGGGTGGTGATCATTTCATTTTATCTTTCGGTGATGAGAGGCGGAATTGACCAGTTTTTGAAGTCGGTTGTGCCGGATAAATACGAAAAATATATATTGGACTTATGGCACCGTTCTGAAAAAAATTTGGGCCGCTGGTTTCAGGTCCAGCTACTATTATCTTTGATCGTCGGCTTGATGACTTTTATCGGTCTGTCTTTGCTCGGCATAAAATTCGCTCTTGTCTTAGCTGGTTTGATTATGATTTTAGAATTAGTGCCTAATGTCGGTCCGGTCTTGGCCGCTATTCCGGCTGTGGGCTTAGCCTTTTTCCAGTCGCCTTCTTTGGGCTTCTGGACGATTGTTCTTTATATTGGAATCCAACAGATTGAAAATCAGGTTTTGACGCCGTTGATTATAGGCCGGACACTGGGTATTAATCCGGTGGTGGTGATTATTTCTTTGCTCGTCGGATTTAATTTAGCTGGGATTTTGGGGATGATTTTAGCGGTGCCGGTGGCCACTGTGATAGTGGAGTTGTTTAATGACATTGTTGAGAAAAAAGAAAAAGCCAGAGCCGCAGCTGGAGGCTAGAAGCTGGAGGCTGGAGGTTGGAAGCTGGAAATAGTATGGCTATTCTTTATATTGTTGCCACGCCGATCGGCAATTTGAAAGATTTCACGACCCGTGCCATCGAAACCTTGAAAGAGGTTGATTTTATTTTAGCCGAAGATACTCGTGAAACCATTAAACTTTTAAACTTTTATACCATCAAGAAACCATTAATATCATACTTTCAGCATAGCCGACTTAGTAAGATTGAGTATATTTTGGATTTATTAAAACAGGGGAAAAGCCTGGCTTTGGTTTCTGATGCCGGCACGCCCGGAATAAATGATCCGGGCGGAAAACTGGTTGCCGAGATTGTTAAAAGGTTTGGCGATTCCGTGAGAATAGTTCCTATCCCCGGGCCGAATGCGGCAATTACGGCATTAAGTATCTGTGGTTTAAATGCTGACCGATTTATGTTTTTAGGCTATCTGCCTCATAAAAAGGGCCGACAAAAGTTTTTTACCGAAATCTTGAAATCACGATATCCCGTAATAATTTATGAATCGCCCCATCGGATTTTAAAAACCCTGAATGAGCTAGACGGATTTGAAGAATTAAAAAACCGCGAAATTGTCGTCTGTCGCGAACTGACTAAAAAATTCGAGACGATTTATCGCGGCACGATTTCCGAGGTTTTATTAAAAATTGAGAGAGGCATAGTAAAAGGGGAGTTTACTGTCGTTATAAAATGATCCCTAAATTTATGCTATAGCATAAATTTAGGGATATTATTCTAGATTGTATTTCTTTTTTAATTTAGTTTCACCGTCTATTTCGGTTATCTCGCCTAATTTTACAAAAGGTTTAACTTCAAAGAGTTTTAGTATAAACTCTACCTCGTTCTCTAATGGATAAGGATGAATCCAAACGCTTTTCTGGAACTGGTATAAGCCAAGCCCTTTTAGTTTTTCTCTTAATGCGTTAGCCCGACCTTTAAATTTATTAGGGATGTCAAACATAACAAAACGCCATTTGCCGTCCCATTTTTTCATTGGCCTGATTTTTAATTTTTCAAGATCGTATCCAAGTATTTTCTTTTTTCCATTTTTGGATAATTCGACTTTCATACTGCCATCGGGATTTTCTTTTATAATGATAAGTTTTCGTTCTTTAAGAGCGTGGATTACTTTGCCGATTTTATTATTGTATTTTCTTTTGATGAATTTATTTTTATTTAAGGCACTGAAAATGTTTGGAGCCATTGCTCCGGTGATAGTAATTAATCCAAGTAATCCAACTCCTATTAGTATTTTTTTGATCAGTTCTTTTCTATCCGGATTCATTGTTTGAATTATATCTCCATCCCTAAAATTATGCTATAGCATAATTTTAGGGATGGAGAGGAACGGGGAATAATAATACGGGGAATAATAATTATGAGGATAATTATTTGATTATCAGCGACTTTATTTTTGAGTATATAGTTGATATGATTTTGTATTATGGCCGGAAAATTTTCTATTACAACTGCGATACCGTATGTAAATGCCAAAGGGCATGTGGGTTTTGCCATGGAGTTGATTCAAGCTGATGTGCTTGCCCGATTTGAGCGGCTTAGAGGAAATAATGTTTTTTTCTTAACCGGAACAGATGAAAATGCTCTCAAAAATGTGCAGGCGGCGGAAAAAGCGAATAAACCAATTAGAGAATTTATCGATGAACACGCTAAAAGTTTCATTGAGCTTGCTAAATTGCTCAATATATCAAATGACGATTTTATAAGAACTACAGAAGGAAGGCACATAAAGGGGGCCCAGAAACTTTGGCGGGCCTGTGAAGCGGCCGGCGATATTTATAAGAAAAAATATAAAGGTTTGTATTGCGTCGGATGCGAGGAGTTTAAAACAGAAAAAGATTTAATAGACGGATTATGCCCCGAGCATAATACTAAACTCGAAGAAATCGAAGAAGAAAACTACTTTTTCAGATTGTCTAAGTATCAGGATAAAGTCGAGAAACTTATTTTTTCAGATGAGTTGCGAATTGTGCCGATAACCCGGAAGAACGAGGCCTTAAGTTTTATCCGTCAAGGATTGCAAGATTTCAGTATTTCTCGCAGCCGGGAACGAGCTAAAAATTGGGGGATTCCTGTTCCCGGGGACGACAGTCAGATAATTTACGTGTGGTATGACGCGTTAACCTGGTTTATAAACGCTCTCGGGTATTCTGATAACGAAGAAAAGTTTAAATTGTGGTGGAGTGATCGCAACATAGATCTTATCGGCAAGGGGATAAATAGATTTCATACGATTTACTGGCCGGTGATGTTAATTTCCGCCGGTCTTCTTCCGCCCAAGGAAATATATATTCACGGATACATAACCATTGGCGGCGAAAAAATATCCAAATCCCTCGGCAACACAATTGACCCAGTTGATTTAGTCGGAAAATACGGAGTAGAAATTGTTCGTTATTTTCTTTTGCGGGAAATTCCGTCAGACGGCGACGGTGATTTTTCTGTCAAAAAATTAGAGGCCCGCCACAATGCGGATTTAGCTAATAATTTAGGGAATTTGGTTTCGCGGGTTGTCGCTTTGATAGAAAAGTTTTTCAGCGGCAGTTTTAACTACTCCCGAAGATTTGTTTTAAAAGAAGTTGACGATAAAGTGATTGATATATGGAAAAAGTACAATGAAAACATAAATAATTTTAAGCTCCACATTGCTTTAGAAAATATTTTTTCTTTGGTTGATTTCGCTAATTTATATATTGATGAGCATAAACCCTGGTCTTTGGGCGATAATCCGGAGCATCTGAATGAAGTTATGACAAATCTGATTGTGATTTTACTTAATGTGGCTTGGTTTTTAAAGCCGTTTCTGCCTGAAACTTCAAACAGGATTTTCGGTATTTTAGGCGCGGATAAAGATGGTAAATCGTGGGAAGAAAAACCGTTTCAGGTCAAACCGGAAATTTTATTTCCGAAAATAGAGCAATGAAATATAATCCTCAAAAAATTGAGAAGAAGTGGTCCCGATTTTGTCTCCGACAAAGTCGGAGCTATAAAATCGAGGATCCTCGATTTGTTGATTGTGCTTCGCGCAAAACAAATCGGGACAGAAATTATGAAATATAATCCAAACAAAATAGAACGAAAATGGCAACGTTACTGGGAGAATAAAAAACTTTATCAAACTAAAGATAAAGTCAAAGGCAAGAAAAATTTTTATCATTTGGTGATGTTTCCTTATACTTCAGGCGATCTTCATATGGGACATTGGTATAATTATGCGCCATCAGACGTATATGCCCGTTTCAAGCGGATGCAGGGATTAAATGTAATGGCGCCGATCGGTTTTGACGCTTTCGGGCTTCCGGCTGAAAATGCGGCCATCCAAAGAAATATCAATCCGGCTGATTGGACCAGACAAAATATCTCGTATATGACCAAGCAATTAAAAAGCATGGGCGCAATTTTTGACTGGTCGAGAAAAGTAGAAACAATTGACCCCGAATACTATAAATGGACCCAGTGGATATTTTTGAAGTTTTATGAAAAGGGTTTGGCTTATCGAGCTAAAACAAAAGTAAATTGGTGTCCTAAGGATAAAACTGTTTTGGCTAACGAGCAGGTCGTGGATAATTGCTGCGAAAGGTGTGGGACTCAGGTGGTTCAGAAAGAATTAGTTCAGTGGATGTTTAAAATCACAAAATATGCCGATCAGCTTATTGATGATTTGGAAAAACTTGATTGGCCTGAAATAACTAAAACCGCCCAGAAGAATTGGATAGGAAGATCGCAGGGAGCAGTTATAAAATTTCAAGTTGAAAATTCAAAGAATTATGTAGATGTTTTTACGACTAGGCCTGATACTATTTTCGGCGCTACTTTTATGGTTTTAGCGCCGGAGCATGAATTGGTTAAGAAAATTACTAAAGATCAATTTTTAGGCCAAGTAAATAATTATCTTGAGAATGCAAAAAAGAAAACAGAGCTTGAAAGATTGGCTGAAGTAAAAGAAAAGACAGGGGTTTTTACTGGTGCTTATGCTTTCAATCCGGCAACCAAAGAGAAAATTCCGATTTGGATTTCTGATTTTGTTTTGCCTCATTACGGTACTGGCGCGATTATGGCTGTTCCGGCCCATGATGAAAGGGATTTTGAGTTTGCAAAGAAGTTTAATTTATCCATTAGGGAAGTTATTGGCGGCGGCGATATTTTAAAAGAAGCGTACGAAGGCGAAGGTAAATTGATTAATTCGGGGAAGTTTTCCGGAATGGATTCTGAAAAAGCCAAGTGGGAAATTACAGAATTTGTCGGCGGAAAGAAAATGATTTCTTATCGGCTGCACGACTGGATAATTTCTCGTCAGCGGTATTGGGGGGCGCCGATCCCAATGGTTTATTGCCAGAAATGTGATTGGCAGCCAGTTTCAGAAAAAGATTTGCCGGTTTTACTGCCTAAAATAAGAGATTACAAACCCCCTGGAACTGGAGAGCCGCCTTTAGTTAAAGCTAAAGATTGGCTCAATGTAAAATGTCCAAGATGTTTCGGTCAAGCTCGGCGTGAGACGGATACCATGGATGCTTTCGTTGATTCGGCTTGGTATTTTCTGCGATATAGCGATCCAAAAAACAAAAAACAATTTGCTTCAAAAGACAAATTGGAGTCTTGGCTTCCGGTAGATATGTATATCGGCGGCCAGGAGCACGCCACTAAACACCTGCTTTATGCCAGATTTATAACCAAAGTTTTGAATGACTCTGGTTATTTGAGTTTTGACGAGCCGTTTAAGACTATGAGGCATCAAGGTCTGATTTTGGGCCTTGACGGGAATAAAATGTCTAAATCAAGAGGCAATATAGTTGATCCCGATGAAATGGTTAAGAAATTTGGTTCAGATTCTGTTCGAATGTATCTTTGTTTTATGGGGCCTTATGAAAACGGCGGACCTTGGGATCCGAAAGCGATTGTTGGAGTATTCAGATTCCTAAACCGAGTTTGGAATCTGATAAAACCCAAATTCCAAAATCCAAATGACAAATCAATTCCAAATTCCAAAATCCAAAACAAAGAATTAGATAAAGTTTTCAATAAAGCGATTAAAAAAGTTGGCGAAGATATAGAAAACTTAAGATTTAACACAGCGGTGAGCGAATTGATGAAGTTACTTAACGAAATAGAAGATTTTATTAATAAAGGTTTTACGTTTCAAGTTTCAAGCTTCAAGGTCTTTTTGAAATTGCTGGCGCCATTCGCGCCGCATTTAGCTGAAGAGCTTTGGCATCAGATTGGGAACAAAAAATCAATCCATTTAGAAAAGTGGCCGGAGTATAACCCGAAACTTATTGAAGATGAGACAGTTGATTTGGTGATTCAAGTTAATGGCCGGACTCGGGATGTAATCAAAGCCCCGCATGATTTAACCGAGCCGCAAGCCCGCGAATTGGCTCTAGCTTCGGAAAAAATCAAAAAATACGTTTCCGGAAAAGAAATCAAAAAATTTATTTACATCCCCAACAAAATCGCTAATATAGTAATTTAACAATGAAAACAATCAAAGTTGACTTAAAAGGCGATTTTTCCGAGGCAATCCGGGAGGCGGTTGCGGTTTTAAAACTGGGCGGAACAATAATTTATCCAACCGATACCTTATACGCCCTTGGAGCGAATGCTCTTGAACTTGGTCCAGTTGAGCGGGTTTTTAAGATAAAAGACAGGGCCAGAGAAAAACCGTTGCCTCTCGCTGTCAGAAATGTACAGTGGGCAAAAGAACTCTCCTTTATTTATAAAAAGGAAGAAAAAATTTTAAATTCGGTTTGGCCGGGAGCAGTGACCGTCGTTCTTCCTAAAAGAAATATAGTGTCTAGTATTGTAACGGCTGGCCAGCCAAGCGTGGCTCTGCGGGTGCCAAACTATCCTTTCGTGGACAGACTATTGGGCCATTTCGGTTACCCTTTGACTGCAACTTCAGCTAACATTTCCGGTGAGGAGGCTTCCAGAAAGATTTCAGAAGTGATTGATCTGTTCAAAGAAAATTACTATAAACCTGATTTAGTAATTGATGCCGGAGATTTACCTGAATCAGAGCCGTCAACGATTTTGGATTTGACTACGGACAGGCCGAAAATTTTGAGGGTTGGTCCAGTGAAGCCCGAGACCTTAAGAAAATTATTGGAAGTATGATTAAAGATTTAATTAAAAAAGAACTTACCCGCCAGAAAAAAGTGATCAATCTGATTCCCTCCGAAAACTATCCCTCCAAAAATGTTTCGGCGGCTTTAGGAAGCCAATTGACTTCAAAATATTCTGAAGGGTATCCGGGCAAAAGATATTATGCCGGGAATAAAGTAATGGATGAAATTGAGTTGGAAGCGCAGAATTTAGCCCGTAAGGTTTTTGGCTTGTCAAAAAACTGGCATGTTAATGCCCAGCCGTATTCCGGCTCGCCGGCCAATATGGCGGTTTATTACGCTTTGCTTGAACCGGGCGAAAAAATCATGGGAATGAGCCTGCCTTTTGGCGGCCATCTTACCCATGGCTGGAAAGTGAATTTTTCGGCGCGTTTCTATAAAGCCGTGCAGTATCAGGTGGGCAAAGATGGATTTCTTGATTATTCTGCGATTAGAAGGCTTGCCCTTAAAGAAAAGCCTAAAATCATAGTGGCCGGCGCCACCGCTTATCCAAGAAAATTTGATTTTCAGAAATTTGGCACAATCGCCCGCGAGGCCGGCGCATATTTTCTTGCAGATATTTCACATGAGGCCGGGCTTATTGCGGCCAAGTTGCACCCCTCGCCGTTTCCGCATGCGGATATAGTGACTACTACAACCCATAAAACGCTTCGCGGCCCGCGAGCCGCAGTTATTTTTGCAAACCTAAAATCGGTGTTAGCGAAACGAAACGGCGTTGAAATGGCTAAAGCAATTGACCGGGCAGTGTTCCCGGGGCTTCAAGGTGGGCCTCATATGAATACAATCGCGGCAATGGGGATTGCTTTTGAGGAAGCATTGAAGCCGGATTTCAAAAATTACATCAAACAAGTGGTTAAAAACGCGAAAGTTTTAGCCAATGAATTAAAAAAGTACGGCTTCAATTTAGTTTCCGGCGGAACCGACAATCATCTTATTCTGGTTGATTTGAAAAACAAGAACATCTCGGGCCGCGAAGCCCAAGACCGTCTTGAGAAATCAGGCATTATCGTCAATCGAAATACCGTGCCAGGCGATGAATCGCCGTTTAATCCAAGCGGTCTTCGCCTCGGCACCCCGGCTGAAACCACTCGCGGAGCTAAAGAAAAAGATATGGTAAAAATCGCTCAAAAAATCGCCGAGATTTTGAAAAATTGACATTTTAGTAATTTCCTGTATAGTTTAATATACCAAGAAAGTCCTGAAATAGGGACTTTCCAGAGAGCAATTCCGCTTTTTGAAAACATAGGAGAACTGACCATGTCTGAACAATTGGTCGGTGCGTTGCCGGGCGAAGTGCTTGGTACGCTGGCGGACATTATGCTGAAGCTCAAAAACGGCGGTATCTCGCCCGACGAGCTTAAGCAGTTCGCCAAACGGGAAAATCCGTTCGAGATCGTTGTAGTGTCGGCCCCGAAGGCCGCGCCAACGATCCAGACAATCGAGGAGCTTCTGGATGACTGGGTCAACTTCTATCGAAACGTTTTCGCGGAGGACCTTGACTTAACTAGCCTGCGAGTACCCGACCGGCACGAGGGCTTTGACCGGCTTATCATCGTCGCCAAGGGTATGTCCCCGGAACGTGTTTTCCAAAAGATGCAAGAATTCTTTACTTGCTGGAAATACACGGGTAACCGGAGTCTCGACGAAGTCGTGTTCGACGCCGACGGCGTGGAAAAGAAGCGCCGCCGCTCCGACCGCGAAACCCACGCTGTCTGGGTGCGCAACCGGATTGAGGCCGATCAAGAATTGAAGAATCAATCGGCCAACCAGCTCAAGGAGTGCGGCATTCCCGGGATCACCTTGGAAGCGCGCGAGCTTTACGAGCTTAAATACTTCAGGGAAACCGGAAAGCACCTCGACATCAGCAATTGGACGCTTTGCGCGGGTTCGCGCCGCGTCGGTGGCCATGTGCCGGGCATGGGTTGGGACGGCGGCGACCGCAGGGTCGAGGTCTATTGGTTCAATCCTTCGCATGCCTTCGCCTATCTCCGTTCCCGCGAAGCAGTTTCGTAATCTTGTACCTTTAATCTTATAACCTTTCTTCCGCGGCTCTACTAAAGGAGGTGATTCTAAAGTAGAGCCGTTTTATTTTTCGAAAAATTGTATAAAAAGTAAATTTCTATTAATTTATAGTTATGTTTATCGACGGCAGAAAGATCGCCTTTAAAATTTTAGATGAGCTGAAAGAGACCCTTCGACAAGCTCAAGGCAAGAAAAAATTAAGACTTGTCGGGATTTTGGTTGGGGAGAAACCAGAATTAAGAAAATTCATTGAATTAAAGAAAAAAGCGGTTCAAGAAATCGGGGTAGATTTCAGAATTTATGAATTTCCGGAAAATATCAGCAATAATCAGTTAAGAGAAGAATTGAATAAAATAGTTAAAGCAAAAGTAAATCACGGAGTGATTATTGAATTGCCATTACCAAGCCATTTAAATACCCAGTATCTATTAAATACAATTCCCGAAAAAAAAGATGTTGATGTTTTGTCGCAAAAAAGCCAGGGTTTATTCTTCACGGGTCGAAGCAAAATTCTTCCGCCCTCTGTTGAAGCGGTGAAGCAGATTTTTGAAGAATATAATATTGATCCGAAAGGAAAAACCGCGGCGGTTTTCGGATATGGATTTTTAGTCGGGAAATTAGTTAGTCATTGGTTGATTCAGCAGGGGGCGACGGTTTCAATAATCACCGAATTCACGAAAGGGCCGGAAAAATTTTCTAGAGAAGCGGATATAGTAATTTCCGGGGTGGGTAAGCAGAACTTGATTACAGCAGATATGGTGAAAGATGGGGCAGCGGTGATTGATTTTGGCAAAGACGTTGATTTTGAAAATGTTTCTCAAAAAGCCGGATTGATAACGCCGCCTGTCGGCGGGGTCGGGCCGATAGTTGTGGCCAGTGTTTTAAAGAATTTATTGGAATTGTGGAGTTAATTATTATTTTTTTTGCTAAGTATCTTGGTTATATTTTGTTAGCTGCTTTTTTAATTCTGTTTTTAAATAATCAGCGTAAAGATTTTTTAATTGTTCCGCTTTTTTCCGCGTTATTGTCCAGATTTGTTTTTACGGAGATAATCAGATTTTTCTATTTTCGGCAAAGACCCTTTGTGGTAGAAGCGTTTATACCTTTGATTAACCATGCGCCGACTGCTTCTTTCCCTTCCGGCCATGCCGCTTTTTTCTTTGCCTTGTCGGCCGGAATTTATTCTTTCAACAAAAAAGCCGGTCTTTGGTTTTTTGCGGCTAGCTCTCTTTTGAGTTTCGCCAGAGTTTTTGCCGGACTCCATTATTTCACTGATGTCTTGGGCGGCTTTATTGTCGGCTTCTTATCTTATTTGTTAGTTAAAAAGCTTTCAAGTTTAAAACTTTTATAAAATGCCGAGAGAGGGAGTCGAACCCTCAAGCCCTTGCGGACGGCTGATCTTGAGTCAGCTGCGGTTGCCAATTTCGCCACCTCGGCTTATATCTATTGTATCATTTTTTTCGCCGTTTTACAATTATAATAATGGCCAAAGTAATCGGCATAGTTAACACTAAAGGCGGGAGCGGAAAAAGTACTACAAGTATAAATTTGGGAGTTTATATGGCGGCTTTCGGTAAGCACGTTCTCCTCGTTGATTTGGATCCCCAGGCCAATGCTTCGGGTGGTTTGGGAATAAAACTGGAAAAAGACCAATACAATATTTATCATACCCTTGTGGCTGATGCAGAGCCCGGGGCCCTTATTAAAAAAACATCTATTTTTAATCTAGATATTCTGCCGTCTTCTGAAAGTCTGGCCGGCGCCAATATAGAACTTGTGAGTTTTAAAAACCGCGAGTTCCAGCTTAAAAAAGTTTTAGCTAAAGTTAAAAACGATTATGATTTTATTTTAATTGATTGCCTGCCTTCGGTCGGCATTTTGAACGTCAACGCCTTGTCTGCTTCGGACTATATTTTGATTCCGGTCCAGTCCGAGCATTTCGCTTTAGCCGGGCTTGATCAGCTTTTATCGGTTGTCGATTTGGTTAAAAAGTATTTGAATCCGGATTTGAGGATTCTGGGGGCGGTAGTGACAATGTTTGATAAAAGAAACCAGCTGGATAGAAGTATTTTAAACCAAGTCCATAAAAATTTCCCGGGTCATGTTTTTAATGCCGTGATTCCGCGACAAGTCAGCCTTGCCGAATCTCCGAGCTTCGGGAAAAGCATTTTACAGCACGACCCTTATTCGAAAGGGGCTAGGTCTTATAGAGAGCTGGCGATCGAAGTAATGGATAAAGTTAAATGAAATGAAAAAAATAAAGGGCAGAGGGCTTCAGGCTCTCATTCCGATAAAACCCAGAACCAAATCCAAAAGAAAAAAGGAAAATGTTTATTATGTTGAGATAAGAAAAATCAGGCTTACCCCGGAACAATTTAAGGAAGAAGTCAATAAAAAAGTTTTAAAAGATTTAACCGAGTCAATCAAGAAATACGGAGTGATTCAGCCGCTCGCCCTGGTCAAAGTTGAAAAAAGAAAAAAACATGGGATTAATGTTTATTATAAGTTGCTTGAAGGTCGAAAAAGATTTTTAGCGGCTAAAGAGGCCGGCCTAAGAGTAGTCCCAGCAAAGATAAAGAAAAATGACCAAGTCTAAAATTTTCCTGTTTTTGATGCTGGCGTTTATTTTGGGAGTCGGGAGCGGCTCCTTTTTTGATATATCTCAAGAGGTTTTTTTGGTTATTGCTATTATTGCCGTTTCTTTGGTGGCTGTTTTTTATCGTCAGGGTTCTAAAACTTTGAGTTTCCCGGTTGCTTTTAGCGCTTTTTTGATTCTAGCTTTTTCAGCCGGGGTTTTAAGATTTGACGTTTCCGAATCTATAAACAAAGTTTTAACCAGTTTTAACGATACAAATGTAAAAGTTGAATTGCGGGGATATATTAACGATGAACCGCAAAGATTAATTGATAAGCAGCGATTGACGCTTCAGGTTAAAGAAATTCGAGTGCCGGATTATGTTGACCCCGTTAGAGGCAGAGGCGCGCTGCGAGCCCTCGCGGCCTCTAACGGGGCGGTTTTTACCGATGAGAAGATTTTGACCACCGTGAATTTATATCCGGAGTTTCAATACGGCGATTTGATTTCAATTGTAGGCATCCTCCAAAGTCCGAAAAATTTTGATGATTTCGATTACATTAATTACTTGGCGAAAGATGGCATTTTTTCTTTGGTTTATTATCCGAAAATTTCTGAGATTTCTAAAGATGCCTTCTTCCGGCCTAAAGAAGTTTCTATTTTCGAAAATTTAAAAATCGGCTTATTTAAGAATATTTTCAGGATTAAAAAATCTTTTGAAGAATCAATTGAAAGAGTTATCGCCGAGCCCAATGCCGCTTTGATTAACGGGATTCTGCTCGGTTCGCGGGAGAATATTCCCCAAGACTTGAAAGAAGCTTTTAATAAAACCGGGACGACCCACATTTTAGCCATCTCCGGCTATAATATTACCATCGTCGGCCTTTATATTTCTTCATTGTTTATGTTTTTTATGCGGCGGCAAAAGGCTTTTTGGTTTACGGTTTTAGGCATAGTTATATTTACAATTTTAACCGGCGCTTCAGCTTCGGTTATTCGGGCGGCGATTATGGGTATTTTGGTTTTGTTGGCCTATCGGGAAGGCCGATTCCACAACATGACCAACTCAATTGTTTTTGCCGGAGTAATTATGATTATCTTGAATCCGAAAGTTTTGAGATTTGATATTGGATTTCAGCTTTCTTTTCTAGCCACACTGGGGCTTATCTATCTTGCCCCTTTTTTAAGCGAGAAATTAAAGAGAGTGCCGGAATTCTGGAATTTCAGAGAAAATTTTATTGCCACCCTCTCCGCCCAAATAATGGTCTTGCCGGTAATTTTATATAACTTCGGCAGTTTTTCTTTGGTTTCTCTGCCGGCTAATGTATTGATTCTGCCGATTGTGCCGATAACAATGTTTTTCGGTTTTCTGGCCGGAGTTTCAGGATTGATTTGGCTGCGGCTTGGCGAAGCCATCGGTCTGATTGCCTGGCTTTTTTCCGAATATGAAATTTTAATCGTGAAGATTTTTTCTTGAATAACATCCTAATTTACGAATGTATCCAAATCTGCGAATAATTATTTTAGGGGTATTAACTCTATTTTTGGTTTTGACCTTTGTGGTTGAATTCCGTGGCGAATACGGACTTAAAGTCTATTTTTTTGATGTCGGCCAGGGCGATTCAATTTTTATTGAAACAGAAGAAAAGAAACAAATTCTGATTGACGGCGGGCCGGATAACAAAGTGGTTCAAAAATTATCAGAAGCAATGCCATTTTGGGACCGAACCATAGACTTGGTTATTCTGACTCATCCGGACAAGGACCATATCTTAGGTTTAATCGAAGTCTTGAAAAGATACCGAGTTAAGGGAATCATTGAAACTGGAATCGAATGCGGGAAAGCGGAATGTGTAGTCTGGAAAGAGTTGAAAGAAAAAGAAAAAGCGCCGGTTATTTTCGTGAAACTCGGCGACTCGTTAATACTTAACGAAAATACTAAAATTTTAATTTTAAATCCTTTCGCCGATATGGCCGGAGAAAAAATTTCAAAAGCCAATAATTCTTCTATCGTGGCTAAATTAATCTACGATGGATACAGCATTTTATTGACCGGCGATATTGAGAAACATATTGAAGAAAAGCTGGTTCTGGCCGGAGTAGACATTGATTCTGATTATCTTAAAATTCCGCATCATGGTTCTAAGACCTCAACCACCGAAGAATTTTTGGAAAAAATTTCCCCGCTTTCGGCTTTTATCTCTCTCGGCAAGAATAATTCTTACGGCCATCCGCATGATGAAGTTACCGGCCGTCTTGAAAAAAGAAATATAAAATATTATCGTACTGATGAACTGGGAACTATTTTATTGAGTTGCAAGTTTAATGAACCGTGTTCAGTAAAATTCCAAATTCCAAATTCCAAAATCCAAATAACAAATGACAAATAAAATCCAAAATCCAAATTCCAAAATAAATAAGATGAAGAAATTACTAGCCGACCCCAAACATCCAAGGGAAGAAAAGACCCTTGTTTTAATCAAGCCAGATGCCGTGAAAAGGGGGTTGGTCGGCGAAATAATCAAACGTTTTGAAAGCCGGGGACTTAAGATTATTGGTCTGAAAATGGTTCACGGCGCGCCAAAAGATTTTGACAAGCATTATCCTAAAAGCAAGGGATGGATTGCTAATTTAGGCAAAAGAACTATAGAAACCTACAAAAAATACAGTTACAGCTTGAAAAACGATTTTGGCACCGATGATCCGTTTAGAATCGGCAAAATTTTCCGTAACTGGCTGATTGATTTTATGGCTTCCGGGCCGGTGGTCAAGATTTTGATTGAAGGGGCTCATGCCATTGATGTGGTCAGAAAAATTGTCGGCGACACCCAGCCTCATTTTGCCCTGACCGGAACTATCCGCGGCGATTTTAGTGTTGACTCGGCCGGCTCGGCGAATAAGTCAAAGCGGGCCGTTCATAATTTAGTTCACGCTTCGGGCGATAAAAATGAAGTCCGAAACGAAATAATACTCTGGTTTAATCCCGAAGAAATCTGCGACTACAAGAGAGTGGAAGAGTTGATTTAATTGTATTATTGCTGGATTTGAGTTATTGTTGGAGTTTTAAGTCCGGGTATTTTTTTTGATACATCTTCTTTAGCTAGAATTTTTGTTGCTAATTTAATAATTAAACTTAAATCAGGGCCGAATTTTGTGCCAATTTCGTCTAGGATTATCATTTCGTTAAGCAAATCTTCAAATTCTTCACTCAACTGGTCTCTAATCTTTTTATCTAAGGCATATTCAATTTTAATAAAACAATTACAGCCATCTTTTAGAGGAGTTTTTCCTTTCTGAAGAGCATCAATCACATCTAAAACCAGAAGAGCTGTTTCTCTTTCTATACCGGCAGTGTCTTTGCCTTCTTTTATCAAATTTAAAATCAACCGAAGCCGTTTTTGGATAATTTGATTATGTAGATTGTTTTTTTTCATTTTTACCATGATAATAACTACTTTAAAATTATTTTTATGTCTTTGTGAATTACCCTGCCGGCTTTAACCACTACATGCCATACTTCAACTAACTTATTATTCTTAAATATTTTTACCATTTGCGATATGCCTTTATCTTTTCCGAGAATTCCTCTTCTGACAATCTTAACAGAATAATTATCTATATTAACATAATCGATTTTTCTTAGCAATTTTGTGCCTCGGAAAGCGGTGATTGATAATCGAGTTACAAGTTCTAAAATTTTAATAGTCCCTGAAGCAGGCATTGGCATAAGTAAATTATACGAAGTATTAAGAGATGGTCAAAGATTCTGGTTTAATCCCGAAGAAATCTGCGACTACAAGAGAGTGGAAGAGTTGATTTAAAACCAAAAAACCGCTTTAAGCGGTTTTTTGGTTTTAGTCGGGCTGCCGGGATTTGCACCCGGGCTAAATCGACCCCATCGACTCGTGCTGCTGCTACACCACAGCCCGTGTTTTTTATCTCGTTTCTTTATGCAGCGTCTTAATGCAGTCGGTGCAGATTTTCATTCTCTTGCCGTTAACTACGGCCCATTGGAGATTGGGTTTTTGGCGATGGGTGCTTGTTGGATTATAATGGCCGCGCAATAACTTGCGTTTGGTAACTTTCATTGATTTTTTTCCGCATCTCGGACAACGCATACAATTAGAATTTAGTAATTAGTACTTAGAATTAAAAAACTAAGATCGTTTACAGATTACCTTAAAAATGATAACTTTTCAAGAATGGAAGGACTTTTACTCGTCGTTTTTCAAATCCTTGTGGTTTTGTTTTCAATCGTCATCCACGAAGTCAGCCACGGCTTAATGGCTTTGAGTTTGGGCGATCAGACCGCTAAAAACGCCGGCCGGCTGACCCTTAACCCCTTGCCTCACTTGGATATATTCGGATCAGTAATCCTCCCTCTTTTGACTTTTTCTTTGGGCGGTTTTATTTTCGGTTATGCCAAGCCAGTGCCTTATAATCCTCTTTATCTCCGGGACCAAAGATTCGGCCCGGCCAAGGTCGGTTTTGCCGGGCCAGCTTCAAACATTTTAATCGCTTTGATTTTTGGCCTGATTTTAAGATTTTTACCAACGTTTCTTCAGGCCACGATTCTTCCGGAGCTTTTTTCTTTCATTGTTTTAATAAACTTAGTTTTGGCAGTTTTTAATCTGCTTCCGGTGCCGCCCTTAGACGGGCACTGGTTGCTTTTAAGCGCTGTGCCTGAAAGATTTTACGGTTTTAAAAATTTTTACCTGCGCTACGGATTGTTTTTATTTATTTTAGTTTTACTTTTTGTTTTGCCGCTTATTTTCCCTCTGGTGTTTAAACTCTTTAAATTGATAGTTGGATAGATTTCTTGCGACGAAAAAATTTTTATGTTAGTATTTTTTTGCTAAATTGAAGTAATTTATGCCTACATTCAGACAGCTTTTGAAAAACCCGAGAAAAACATCAAAGGCGAAGACTAAGTCGCCGGCTTTGACTTTTGGATTTAATACTAATAAGAACCGGCCGGTTGACTATCCTTCCCCTTTTAAACGCGGGGTCTGCATCAAAGTTACAACTACCACTCCTAAAAAACCGAATTCGGCTCTAAGAAAAATCGCCCGGGTCCGGTTGACCAACGGCCAAGAAGTGACGGCTTACATTCCCGGCGTCGGCCATAACCTGCAGGAACACTCGGTGGTGGTGATAAGAGGCGGAAGGGTCAAGGATTTGCCCGGAGTCAGATACCATATTGTGAGAGGAGTTTTGGATTCAAGCGGTGTCGAAGGCCGGAAGCAGCAGAGGTCAAAGTACGGAGCCAAGAGGCCGAAATAAGTTTTTGTCTGCGAGCGTTAGCGAGCAGTGACAAAAAGTTACCGAGCACATAATTAAATTTTATGTGCTCGGTGCTCAATGTTGTAGCTATTCGCTTCGCTCATAGACAACATTGGCATGAGACAAGGACAAGCACCTAAAAGACCAAACGAACCAGACATTAAATACCAAAGCGCTCTAGTCGCTAAATTTATTAATTACATAATGAGAAGCGGCCGCAAGACGATTGCCCGCCGGATTGTTTATGATTCTCTGGAGAGCGCCGAAAAAAAATTGGGCAAAAGCCCTTTGGAAATTTTAGAGCAAGTCATAAAAAATGCCGGCCCGGATCAGGAATTAAGAAGCCGCCGGATCGGCGGGGCCAATTATCAGATTCCTTATCCGGTTAAGCAAGACCGGAGAATTACTTTAGCTTTACGTTGGATAATAGATGCGGCTAAAGCGAAAAAAGGGAAGCCGATGGATGATAAACTAACCCAGGAACTGATTGATGCTTTTAATAATACCGGCTTGGCAGTTAAGAAAAAGATAGATACTCACAGAATGGCGGATGCGAATAAAGCTTTTGCTCACTTTGCTTGGTGACAGAGAGAATATAGAACACAGAATATAGAATATAGGATATAGGATATAGAATAAGAATGACCAATTCCTTTAAGGATTTGATAGTTTGGCAAAAGTCTAAACAACTAGCCGTAGAAATATATAAACTAATTTAGAAGAAATAATGAAAATATTAAACAACTTTGTTAAGAAGTTATCTTAGTTTTAATTCTATATTCTAAATTCTATGCCAAGAGACTATCCAATCGAAAAAACCCGTAACATAGGCATTATCGCTCACATAGACGCAGGCAAGACCACGGTCAGCGAACGGGTTTTGTTTTACGCCGGCGTTTCTCATAAAATCGGCGAGGTTCATGAAGGCAAGGCGATTATGGACTGGATGGAGCAGGAACGCGAGCGGGGTATTACCATTACCGCGGCGGCGACCACGGTTTTTTGGGTGCCTGCTTACGCAATCGCCAATCATCAATCATCAATTACTAACCGAAAAGGCTTAGAATACAAAATCAATATCATTGATACTCCCGGGCATGTTGATTTTACAGTTGAGGTGGAGCGTTCTTTGAGAGTGCTTGACGGAGCGGTGGTGGTTTTTGACGGCGTGGCCGGAGTGGAGCCCCAGTCAGAAACGGTCTGGCGCCAAGCCGACAAGTATAAAATTCCCCGAATATGCTTTATCAATAAATTAGACCGGTTAGGCGCTTCTTTTGATCGTTCTTTTCAATCAATTCTTGGAAGGCTTACTCCAAGCGCCGTCCGGATGCAGGTTCCTGACGGCGAAGAAGATAAGTTCACCGGCATAGCCGACCTTTTGACTATGAAGTTTTATTGCTTTGAAGGAAAATTCGGCGAATCAGTGGCGGAATCGGAAATTCCGGAAAACCTGAAAGAAAAAGTCCAAAAGTTCCGCCACGAATTAATTGAAAAAATAGCTGAGAGCGACGATGAAATAATGGAAATGTTCTTGGAAGGAAAAGATATTCCCCTTGAAATTTTAAAAAAATCTTTGAGGAAGTCAGTTTTGAATTATAAAATCGTTCCAGTCTATTGCGGTTCGGCTTTAAAAAACAAAGGAGTTCAATTAGTTTTAGACGCGGTTATTGACTATTTGCCGTCTCCTTTGGATGTCCCGTCGATTAAAGGAATAAATCCTAAAACCGGCCAAGACGAGGAAAGGCACCCTAAAGATGATGAGCCTTTTACCGCTTTAGCTTTCAAGGTGGCCACTGATCCTTATGTCGGCCAGCTTACTTTTTTCAGGGTATATTCCGGAGTTTTGAAAGCCGGTTCTTATGTTTTAAACGCGACCAAAGACGAGAAGGAAAGAATCGGCCGGATTTTAAGAATGCATGCCAATGAAAGGCAGGAATTGTCAGAAGTCTATGCCGGCAATATCGCTGCCACTGTTGGTTTGAAATTTACCAAAACCGGCGATACTTTAACTGACCCGGAGTGGCCGGTTGTTTTGGAGGAAATTGTTTTTCCGGAGCCGGTTATTTCTTTGAGGATTGAACCTAAAACCAAGGCTGACCAGGAGAAGATGTCTTCGGCTTTAAGAAAGCTTTCCGACGAAGATCCGACTTTCCGGATGAAAACCGATCAGGAGACCGGCGACATGATTATTTCCGGGATGGGCGAACTTCATCTTGAAATTATCGTTGACCGGATGAAAAGGGAATTTTCAGTCGAGGCCGCTATTGGCCGGCCCCAAGTGGCTTACAAAGAAACGATTACCGCTTCGACCGAAGTCGAGGGCAAATATATCAGACAGTCCGGCGGCCGGGGCCAGTACGGCCATGTCTGGTTGCGTCTTGAACCGTTAGAGCGGGGGCAGGGGCTTGAGTTTGTCAACGCTATCAGAGGCGGAGCCATACCTGATGAGTTCATTCCGGCGGTGGAAAAGGGAATTTTAGAAGCCAAAGAAAAAGGAGTTTTGGCCGGCTATCCGATAATCGATTTCAAAGCTACTTTGTATGACGGCACTTTCCACGAAGTTGATTCTTCGGAGATCGCTTTTAAAATCGCGGCTTCAGCCGCTTTTCAAGATGGAGCGAAAAGATCAAAACCGGTTATTTTAGAACCACTGATGAAACTTGAGGTAATTGTTCCGGAAAGATTCATGGGCGAAGCCACCGGCGATCTTTCGAGCCGTCGAGGCCAGATTTTAAATATCACTGACCGGGGGATCTTGAATCTTAAAGTCATAGATGCTAAGGTTCCTCTTGGTGAGATGTTCGGCTATGCCACGGTTTTACGTTCTTTGACCGAAGGGAGAGGCACCTTCACGATGGAATTTTCGAATTACGAGACGGTGCCCGCCAGCGTGGCCGGCGAAATCATCGCCGGGGAAAAATAAGTTTTTGTCTACGAGCGAAGCGAGTGGCTACAAAAAGTATACCCGCCTTAGGCGGGCGCTGAAATTTATAGTTGCTTGCCAAGCTCGCAAATAAATTCCGCATGATAAACGAAGAATTGAAAAATTTAGTTTCCAGTTTAGGGACTTTGGTAATCGTTGAAAATAATCAGCCGAAATTTATAGTCATGACCTATGATAAATTTAATTCAGTTATCCACAAAAGCATTGACAATTCTAGTAATTTTAATAAAGATAGTAATGAGACGCTAAGCGTTTCTGGTTATCACGCTCAGCGTGATGAGGAGATAGTTAATCGGTTGAATGAAGAAATATTTGCTTTAAAGGAGCAGGTAGTTGAAAAAGAAAAAGAATTTAGTAATTTGTCTGAGCGCAGCGATAGCGAGCACAGCGACAAATTCTAAACCGAGCACATAAATTAGCCGAAAAAAGGCTAATTTATGTGCTCGGTGAGCGATTTTGCAGCTGCTCACTTCGTTCGCAGGCGAAAATCGTCATGGCGGAAAAATTTGAAAGAAGCAAGACCCATGTGAATATCGGTACTATAGGTCACGTGGATCACGGTAAAACCACTTTAACGGCGGCGATGCTTCATGTTGCTGGGGAACTTTTAACCGACGAAGGCTATAAGGCCAGAGTTGAAAAAATCGACCAGATTGACAAGGCTCCGGAAGAAAAAGCAAGAGGCATTACCATTGCTTTGCATCATTCCGAATTGGAAACGCCTAAAAGGCATTATGCCCATGTTGATGCTCCGGGCCATGCCGATTACATTAAAAACATGATCACCGGAGCCGCCCAGATGGATGGAGCGATTCTGGTTGTTTCAGCCCCGGACGGTGCTATGCCTCAAACAAGAGAGCATATTCTTTTAGCCCGCCAAGTCGGTGTTCCTTCCATTATCGTATTTTTAAACAAGACCGATCAGGTAGAGGACCAGGAATTGGTTGATTTGGTTGAAACCGAAATCAGAGAGCTTCTGAATAAATATCAGTATCCCGGAGATTCAACGCCGATCATCCGCGGTTCGGGCTTGAAGGCCCTGGAAGCGAAATCAAAAGACGATCCGGCTGTCCAGCCGATTCGCGAGCTTTTGAAGACCATTGATGAATATATTCCGGACCCGGTCAGAGACACCGATAAGCCCTTTCTTATGCCGATTGAAGACGTTTTTTCGATTGAAGGCCGGGGCACGGTCGTGACCGGAAAAGTTGAGCGGGGCAAGATGAAGCTTAATGAGGAGATAGAGATCATTGGAATGAGGCCGACCCAGAAAACAATCATCACCGGCGTCGAGATGTTTAATAAGCAGATGGATGAAACTATTGCCGGTGACAATGTCGGGCTCTTGCTTCGGGGAATCAAAAAAGAGGATGTTTCCCGCGGCCAGGTCATTGCCAAGCCCGGCTCAATCACTCCTCATACCGAATTTGAAGCCGAAATCTATATTTTGACCAAAGAGGAAGGCGGCCGCCACACTCCTTTCTTTGCCGGATATAAGCCCCAGTTTTACGTAAGGACTACCGATGTCACCGGTGAAGTAATACTGCCGGAAGGAACGGAAATGGTTATGCCCGGTGATACCGTCAACTTGAAAATAAAATTGATTGCGCCGATCGCTCTGGAGGAAAAAATGAGATTCGCCATCAGAGAGGGAGGGAAAACGGTTGGTGCGGGAGTGGTGACGAAGATAATCGTTTGATAAGATATATCGAAATATCAGACAGTTCCTTAAATCAATGGCGAAGGTTAAAAAAGAAAAAGAAAGCAAATCGGAATCGGGGCAGCGGATCAGAATCCGCCTGAAAGCTTTTGACAGCCGAGTCATTGACCGGTCAGTCAAGCAGATTATTGAAACTTTGGAAAAACTTGATGTTAAAGTGATTGGGCCGATTCCGTTGCCGACAGAGATATGGAAAGACACAGTTCTCCGTTCTCCTTTTGTCCATAAAGACAGCCGGGAGCAGTTTGAAATGAGGACTCATAAAAGATTAATCGAAATTCTTAATCCGACTCCAAAAATTATTGATTCCTTGATAAATTTAAGTCTTCCTGCGGGAGTAGATATTGAGATCAAGATGTAGCATCCGAATAGCGCAACCTCGGCTTTCGGCCTCGGGTATCCGAATGCGTCCATCCGAATATGCGGTGGCAAATCACGAATCAGAAAGCTATTCCTGGTTCGAAATTTGTTACCACTATGGTAATAAAAACAATAACAATTTAAGTTTGAAAAAAATTTAGCTTTAGTATGCTTAAAATCGGGCGCTAAGGCCCGATTTTCATTTATGGCAGAAATTGTCGTCCGAAAATTAGGGATGTCTCAAGTATTCAAGGGAAACAAAGTTATCCCGGTTACTTTGATTGAAGTCCCCGGAGGAGATTTTGAAGTAAAAGAAGGCGACAAAGTAAAGGTGAGCGGGATTTCAAAAGGAAAAGGATTTCAGGGGGTGGTGAAGAGGCATGGATTTTCCGGTTTTCCGGCCAGCCACGGGCACAAGGGTCACGAAAGGGGGCCCGGTTCAATCGGCCAGAGATTCCCTCAGCATACTTTGAAAGGGAAAAGGATGGCCGGCCGCATGGGCGGGACAAAAGTGACGGTTAGGAACCTAGAAGTTGTTAAAATAGACAAAGACGATAGAATCTTGGCGGTTAAAGGAGCGGTGCCCGGAAGAAGAGGGACGGAGTTAAAGATAATAAAAAGTTTAAATGTTTAAAAGTTTAAAAATAAAATTATGGAAGTTAAATTATACAATCAGTCAGGTGAAGAAGTCGGAAGCGTTGAATTATCAGATGCTATTTTTAATGTGCCGATAAACCCAGATTTAATTTATCAGGCAGTGGTTACCCAAAGGGCCAACGCCAGAAAAATTTTAGCTCACGCAAAAGGAAGAGGCGAAGTAAGAGGTGGCGGTAAAAAGCCGTGGCGTCAGAAAGGCACTGGCCGGGCCCGGCATGGTTCAATAAGGTCGCCGATTTGGAAAGGAGGCGGAGTGACTCACGGACCCCTCAAGCAAAAAGTCTATTTTAAAAATATAAATAAAAAAGCCAGAAGGAAGGCTCTCTTTATGGCTTTGAGTTCAAAAATTAAAGACGGCCAGTTAATAATTTTGGATTCCATTTCTTTGGTTGAAGCCAAGACTAAAAAAATGAAAGAGATTATAGACAAAATTTCAGTTAATTTGCCGGGATACAAAAAGAGCAGAAAAAAAAACGATTCAATTTTATTGGTTCAACCCGATTCGGATAAATCCCTGATCAGAACCGCCAGGAACTTAAATTTTGCCAAAGTAGTTCGGGCCGACGGTTTGAATACGACCGATGTTCTAGAAAAAAAATATCTTGTCTTACTGAAAAATGCGATACCGGTGATTGAAAAGACATACCTTAGATAATTTTCAATTTTCAATTTTAAATGAAATCTAAATTTTTAAAATTCAAAACATTTAAGCGTTCAATTAAAATTTAAAATTTGGGTTTTGAATTTTTAACATGGCATTATTCAAAAGAAAAAAAGAGCCCCCCTTCGCTAAAGCTACGGAGGGCAAGGGAATAAAAGAAGCCGAGAAGAAGGAGGCCAAACTTGGTTTGCCTGTAGGCAAAGACCCTCGGCTTTACAAAATAGTAGAGAAGCTGGTTCAAACCGAAAAAGCAATCGGTTCGTCCAGCCACAATAAATATGTTTTTAAGGTTTCGCCGAAAACCAACAAGATTGAAGTCAAGAAAGCGATTGAAAAATTATACGAGGTTAAAGTCAAGGACGTGAGAATAATTAATACGTTTGGGAAAAAGAGGCAGGTCGGCCGTTTTGAAGGCTGGAAGCCGGGTTTTAAAAAGGCGATCGTGGCATTAGAGAAAGGATATAAAATTGAAACAATATAAACCCATAACTCCGGGAAGAAGACAGATGACTGGCTACAATTTCAATGGTTTGATTAAAACCAGGCCTTTAAAATCTTTGACTAAGAATTTTAAAAGAAGTTTCGGCCGTTCCGGCAACGGAAGAATCACTTCAAGGCATTTAGGCGGGGGTCATAAAAAACTATACCGTTTGGTTGATTTCAAGCAGGACAAATTAGATATGCCGGCCAGAGTCAAGACTATTGAATACGATCCATATCGGTCATCTAGGATTGCCTTGGTTGCTTATGCCGATGGAGAAAAGAGATATATTTTATCGCCTGACGGGCTTAAGATTGGAGAAAAAATACAGTCTTTTTCCGGAAAAGGAAATTTGGATAACGGTAACAGGATGAAGTTAAGATTTATTCCTCAAGGAACGTTGGTCCATAATATTGAATTAAATCCTGGTCAGGGCGGGAAAATGGCCAGATCAGCCGGTTCTTCGGCTCAAGTTCTGGCTCAGGATAATAAATATACCCAGCTAAAAATGCCTTCCGGAGAAGTAAGAATGGTTTTGTCGGAAAGCCGGGCTTCGATAGGCCAGCTTTCAAATCCAGAGCATATTCATATCAGCCTTGGGAAAGCCGGAAGATCGCGTTGGCTTGGAAAAAGGCCGAAAGTCCGCGGTTCGGCCATGAATCCGGTTGACCATCCGCATGGCGGCGGCGAAGGCAGGCAGGGCATCGGTTTAACCGGTCCTAAAACCCCTTGGGGCAAGCCGGCTAGGGGGGTAAAAACCAGAAAAAGAAAGAAGAAGTCGAGCAAGTTAATTTTAAAGAGAAGAAAGTAACATCTACAAAATTACAAATCATTTACGAATATACAAATTTGTATATTTGTAGGGATTTGTAAATTCGTAGATATTTAATGAGCCGAAGCCTAAAAAAAGGACCATATGTAGATCAGAAATTGCTCAAGAAATTGGGGCGGTTTAAAGCTGGCGATAAAACAATTATCAAAACCTGGTCGCGGGGCTCATCCGTTACCCCGGAAATGGTCGGTTTTACTATCGGCGTTCATAACGGTAAAATCCATATTCCGGTTTTTATCGTTGAAGAGATGGTCGGCCATAAATTGGGCGAATTCAGTTTGACTAAGAAATTCACCCGGCACGGCGGAAAGATGCAGAGAGAACTTGAAGCCCAAGCCAAACAGAAAGAGATTGATGCGGCCAAAACGGTCAAGGCGGCCGAAGAGAAGAAATAGTTAACTAAAACTATGCCACAAATCACTGCCCAATTAAATTATTTACGAATATCCCCCAGAAAAGTGCGGGCGGTGGTTGAATTGCTTAGGGGCTTGGATGTTGATGCGGCCATAGCCCAGCTTAGATATTTAACCAGAAGGCCAGCCAAGCCGATTTTAAAGCTTTTAAATTCAGCTATTTCTAATGCAAAGCACCTTGGTTTCGAAAAAGATTATCTTTATATAAAAGAAGCAATGGTTAATGAAGGAATGAAATTAAAAAGATATAAGCCCAAAGGATTTAGTCTTATGATGCCGATTCAGAAAAAAACTTCGCATATAAAAATAGTTTTGGACGAGCTTCCGGAAGAAAAAAAGAAAAAGAAAGAAAAGTTAATAGCTAAAATGCCGAAAATTGAAGAGAAAAAACTTTCCTTCGGCAAGGCTATGGAGGATAAGAAGGAAGAAAAAATTGAAAAACCAAAGTTTGGTAAAGAAACAGAAAAAGTTCCAAAGAAAAGAGGATTCGGCGGGATTAAGACATTGGGTCGGAGGTTATTTAGAAGAAAGGTGGTTTAAAGAAATTTCGATATGTCGATATAAAAACATTTCGACATATCGAAATATCAAATTATGGGGCAGAAAACTTCACCAATTTCAATGAGGATGGGTTTTACCCAGGACTGGCGCTCCCGGTATTTTTCCAAACGCGAAATGATTAAGTACCTGAGGGAAGATGTCAAAATCCGCGAATTTTTAAATAAAAAATTGAGATTTATGAGCGTAGCCCGGGTTGAAATTGAAAGGACGGCCGGCCAGCTGAAAGTAATAATTTTTACTTCAAGGCCGGGTTTGATCATTGGCCGCGGCGGAACCGGAAGCGAAGAACTTAAAAAAGAAATTGAAAAGTTGATTGCCTGTTCTAGCCCGGTGAGAATTGAAATCCAGGAATATAGAGGCCCGGAAAGCTCGGCGGCGATAATGGCCGAACAGATTGTTGAGCGAGTCGAGAAAAGGGTGCCTTTTCGAAGAGTCATTAAGCAGGCTTTGGCAAAAATAATATCAAATCGGGAGGTCAAAGGGGCCAAGATTGGAATTAAGGGCCGTCTGGATGGAAGTGAAATCGCCCGGACAGAGCATTTAGAAGAAGGATTGATGCCTCTTCAAAAATTGACCGCCGATATCGATTTTGCTAAAAATACGGCTTATACCACTTATGGAACAGTCGGAGTAAAAGTTTGGATTTATAAAGGCGATGTAAAAAATGGTGTTTCAACCAAGAAGGATTAAATATCCAAAAGTCCATAAAGGCCGATTAAAGAAAGTCTCGAGCCGAGGCGTCAGCTTAGCTTTTGGTTCCTATGGTCTCAAGGCTTTAGAATCAAGCTGGATAAAAGTCAATCAAATAGAAGCGGCCAGAAGGACTTTAATCAGGTATCTTGAAAAAGGAGGGAAAATTTGGATCAGGATTTTCCCCGATAAGCCCCGAACCGCCAGAAGTCCGGAACTTGGAATGGGCGGGGGAGCTGGAAGCATGAGTCATTTTGTTGCGCCGGTTGAAGCAGGCAGAATTTTATTCGAGCTCGACGGCATTTCCGAAGACGCGGCCAAAGAGGCTTTTAAACTGGCCAGCCATAAATTGCCGGTAAAGACCAGATTCATTAAAAGATAATACTACGAAGTACGAATCAGTCCGAATGTACGAATTCGTATATTCGTAAAGATTCGTAAATTCGTAGTTTAACATTTTGACAGTAGAAAAAATCATAGAAAAAAAGAAGAAGCGGCAACTAAAAGGAATAGTGGTTTCAGACAAGATGCAGAAAACCATCGTGGTTTCGGTTGTCCGTTTGAAAAAGCATCCCAAATACAAAAAATATTTCAAGGTTACCAGAAAATTCAAAGCCCATGACGAGAATAATGAATATCATGTGGCTGATAAAGTAGTAATAGAAGAAACGAGGCCGCTGTCGAAAGATAAGAAATGGAGGGTAATTAGTAAACCATTGGCATGATTCAATTACGAAGTATTATTAATGTTGCCGACAACTCGGGCGCTAAAACTATTGGCGTAATTAGGGTTTTGAAAGGCCATAAGGGGAAATACGGCGAAGTCGGCGATATCGTCGTTGGTTCGGTTAAGGAAGCAGAACCGAGAAAGGCAGTCAAGAAAAAGGACATAGTCCGCGCTTTGATTGTAAGGCAGAAGAAACCCATCAGGAGATTAGACGGTTCGTATGTGAGATTCGATGACAACGCCGTAGTCATAATTGAAGGCAAAGAGCCGAAAGCGACAAGGATTTTCGGGCCGATAGCCAGAGAAGTAAGAGAAAGAGGCTTTAATGCGGTCGCTTCAATGGCAGAAGAACTGGTGTAAATCTACGAATTTACCAATTCATTACAAATATACAAATATTTGTATATTTGTAGAGATTTGTAATTTTGTAGATAAAATGAATATTCGAACGAATGATACAATAATGATGCTTATAGGCAAAGATAAAGGTAAAACTGGAAAAATACTGCAAGTTTTGCCAAAAAGCGGAAAGGCCGTAGTTGAAGGCTTGAACCTGGTTAAAAGGCACCAGCGACCCAAGAAACAAGGCCAAAAAGGAGAAATTATTTCAAGGCCGAGGCCGATTGATATTTCGAATGTGATGTTAATTTGCCGGCACTGCAAGAAGCCTTCAAGAATGGGAATGAGACGAGAAGGTAAAAAAGTATTTAGGGTCTGCAAGAGATGCCGTGGAGAAAATTAAAATGACCAGACTTTTAGAAAAGTATAGAAAAGTAATGCCATCCATGATGGAGAAGTTTTCTTATAAGAATGTAATGGCTGTTCCGAAGATTGAAAAGGTCGTAATAAATGTCGGATCAGGAAGAATAGATTCCGAACCGAAATTCAAAGAAAGGGTCCAAAAAGATATCGCCGCAATTTGTGGCCAGAAGCCGGCTTCAAGATCAGCCAAAAAATCGATTTCCGGGTTTAAAATAAGACAGGGGATGATGATTGGTTTTATTTCCACTTTAAGGGGGAAAAGGATGTATGATTTTCTGGACCGTCTGATCTCAATAGCTCTGCCAAGATCTCGCGATTTCCGGGGCATCGACGTCAAATCGTTTGATCAAAAAGGCAGTTTGAATATGGGTATAAGAGAGCAGATAATTTTTCCGGAGGTGAACTACGAATCATCCAAAGATATTTTTCCTTTTCAAATTACGGTCGTGACCACGGCTAAAACCAAAGAAGAGGGATTGGAATTATTGAAATTAATGGGATTTCCAATAAAATAAATTTCGATATATTATGGCTAAAAAATCACTAGTTTCCAGATTGAATAAACCGAAAAAATACAAAGTTAGAAAAGTTAACCATTGTTTTATTTGCGGCCGGACAAGAGGCTATATCAGAAAATTTGATTTATGCCGGATACATTTTAGGGAGTTAGCCTCGAAAGGGGAGATCCCGGGGGTAAAGAAATCATCATGGTAAAGGCTTGGTTGAAAAATTCAAGCCAAAGGCGTAGAATTTTTCAACCAAGCCTTTACCCGCCTAAGGCGGGCGCTCAACTTTGTAGTTGTTCGCTTCACCCCGCTGAGCGGGGATTCGCTCACAAACAAAAATGGCAGATTTAACTTCAGATTTTTTCATCAGAATAAAAAACGCCTATCTGGTTAAAAAAGACCGGGTGGTTGTGCCTTTTTCAAGAATGAAATACGAAATGGCTAAAATTTTGGAGCAAAGCGGTTTTGTTTTGGCTATCCGGAAAAAAAAGAAAATAAAAAAAAGTGGATATGAAGAACTATTTCTGGATTTAAAGTTGAAATACGAAGGGGATGAGCCGGCATTCAGCAATGTCAGGCTTCTTTCAAGTCCGAGCCGGCGGATTTATTTGAAGAAAAGCGAAATCAGGCCGGTTAGAGACGGCTACGGTATTTTAATAATTTCTACTTCGCGCGGGATTATGACCGGCGACCAGGCCCAGAAGCTCGGTCTTGGCGGCCAAGCGATAGCAGAAGTGTGGTAGCGGAGAGAAATAGAATTTAGTAAATAGAACTTAGAATATTTAAATTTATGAGCAGAATCGGCAAGCAACCAATTAAGATTCCTGAAGGCGTTGAAATAAAAATCAGCGATGATTTGATTTTGGTAAAAGGGCCAAGGGGTCAGTTGTCAAAAAAGATTTATCCTTTAATATCGGTCAGCGAAAGCGGCGGGTTAATCACGGTTCAGCCGAAAAATGATACAAAAGAAGCTTTGGCTTTGTGGGGGACTTTCCGTTCTTTGATTAATAATATGGTTAAAGGCGCAAAAGAAGGTTTTGAGAAAGTTTTGCTTTACGAGGGGATTGGTTTTAAATCTGAAGTGAAACAAGATCCTTCGGTTGAATCGGAGAAAGTACTGGAATTAAACGTCGGATTTACTCATCCGGTCAGAATTACGGCTCCCAAAGGCATTGACTTTAAAGCCGAAAAAAACCAAATTACTATTTCCGGGGCTGATAAGGAGCTGGTCGGTCAGATTGCCGCAAATGTAAGGAACGTAAGGCCGCCAGAGCCATATAAAGGCAAAGGGATAAGATATAAGGACGAGGTGATAATCAGAAAAGCAGGGAAGAAAGCGGTGGCGACGGGATAGAGATAGAACATAGAATATAGAATATAGAATGTAGAATACGATCCTATGTTCTATATTCTAAATTCTACATTCTAAATGGATTCAAAAGAAAAACGACAAAAAAGAATAAGACGGCATAAACGGGTGAGAGCGGTTGTGAAAGGCACAAGTGAGCGGCCTCGTTTTTCTGTTTTTCGTTCAAACAAACGGATTTACGCTCAACTGATTGACGATTTCAGAGGGATGACTTTATTAAACGGGAGCAATGTTAAAACATCTGCTTTTAAGGTCGGAGAAACTTTGGCGAAAAAAGCATTAGAGAAGGGAATAAATTCAGTTGTTTTTGATAGAGGAGGATATAAATATCACGGCCAAGTTAAGGCTTTAGCCGAAGGGGCAAGAAAAGGCGGATTGAAATTTTAGAAAATAAAATGGAAGAAATAAAAAAAACAGAGAATAATTCAGGCAGAGGAATTTCTGAATACGACCAGAAAGTTTTGGATATCGCCCGGGTGACCCGGGTCACTAAGGGTGGCAAAAGATTCACTTTCAGGGCAGCTATTGTAATTGGCGATAAGCACGGGAAAGTCGGCTTCGGCCTCGGTAAGGGGCTTGATGTTGCCCGGTCGGTTGACAAAGCTTTTAAACAAGCCAAGAAGAATTTAATCAATGTTATTTTTAAAGAAGGGACGATTCCCCATCGCATTGAAGCAAAAGTTAATAGTGCGGTCGTTTTCTTAAAACCAGCTGCCAAAGGAAGCGGAGTCCGAGCCGGCGGCCCGATGCGGGTAATTGCCAAATTAGCCGGAATTGAAGATGTTTCGGGGAAAATAATCTCCAGAACTAATAATAAAATCAACATTGCCAAAGCGACGATTGAGGCGTTGAAGAAACTAAAAAGTCCAAAATAAAATGCAGCTATACGAATTAAAACCATTACAAAAAAGAAAAAATAAAAAACGGGTCGGCCGGGGAGGCAAGCGAGGCACTTATTCCGGCAAAGGGCAGAAAGGCCAAAAGTCCCGTGCCGGTGCCGGGATAAAGCCGGGTTTTCGCGGCGGCGACACCCCGCTTTGGAAAAAATTCCATAAAGCCAGAGGCGCGACCAAAACACTGGATATAAAAAAGCGCGGTTTCCAGCTTCGCCATCCCAAGCCGGAAATTGTTAATTTAAGAGATCTGGAAAGAAATTTTTCAGAGGGCGAGATGGTTTCACCTGAAACGTTGATGGAAAAAAGGCTGGTGAAAAAAGTAAAGCATGGTGTTAAAATTTTAGGCAAAGGCGAGCTTCGCAAGAAATTGATATTCAAAGGAATAAAGATGTCAAAATCAGTGAAAGAAAGAATTGCGAGGGTATAGCCAATTTCTTCTCTGAATTTTTTAGACAAATAATCTTTAGAGAGTACCATTCGCTCCGTTTCACTCCGTCTACACTAAAATTTGCCGACAACTAGGGCGTGTCCACCCCTTCATCCCCTAGCTTGTTAGCGGCAAATTTTTACTCTCTTTCAGTTATTTGTTACTAAAAAACCCAAGTTCAGAAATTGGCTATATCCCTCGCCAGCCAATAATCAGATTCCGCTGCTCGCCAAGCTCGCAACGGCGAAGCCCGAAATACAAGAAATGCCATGGAAAATAAACTAAAAGAAACAACGAGTGCTGGTGGTATAGTGATAAATCAGAAAGGAGATATTCTGGTGGTTAGTCAACATGGTACCTCTTGGTCATTGCCCAAGGGTCATGTTGAAGAAGGAGAAAATTATTTGACTACAGCAAAGCGTGAAATATATGAAGAGTCAGGCATTAAAGACCTCAAATTTATAAAAGAACTTGGCAGTTATCAACGAAATAAGATAAGTTTAGATGGAGGAGATGATCCTTCAGAAATAAAAACGATTCATATGTTTTTGTTTAAAACAGCTGATTCTAGTTTAAAGCCTCAAGATCCTATGAACCCAGAAGCACGATGGGTTAACAAAAATGATGTGGGGAAATTGCTCACTCATACTAAAGATAGAGAATTCTTTGAAAGAGTAAAAGCGGAATTATAAATGTTATATAGAATTAATAAAAAGCCACAAACTTATCCATTTAGATTTAGAAACCGGCTCGCGATATCAATTTCTGTATAAAAAGCGCGAGGGTGTAGTTGTTGAGGAAGTTCAGGAGGCCGAAATTGCACGGTTTGTCATAGATTTTTAGAAGAATAAAGATTTGGATTAAGCATAAGCGAAGCCAAATCTTCTTCTAAAATATCTTGACAAAATGAGGCCGTATGTACAGTGAGCGAAACCTCGCTGGGGTTTCGCGAACGGTTCCGAAACAGCTACACCCGAAGGTAGCTTTTTAAGAAATTGATATTGCGAGAGGTGAGTTTTTATAGTATGTTTGTGGCTGATTTAAATGAATAAAATACTAAAACTTTTCAAAATTCCGGATTTGAGAAAGAGGGTAGTTTTTATATTGGCCCTTTTGGTTATTTTTCGGATAGCGGCGGCGATTCCGGTGCCGGGAATCGATACTTCGCGTTTAGCCCAGTTTTTTTCCCAGAACCAGCTTTTTGGCTTAATCAGTTTATTCACCGGCGGCGGTTTGGAAACTTTATCAATCGTGATGCTCGGCGTCGGTCCTTATATAACCGCTTCAATCATCATGCAGCTTTTGACTATGATTTTCCCCCAGCTTGAACAGATGTATAAGTATGAGGGCGAGGCCGGAAGGCAGAAGTTCAATCAGTATTCGCGCCTTTTGACTGTGCCTCTGGCCCTGCTTCAGGGCTTTGGATTTTTGACCTTGCTTTCCCGGCAAGGAGTCATCGGCGCCTTATCTTTAAACCAATGGCTTATTTCTTTGATCGTGGTTACGGCCGGAACAATATTTATAATGTGGCTCGGGGAATTGATTACAGAAAAAAATCTGGGCAACGGAATTTCGCTTTTGATTTTCGCCGGCATCGTTAGTAGTGGCCCGCAGGCGGTAAGACAGCTCTATTTCGGTTATGACCCGGGCCAGCTCTTCACTTATGTTGGTTATTTCATTTTGGCTTTGGTGATAATCGGTGGCGTAGTCTATATTACTGAAGCCCAGAGGCAAATTCCGATAAACTACGCTAAACGCGTCCGCGGTTTTAAGATGTATGGCGGCGTTTCAACTTACTTGCCTTTGCGGGTTAATCAGGCTGGCGTAATTCCGATAATTTTTGCCTTGTCTATTTTACTTTTTCCGGGAATGGTGGCTAATTTTTTCGCCGGGTCAAACATTGTTTTTCTTTCCAGATTAGCCGAGGGTTTTAACAGATTTTTGAATAATCAAATGATTTATGGAAGCTTGTATTTTATTTTGGTCGTCGCTTTTACCTATTTTTACACGGCTATCACTTTTGATCCGAAATCAATTTCGGAAAATATCCAGAAGCAAGGCGGCTATATCCCCGGCATCCGGCCCGGACCGTCAACTGCCCAGTTTTTAAGCCATCTCTTAAATCGGATTACTTTGGTCGGAGCCGTTTTTTTAGGCCTGATTGCGGTTTTACCTTCCATTATTCAGGTTTTAACCGGGATTAGCGCTTTTACTTTGGGTGGGACCTCATTATTAATTATGGTTTCGGTGGCGTTGGAGGTGATGAAGCAGATGGAGAGCCAGCTTTCGATGTATGAATACTAATTGCTTTGACCTCTCTGAGGATTATTTGTCTAAAAAATTCAGAGAAGAAATTGGTCATACCCGAGCAAGTTTGCTATCGTTAAATCAATGTATAAAGTCATTTTCTTAATCGGGCCGCCGGGGTCAGGGAAAGGGACGCAAGCCGAGCTTTTAGCCAAAGAACTCGGTTTTTATCATTTTGAAATTTCAAAAGTGATTGAGAAGAATTTTAAGGAGGCTGATTCGAGCGACAAAGAAATCAGCCACCAAAAAGAACATTGGATTGCTGGAGAACTGATTCATCCTGAACTTGTTTCAAGTTGGTTTATAGAAGAAGTTGAGTTACTTAAAGATAAAGTAAGCGGTTTTGTTTTTTCAGGCTCCGGAAGAAATTTAAAAGAAATAGAAGAGGAATTGGGTTATTTGGAAAAGATTTACGGCCAGGAGAATATTGCGGCAGTTGAAATAAAATTGAGCGAGGAAGAATCGGTAAAAAGAAACAGCCATCGCCGGATTTGTTCAAAAAATCGCCATCCGATTCCGAATTTTCCGGAATACGCCGATATAAAAGTTTGCCCCGAAGACGGTTCAGAAATTATTACCCGACCTTTGGATAAGCCGGAAATAATAAAGGAGCGTTATAAAGTTTATCTTCAGGAGACTCAACCGGTGATTGAATATTTCAGACAGAACGGATATAAAGTGATGGAAGTTAATGGCGAACAGCCGATTGAGAAAGTATTCCAAGACATTAAATTATCTCTTTAATCTAAATTAAACTTATATTACAATTGTAATATAAGTTTAATTTTTGATTTAATGGAATTTTAATGAAACTTGGTGAATTAAGGGTCAAAAAAGAAAGCTTTACTTTAAAAGTTCTTAAAGCCGTAGCAATTGGAGGGATGGCATTAATTGCTACTTCAAATAAACGCTTTTGGCTTGATTTTTATTTAAACTTTAATAAAGAGTTAAATAGATATAAAACACAGAAAGAAAGAAGTAAATTGTATCATGCCCTTAGATACTTAAGAGGGAGAAAATTTGTAGATGTTGCAGAAAGACCAGATGGTTTATTGGTAAAAATCAGCACTAAAGGGTATGAAGTAGTTAAATTTTTTGAATCCATTGAGAAAATGAATTTAATAAAGCCTACCAAATGGGACGGTAAATTCCGATTAGTTATTTTTGATATACCTGCAAAAAAGCAGGGAGCGCGCATTGTTTTTATACAAAAGCTAAAAGAAATGAATTTTTATATGCTTCAAAAAAGTATTTGGGTCCATCCTTACGATTGTACTAATGAAATTGCAGTTCTTAAAAAATTATTTGAAATAGAACCTTATGTTAAAATAGTCGTTGCAGATGCAATAGAAGAACCTTATAAGATTTTAAAGAATTTTAATTTATTTAAAAGAATGTTGTAGATATATTACAATTGTAATATATCTTTAATTTGTGGGAATTATTACTAAATCAGAAAAAGAAATAGCAATAATGAAAGAAGGTGGAAATATTTTGGCAGAGATTCTTAAAAAACTCGCCACAGAAATAAAAATTGGAATAGCCACTATGGAATTAGAGAATCTAGCCCGCCAATTAATAGAAAAAGCCAGAGCAGAGTCGGCCTTTTTGGGATTTAAAAATTATCCAGCAGTTTTGTGTACTTCTGTTAATGAGGAAGTAGTCCATGCTAAACCTTCTTATAGAGTATTAAAGGAAGGCGATTTACTCAAAATTGATATGGGAATTCTTTATAGAGGATTTTATACTGATTCGGCGATTACTCTACTTGTAACAGATTGGGCTATTTTTAAGATAGAACAACAAGAAGAGTATTTTCAGAAAAATAAACTGATTAAAACTACAAAAGAATGTCTTGAAATCGGGATTTCTCAAGCAAAAATCGGTAATACAATCGGCGATATTTCTTTTGCTATTCAAAATCACGCCGAAAAAAATGGTTTTTCGGTGATTCAGGATTTAGTCGGCCACGGCATCGGCCGCGAACTTCACGAAGAACCCGAGGTGCCGAATTTCGGCGCTCCGGGTAAAGGTCCGAAACTAAAAGAAGGAATGGTAATTGCCATTGAGCCGATGCTCTCGGCCGGTTCTCATGAAGTTATAGAAGATAAAAAAACTTTGGCTTGGATGACAAAAGACAGTTCTTTATCGGCTCATTTCGAACATACTATAGCAATAATAAAAAGTGGTCCGTTGGTGTTAACTAAGTAGTTTGATAAGATTTAAGAAATGCATCTTTCTGTAATAATTCCTGCTTATAACGAAGCTGAAAGAATCACTGGCACTCTTTTTTCAATAAAAGATTATTTATCCCGACAACCCTATGATTGGGAAGTTTTGGTGATTTCAGACGGTTCAAAAGATAATACTGCTGAAATAGTGAATAATTTTACTAAACAAAATCCAAGTTTTAAATTAATAGATAATAAAGAGAACCACGGGAAAGGCTACGTAGTTAGACAAGGAATGCTTGAAGCAAAAGGTGAATACCGCTTATTCACCGACGCCGATAATTCAACAACTATAGACCATCTGGAAAGATTCTGGTCATACTTTAAACAAGGCCATGATGTCGTGATCGCTTCGATTGCAGCTAGAGGAGCAACTTTAGCTCATTCCGAAAAATTCTATAAACGTTGGTTCGGGAAGCTTGGTAATCTTTGGATTCAGTTGTGGCTTTTGCCTGGAATTTGGGATTCCAGAAGAGGTTTTAAGATGTTTACAAAAAAAGCGGCCGAAGATATTTTTTCAAAAGTGATAGAACCGGGCTGGATTTTTGATGACGAAGCTTTGGCTATTGCGAGAAGACTAAGTTATAAAATAAAAGAAGTCCCTATCCATTGGGTTAATGACCCTGAGTCAAAAGTAAAGTTAAGAGATTATCCAAAATCTTTATTAGGTACTTTAAAAATAAGATCGAATTTATTAAGAGGGAAATATAGTTTAAAATAATTTTATGGACAAATCATTAAGCGAATTCAGGCAGGATTTAGTTTCCGGGGACTGGGTTTTATTTTCGGCCGAAAGAACCCATTCCATAAGAAAATTTGAAGATTCTTTTCAACTCAAAGAGGATTGCCCTTTTGAGGATCCCCAAAAATCCGGCCAGGAAATTATCTGGGGCTGGCCGGACAAAGAGAACTGGCGGGTTATGATTATTAAAAATAAGTATCCGGCGGTTCTATCAGGGGTTTGCACTCCGACGAGATACTTCGGGCCGTTTAATATTCATGACGGCGTAGGGGAGCACAATGTCATAGTTTTTAAAGATCACGATACTCATTTTGCCGACTTCACGATTGACCAGGCAGTTGAGGCCATCAGAGTTTATAAAAAAAGATATCAGGAAATGACCGTGGCTTCTGAATGTGTTGAATACATAATGATTTTTCACAATTCCGGCAAAGAAGCTGGAGCCAGCATTTTTCATCCTCACTCCCAAATTATTTCTTTGCCGATTCTGCCGCCGGATGTATCAAGAAGCATTCGCGGCTCTTATGGATATTACCAAGAACATAAAAAGAGGGTTTACGACGTTGTCGTTGAGTGGGAGTTGGAGCAGAAAAAAAGAATTGTCTATGAAAATGATTTTTTTGTCGCTTTCTGCCCTTTTGTTTCTAAATTCCCTTATGAGGTCAGGATATTTTCCAAAGACAGCCATGCCCATTTTGAAAAGATGCCTGATGAATTTGACAAATATTTAACCGATGTCCTTTTGGCCGTTTTGAAAAAAATCAGAAAAGTCTTGAATAATCCGCCTTATAATTTTTTCATCCACACCGCGCCGGCTAAAGAGAGTAAATTTGAGGCCAATTTCCACGAATTCTACCATTGGCATATAGAGATTCTGCCTAAACTTTCAATAGCCGCCGGTTTTGAGCTGGGAACCGGAGTGGATATAAACGTGGTTGATCCGGATGTGGCGGCCGAAGAATTGAGAAATGCTTAACCTGATTTCATCAGTAAGCCGATGGTCGTTGGATGTTTTAAGCCAAGCAGGATATCTTGGCGTTTTTTTTCTCTCAATCGCCGACCGGCTGGCTTTTCAATTCATTCCCGGAGAAGTTATTTTTTCTCTACTCGGTTTTTTAGTCAGCCAAGCCAGGTTTGATTTCATTTTGGCCCTAGTTTTAACGGTCGCAGGGAATTTTATCGGCGATGTCGTTATTTATTCTATTTCTTTGAAGGGCGGTCGTAAATTTATCGAGAAATTCGGCAAATACTTTTTGATTTCCCATTATGATTTAGAGCATACAGAAAAGATTTTTGATAAATACGGAAGTAAAATGATTTTCTGGGGAAGATTTATTCCAGTTGTAGTTACTTTCATTTCCATTCCGGCCGGTTTGGCCAAAATGAATTTCAAAAAGTTTTCTATTTTTACTTTTTTAGGCTCTTTGCCGAGAAATTTCATTTTAATCTTTCTCGGTTTTAAACTGGGCGAAAATTGGTCTTTAATCATCAGGTTTTGGGGGAAGAGCCAATCTGTTATAATTTTAGTGTTGATTGGATTGGTGGTTGGGTATATTTACCGGCATTTAAGAAAAAAACATCTTACTCATAATTAATATGGATAAAAAAATTATCGTAGCCAATTGGAAGATGAATCCGCAGATGCTCCCAGAAGCCGAGGATTTATTTCGGGTCAGCGGCAATGCCATCGTCTGTCCGCCGTTTGTTTATATCGAAGCTTTGTCAAAAATAGATTCAGAAGCAGTTTTAGGCGCCCAAGATTGTCATTGGGAAGATGAAGGCGCTTTTACCGGCGAAGTTTCCGCTAAGATGCTTAAAAACTTAGGGGTCAGATATGTGATTATCGGTCATTCGGAAAGAAGGTGGATTTTCGGCGAAACCGACGAGATAATAAATAAAAAATTAGAAGCGGTTTTAAGAAACGATTTGACGCCGATTTTGGCTGTCGGCGAAAGGAATAAAAGTGATAAAAGAGAAGAAATTTTAACCTCTCAATTAAAAGCCGATTTAGATGGAGTTGATTCTGCTAAAATTATTATTGCTTATGAACCGGTTTGGGCCATCGGTAGTGGCGATGCCGAAACTCCGGAACATACCATTGAGGCGGTTAAAATTATCAAAAGCGTAGTCGGCGACGCCCCGGTTTTATACGGTGGCAGCGTTGATCCCCGGAATGTCGGAGATTTTATCTCAAAGCCGGAAATCGCCGGTGTTCTGATTGGTGGAGCAAGCGTTGATAAAGAAGAATTTAGAAAAATCATGGAGATCGTTTCAAATGTTTAAAAAGTTAGAGCAATTTTCAAAAGAAGAGCTAAGTGGCAAAAAAGTTTTTCTGCGGGTTGATTTTAATATTCCATTAACACAACTTCCAACTTCTAGTTTTCGGCTTACAGAGACTTATAGAATAAAAGCCCACAAAGAGACTATTGATTTTTTATTGTCGGCTGGAGCCAAAGTCGGGCTAGTTAGTCATATCAACGATAGTTTCAAAAATATTACAGAAGAAATTGGGATAATTTTAGGCCATCAGCTTAATTTTGAAGAAGATATTTTAAATCCAAAGTTAGATTCGCCACTCACCCTTTTTGAAAACATCCGAAAATACGAAGGTGAAGAAATAAACGATTCTGGATTTGCCGAAGATTTGGCTAAAAACTTCGATATTTACGTTAACGACGCTTTTTCGGTTTCTCACCGCAATCACGCTTCGGTCTCGGCGATAACCAAATTCCTGCTGTCTTATGCCGGTTTTTTAATGGAAAAAGAATTAAGTAATCTGGAGAAAGTTTTAAATGCGCCGGCTCAAGGGAAGATAATAATTTTAGGCGGAGCGAAAATTTCCACCAAGATTCCGGTGATTAGGAACTTTTTAGACAAAGCCGGCCATATATTAATCGCCGGCGCCTTGGCTAATGCAGTTTTCAAATTTAAGGGCTTGGCCGTAGGTCGGTCAACGGCTGATGATTCAGAAGCGACAGAAGTATTGAAACAAACAGATTGGGACGATTCCAAAATTCTACTGCCTAAAGACATAGTTGTTTTAGAAGACCCTGAAGGAACCCTAAAAGTATTGCCGGTTCAGAATTTAGAGGATAATCAGATGATTCTGGATATTGGTCCGGAAACGGCCAAGCAATTTTCGGAAATAATAAAAAAATCAAAAACGGTTATTTTCAACGGGCCGCTCGGATTAGCTGAGGTTGAAGCTTTTTCAGCCGGAACAAAAATAGTTTTAGATTCAATAATCCGTTCCGGGGCTTTTTCGGTTATTGGGGGTGGAGACACTCTGGCTTTGGTTGAAAAATTGAATTTAACAGACAGTTTTGGTTTTGTTTCCACCGGCGGCGGAGCGATGCTGGAATTTTTGGCTGGGAATAAACTGCCGGGGTTGGAGGCATTGGGATATTATGGATAATCAAAAAATTAAGAAAAATGTAGTTATTTTATATCACGCTGACTGCAGCGACGGTTTTGGCGGAGCTTTTGCGGCTTGGAAGAAATTCGGCGAGGAAGCCGATTATATTCCGATAGAACATCAGGCGCCTTTACCAGAAGATTTAAAGGGAAAACAGATTTTTTTCATTGATATTGTTCCGGACGAAACAATTCTTAAAAAAGTGATTAACGGCAATATTTCAGTTGTCGGGATTGACCACCATAAAACCAGCGAGGCCAGTATGCATTTATTTAAAGAATATTCTTTTGACAACAATCATTCCGGCGCGGTTTTAGCCTGGAAATATTTTAATCAAGAAAAATCAGTTCCCAAGCTTTTGCTTTTAATTGAAGATATGGATTTATGGAGATGGGGATATCCGGAGACTAGCCGATTTATTGCGGCCTTAGCTCTTTACGATTATGGCTTTGATAGTTGGGATAAAATATCCTCGGATATAGAAAATCCTGAAAAGTTTAAAGACTATCTTTCCAAAGGAGAAATTATAAATACTTACATCAAAAGAATCGCCAATAATTTAGTTAAGTATGCCCAAAAAGTCAATTTTGAAGGTTATCAGGTTTATGCCGCGAATGTGCACCACCCAATTAAAAGTTTTGTTGGGCCGGTTTTAAAAGAAAAATATCCGCCTTTTGCTATTACTTGGGTTCAGGAAGGCGATATAATTCACGTTTCTTTGCGGTCTGACGGTTCGGTTGATGTTTCTGAAATCGCTAAAAAATACGGGGGCGGAGGGCACAAAGCCGCGGCCGGTTTTTCTTTCCCGGCCGGCCAGCCCTTTCCATGGAAGATAATCAAATAAACCCAGCTTACAAATAATGATATATCATAAAAAGTAAGCTGGAGGAAAATTATGAATCAAAAATTTATAATACACACAGATGGAGGAGCTAGAGGAAATCCAGGCCCTGCAGCAATAGGCGTTATAATAGAAGCGCCCGCGGAGATAAAAAAATACGGCGAATATATTGGTGAAGCGACTAATAATGAGGCCGAGTATCAAGCGGTGGTTTTCGCCTTGAAAAAATTGAAGCAGTTAATCGGAAAGGAAAAATCAAAATCAGAGGCCGAGGTTGAGATTCATTTAGACAGCGAGCTTTTAGCCAGCCAGATTAATGGAGAATATAAGATTAAAGAAAAGAACTTGCAGGAGCTTTTTTTGCAAGTTTGGAACTTGAAGCAGGATTTTAAAAACGTAAGTTTCAAAAATATTCCGCGAGAAAAAAATCGGGGCGCGGATAAGCTGGTTAATCAGGCTTTGGATAAAGAGTTGTCAAGATTGGATTTATAGACAAAAAAATCGATGAGTATCGATTTTTTTGTGTTCCTTGGTAAATCTATAAGCCGAATTCTGTATTTGTGTAGTCATTTATCTGGCCCATCGATTACTTTCAGGGTCAAGCGGCACTCCCTAAACTACATAGAGTCCAGGGTACGGCCTTGCACCCGGGTAAGGATTTAGCGGACCGATATGTTGCCATACCAGTACTCGTTTCACCCCGATGCTTTAAACCCATCGCATCGGACTAAGCTTAATTTGATAAAATCAAATCTTTGGGTTTGCCTTCTTTGGAGTCGCCTCCTTGGACGTCTCTTGTCGCACCTCTATCCTTTCGGACGGCGGGCGTTACCCGCTACCATTTTAACTACTCATTTTTAAATAAGTACGTGGGTGTTCGGACTTTCCTCTCTCTGTTAAAATATATAACAGAGAGTGACTACCCGATTTGCCAAAGAACTATTATATTATAGCAAAATGAACTTAAAAGTCAAACGGTTTATTGATATAGTATTATCTCTTATTGGTTTAATCGTTTTAAGCCCTGTTTTTTTAATCATTGCCTTTTTCATCAAGTGGGATTCAGAAGGTCCAGTCTTTGTGAAATTAAGAAGAGTAAGCCAAGGGAAAGATTTTTGTTTTATAAAATTCAGGTCGATGATAAATAACGCCCACTTCCTCAACCCACAATTGCGTCTAATTAGAAATGACAGGCCAAATGCCGGCCCTTTTTGGAAGATGAAAGATGATCCGAGAATTACCAGAGTGGGTAGATTTTTGAGGAGTCATTTTTTGGACGAGCTGCCTTCTTTGATTAATGTCTTAAAGGGCGATATAAGTTTGGTTGGGCCGCGGCCGCACGAGCCGGAAGAAGTTATTCAATATAAAAATAAATATCCAGAAGTTGTTGCAGCCAAGGCAGGCATTACCTGTTTGCCTCGGCTTTATAATCCGCATCTCACTTTTGAAGAAGAAATGATAATAGAACAAAATTATTTAAAAAACCAATCCCTCTCGCTTGATTTTAAAATTTTGGTTAAAACACTCGCGAAGGTTTTTAAGGACAGGCCGGAAGGGTGAATTAGTAATGTTTAACTTTTAATACCTAAGTATAAAAAGAGCTATATGACTCCTCATCTTGAATGCACCCCAGCGAATTTTGACAAAAGACACCAACTTTGCTATAATGTAAAAGTAAGATAAAACAGCACTTTTATAAGATTTATTTGCGAAAGAGATAGCCGTAGCCAAAAGCACTTCGATAAACTCAGTGTTTCTGGCTATGGCTATCATGGTGATGGTCCTCTGGCACAACCCAAGGAGGTTGTCATGGCAAGAGTAGCACTCTGCGATATTCGTGGACTGCTCGTTGATACGATCGAGAAGCTGTCGGGCGAAGATGGTACCGAGTGGGCTGAAGAGTTCAAGCAGATTCTCCGTAAGGGAGTATCGGGTTTGCTCAGGAAGTTCACCGAAGTCATGGCCACCGGCGTCCAGAGGTTCGTCGCCAGAGACGCTTTCGGCGAGAACAACGCTGACGGCATCAAGTTCTATCTCTGGCCGAATTTCGTGAACAACTACCTCGGTAAGATCGAGGAAGACGTGAAGCCGGCGACCATCGTCATCCACCGTCTCGAGAAGGCATCGCGCAACGACAAAATCATGGCCGAGCTGGGCATTGACATCAAGACCAAGAAGGGGGTCATCAAGTTGGCCCACTTCCGCGAGATGCTCAAAGTTCAAGCCCAAGGCCAGGAAGGTCTTCTTCTTGTTAACGGTTACGCAAACATGGCGTATATCGAAGATGAGAAAGGGAAGGTCTGGGCCGTGTACGCGTACTGGTATTCGTCGTATCGCGAGTGGCGCGTCTTTGCCGACTCTGTCGAGGACCCGTGCGAGTGGTTTCAGGGCGACCGGGTTCTCTCGCAAGTATCCTAGGATCTTGGGTCTTCGGACTTTTGGTCCTTGGGTCCGCCGGGTCGGTTGGAGTTTTCAACCGACCCGTTTTCTTTTACAAAAGTTTCCAGTAAGATATATTTGGATAGTAGGCGAATCTGCCGGCGGTTACGGCTTCCGGCGGCCGAACTCCAGGCGTGCATAATGGTTTTGAATATAGGAGCCTTAAAAACGAAGATACTTGGTGCGGAATATTAGGGGAATAAGGAAAATTATATTCCGAGGGTCCCGAATTCGATACAGTCCTGAGAGCATTCAAGGGGCAGTGGCACAGAAGATATTCCGTACGATAATCTGGGCCGTGAACGCGAACTGGAATTCGTCGAATCGCGAGTGGAACGTCAATGCCAACTCTGTCGAGAACCCGAACGAGTGGAATCAGGGCAACCAGGTTCTCTCGAAAATCTCTTCGTTCAATCCGCCTTATCTATTGGCGGGTTGTTTTTTTCTGCCAGCCGCCGAGCATCCGGCCGACCTCTTCAAGTTTTATAGATAGAGCAATATACTGTTTACTATTCAATAGTTTTAGTTCCCACATTATCTGAAAAAGGAATTTTAGTATATCAAACGAGTCAGATGCTTTATTGAGATATATCAGTTTATCCGGTTTTGTTTTCCGACTCGCGATAAAAATATTCTGAATCGTTTCAATAAATAAAGATTCAATTTTAGCTCCAAGTCCGAATCTGGTCAGTTTGTCCAAATGAATCCAATAACCATGCCAAATCTTGTAAGCGGCAATAAGCTTTTGGAGTATCGGCAGAGTAAGGTTGGGGGGGGGGCGTAGAAGTCATCTTTATTATGAAGATATTATCTCACTTGAAAATATTTTGGAAGCGTGGAAAGAATTCATCAAAGACAAAAGAAAGAAAAAAGATGTCTATGAGTTCCAGTTGAATCTGATGGATAATATTTTGGAACTCCACCGAGATTTAAAGAGCTTCAAATATATTCATGGTGGTTATAAGGTATTCAAAATCAACGATCCGAAACCAAGAAACATCCATAAAGCCGATGTCAGAGACAGATTACTGCATCACGCCATTTACAGAATTTTGTATCCGTTTTTTGATAGGACGTTTATTAGTGACTCTTTTTCCTGCAGAAACTACAAAGGGACTCACAGGGCCTTAAACAGATTCAGAAGGTTTGGTTACAAGGTCAGTAAAAATAACACTAAAACCTGCTGGGTTTTAAAATGCGACATCAGGAAATTCTTTGAAAATATTAGCCAAGATATTCTAATCGGTATTTTAAAAAAGTATATTCCAGATAAAAAAGTAATCTGGCTGCTTGAAAAAGTAATCCGCAGTTTTTCTTCTGGTTTGCCCCTCGGAAATCTTACTTCCCAACTCTTAATCAATATCTATATGAATGAATTTGACCAGTTTGTGAAACATAAATTAAGGATTAAATATTATATCAGATATGCTGATGATTTTGTCATCTTTTCGGGAGATAGAAACTGGCTTGAAAGTAAAATAGAACCGATTAGGAACTTCTTATCTGACAGATTGAAATTAGAGCTTCATTCGGATAAGATTTTCATTAAAACCTTAGCTTCGGGAGTTGATTTTCTCGGCTGGGTTCATTTTCCGGACCACAGAATTCTAAGAACAACTACCAAAAGAAGAATGTTTAGAAGATTAAAAGAATCAAGAAATCAAGAAACTCTTAATTCTTATTTGGGGTTGATTAAACACGGGAACACTGGAAAGATAAAAAAGAAGATTTATTTAATTCAAAAATTATGAACCCCCACACTCACAAAGCTTATATGTTCTACGTTTATTTAATAAAAAGTAGGAAAACAGGTAATTTATACACGGGTTGTACTAGTAATTTGGTAAAAAGATTCAAAGAACATAATGAAAACAAAAACTTTTCTACGAAGAATAAAGGACCATTTGAACTTATTTACTATGAAGCATATAAAAATAAAGACGATGCTTTCAATCGCGAACATAATTTAAAGCTTCGTGCCAATGCTTTAACTGGTCTTAAAAGAAGGCTGGTTAAAAGCCTCGGCAAAGCTTTATGAGTGTGGGGGTGAAAATCGCTTTAGTCTATGATTATTTGACTCAATTCGGCGGAGGGGAAAGAGTGCTTAAAGCGTTTTGCGAAATGTTCCCGGAGGCGCCGATTTTTACTTTGATTTATGACGAGCGAGCTACTGGCGGCGCTTTTAAGAATAAAAAAATCTATACCTCTTTTTTACAAAAAATCCCGGGCGCCAAGAAACTTTTCCGCGGGTTCATTTGGCTGATGCCTTTGGCAATTGAGCAATTTGATTTGTCTGATTTTAATCTAGTAATTTCTGTTTCTCATTCTTTCGGCAAAGGCATAATCACAAAGCCAAAAACAAAACATATTTGCTATTGTCTGACTCCGACCCGCTATCTTTGGCATGATGCCGGCCTGCCCTTCAAACCGGTTTCGCAATTTCTCCTGACTTATTTAAGGGCTTGGGATTATCAAGCCGCTCAACGGCCGGATTATTTTATCGCTGATTCGGAAAACGTCCGCCAAAGAATCAAGAAATACTATAACCGCGAATCAAAAGTGATTTACCCGCCACTCTGGAGGCTGGAGACTGGAGGCGAGAAGCTGGAAGTTGAATATAAAAACTATTTTTTGATGGTCGGGCGGATGGTGCCGTATAAAAGATTTGATATAGCGATAGAGGCATTTAAAAGATTGCCGGAAGAAAAATTGTTAATTATCGGCGATGGACCGGGAAGAAAGAAGTTAGAAGTAAGAAATAAGAAATTAGGAGCTAAGAATATAAGATTTCTTGGCAAGGTTTCTGATTCAGAACTGGCAAAATATTATGCCGGCTCTAAAGCGCTGATTTTTCCGCAAGAAGAAGATTTCGGCATTGTGCCATTGGAAGCAATGGCTTCGGGCCGATCAGTGATTGCTTATCGGGCCGGCGGGGCCCTGGAAACAGTAATAGAAGGGGAGACCGGCGAATTTTTCAGCGAACAAACTCCGGAATCTTTAATGAGAAAAGTCCAGTCATTTGACGAGAAAAAATTTAACCCGCAGAAAATCAGAGAGTATTCTTTTAAGTATGACAAAGTAGAGTTTAAAAATAAGATCCAGAATTTTTTAAGCCATTTGCATAATTATAAAAAATAAGATAATATTATATAAGGAGGTGAAAGATGGGTGATATTTTCAGCTGGCCCCTGTCTTTGGCAATGAAGGCTTTCAGTTTTTTCGTCTTAGCCGCTTTCCTTTTTTTGATTGCTGGTTTAGCGGCTTGGATAAGAGACGCCCGGCCGCCGGAAGAAAAGTTAGTCGTTTTTGTCATCTGGGCTGGTCTTGCTGCCGTGTCTTTCTTCGGTTTTCTGATTTTTGGCTTGGGCTTATCTGGTTCAGCAGGAGTCGTAGTCGGCGCCTCTCTCTGGGGTTTTTTCTGGAAGCAGATTATATCGTTCTTTTTTGGAAAAGAGCCTTTGTCGCTTTAAGCGGCGAAGGCTCTATTTTATTCACAAAGGATTTATTTAAAATTTTGCTATACTAAAAGAGTGAATAGGCAAAATATCACTTTGGCTATTTTTGATGTCAGGCCGATTGATTCCAAAACTAAAAGGGTTAATTTCGAATTGATAGAAAGTTTAAGGCCGGAAATAAATCTAAAGGGGGAAAATAGAAAAAAGAAGCTTATCCCTAGTGAAGTCTCCTATTCGAATATTCTGCCCGTAAAAATAATTCCACCAGTTCTTGATGTCAAAGAAGAAGTCTTACAAGAATTACAAGCCAATCTTTCAGAGGGCATTGATTTTAATAAAGAAATTGAGCTATTCGGCGGCAGATTAGTAGATTCTCCAACTCGAATTCGGCCGAAATTGTCCTACTTGATATTTAAAAAGGATAAAAAGCCTGATTCCGATTATCTTACTCAAGATAGTGAAAATTTAGATAAATTTAGAAAAGAATTTTCAAAGATATTTTCTGATTATCCGAAAGAAACCAAAGTCAATGGAGAGATAAAATTGATTTCGCCGCCTCCTTATCTGCCTTGGGGACCCGAAATAAATGTCAAAGAATCCAGGCCAGTTTTAAGTCTTTCACCGGCGGCCAGAGAATTAGATGCGGTGCTGGATACTTTTAGTAAAGCAGTAAAAAGCGAGCCAGCGCCCATTCCCTATAAGGCAGTTGAGGAGAAATCTTCAAAAGCCCTGATTTATTTTGCTTTAAGCGTGGCCTCTGTTTTTATTTTAACCTTTTTGTCGGTTGAATCTTTGAATTTAAAAAACAGCATTCTCCAGAGAAGCAATCAGGCTTACATAAATTTGAACTCGGTTCAGGGTAATCTTTCCGAGTTCAATTTTTCCGGAGCGGCCAGTTCTTTTGCTTTAGCCGCAAGGAATTTTGAATTGATGCATGAGGATTTGAAAAAAGCCGGATCCGTTTTCAACGTTTTGGATAAAGTGACTCTTGGCGGGACCTCAAATGTTTCAAGTCTTCTTAAAGCCGGCGAGCTTATTTCCGGAGCCGCGGTCCAGCTCGCCGCCGCCTTAGAAAAAATTTCGGATGTGAATTTGATTTCAGTCATTCAATTCGATGCAAAAAATAACACGGAAACGAATATTTTGGAAGTTCTAAGGCAGTTTCGGATCAATTTGATCCAGGCATCTAGAAACTTAAATGAAGCCGATGCGTTAATTTCAAATTCAGATACGAGTTTAATCCCAGAGTCTGAAAGGAAAAGATTTGAAGAATTAAAGTTAAGTCTCTCGGAATTCAACGGTTTTATTGAAAAAGCGGTCCGTTACTCGGATGCTTTAATGTTTATGCTCGGCCAGTCCGGCCCTCAAAGATATATTGTTTTGTTCCAGAACACTTCCGAATTAAGGCCGACCGGAGGCTTCCCCGGTTCTTATGCTTTAATAGAGTTTAACAAAGGAACGATGGAAAAGTTTTTTGTCGACGATATTTACAATCCCGACGGCCAGATGAAGGAAAAAATAATTCCGCCCCGGCCTTTACAAAAAATCACGCCTAACTGGGGTATGCGCGACGCCAATTGGTTCAGCGATTTTCCGGCTTCAGCCAAAAAAGTCGCCGAATTTTACTATAAAGATACCGGTATTTTAGTTGACGGAGTGATGGCGGTAAATGTTGATTTGATCCCCGAAATTCTGAAAATAACCGGTCCGATTGAGATGACTGACTATGGAATTGTTTTAGACTCTGAAAATTTCATCTTCGAAATTCAAAAAGAAGTTGAATATGAGAGGAGCAAAGGCGATGGCCAGCCCAAAAGAATTTTAGTTGATTTTGGGCCTAAGCTTTTAGAAAAACTATCAAGTTTAAGCCGCGATGACTGGATGAAAGTTTTTGCGGTTTTAGTGGCCGGACTTGAGAAAAAGGATATTTTAGGCTATTTTGCCGAGCCCCGGCTCGAGAATCTAGCTTTGGAGAATGGCTTTGCCGGAGAAATAAAAGAGGCCCAAAACTTTGATTATTTAATGATTGCTCATTCAAATATCATGGGTTCTAAGACCGACGCCGTAATTGATAATTTTGTTTCGTTGAATATAGAGAAATCGGAAAATGGCTTGGATCATACTTTGAAAATTGAAAGAAGGCATAACGGCGGCAATTTTGGTTTTTACAATAAGAAAAATAACGATTACGTGAGGGTCCTTTTGCCTGATGGTGCTGAATTGATTGAGGTAAGCGGGAATGATTCGTTTGAATCCAATCCTTTATTGGATTATCGACAAAATGGTTTTGTTTTTGATCCTGATTTAGAAAGGTATGAATCAAGAATCCAAAAAACAGGCAGTATAGAAATTTTAAGCGAAGCCGGTAAAAAAGTTTTTGCCTTTTGGATGATTGTCGAACCGGGGCAGGCCAAGACAGTTAAAATAAAATACAAGACCCCAAATTCAGACAGTATCTATATTCAAAAACAACCGGGCCTGAAGAGTAAATTCACTTTGATTCTCAACGGCAAAATTTTATTTGACGAAAGCCACTCTTTTGATAAGAATATTGTTCTGGAGTGATAAGTACCAGAAATTTTGTCATCATCGCTCACATAGACGCAGGCAAGTCCACTTTGGCGGATCGGTTTTTGGAATTAACCGGAACAATTGAAAAAAGAAAGATGCAGGAGCAGTTTTTGGATATGCATCCTTTAGAAAGAGAACGGGGGATTACGATTAAACTTCAGCCGGTAAGGATGAATTATGGTGATTATATTCTGAATTTGATTGATACTCCGGGCCATGTTGATTTTTATTATGAGGTTTCGCGATCTTTGGCTGCAGTTGAAGGAGCCATTCTTTTAATAGATGCCACTAAAGGAATTCAGGCCCAGACCCTTTCAAACTATAATTTTGCCCTTAGGCAGGGCCTTACAATAATTCCAGTTATAAATAAAATTGACTTGCCTAACGCTCAAGTGGAAAAAATTGAAGAAGAAGTGATAAATTTAACCGGAGCAAAAAGAGAAGATATTTTTAAGATTTCAGCCAAAATAGGGACTGGGATTGAAGATGTTTTGAGAGCGGTGATAGAAAGAGTGCCGCCGCCGCGCTCAGCGCGGCTGTCTGGGACGCTAAGCGTCCCGCCCAAAGGGAAGGCCGAGTCTCTCCAAGCTCTTATTTTTGATTCAAAATTTGATACTTATAAAGGAATAATTGCCTATGTCAGAATTTTTAGCGGTAAGGTTAAGACTGGAGATAAAATTAAATTTGCAGTTCAAAATCAAATTGCCGAAGCAATTGAAGTTGGTTATTTTAAACCGAATTTGGAAAAATCAGGAAGCTTGAATGATGGTGAAATCGGCTATATCGCTACTGGTTTGAAAGATATTTCTAGAGTCAGGGTTGGCGACACGATTATTTTAGCCGATTCTGACGCTTCAGCTTTGCCGGGCTATGAAGAGCCGAATCCTTTTGTTTTTGCCAGTTTGTATCCCCGCAATGCCAACGATTTCAGTTATCTTAGGGAATCTTTGGAAAAGTTAAAGCTTCAGGATTCTTCTTTGCGTTTTGAGCCGGAGCATTCCGATGCTTTGGGTCCGGGTTTCCGGTGCGGATTTCTAGGGATGCTTCATGCTGAAATTGTTTCAGAGCGGCTGAAAAGGGATTTTAGTTTGGATTTAATTATTACTTCGCCCTCGGTTGAGTACGAAGTAAAATTAAAAAGTAAAAATGACCCATCCGATAAAACTCAGGGTCATCCTGAGCGAAGTCGAACGGATGAAAAATTAAAAATTAAGTCTGCTTCGAAACTTCCGGATCCAAGTCAGATAGATATAATTTTAGAGCCGATGGTGGAAATTGAAATTTTGAGTCCAACCCAATACTTAGGGCAGATAATGAAACTGATGCCGGATTATCGGGCTCAGTATATTGAAACAAGTTATTTGAGTTCTGAAACCATTATTTTAAAATACCACGTGCCTTTAGCCGAAATAATTATTGATTTTTATGACAAATTAAAAAGTATCAGCTCTGGTTTTGCTTCGATGAATTATAAATTTACCGATTTTAAAGAATCTGACTTAGTTAAGTTAGATATTTTGATTGGTGGTGAGCCCGTCGAACCATTTTCGCGGATTGTGCCTCGTGAGAATTCTTATCAGGAAGGAAAAAGAGTGGTTGAAAAATTAAAAGAGATAATGCCGCCGCAATTATTCACTTTGGCTTTGCAGGCGGCGATTGGGGGTAAAATTATTGCGCGGGAAACGATTAATGCCCGCCGAAAAGACGTAACCGGTTATCTCTATGGCGGCGATGTGACCAGAAAGATGAAGCTTTTGAAGAAACAGAAACGCGGCAAGGAGCGGCTCAAAGAAAGTGGTCGCGTGGAAATTCCGCAAGAGGTTTATTTGGAGATACTTAAGAAATGATTAACTGCAAACTCCGGTGATTTCACCGCAGTTGCGGCAGAGGAGGCAAGTACCGGCCCGGTACATAATAAATCCGCATTTAGAGCAGAGAGGATTTTCAGTTGTTTCAGATAGAGCCAAAGCTGGTTGGATATCTGGCTCTGATTCTGTTTGTTCTGTAAATTTAGCCATTATAGTTTCAAGGCCATTGTTGTTAAGGGCACTTGGCAGACCATTTTTTGTAACTGATTCAGTTTTTTCGTTTCTGGCATCGCCATCACGCTGAGCGTGACTACTGGAGACGTTTAGCGTCCCGTTTCCGGGAGCGGGCGTCCCGAAAACTTCAACTTTTTCTTCGTCGGTCAAAAACTTCGCGCCCAGATATTTAAAAATATAATCAACAATTGAACTGGCAAATGGAATATCTTTGTTGGCGGTCATACCCATCGGTTCAAAGCGCATATCTTTTAGTTTTTTAACCAGAACTTTGAGCGGAATGCCGTATTGCAAGGATACTGAAGTCAGGACCGCAATCGTGTCCATTAAGCCGGCCATGGTTGAACCTTCTTTAGCCATATTGATGAATGTTTCGCCGACTTTGTAATCTTCCGGGTAAAGCCCGACATTGATGTAGCCTTCGTGGCCGGTGATGGAAAATTTGTGATGTATTGCCGGCCGTTCATTGGGCAGGTAGCGCCGGATTAATTTCGGCAGTTTTATCTTCTTTTCTTCCTTTTCGGTGTTTAATGGTTGGACTGTTTTGGAGCCGTCCCGGTAAAAAGCCACAGCCTTGATCCTCAGTCTCCAGGCCTCGATAAAAGCATTAAAGATTTCTTCTTTGGTTGATTCGCGAGGCAGATTTACGGTTTTTGAAATTGCGCCGCTCACAAAGGGCTGGACCGCCCCCATCATTTTTAAATGGCCCATATAACTTATAGTTCTTGTTCCTTTAGCGGCCTTGAAAGAACAGTCAAAGACCGGCAGGTGTTCGTTTTTAATATGCGGCGCTCCTTCAATGGTGTCATTCCGGTCAATATAATCGGTTATTTCTTTTATTTGTTCATCGGTGTAATTGAGTTTCTTTAAAGCTCGCGAAACTTGGTTATTCACTAGTTTCAAAACTCCGCCGCCGACTAATTTTTTGTATTTAATCAAAGCCAACTCCGGTTCAATGCCAGTGGTATCGCAGTCCATCATAAAAGCTATAGTGCCAGTGGGAGCAATGACGCTTACTTGAGAATTTCGATAGCCGAATTCATGGCCGTAAGCCAAAGCTTCATCCCAGGATCTTTGAGCTTCTTTAAGGAGTTCTTTTTGTTCGACTAAATTTTCATCAATCTTATAAGCCTCGTCGCGATGCATTTTAATTACGTTTAGCATCGGTTCTCTATTAATGGGATAGCCGTTGAAAGGCCCCTTATGTTTAGCTATTTCAGCCGAGAATTTGTATGCTTTGCCATTATATAGAGCCGAGATCGCTCCGGCCATAGCCCGACCCTTGTCAGAATCATAAGGCAGGCCTTGGGCCATTAAAAGGGAACCAAGGTTGGCAAAACCAAGACCGAGCTGGCGGAAATTCTTGGTATTTTGAGTGATTTTTTCGGTTGGGTAAGAAGAATTATCTACTAAAATATCCTGAGCCAGAATCATTACATCAACCGCTTTTTTGAAAAGTTCGGTATCAAAATCTTCGTCATCTTTTAAGAATTTTAGAAGATTGAGCGAAGCTAAGTTACATGCAGAATTATCTATACTCATATATTCACTACATGGATTTGAGGCATTTATTCTACTTGTATTTGGAAGCGTGTGCCATCGATTTATTGTCGTATCATATTGCATTCCCGGATCAGCCGAGTGCCAAGCTGCGTCGGCGCACCATTCAAGCACTTGTCTGGCTTTTACTTTTTCCAAACTCTCGCCGTCTTTCACCGCTTTTAAATCCCAATCTTCATCATTCAAAACTTTTTCCATAAACTCATCAGTAACTCTGACGGAATTGTTTGCATTCTGGAAAGGCAGAGTGGTATAGATTGAAAAAAGCTTGCCTTCTATTGAAGTGTCATACTTTCCGGTCTGGGCCAGCACCCGCGACATTTCTTCCATAATGCGTTTGCAGTAAATGAAGTCTTTGATGTCAGGATGGTCGGCATTGAGTACTACCATCTTGGCGGCGCGCCTTGTCCGGCCGCCTGACTTGATTGAATTGGCCACACCATCCGCTCCTTGCATAAAAGAAACCGGGCCAGAAGCAGTTCCGCCTTTAGATAAAGATTCTTTTGAAGAACGTAGATTGGAAATATTTATTCCTGAACCAGAACCATTTTTGAAAATTTTCCCTTCAACTGCATACCAGTCATGAAGAATTGAATCCATGTCATCTTCAACCGAAAGGATAAAACAGGCCGAGGCCTGAAAGTTTTCAATTACGCCGACATTGAACCAGACCGGACTATTAAAAGAAGCGTATTGATTAACTAATAACCATTTCAAGTCGTTTTCAAAATTCTGGGTGTTTTCGGCTGAATCAAAGTAGCCATCTTTTAAGCCTAAGCTGGAAATTGTTTTAGCCACCCGGCTGACTAGTTGTTTAACCGAATTTTCTCTTTCCGGAGAATTTTTTTTGCCGGAAAAATATTTTGAAGCGACAATGTCAATCGCAGTCTGGGACCAAAAATCAGGAACCTCAACATTTTTCTGTTCAAAAATAATTCGGCCGTCTGATGAGCCGATTTTAGCGTCTCTCTTAACCCAGTTTATTTGGTCAAAGGGATCGCCTTGGGCGAATTTTGGTTGCCAGTTAAAAGCCACAATTTAGTATTCAAATAAAAATACAAACCTAACCCAATTTTAAGTTTTTGGGATGACGGGGTCAATGTTTATAACCTTAATATTCAACGCCTCGCTTTACCGGTCCAAATTTATATTTGATTTCCTTCATTTCTGTGGCGATGTCGGCTAGGTATATGAATTTTTGGGGCGCGTTTCGGCCGGTAAGAATGATGTCAGTGCCTTGGGGCGCCTTTTTGAGTATTTTTAAGATATCGTTTTCAGAAATCAGTTTCAAACTGATGGCGACATTGACTTCGTCTAAAATTACAAGATCATATTTTTTGCTCAAAATTATTTTTTCAGCGAGCTTCAGAGTTTTTTGAGCCGCTTTTTTGTGGACTGAACGCGGAAGCCGGTCACCCATGATGCCGACAAAGCCTTTACCGCCTTTGATTATTTGAAAATTATAGAATTTTTTTAATTCTTCTGTTAATTTTTTATTTTTGCTTTGTAATTTTGATTTTTGATTTTTAATTTTTGATATCAGGTAATCTTCTCCCGATACCCATGGTCCCTTGATGAACTGGATCATTATAACTTTCTTGCCTTCGCCCAAAGCCCGGATGGCCTGGCCCAAAGCCGCAGTAGTCTTACCTTTGCCGTTACCGGTATAAACGATAATCATAAATGTTTGTTCAGGGAAACCGGCCCGCAACACCAATTTCTTCTCTGAATTTTTTAGACAAATAATCTTCAGAGAGTTGTGTAGGTTGAGGATAGAGTATGTTTTTCGGGAAATTTAGGAGGCCGAAGTAGCACGGTAAGTCAAGATTGTTTAACGAAATCATGAAGTGATTTCTAGTCTTGACTTTACGAGGCCGTATGTACAGCGAGTCCCGCTCGCTGGGTGGGACGAGCGATTCCCGAAGACATATACCGAGGGTAGCTTTTCGCGGAGTGACTATACCCGATTAAGGCTTTCGTTTTATTTCATTTTTTTCCGAATGAAGGCGGGGATGTCGTATTTGTCTTCTTCTTTTTCCAAGTCGTCGATGAATTTTCTTTGAGTTTGGACCCTCTCGCCTTTTTCTTGGCTGGCGTCTTCTTTCCCGAAAACTCCAAATCCGCCTATTTTTTTACCGAATTGGGCTTCGCTATTAAAGCCGGTGGCAATGACTGTTACTTTTATCTCGCCTTTTTTCAAGGAGTTATCCTGAGTGGCGCCGAAAATTACTCGGGCTTCAGGGTCAATTGATTCGGTGATTATTTTTGCGGCGTCGTTTATCTCGGACATAGTCAGATCCGGCCCGCCGGTGACATTGAATAAAACCCCCTTGGCGCCGTCAATGGAAACTTCTAAAAGCGGCGAGTTAATGGCTGTTTTAGCTGCTTCAGCCGCCCGGTCTTCACCGGTGGCCCGGCCGATACCCATCAGAGCCGAGCCGGCGTTTTGCATTATTGCCTGGACATCGGCGAAATCGACATTGACAACGCCCGGCATAGTGATTAAATCAGAAATTCCTTGTACTCCTTGGCGCAAAACTTCATCTACGATTTTAAAGGCGTCAATTAATCCGGTCCGCTTTTCAATTATTGAAAGAAGGCGGTCATTGGGAATAGTGATTAAAGCATCAACCCGGTCTTTTAATTTGTTCCAGCCCTCTTCGGCGATTCTGGATCTTTGAGCCCCTTCAAAAGAGAAAGGCTTGGTGACTACTCCGACAGTAAGAATACCGGCGTTTTTAGCCACTTCGGCCACAATCGGGCCGGCTCCTGAACCGGTTCCGCCGCCAAGGCCGAAAGTGATGAAAACCATATCCGAACCTTTGATGGCTTCCTGTATTTCGTCCCGGGTTTCTTCGGCCGCCTGCCGGCCGACTTCGGCATTCATTCCGGCGCCAAGCCCTTTGGTCAGGTTTTTGCCGATGTGGATTTTGATTGGCGCGTTTGAAACATGGAGATGCTGGGCATCGGTATTGATGCCAATGAATTCAACGCCGTGGATTTTTTCGGTTATCATTCTCTGGATAGCATTATTCCCGGAACCGCCGATTCCGATGACTTTTATTCGGGCAAATGTTTCAAATGGAGGTTTTATTTGGGCCATAATTGTCTATGAGCGCAGCGAATAGCTGCAATTATGAGCATCCGCCGACCGCGTGCCGCCATAGCTGGCTTCAGCGGTGGTGCAAGCTTTAGCGAAGGCGGAAGTCGTATTAAATTTAGCTATTACCTAGCATGGGCAGTAAATCGTGTCAACACCCGTCAAATTCAAGGTAAAAATATGCGGAACCAGTCTTTGAGCTTCTTGAAAGTTTTTTGAGAGTTGAAGTTTTCAAAAATTCCTTTTTCTTTGTTTTGAAATTCTTTTTCAATGCCCCACAAAACCAGCCCGGCGGCCGAGGCCCAGGAGGGGTCATTGATTTTACTGGAGAGACCGTCGAATTCATACGAAGAAATTTTTCTGACCGGCAGTTTAAGTTTTTCTTTCAAATATTCTGTGAAGCCCGTGAGCTTGGCTCCGCCACCCGATAAAATCAATCCGCCGGCCAACATTTTCAAACGATTTATTTTTTTAAGCTCGTCAGAAACCATTTCGACGATTTCAGAAGCCCGGTCTGATATCACTTCACCGATAAGTTTTTTGGAGACTATGAAATTTTCTTCTTCGGTCAAATCCGAAAGATCAAGGTTATCTTTTTTGCCAGTCCCGACATTGCCTACGTAGCCGTATTCCAGTTTTACTTTTTCGGCGTTGTCCAGAGAGGCTTTAATGGCGATGGCTAGATCATTGGTGATGTTTTTCGAGCCGATCGGCAAGGCGGCCGCGTGAATCAATTCTCCTTCTTCAAACACGGCTAAATGACAGAGCCCGCCGCCCAAATCCAGTGATAAAGCTCCGTGTTCTTTTACCCTTTTGTTTAAGGTTGCTTTGGCCGAAGCCAGAGGAGAGTAGACGAATTCGGCCACTTCGATGTCATTTTCATTAACTGCTTTGGCTAGACCCTTTAAGTACGGAGTCAGGGCATCGATTATCATTACGTCGGCTTCAAGGCGGATCCCGGTCATCCCAGCCGGGTTTTTAAGAAATTCCTGGCCGTCGACAATGAATCTCTTGGGAATTTTATGGATTATTTCGCGGTTGGGCGGCAAACTGATAGTTGAAGCGGCATCCAAGACCCTTTGGATGTCGTGCTCCGAAATTTCATTGTCGGCCCGCGAAACGGCGATAACCCCGCGGGATACCTGATTCCTTATATGGGGGCCCGAGATTGATATATAGGCTTTTTTAATTTTAATTCCGGCCGAGCTCTGGGCTTCAATTACCGAACTTTTTATATCTTCTTTGGCTTCGGCCATATCAACTATTACTCCGCGTCTCAAACCGTTTGACGGACTTAAACCCAGACCCAAAATCTGGGGTCTCGCCAATCCTTCCTTAAATTCGGCAATCAGGGTTTTTACGGCTGAATTGCCGATGTCTATTCCGGCGATAATGTTTTTAGAAGCCATTTATTTATTGTGGTTCAGGGGCGTATTCAAGCAAAATCTCAATTTCGTTTTTTTCTTTTTGGGCCAGTTCATACCGATCGCCTTTTTCGTAAAGTTCAATCGCCTGTTTTCTTTTTTTTATTTCCGATTTGATGACTTGAGCTATTTCTTCATCGGCCAGTTCAGATGCTTTTTGAAGTTCTTCAATTGATAATTCCGGCCGCTTTTTGGCTTCAGTCGTTCTTTTTTCAATTTCTTTGTTGTGGACGGCAGAGAGGAGAGAACTCAAAACTACCCGTTTCAAATCCTCACGGGCTTTAAGAGCCGAATTTAAATCTTGCCGTAGCTTTTCTTTGAGAGGCATAATTTACTACAAACATACTATAGAAACCCATTGCTCGGCAATACCAATTTCTTTATTGAGACTAGGCAAGCTGGCCGTTTTCTTTTGTAAAAAATATACAGCCCTAGGATAAATACTTTTTAGAATACTCGCTTCCGCGAGTATATGTTTGCCTTTCTGGGCAAACGCCGGGGCATTTTTACGGCAAGCCGGTACGCTTGCCTAAAATGCCCGTTTTAGCAAAATTCAATTTGCTAAAACCCAAACTTTTCTTTGATCTTTTTCTTTTCCCGGTTAAAAATATCTTCGCTGTATTTGCCCTGTTTCTCCAGTCTTCTTCTTAATTCTTTCAAGGCCTCTCTCATTATTGCTCTTTGCTTGATTTGCCTTTCCGACGGCCGGCGATAGTTATAGAGTCTTGACTTGGCTTTTTCAATAATTTTGCCGGCTTGAACAGCGCGCGAAAACCGCCTGATCAAGGATGGAATGGTTTCTTTTGGTTTTCGATATACTTCGGCACACATACTATTTAACTAATTTTGGGCCTAATCTTTTTCCGCCCAATAAATGAATATGGAAGTGGGGGACTAGTTTGCCGCCGTATTCGCCTTCATTTATTATTATGCGATATCCTTTGTCGGCAATGCTGGTTTGGTGAGCGACTTTGTGGGCGATAATAAGGGATCGGCCAAGCAAAGCCGAATCGCTCTCCATAAAATCTTCAAGCGAATCATAGTGCTTTTTCGGGATTATAAGCAAATGCACCGGCGCCTGGGGATTTATATCTTTAATTACCAGAAAATCATCGTCTTTGTAAATGATTTCGGCTGGCAGTTCTCCTTTTATAATTTTGCAGAAGACATCTGATATCATGCCAATGTTATCTACGAGCGAAGCGAGTAACGATAACATTTAGCACCGAGCACATAAATTTGACGGGCGACTTGGTCGCAAGTAGTACATAAAGCACTTGTCAAATTTATGTGCTCGGTAACTTTTGTTACCGCTCATCTTGTTCGCGAACAAAACTTATTTTTCTTTCAATCTTTTTTTTATCGCTTCAACGATTCCGTCAAGAGGCAAAGTTTCCTGGACCGACGACTCCATGTCCCGCAGGATAATATTTCCGTCCAGAGCTTCTCTTTGGCCCAGAATCAGGGTGAATCTTGTTCCGAGCCGGTTAGCGATCCTTAATTGGGATTTAATGCTGTCCCGGGTTAAAGAAGCTTTGAGCGGGATCCCGGCTTTGCGAAAATGTTCGAATAAAATCAGGCTTCTTTTTTTGGCCAAATCGCCGAGCTGGGCTAAAAATATCTTCGGCTCCGGTCTGGTTTTTGGAACCTTAATCCCTTTCTTTTTTAACAAGTCAATCAGCCGTTCGAGGCCTATGGCCCATCCGGCTGCTTCGGTTTTTTGGCTTCCGAGCTCTTCCGCCAAATAATCATATCTTCCGCCGGCGGCAAGCTGGATTGAATCGCCGTTTTCTTCCAGCCAGATTTCAAAAACGGTCCGGGTGTAATAATCGAGGCCCCTTACTAGATATGGGTTCAATATGTAAGGCACCTGGGCTTCTTCCAGAAATTCGAGGACATTTTTAAAATGAAGTTTACAATCATCGTCTAAGAAGTCGAAAATTTGGGGGGCCTTGGCTGAAATTTCTTTGCATTCGGTTTGAATGCAGTCGAGCATCCTTAAGACATTTTTTTTGAATTTGGCCCGGCAGGGGGCGCAGACTTTTTTTAGTTTGTTTTTAAAGTAGTCTTTGAGAGCCTTTTTATAATCGGGCCGGCAGTTTCTGTCTCCCAAGCTGTTAATTTTCAAAGTCACTTCGTTTTTCAGGTCGAGTTCTTCAAAAATTTTCCAGAGAATAAAAATAAGTTCTGCGTCGGCCGAGAAACTGGCTTCACCGAACTGCTCGGCTCCGATGTGCCAAAACTCTCTATACCGGCCGGCTTGAGGTTGTTCGTGCCGGAACATCGGTTCAAAGTAATAAAGCTTGACCGGCTGGGGAAGCGATCTCATCCCGTGTTCAATATAGGCTCTGGCCACGGGAGCGGTGCCTTCGGGCCGCATCGTTACCGGATCGCCGCCTCTGGTTTTGAAAGAAAACATTTCTTTTTCAACGATGTCGGTGCCTTCCCCGACGCCCCGTTCAAAAAGTTCGGTTTCTTCAAGGACCGGAGTTTCAATCCTTTCATAATCGTAGCCTTCAAGAATGGTTTTGGCTTTTTTGAAAACAAATTCCCGCCAAGGCTGGTCTTCCGGTAAAATATCGTGCATGCCTTTGACTGATTGGATCTGTTTTCCTTTAGACATTTTGTGTTAAAATAAGAGTAAAGTATAAAAAGCCACCATACTTATCGCAACCATTATGGCGATGATGATAGTCAGGATTCTTAATAGCCTTTTATTTCTAAACATAGAAAAATTTAACCGCTTCAATAATAACCTAAACTGTGTTTAATCGTCAATTATTTTTTGTTTTGGTTTTGATTTTCATCGCCGGTTTTTTGATTTGGCTGATAGTAAAAGATTTCCCCGAAAAGATTGAAACCGGGAAACAGCTCGGAGATTTGAAAAGCAAAATTGAAGCCTTGAAAAAAGAAGAGGAGAGGCAAAGAAGCTTGGCCGAGTATCTGAATTCCGAAAGCTATCTGGAAAAGCAGGCCCGGATAAGGCTGAATCTGAAAAAAGAAGGCGAGGAAGTCGTCTTTATCTATCGGAAAAACGAGGAGCCGGTCGAAGGGAGTGTGGAGAATAAAAACGAAAATCCGTTCTTGTTAAAGATCAAAGATTTGCTTAATATCTTTTTACTGCGGGATTAGCATAGTGGTAATGCGCTTGCTTCCCAAGCAAGATACGCGAGTTCAATCCTCGTATCCCGCTTTGCCGATGTAGCTTAGTGGCAAAGCAACGGTTTTGTAAACCGTATACGAGTGTTCGATTCACTCCATCGGCTCACTTGACTAGATAGATTTCTTTTGTTATTATCTTAATTTGTTTTTTGTTCATTTCTGTCGCCAACTTTCAGAGGAGGATGTGTGACTGTTCAACAGCCAAGAATGGAAGTTCGTCGAGCAATGGAAGCTCTGGGCATTTCGGAGGTACCTCAAGAGTCGTCCCCTTGGTTCCCAGCCTTGGGAAATGGATGGGTTTGGAGGCAGGACTTGAAGTGTCGCCAGTGCCAGGGGCCGATGGCCGAGAAGGTATTTGGCAGAGATCGCCTTCTCCGCTGTCCTCTCTGCAACCGGTGACTGCTTTTCATACTTGCCGGCTCTTACCCAAAAGAGCCACCCGAGGCCTCGTCGTCCCAGCGCGCGGCCTCTTTTCTTTTACATTAAGGATTTGTATAATTTCTTATGATGGAAAGTTATGAGGAAAAACTAGATATTCTGAAGGAAAAGCTCCGAGGAATTCGAGAGTGGCTTTGACGTTGCTGGAAGCGAAGAAAAAATCGCCAGCCTTGAAAAAGAAATAGAAAATCCGGAATTCTGGAAAGACAAGGATTCAGCGGCCAGAAAAATAAAAGAACTTTCAGAATTGAAAGAAAAGATCAGGGAGATTAATAGTTTAAATGAAAAACTGGACATGATGAGTGAGCTGGAACAAAGCGAGGAAGCGAAAGAGGCATTTGATAAAATCGAAAAGAAAGTAAAGTTACTTGAAAAACAAAGCCGATTCAGCGGGCCGCATGACAAGAGCGGCGCCATATTGAACGTGTATTCCGGAGCCGGCGGAGTTGACGCCCAGGACTGGGCCGGCATGCTTTTAAAAATGTATCAGAAATTCAGCGACGGCCGAGGCTGGGATTGGAAAGTTTTAGACGAGTCTTTCGGGGAGCAAAGAGGAATAAAAAGCGCGTCATTGGAAATTTCCGGTTCTTACGTTTACGGCTATTTGAAAAACGAAAGCGGAGTCCATCGTTTGGTCAGAGTTTCGCCGTTTTCGGCCAAAGGCCTTCGCCATACTTCATTCGCCTTGGTTGAGGTTCTGCCGGAGATAAAAGAAAACGAGGCGGTAAAAATTGAGCCGGTTGATTTAAAAATTGAGACCTTCAAGTCTTCCGGGCCGGGCGGACAGCACATGCAAAAGACCGAGAGCGCTATCAGGATCACTCATAAGCCGACCGGCTTAGCGGTTTCGGTTCAGTCCGAGCGTTCCCAGAGTCAAAATCGCCAAAAAGCGATGCAGATTCTGGAATCCAGATTGGTTAAAAAAATGGAAGAAGCCAAAGTGAAAAAAATTTCAGAACTGAAGCCGGAATTGGCGAGCGGCATTGAATGGGGGAACCAAATTCGTTCCTATGTTTTGAATCCGTATAAAATGGTGAAAGACCACCGCACCGGAGTTGAGACGACGCAGATAGATAAAGTATTGGAAGGAAATCTAGATATGTTTATCGAATAATGATAGTCTTCGAAAAAGTCACAAAAGAATATAATGGGATGCTAAGCGTCCCAAATGGCCACGCTAAGCGTGGCGGTAATCATAATATCTTCCGGGCTTTGGATAAAATAGATTTTGAAATCAAAGACGGCGAGTTTGTTTCCATTATTGGGCCGTCCGGCGCCGGCAAATCCACTTTGCTTAAAATGCTGATTCGGGAAGAAGCGCCGACTCAAGGCAAGGTATTGGTTGATGAAATTAATGTGGCTGATCTGGCGGACGGCCAGATTCCGTTTCTCCGCCGGAAAATTGGGACTATTTTTCAGGATTTCAAACTCCTTTCCAACAAAACCGCCAAGGAGAACGTTGCCTTTGCTTTGGAAGTGATCGGAGTCGGGCCAGATCAGATTGAAGACGATGTATCCAAGGTTTTGCGGATTGTCGGAATGGAGGAGAAGAACCAAAATTTTCCTCACCAGCTTTCAGGAGGAGAAAAGCAGAGAATCGCCGTTGCCCGGGCCTTGGTCCACCGGCCCAAAATTCTTTTAGCTGACGAGCCGACCGGCAATCTTGATTTGTTAAATACTTACGACGTTATAAAATTATTAATGAAGATTAACGAATTCGGGACAACCGTAGTTTTGGCTTCCCATAATCGCGAGGTGGTCAATTCGGCTGGCCGGCGAGTTATTACTATGGATAAAGGCAAGGTTGTAAAAGACCAAGAACAAGGGAAATACACTATATAAATGTTTGAGTAGCTCTCCTTCGCTAAAGCTTCGGAGGAGCACTTCTTCGCTTAATGAAGAAATGCTTGCACTTCGAAGCTTCGAAGGAGCGAAGAAGTGGAATTCAATAAACAAAATTTAATCAGAGTGATTGAGTCGGGTTGGATGAATTTTAAACGTAATTCGTGGTTGGCTTTTGGCACAGTCGGAATAATGGTTTTAGCCCTTTTGATTTTCGCCGGCCTAGTTGCTTTCAACGTTATTTCGCGGACCGCTATTGCTTCTCTTGAGGAGAAAGTCGATGTCACCGCCTATTTGAAAACCGGTGTTTCAGACGGCGAAGCCCGGGACGCCGCTAAAAGAATCGGCGAGATTTCCGGTATTTCTTATGTCAATTATATTTCCCGAGACCAGGCCTTGGAAGATTTTAAAAAACGCCATGAAGGCGAGGAACTGATTCAGCAGGCCATTTTGGAGCTTGGAGAAAACCCGCTTCAGGCTTCTTTGGAAATAAAAGCGGAGGACTCAAGGGAGTATGCCAGCTTGGTCAGCTTTCTTGAAAAAAGCTCTTTTAGGAGTCTGATCGACAAAATCGATTTTTACGAGAATCAGACCGTGATCGGCCGGATTCAAAAAATTTCTTCGGGTTTAAGGGTCGGCGGAATTTTGGTGACTTTGGTTCTTTCTCTTATCGCCGTTTTGATTACTTTTAACACGGTTCGGCTGACCATTTACAGCCAGAAGCAGGAGATTGAGATTATGCGCTTGGTCGGCGCCTCAAACTGGCATATCCGGGGGCCATACGTTGTTGAAGGGGCGATCTATGGAATCATTGCCGGGTTTGCGGTCTTGATTATTTTTTATCCGGTCGTTTATTTAGCCTCGCCCAGAATCCAGGCTTTCATTCCTTCGGTTAATCTGACAGCTTATTTCACCGGCTTTTTCGGCCAGATGTTGATTCTGGTTTTTGGCTTGGGTATTGCTTTGGGGGTTATCTCAAGTTTTATTGCGGTGAGAAGATATCTTAAAATATAAATTTTCTAATCATCCCTTGAAATTTTTACAGAAAACGCATAGAATAAAATCAAGAAGATGGATAAAAATATGAAAAGAGAAAATTTATTCATTATGACAAGCAGAACGATGTTCTGTGCGTTAAGGATTTATCTTTGAAAATGTGTCTTTATTGGTTTAGGATTAACAAAATTGCCGGGTGGTGTAATTTCGGTAACACGTTTGGCTCTGAACCAAAAGATTCCAGGTTCGATCCCTGGCCCGGCAGCATTTGACACTACATTACATTATGTGGTATACTTAAGTAATCTAAAATAAGGAGGAGTGGGAATGCGAAAACAGAATTTGTTCTTTCATTCTGATCCGAAAGTGCACAAAGCAAGTTATCTTGAAGGGAGTTCAATCAATGGAAGATTCTTCGTAGTTGCCGAGGTAACCTCGTCACACAGAAATAAGAAACGAGAAGTCTATCTTCACAAAGACGGTCTGTGGCGGAAAGGAACCAGTACCTGGCGAAGAACAGGGCTCGAGAGAACAGGTGTTTTTGATACTCGAGCTGAAGCTGAATTGGCTCTTGAGTATGCAAGGAAACACATAGTGCCCGCCAGCAGGAAACCTGTTTAGGCGGGTTTTCTGTTTCTATACGTTTTGATAAAATAGGTTCTAACATCCCTCAACGCCCGCAGCAGGATACGATTTTGAGCGTAGATTCGCTCTAAGCATTGTCTTTATCCCGCTTGCCGTCAGGCCGCTATCGTAAGATTAGTTGAAAAGTTATACACAGCCATACTCTTGACCTTGTAATATAATGTAGCTAGCACCGGCTAGCCAAGGAGGTTTATATGGCCCATTTTGATCTCGGCGAAGTGAGAGTGCCTCACGGCGGCGAAGTTGTCATTTTGGGGTGGATCCACGACGATAATGGTCGAGTATCTAAAATGACTCTGGTAGAAGAGGGCAGTCATTTTCTTATTGACAGCCCTTTCGAAAGCCTCATTTTTCCAACAGACAAAAACGGGAGGCCCGTTGACGAAAAAGTTGTGGCTGAGATGAGGACCAGAGCCTGGCATTCAATCGAGCGGTCGTTCCAGTGGCAAGAAGAAAGAAAGGCGACAGTTTGAATATGGCTAGCTTATGAATGGCGGTGGGAAATTCCCTGCCGCCATTATCGTCTTTACCCCCACACCCAGAATGCCACGGGCGTAAGCCCGTGGATGAATGGTTTCTGTTCGCGCGAAGCGCGTATCGGCCAATGCCACACCCGTAAGGGTGTGGGGGTTTACTTTTATACTCAATACTTTATAATAAATACAAATATTCTCTTGATTTATGGATAACGACGAAACAACCAGTGTAAATTCAAAAGAAAGGAAGTTGAATCAGTATTTTATTCCGTTTTCAATTCTGATTGCCGGGGTTTTGATTGCCGGCGCGGTTTTTTATTCGAGCCGGAATCCGTCAAATCAAACTGCGAATCCGCTTGGCGGCGGCCAAGTCGGCGGTAAAGTTGAGGTTTCAGCTGACGACGACGCGTTTTTAGGGCCCAAGAAAGCCAAAGTGGAAATTATTGAATTTTCCGATTTTCAGTGTCCATTTTGCCGGAGTTTCTGGCGCGGAACTCTTAGTTTGATTAAAAGCGAATACATAGACGCGGGTAAAAGCGTGAAATTTGTTTACCGCGATTTTCCTTTGTCTTTCCATTCGATGGCTCAAAAATATGCTGAAGCATCCGAATGCGCCGAGGACCAAGGCAAGTTTTGGGAGATGCATGATAAAATTTTTGAGGAGCAGGAAAAATTGGGGCAGGGGACTATCAGCGCCTATGATGTTGGTGATGTCAAAAGATGGGCTGGAGAGCTTGGGTTAAATAGTTCAGAGTTTAATCGGTGTTTGGATTCGGGAAAATACACCGCTGAAGTCAAAAAAGATTTTGAAGACGGCTCTAGGGCCGGAGCAAACGGGACGCCGACAATTTTTATAAATGGCAGGGTTCTAGTCGGGGCCCAGCCGTTTGAGAATTTCAAAGCCGTGATTGACCGGGAATTGGGAAAATAGAATGAATAAAACCGCAATTCTGACTTTAATCGTTTTAGGAGCCGCTTTTGGCCTTATTATTTGGGGTAATCGGCAATCAGGCGGCGAGCAGGACATCACCAAGATATGCATCCAACACCAGAATTTGCGGCTTCACATCCATCCCCGCCTCAAAATTATTATTAAAGGTCAGGAACAGCTTATTCCGGCAAATGTCGGCATTGCTTCCCCGTCCTGTTTCCGGCCTATCCATACCCATGACGGAAGCGGCACTTTGCATATTGAATTTCCAAAAGCCCGCGATGTCCGGTTAGGCGAGTTTTTCTTAGTCTGGGAGAAACGGTTTAACTCAAACCAAATTTTTGATTATCAAAATGGCGCCGAAGGCCAGTTGAAAATGTTTGTGAACGGTCAGGAAAATACTGAATTTGAAAATTACATAATAAAAGACCTAGATGAAATTCTCATAATTTATGAGTAGTATGCTACGATAATCTTATGGCTCGTGTAAGAATTGCAATCAACGGTTTTGGCAGAATCGGAAGAGCTTTTTTCAAGGCCGCACTTGAGCGAGGGCCGGAGTTGGAATTGGCAGCTATCAATGATTTAGCTGATTTAGAACAGTTGGCTTATTTTTTAAAATACGACAGTGTTTACGGCCGGTGGGGCAAGGAAGTAAAATCCAAAATCCAAAATCCAAATGACAAATTTTTAGTTGTTGATGATAAAGAAATACTATTCCTTCAAGAGAAAGAGCCGGCTAAACTGCCGTGGAGGGATTTGAATGTGGATATCGCCCTTGAATCAACCGGTGTTTTTGAAAGTTTTGAAAAGGCAAAAGTCCATCTGGACGCTGGGGCAAAGAGAGCGGTGATTTCTGCGCCGGCGAAAGACGAAGAGACAGAATGGGGGAAAACGGTTTTACCCGGGGTTAATAATGAAGATTTTGCCAAATGTACTGTTTCTTCAAATGGTTCTTGCACTACCCAGTCAGCTTCAGCAGTGATGCAGATAATGAAAGAAACAGTCGGCATCAAAAAAGCTTTTTTGGTTTCTTCGCACGGCTATACCGCCACTCAGAATCTGGTTGACGGGCCGACTAAAAGTAAAGATTTCAGACGGGCGCGGGCGGCCGGCGTGAATATCGTGCCGACTTTTACCGGCGCGGCATTAGCCGTCGCCAGAGCCGTTAAAAATCTTAATTTTGACGCCGCGGCTTTTCGGGTGCCGGTTTTGACCGGTTCAATTTCGGCCATTACTTTTTTGGCTGAAAGGTTGACTTCGGTTCAAGAAATAAATGAGATTTTTAAAAAAGCTGGCGAAGAACCGCGCTGGCAGGGGATTTTAAAAACAGTTGAAGAACCGATTGTTTCGACTGATATTATCGGCGATAAGCACGGCGCGATTGTTGATTTAAATCTGACCTCGGTGGTTGATGGCGACTTAGCCACGGTTTTCTCCTGGTATGACAACGAAGCCGGCTATACTGAAACTCTTTTACGGCATGTGCTTGAGGTTGCGAAAACTCTTGTCTAATTCAGAAAAGGTGCGGGGTGTGGATAAATGGTTTGCCAATTTCTTTCAATTGGTTAAAATTTTATTAATGAAAACTCTCGTATTTATTTTTTTGGGGTTGATATTCTCTTTTTCTTTGGTTTTTGCCCAGGAAGTTGAAAGCCCCGCGCCTACGGGAAGGCCGGGTTATAGAATTGCGCCTGAAATCCGCCAGATTCAGAAAAAAGCCAAAGAGGGCCTTGATAATTTAAGAAAAGAAAGAGTTAGTCCGCTTCGAGTCCAGGAAACCAAGCAGAAAACCAGAGAAGAAACCGAGGCTAAAAGAACCCAGCTCAAAGAAAGGCTTCAAAGCGTGAAAGATGAGCAGAAGAAAAAAATAGTTGAAAGAATCAGCCATCAAATTGATGAATTAAATGCCAGAACGACCAATCATTTTTCCGCGGTTTTAGACCGTTTGGGAAAAGTTTTGGCCAATATCGTTTCCAGAGTTGACAAGGCCGAGGCCAATAAATGGGATGTCTCGGCAGTGAGGATAATGATAAAGTCGGCCGAAGAAGCGATTACTTCGGCTAGAAAGGCCATTGAAGCCCAAAAGGCCAAGACTTACACTCCTGAAATTACCGGTGGTGAAGAAAAGCTGAAAGTCGAAGTGGGTGAAGCCAGGAAGGCCCTGCACAGCGATTTAGTTATTGTTAAAGAAAAAGTCAAAGCTGCGTATGAATTCGTTAAGGCTATAGCTAAAGCCTTGGCCCAATCGCCGAGAATTAACGAATTAAATTTGCTTCAAAAAGATGAGTAAAATACTTTTAATAATCATTGTAATTATTGCGGCCATAGCCGGTTTTTGGTTGTGGAGTTCCAATAAATCAGATGAAGGCTTATTGGAATCGACGCCGAGCGCTGAAGGCCTTCCCCAGCTTCCGGAAGTTTCCGAAGGCGACACCACCAGCCAAATTCAGGAGGATTTGGATAATATCGATTTAGGGGATATTGATAAGCAGTTTGAAAACATAGATGCCGATTTGAATAATCTATAAAATTACGAAAATTACAAAACGGCCTAAAAGGCCGTTTTGTAATAGATAATTATTTATGGTAATTTAGAGTTATGAAATCAAGATTTCTAATTGACCAGCTCATCTCTTCAATCGAAAATTCGGATATTAATCAAATAGACAAGCTTAAAATCGTAAAAGTTCTTTTGGCCATCAAAGTAAAACTTATCGAATTTTCAGATAAATTTTCAGATAAAGATACAAAAACGGCTAGTATTTTGTCTAAACAGGGCAATGGCCGTCCCGCTAAGCGTACAAAGACCCCAAAGCATAATTTAGTCTTGCAATTCATTAAAGATAAAGGTGGCCGGGTTAATGCGGTCGAGCTTTTAAGTCTTGGTATAGCCGGTCGTTCCTTGCGCCGTTATATTAAAGATCTTTCTCAACAGAATAGAGTAAAAATAGAGAAGTCAGGACGGAATTTTTTTTACTTAGTGGTATAATATTATGAGGATGGATTTTAAGCTCGGTTTGAAACACTGGACCGGCACGGCCATAGTTGCTGTTTTGGCCGGTTTTGTTATTTTTGTTCTTTTAAGAGGCCAGGAAGTTTTAAATGATTTTTTAAAATCAGAACCGACAGATGCGAATTTGGAAAAAGGAGAACTTTTGGTTTTAATTCCTTCTTTGGCTTTGACTCCACCAGCGATGATAAAACCGCCGCCTCCGGCAAAGCTAACGCCAAAGCCGACTCTAAAACCTCCGCCGTCATTAACTCCAACAGCATTACTTACTCCGTCTCCGACGCTGTCTCCGTCTCCATCGCCAACGCCTAAACCCACGCCGACACCGACGCCCCGGTCAGTTCCAACCCTAATTCCGACGTCAAGCCCGACTCCGACACCCGTGCCAACACCTGTATATACGCCAACGTCTACTCCGATTCCTGCTCCAACTCCGACTCCGACCCCTTCTCCGACCCCTTCTTCAACGCCAAGCAGTGGCCAAGCTATAGTGATTATCAATGAAATCGCCTGGATGGGGACACTGGCCAATTCAGCCGACGAATGGATAGAATTATATAATTCCAATTCGTTAAATACTGATATTTCTGGCTGGATTTTAAAATCAGCTAGCGATTCTAAACCTGATATAATTTTCCCCGATGGTTCTAATATCCCGGCTTTCGGCTATTTTCTTATTGAAAGGACAGATGATAACACAGTTAAAGATATTCCGGCTGATTTAAAAACAGGTTTTGGTTCTGGTGCCGGCTCCGGCCTTAGTAATTCTGGAGAAATTCTTCATCTTTATGATGGCCAAGGGAATTTAAAAGATGTTATTGGCCATAAAGACGAAACTGGCCAAGTTGTTCCATGGTACTTTGGCCACAATACCTCAAAATCAACAATGGAAAGAATTAGTCCGGCAAACCCTGGGAATGAACCCTCTAACTGGCAAACAAATAACGGAGTAACTAAAAACGGACTTGATGCGGAGGGCAACCCTATAAATGGTACTCCAAAGGCTAAAAACAGTAGCCAAGTCTATTAGGCCCTATTAGGTTAAACAATAGTAAACTTATCCACAGTTCGACTCTTTACAAGGTTTACTTGGCTTTATAAAATAGGCTAAGTTGTGGATAAATACCGCATTTTTATTAATCCCCGCAACATGAGGGATCAATTTCCACAACCTTAAATCAAATAGGTCGAAATTAGAAAGATCCGGTAGGGTCCTGGTCGAAAAATATCGGACCCTTAAATAAAATCCGGATAAAAAATAAAAGTTTATCAATTATCGATAATTGATAATCCGGTAAATTAAGTCGAAATATTTATCGGGTTATTAGCAAAAATTAATTAGGGCATTTTTTATCCCGCTTAGCGGGACTAGAAAATGTCTTTAGGTCGTAGAAAAATGAGTATATCTAAACAAACAAAATCACGCTTTAGAAAAAGCGTGTCCATAATTACTTCGGCGGCAACGATTGTTGTGCTTTCCGGAGTGGCTTTGGTCCCATTTGGAGCTTCTGCTGATCACTCAACCGCTCACACCATTGAACAATTGTTAGCTCAAATCGCCGCTTTACAAGTCCAGTTGCAAGCTTTACAAGCCGGAACTTCGGCCCCAAGCACTGCTTGCAGTTTTACTAGGAGCTTGTTTCTAGGTGTTTCTTCCGGTGATGACGTAAAGTGTTTGCAGACGTTTCTGAACGCAGCTGGTCACGCAGTGGCCGCATCAGGAGCCGGTTCTCCGGGCAATGAAACCACTTTCTTTGGTTCCAGAACCAAGGCAGCCGTAGCTTCATGGCAGGCCGCTAATGGAGTAAGTCCGGCTGCTGGATATTTTGGTCCTGTTTCAAGGGCTAAGTATTCAAGCATGGTAGCCGGAGGTCAGGTACCGACGACACCGACGGTTTCGCCTTCACCAGGCGTACCGGGCAATGTTGTAGTAAGTCTGGCTCCGGACAATCCGGCGGCAAAGACAGTCACTCTAAACGCTTCCAGCGAAACAATGATGTCTTTGAGATTTACCGGCACCGGAAAGGTTCAGGAACTTGCTTTCAAGAGGCAAGGGCCCGGCGATACCAATGACTTTCTTGGCTTAGCCATCTTTGATGGATTAAGAAGATTAACTAGCCAGAGAACTCCGTCTTCATCTGACGGGACTGTAACCTTTATTAATTTAGGGATTGATGTAAGCGGTTCCAAAGATCTTAAATTGGTTGTTGATCTTGACGGAACTAATAACAATGCCGGAAACGTCAATTCATGGCAGTTGACTAATGTAAAGTTGGATTCTGGCACGGCCAGTGGTTTTCCGCTAAACAGCAATAACTTCACTTCAGCCGGCGCAAACTCCGGCACAATCAATGTTGACAAGACTGGTTCTGTCGGCAATCCGAAAGTGGGCCAAAAAGGCGCCCAGGTTTCGGAATTCAAGATTACCGCCAACACCGAAGCAGCCTGGGTCAGGCGGGTCCAGATACTTCAGGGCGGCACAGTAAAAAACACCGACATTACCAATTTGAGATTAGAAGTTAACAGCGTGAAAGTCGCTGACGGCACAATGACTTCAGACGGCTATGCCGTATTTGACTTTAGTACGCCCGGCTACAAGATTGACAAGGGAGATAACAAAATCTTCAAGATGTACGCCGACTTGGCCGGAAAGAAAGATGAAACCATCAAATACTATGTTGACGTGGCTTCAGACGTCTTCGCAGTTGGCGATCAGTTTGGTCTGGGCATGAAGCCGACTATTGACACCAACTTTGACGATTCGTCCAACACCCATTCCCTGACTTTGCAGGGCGGCGTTTTGACGATTGCCTTCAATGGCCCGAATGCCACTAATATCGGAACCAAAGTTACTGATCAGGTGTTGTTCCGATTCT